>OKVJ01000024.1_pt1 | contig 88889 bp, 80 predicted proteins | sample 1606921 | NCBI WGS metagenome assembly OKVJ01 (sample SAMN03281016, study PRJEB24777) | human gut metagenome | isolation source: fecal sample PR161 from 1 month old female Malay infant, caesarean...
ATAACCTGAATCTGAGGCAGCACCTGGCACGGCTGGGACGGAAGTCGCTGTCGTTCTCAAAATCGGTGGAGCTGCATGACAAAGTCATCGGGCATTATCTGAACATAAAACACTATCAATAAGTTGGAGTCATTACCCCCTTATTGATGCATTTATCCATAGCTTGAGCATTGGAAAGTGGCGCGATTAACGGCGTTTTCTTTTACTGGCTGTACACAGATTCGATCACGCATTTATTCTCGACTATCGTAAACCTGCCCCTCGCATTCGCGCCTCCAGTTCGTCCAGAAATGGGGAACGCCCCAGACGCATAGGGCCATAGCGACCGTCAACAAAACCGGAATACAGCATATGCACTTCGTCCCGTGCGCGGGTCAGCCCCACATAGAAAAGACGACGGCTTTCACGCAGCTTCTCTGGCGTCTCATTACGCCACGGCAAATTCCCTAGATCTAAGCCGACCATGATGACCACGTCATATTCGCAACCTTTGGCTGAGTGAAGTGTCAGCAAATTGAGGTGCTCAGGTGAACCGTCACGACCACCTAGGCTCGTGATATCCAACATCGCTAACGCACCGCCTTCGGCAAGTGCAGCAGTCATGCGATCTAGTTGCTCAGCCTGATCAGAAAGCATCGGTTCAGTTGCCAGCAGTGAATCAACGAGACCGTTGCGCAACGACGCGACAAAATCGGACGCAGGATATTGGTCGGCACGAAGTGCCCAAAGCAGCTTGGTTAACTCCTGCCCCTTACGCCGGGCGCATGCATCATCCAGCCTTGCCCGATGAAATGCCAGATAACGGTCTATCAGTCCGCGCAGTTGAGGGCGCCCGATACGCCAACCGCCAGCACACCATGCCGCGCAATCCTCCACCCAGCTAGTCAAGGCAACTTTGCGATAAGGTGCTGCGGTATCCACACGGATGTAATCAAAACCGCCAGTTGTCACCGCATCGGCCACAATATCGCCAGCATGGTAGTCCTTGTACAGAATGGCGATGTCACCCAGCGTTCGACCCGGCTTAGCAGCCAACGCAGCAGGAATAATATGCTCGACAGCATGGACAGCCTGATCCCCCAAGCCATCCGGACACAGCTGGAATGCAATGGTTGTCTGGCGGTTCGGGTCGTTTGCGCGATAACCTCGAACTTCACCCAACACCATCTCCGACGCATTGACGATGCCCGCTCCTGATCTATAGTTCAACTGGAGCCGGACTGTTTCAACGTCTCTCCTGTCTGCTAGTTCTAGAAGTAACGCACCATCGGCACCAGTGAAACCGTAAATCGATTGGTCTGCATCACCCACAGCAAATAAGCGTACACCTCCCTCGAAAGCCAGGCGTTTAACCATACGGTGGAGCGCCACACCCAAATCCTGATATTCATCCACAGCAATGATCGGAAATTTCGCCTGTATTAGGGGCAGAACCCAATCATGCTCAATGATCAGACGCTGGCCAAATATCACCATATCGTCGTAGTCTATTAGACCTTGCTGCCGCAATGCCGCTTCGTAGGCCTCGGCCCATGCAGCGAGTTCCTCCTCTGCACGCCAGGCAACGCTGTTGCGATTCAACACCGAACGGCGATGCCGTCCGAGATCAATAGCTTTATAGGGATGGTTTGCGCCAAAGAGACGGTCACCGGATTGTCGAAGTAACCGTTCGCTCTCGCGCTGAGACGCTACTGACAGCGGAAATGGGATTGGCAAATCGGCCAGTCGTCCATAGGGCATCAACAGATGGCGCAAGCAGAACCCATGAACGGTTCCAATAAAGAGATTCGGTGCCTCTCTGAGCCCCAGCGCTTCGAGACGACGGGTTAGCTCGCGTGCACATTCTTGGCTATATGTGATACATGCCGCACCACGTGGAGCTTGAACATCCTCAGCCAGGATTCGGGCCAGCTTCAGCACAAGCGTCTTTGTCTTACCACTACCCGGCCCGGCGAGCACCACGCAGTGTTCCCGGGAGTGATACGCGGCTAACTGGTCCGGATTCCCGGCCAGCTCGGCAGCCTGAGCTAAATAGGCTGCACTGACACTATGTGACGGCATCGCAGATATACTCCAGTGCTTCACGAATGTAATCCGGGCAATCATCCTCCGACACCGAAGGTGCCAGCGCCTGGGCGAACCGCCCTTTGCCAATTCGCTCAATCAGTTTCAACAATCGGTCTATATCAAGTAAATCCGTGTCATCCACCCACGCCTGTATCTCGTTCAGAGTAGCTCGTCTAGGAGACAATTCCTGCTCGATAACCGACTTCATGGCTTCGGCCAGTCCACCGATAAACAATTCTGGCTCCAGGGTGCTGTCATTGACGAAGTATCCATACCCCCCGGCACATGCAATCACCTCATCAGTATCCATATCATCATGGTCAACATCCCCCTCAAGCACGTCTAAGACATTGATAAGTCTCCTACGAACCAGCGGTTCTCCACCCGTCATAGGGTCGAGGTCTGTCAGAATCACATGCGGAATATTAAGCCCCCGTGGCCCCAGGAGCTTCACATACGGAGTGAAATTTGTTCCACCGATCGAGCACACCGTGATCCCAAGCATATCGAGGGGAATATTAAGAGCATCAGCGAATGCTGGGACAAGAAAGCGTTCAGCATCCCCTTCCACCAGAATCACCCCACGTGAAAAGAATATTTCGCCGCGGGTGACATCAATATAGCGCTGCAGATCATCTTCGTCCCGCGGCGTAAACGGTGCGTTTGCCGTTGAAACCGCAATCGTCTTCCCTTCCTCCGGATCATGGCGCAGCAAAACGATGGATCTGATTGGTGTGACGCTGGCGATATGCGGGGAATGGGTGGTCAGGATCGTTGTCAAAGGTGTTCCTTCATCTCCATCCTCCCGGTCAGTACCCAAGAAATAGCGGTAGACTAGGCGCTGTACGTGCGGATGCAGGTGCGCTTCCGGCTCCTCGACTACGAAAAACGTATGGTCTCGTTCTCCGTCATTAACAAGACGATCAAGTTCGAGACTTTTCAGGGCCAGAAAAATCAGATTAGCCGTCCCCAGACTGGCATCGCCAATGCCACGAATGCCACTGTCAAGCAGCAAACGCAGGCTACGTAGCAGCGCATCAACGCGAGTCGGTGCAAGTCCGAGCGATACCGGAACGGCATGTTGCTCACCTGCGATAGCAATCAACCTTTCGCTAATTCGTTCGGCTGTCGCTGCCACCTCAGCATGATCAGCCAGTTCCCGCTGAGCCTCATCAACCTGGGTTTGAATCTCCTCACGAGTCTCGTCGTCCAGAGATGCGGATAGTTCTTCAATAAGTGGTCTTAAGGGTGAATTACGCCAGCTTGAAAGATCCTTCTCGGCATCACGCAACGCGCCTTGAACATCGATGGGCAACATACGGCGAAACGCACCACCAATATGCATGTCAGGATCAGCGCCACCGAAGATCACATACTCATAATCTTTTAAGGATTCAGGAGCTCGATTTAACTCGGTTTTGGGCTGAAAACGGTAGGTAAGACGGGCCACCATCGGGGGCCCCGGATTTAGGACACAGTCATTCAGATGAGCCATCAATCGGGGATCGTCAGTGAAATCAGTAAGATCCACAGAAATTGCGATGGTCTCCCCCAATTTGTCTTCGCCCAATCCATCCCAAAAATGTTCAAAACCCAGTTGACGGTCACGCTCAGACAACCCAGGGTCAAGAATCAACTGCAGGCCGCGAATAAAATTGCTCTTGCCAACCTTGTTTTCACCAACAATAACAATACTCTCACCCGTTTCAACATCAACATCGGAGAAGTTGGCGAAATTAATTAACCGGATTCGGGAAATCCGCATTAATGCCTCCCTATCTTTTTAATTATCTTCCAAAAATAAGAGTAGCACTCAAACCGCAAGAGATTGCCTGGCACGATCTAATCTGCTGAGGGATACGGTTGCGATCTAAACGGTTCTTGGCCATTGCACATTTTTTGCTGTTCAAATCTATGCGTCCAACGAAGGTAACAGCTCATCGTAACAGAGAGCTAAACCATGCCTATGATCCATCTCACAAAGTGGCTGATTGTCGTCACTGTCTTGCTCAGTGACTGCGCGACCTGATGTTGCAGGTAACCGACGTGGCATTGCTGGAAGATTCCCACGCTCTAGCGATACGGCACGATTTCAACAGACACTGACCGGCCCCCTAAAAGTAATTCAGTACAGACTTAACACCGTCTCTGACCCAGATCTCATGACGAGGAGTATGAACAAGCACTATATTGGCCAGTCCGTAATCTAAACACTCGTTGCTTTATTAAAAGACTCCAGAAAATCTCACGCCTTCATTACCCCTGTGAACAATCGGAATACTTCATTCCGTCCCTATCATTTCACAGGAGTAACCATGTCCTATGCCCCCGAAACACTAGCTAGTACTGAGGCTTTACGCTCACAACTTTCATTCTTACCCCAACACGCTTGCGACCGAATTCTTTCCAGACTTCAGCACGCCATTCATTACGAACCAGTAATAGGCATCATGGGTAAAACCGGTGCCGGTAAATCTTCTCTTTGCAATGCACTGTTCCAGCAACCGATATGTCTGACCAGTGACTTGATGGCCTGCACGCGCGAACCACAGCGATTGGTGCTAACTGTTGGTGAACGCAGTATGACGCTGGTTGATTTGCCTGGAGTGGGAGAGACTCCAGAAAAGGATGAAGCCTATCTCTCAATGTATCAGCAACTACTCGCTGAACTGGATTTGATTATCTGGGTCATCAGAGCCGACGACCGTGCACGGGCAACGGATATCGTCACACATCGGGCTCTGCTGAACGCCAGTGCCGACCCATCGAGATTTCTATTTGTGCTGTCCCAAGCTGACCGTGTACCACCAGTACCCGATGGAAAAGAATGGCAGGTGCTCCCCGATGCAGAGCAGTGCCTGTCTCTGGCCGCTATCAGCTCACTGGTTGCCGTACAGCTCCCCTCCTCTTTTCCTGTAATGCCTGTATCCGCACATACCGGCTACAACCTGTCAGCTCTGGTGGAGCTGATGGTACATGCCTTGCCTACGCGGGCCAGTAGCGCAGTCTATCGGCAGCTGAAATCTGACCATAAAAGCGCTGAAAGCGACTCCGCCGTGCGGCAGCGATTTGGTGAATTAGCTGGTAGCGCTTTTGATTCCGTGATTGACCAAAACTCGCTGCCGTCAGGCTGGCGGGCTTTGTTATGCCGGTTACGTGAAAAATTGGTGCAGTTAGCTACTGGCCTCTGGGACAAACTCTTCGGCTGAATGCGGTATTCAGGGCCAAAAATTGACTGTTAAAAACCAGTTTATTGATCTATAAAAACGATCGATAATTAAATATCGATCGTTTTTATCTATTAAAAAATCGATAAATCATCCCTCTATTGATCGCTTTTACCTATCAAAAACAAGGGTATTTTCCTCACAGAAGTCTTCAGGAGTCTGGCAGGTAGGGAGACAGGAATAACGACATGGACATTAATCACACATCGGCGTTTTATCCGCTTGTTATCCCCTCGTGACTACTCCCGATCAACCCACAAGGTGATATATGAAAATTCAGACAGCTATTGCAATTGTGTTATCTGCCGCTTCCGTATCGGCTCAGGCTGGTAATTGGGTTGTGAAAAACGGCTGGTGTCAGACTATGACTGATAATGGTCAAGCGCTGGTGATGCTGAAAAATGACACTATTGGCATATTCGGACAGCTTCAGGGTTGCCCTAATGGTCCTCAGGAATTAATGGGGAGCCGCATTAGTGTCAACGGCAATATGGTTCCCACTTCCCAGATGTGCAACCAGCAAACAGGATTTAAAGCAGTTGAAGTCGAAGGGGGGCAGGCTACTACGGCAGCTAAAAAGGCAATTGTCTCCATTGCCAGCCAGGAGGTTTCAACCCTGCAAGTTTTTGGCGGACAGATGACTTTCACCCGTGGCGACATGATGAGCGTCTGCCCGAAATACGTCTCTGCTCTTCCCACCAGCGCCGGGAGCAGTTCACCAGAGATAAATAAAGGTTCAGTCATGAAAGCAGCCAAACAGGCGTATACAAAAGAGTATGACAGCGAAACCGCTGAGGCCGCTGATTTTGGCAGCTATGAAGTGAAGGGAAATACAGTGGTATTTGAAGTCTACAATGCTGGATATCGAACCTACGACAAGATAGTGGTCACTGTAGGCAATGATGGCAAGGCCACCAGTGCAAAAGTGGAATATATGGGTCGTTAACATATTCGAATAACGCCGTTAGCAGTATCAGAGGTCATGTTCTTTCGGGAGCATGGCCTTTTTCTTTTTATGCCGATGAATTCAGAAAAGGAGTTATCTATGCGCTTAGCTTCCCGCTTTGGCAGGGTCAATCTTATCCGTCGCGACCGTCCATTAACGCACGATGAAATGATGAACCACGTTCCCAGTGTATTCAGCGCTGAAAAGCATGAATCCCGTAGTGAACGATATACCTGCATTCCAACTATTACTCTACTTGAAAGCCTGCAACGGGAAGGTTTTCAGCCGTTCTTCGCCTGTCAGGCCCGTGTTCGCGATCCCGGCAAACGTGAGCACACTAAACACATGCTTCGTCTGCGTCGGGAAGGCCAAATCACGGGTAAGCAGGTGCCAGAAATCATCCTGCTAAACAGCCACGATGGTTCAAGTTCTTACCAGATGCTGCCGGGATTATTTCGTGCGGTTTGCCAGAACGGGCTGATATGCGGTGAGAGTTTTGGCGAGGTGCGAGTACCGCATAAAGGAAACGTGGTAGAGAAAGTGATTGAAGGAGCTTATGAGGTGCTTGGGGCTTTTGACCGAATTGAAGAAAAGCGTGACTCAATGCAAAGACTCATGCTTCCCCCTCCGGCTCAACAAGCATTTGCGAAAGCGGCGTTGACCTATCGTTTTGGAGAGGAGCATCAGCCAGTAACCGAAGAACAAATCCTTGCGCCACGTCGCTGGCAGGACGAATCCAGCGATCTGTGGACCGTGTTCAATCGGTTACAGGAAAACCTGATAAAAGGTGGTTTGAGCACTCGTACTGCCCAAGGCAAGCGTAGCCATACCCGCGCAGTGAAAGGGATCGATGGCGATCTGAAGCTTAACCGTGCTTTGTGGGTGATGGCTGAGCAAATGCAGCAGGCGCTGGGCTGAAGAGACTGCCGACTGAAAAAGGAGGATAAATGAGCACTGTAATATCACTGATACCCGCATCCGCTCCCGCCGTACCACTAGCCTTAACGCCATATGCACAGCGAACAATTCAAAGGGCCTTGAACCTGCTGGATAAACACCTGCGACAGCCCGGCGTGTCATTCCTCTCCGCAACCGAAACCCGTGACTGGTTGCGGTTAAAGATGGCTGTGCTGGAGCGGGAAGAGTTTGTCGCTCTGTTTTTGGATAACCAGCATCAGTTGCTGGCCTGCGAAACTCTGTTCACCGGCACCATAAACCATACTGAGGTCCATCCGCGCGAAATCGTAAAGGCAGCTCTGCGGCATAACGCAGCAGCGGTGATCCTCGCGCATAACCATCCCTCCGGCATGGCAGAGCCCAGCAGGGCAGACCGACTGCTCACCAGCAACCTGCAAAACACGCTGTTACTGGTTGATGTGCGGGTTCTCGACCATCTCATCATCGGCCACCGGGAGATCGTCTCGTTTGCCGAGCGGGGATGGCTATGAAAATCATCAGCAGGCGCCAGGCGATGATGCTTTACCGCCAAACGCCCGGTTCACGTCTGGCAACGTACTGTAAAGGTCGTTACCGCTGGACCGGTAGCGTCTGCCATTACACCGGTCGCCACGTCCAGGATATCAGCGGCGTACTAGCCGTTTTTGCTGAACGTCGTCAGGACCGCGACGGCCCGTATGCCACCCTGCGTAGCGTGACACTACTATAAGTCTGGAATATCACGATGACTAAAGAACCTGTTCAGGAACACGTTTGGGGTTTACACAGTCAAACCGTTCCATCATTCAGCGCCCGGTTAGTTCAGGAAGGTCGACGGCTGCATTTTCTGGCCGACCGTGCCACGCTTCTCGGCACATTCAGCCCGGAACAATCCGCAGCGCTGGATGCGATCTTCCCAGCATTAATCCGGGATATGGAAACCGCTCTGCTTAGGGGCAAACTCGACCCACGTGAGGCTAAACAATATATCTATATCCGCAACGGTTTCACCTGCGAGTCAGATACGTTGGGGAGTTGCGGTTATGTTTACATCGTAATTTATCCTCAATCAGAAGCCAGCTAGACCTTCCTCAATACTCATTTATCAGGACTCAACGCATGCAAATTTCAACTGCACCGACCACGGAGCCTATTTCGTCACGCCTGTCGCCTGTCGAGGTCTGGCAGATACTACTCAAACATCTTCTGGCACAACACTATGGTCTAACCCTTAATGACACTCCGTTCAGCGATGAAAGCACTATTCGTGAACATATCAATGCTGGTATCTCACTCAGCAACGCAGTGAATTTTATCGTCGAAAAATATGAGCTGGTACGTACTGACCGTAGTGGATTTACGATTATGGAGCAGTCTCCCTTCATCAGCAGTATCGACATTCTTCGTGCCCGCCGGGCCACTGGATTGATGAAACGTCAGGGTTATAAATCCATCAGCAATATCACTACTGGTCACCTTCTCCAGGAGCGACACTTACGATGATTATTCCAGCCCCACCCGAGAAATATGCATCTGTAGCCGATGTATAACACTTCATTCTCCTAATCCCACCACCCGCGCCAGCCTTTCTAACGCTGGCGTTTTTTTGTTTGCACATAAACACAGCTATAGCTATTCCCGCTACTAATAGCGGGAATAGCTATAGCATGAATTTTATTCGTAAAAATCAGGGAGAAAATAGCCCAGCGTTTGGCTGGCTACCTGAGGAGAACTAGATCGCTGAGAAGAATTTTGCGTTGATTAACGTAGATTAGATTCACTTACACCTGCCGTTACATTGATTAAGGCTGGTTTGTGAAAAGAAGGAGGATATTTACCTAACTACTTGATTTTGATGGTGCCGATAATAGGAGTCGAACCTACGACCTTCGCATTACGAATGCGCTGCTCTACCAACTGAGCTATATCGGCCCTGAGAGGCCGGTTACGAGTGTAACCACGGGGCAAAAGGTTAGATCTAACCGGGTGATGCGTCAATGCCCTTTTGAATCAAACGGCTATTTTTGCATCACCCGTGACTATTTACGCACGAATCGTATCGTCACCGAAGCCGATCCACTTATAGGTGGTCAGCGCTTCAAGGCCCATCGGACCGCGCGCGTGCAGTTTCTGCGTGCTGACCGCCACTTCTGCGCCAAGTCCGAACTGGCCGCCGTCCGTGAAACGGGTGGAAGCGTTCACATATACCGCAGAGGAATCCACTTCATTCACAAAGCGATCGGCATTGCGCAGCGTACGCGTCAGGATCGCGTCAGAATGCTGCGTGCCGTGTTCACGAATGTGCGCAATAGCGTCGTCGAGATCCGCAACCACCTTCACGTTCAGATCCAGCGACAGGAACTCGTCGTCGTACTGCTCCGCTTTTACGGGAACCACGCTAGCCGGGCCACCCTGGAGCAGCGCGAGGGCATTGGTATCAGCGTGCAGCGTCACCCCGCTCTCCGCCATCTGCTTGCTCAGAGCAGGCAGGAAAGCGCTCGCAATCCCCTGGTGCACCAGCAGTGTTTCCACGGTGTTACAGGTGCTTGGACGCTGGGTTTTGGCGTTGACGATAATCTTCAGCGCTGGGTCAATTTCGGCGCTGTCGTCCACCACGATATGGCATACGCCGATGCCGCCCGTGATGACCGGAATGGTCGACTGCTCGCGGCACAGCTTGTGCAGGCCCGCGCCACCGCGTGGGATCAGCATGTCGATGTATTTGTCCATGCGCAGCATCTCGTTGACCAGCGCGCGGTCAGGGCTCTCAATCGCCTGCACGGCCCCCGCCGGCAAACCGCACTCTTCCAGCGCCTGCTGGATGACTTTCACCGTCGCGGCGTTGGTGCGCCAGGTCTCTTTCCCACCGCGCAGAATGGCGGCATTACCTGTTTTCAGGCACAGGGAAGCGACGTCAACCGTCACGTTTGGACGGGCTTCATAAATCACGCCGATGACGCCGAGCGGCACGCGGCGACGCTCCAGACGCAAACCGCTGTCGAGCAGCCCACCGTCAATCACCTGCCCTACCGGGTCGGCCAGATTACAAACCTGACGGACATCGTCGGCGATACTTTTAAGACGCGCCGGGTTCAGCGCCAGGCGGTCGAGCATCGCTTCGCTCATGCCGTTTCGACGCGCTTCCAGCAGATCCTGCTCGTTGGCAAGCAAAATGTCCTGAGACTGTGCTTCCAGATAATCAGCGATTTTTTCCAGCACGCGGTTTTTCTCGCGGCTGGAAAGGAGCGCCAGTTTGTAAGAGGCGGCCTTCGCGGCTGCGCCCATTTGTTCCAGCATGTTCTGGCTCCTTAACGAATAATCATGTCATCGCGATGCACGGCAACCGGGCCATATTCATAGCCCAGAATAGCGTCGATCTGCTGCGAGTGGTGGCCCGCAATGCGGCGCAGGGCATCGCTGTTATAGCGGCTTACGCCATGCGCGATGTCGCGACCTTCCAGGTTACGGATGCGGATCACTTCACCACGGGAGAAGTTGCCTGTCACGCTTTTAATTCCTTTAGGAAGCAATGAACTCCCTCGTTCCAGAATCGCCGCGGTTGCCCCTTCATCAACGGTGAGTTCACCGGCAGGCGGCGCGCCAAAGATCCAGCGCTTGCGGTTCTCCAGCGGGGATTCCTGGGCGTGGAAGCGGGTGCCGACGGAAATGCCTTCCATCACGTCGCCAATCACGCCAGGGCGGCTGCCCGCGGCAATGATGGTGTCGATACCGGCGCGGCACGCCACGTCGGCGGCCTGCAGCTTGGTCCCCATCCCGCCCGTTCCGAGGCCGGACACGCTGTCACCGGCGATGGCGCGCAGGGCATCGTCGATACCATGAACATCGGTAATCAGCTCGGCTTCCGGGTTGGAGCGCGGATCGGCGGTGAACAGCCCCTGCTGATCGGTCAGAAGCAGGAGTTTATCGGCACCGGCCAGGATGGCGGCCAGCGCAGAGAGGTTATCGTTATCGCCCACTTTTATTTCAGCGGTGGCAACGGCATCGTTTTCGTTGATAACGGGAACAATATTGTTGTCCAGCAGCGCGCGCAGGGTATCGCGGGCGTTCAGGAAGCGCTCCCGGTCTTCCATATCCGCACGCGTCAGCAGCATCTGCCCGACGTGAATACCGTAGATAGAGAACAGCTGTTCCCAGAGTTGAATGAGTCGGCTTTGTCCCACGGCGGCCAGCAGCTGTTTAGAGGCGATCGTCGCGGGGAGTTCGGGGTAACCCAGGTGTTCACGCCCGGCGGCAATCGCCCCGGAGGTCACAATCACAATACGGTGCCCTGCGGCATGCAGCTGAGCGCACTGGCGTACAAGCTCAACAATGTGGGCGCGATTTAGGCGGCGCGATCCGCCTGTTAACACACTGGTACCGAGTTTTACCACCAGCGTCTGGCTGTCACTCATGATTCTCTGCCGTTCAACGATAAGGGAAAGTAATGTCGAACGAACGTTTTAACAGGAGTCAGCCCGGTTGCCAACTGCCTTAATGCATCACCAGGCACTTTGTTGCGCGGGATCAGGAAGCGTAGCGGCAGAATTTGACAAATTTATTACCGTAATAATAAATCACAGTTTTTTAAAATTATTCTTAGTTTGTCATAAAAGTTTCATTCCAGAACGATAAAACCCTTCCTGTTTTTTCACGGGACTTAAGCATCAGCTTATCGTCCAGCGAATTTTTAAAGCGCGTTTATAAGACAGGATCGAAAATGAAAAAGAGCACTCTGGCATTAGTGGTTATGGGCGTGGTGGCTTCCGCATCTGTTCACGCAGCAGAAGTTTATAATAAAAACGGTAATAAACTGGACGTGTACGGCAAAGTGAAAGCTATGCACTATATCAGTGATGATGACACCAAAGATGGTGACCAGACTTACGTTCGTTTCGGTTTTAAAGGCGAAACCCAGATTAACGATCAGCTGACGGGCTACGGCCGTTGGGAAGCTGAATTCGCAGGTAACAAAGCTGAAAGCGACTCCTCGCAGAAAACACGTCTGGCGTTCGCCGGTATTAAACTGAAAGACTTTGGTTCACTGGATTACGGCCGTAACCTGGGCGCGCTTTATGACGTCGCGGCATACACCGATATGTTCCCTGAGTTCGGCGGTGACGGCCTGGCACAGACCGACAACTTCATGACGAAACGTGCCTCCGGACTGGCCACCTACCGCAATACCGACTTCTTTGGCATGGTAGACGGTCTTGATATGACCCTGCAGTACCAGGGCAAAAACGAAAACCGCGACGTGAAAAAGCAGAACGGTGACGGCTTTGGTACGTCTCTGGCCTATGACTTCGGCGGCAGCGATTTCTCCGTCATTGGTGCTTATGCCAGCTCCGATCGCACCAACGCGCAGAACCTGCAGGCGCGCGGTGAAGGTAAAAAAGCCGAGGGCTGGGCAACCGGTCTGAAATACGACGCGAACGATATTTACCTGGCCACTATTTATTCTGAAACCCGCAATATGGCCCCTATCTCCGGTGGTTTTGCAAATAAAGCGCAAAACTTCGAAGTGGTTGCACAATATCAGTTTGACTTTGGTCTGCGCCCATCCGTGGGTTATGTACAGTCCAAAGGTAAAGATATCGAAGGCATTGGCGACGAAGATATCGTGAAATATATTGACGTGGGCGCCACGTATTACTTCAACAAAAACATGTCCGCGTTTGTTGATTATAAAATCAACCAGATTGACGACGATAATAAGCTGGGCGTGAGCAGCGATGATATCGTTGCGCTGGGTGTGACGTATCAGTTCTAAGATTATCCAAATAAGAAAATCCCGGCATACAAGCCGGGATTTTTTTGCCCAGGGTAAATGCGGTCTGCTGCCCTCACCCCGGACCTCTTCCACAGGAAGAGGGAGAAACCATTACGCGGTCAGCTTCACCGCTTCGCTGGAAAAGTCATCCGCTGGCTCGAACTTAAGGTCCAGGGTGGCCAGCAGCGCGCTCGCTTTGTCGTGGAACTCTTTCAGGGTGTATTCCAGGCGATCGATCACTTCCTGATCTTTGATGGTAGTAGCCTGCCAGTTGCCGTCTTTGTTAAACAGGCCAAACTGATAGCTATACGTAAAACGTTTCTCCTCTGCTTCCATTTCCATCCACCAGCCCCAGAATTCACGTTTTTCGGGTGCAGGCTTCACGTTGACGCATACAGCCAGGCAGTCGAAAAAAAAGCGATTCTCTTCACACTGCTCTTCTCGAATATACGGGCCGAGAGCCATAAATTTCTTGATCAGCCTACTTTTCGGGTGTCCACTCGGTAACGTCATTGCGATCTCCTTTTGTGAAGCCACTGTTTTACCAAACCAGCGAAATTTAGCAATCTATTAACACACTCTCTGGGCGATCCAGCGCGTGATCTCTTTCAAGGCTTTGTCAAAATTCTGATACACCGGGCTGAACGGCACCTCAAGCAATTTGCCATCCGCAGATGACGAAGTGATTAAGCGTGACTCTTCCTCCGGGCTGAACGGATCGTTTTTCCAGAAACCGGACAGCATCGGCGTCGGGCAGCGGCGTCCCAGCAACCCTTGCGTTTTTAACGAGTAGCGATTGAGCTCAACGCGCAGCGCTTCGTCTGAGGCATCATGCATGCCAAGGCGACTGGCAAGGACGTCCAGATACATCTCCGGCACGCTGCCCTGACGGGCAGGATCGCTGAGCAGGGCGTGAACCACCGGGCCCAGGCAGGCGACGGCCTTCAGACGTGAAGATTCAAGGTAAGCCAGACGCACCGCAACGTTGGCACCAAAACGGAAGCCGAACGCCGCGACGCGGGTGTGGTCAACCCACGGAACATTTTCCAGCGCTTTAAGCGCATGCTGGTGCAACAAGCTCGAATCCTGCGTTAACTTCCACTTCGATGAGAATCCAATAGAAGGCATATCGAGCGTCAGCATCGCGATCCCTTTTGGTGCGAAGTAGCGCTCATAAAGGCTGTAATAGTCGATTTGCAGGGAATCCAGCCCGCCGCACATTAGCACGGTCGGGAACGGGCCTTCGCCTTCAGGCATGTGCAGGAACCCGGTGACGGGCGCACCGCCCGGAACGGCGAACTCAAGCTCGCGCATCTGACCCGGCAGACGTTGAGCAGCTTCCTCATAGGCACGATTCGCCAGCGCCTGAGCCTGCTCGGCCAGCTCATCCCCTTTCAAATGCGGATAGGCGGCGATGGCGTAGAGGTTGGCCGCATGCAGCCAGTGCTTGCCGCTTCGCGTGGCATCCTCTTCCTGGCTGGCTTTTTGCTGCCAGAGCATCGCCTGTTTAGACCATTCGTAGATCCAGTTCCCGCCCCGGTAGCCGACCACCGTGTCGTAGAGCTCGCTGTCGGTACGCTCCGACTCGCTCATTACGATACGCGCCTGCACGTCGAGGATTTCACGGGGATCGATACCGCGCCAGATCCACATCAGGCGGTTAATCATGCGATACCAGTGGGGCACGTTTTTACCGTCTAACGCAGACTGGACGGCAGGCATGGTTCCCGGATTAAACCGACGGACCAGCGTCGACGTTTCAGGGTGTTTGAAACGGGGTTTGAAAAGCGTCTCGGTGAGATTTGCCTGCGTCATTGCGTTGCCTCCATGGATACGTCATATAGTGCCCATTGTAACGCGTGGCAGGCCAAAAAGAACAACGCCCGGCATAGCCGGGCGTGTAAAGTTACGTACTGGTATTAACGGCCTGAGATAGGCGGCACGAAGACCACGCCCATATCCCACGGCTGTTCAATCCAGGTATCCTGCGGGATATCAATCACGTAATCGTCGACCAGCGGACGGCCAGCAGGCTTCGCAAAGATAGTGACGAAGTGCGCTTTCGGGTACATTTCGCGAATAGCGACCGCTGTACCGCCGGTGTCCACCAGATCGTCGATAACGATGAAGCCTTCACCGTCGCCTTCAGCGCGTTTCAGCACTTTCAGCTCACGCTGGTTATCATGGTCATAGCTGGAGATGCAGACGGTATCGACATGACGAATACCCAGCTCACGTGCCAGCAGCGCCCCCGGTACCAGACCGCCACGGCTGACGGCAATAATGCCTTTCCACTGTTCGGAAGGCATCAGACGCGCAGCCAGTTTGCGTGCGTGAATCTGCAACATGTCCCAGGTGACGACGTATTTTTCGCTCATGTGAAGTGTCCCAGCCTGTTTTTATACGGCTTAAAAAGTGTTCGAGGGGGAAATAGGTTGCGCGAGATTATAGAGATCTGGCGCACTAAAAACCAGTGTTTAGCGCTCCCTGCCTGAGTTTTTACATGCTTTATGCTACCAGCCAGCAGAGAAAGTGGTATTCTCAGTTGCATCTCGCAAGCCTGTCTTGTGGTAACTATTAACCTGCTAACCCTGTGGCCTGCAACCCTGTTTGCAGCGCCTCGACAAGGAGACTTATCGTGTCTGAACTGTCTCAATTATCTCCGCAGCCGCTGTGGGATATTTTTGCCAAAATTTGCTCCATTCCACACCCTTCCTACCATGAAGAACAGCTTGCCGAACATATTATGGGTTGGGCAAAGGAAAAAGGTCTGCACGCAGAGCGCGACCAGGTTGGCAACATTCTGATCCGCAAACCAGCTACCGCAGGCATGGAAAACCGTAAACCGGTTGTACTGCAGGCGCACCTGGACATGGTGCCACAGAAAAACAACGACACCGTTCACGACTTCACTAAAGACCCAATCCAGCCGTACATCGACGGCGACTGGGTAAAAGCGCGCGGCACCACCCTGGGCGCGGACAACGGCATCGGTATGGCCTCTGCGCTGGCGGTGCTGGCTGACGACAGCGTTGAACACGGTCCGCTGGAAGTGCTGCTGACCATGACCGAAGAAGCGGGCATGGACGGCGCGTTCGGTCTGCAGGCGAACTGGCTGCAGGCAGATATCCTGATCAACACCGACTCCGAAGAAGAAGGCGAGATCTACATGGGCTGCGCGGGCGGGATTGATTTCATCTCTACCCTGCCGCTATCTCGCGAAGCGATTCCTGCGGGCTTCCAGACCTTCAAGCTGACGCTGAAAGGGCTGAAAGGCGGTCACTCCGGCGGTGATATTCACCTGGGCCTGGGTAACGCCAACAAACTGCTGGCACGCTTCCTGGCGGGACACGCGGCCGAGCTGGACCTGCGTCTGGTGGACTTCAACGGCGGCACCCTGCGCAACGCGATCCCACGCGAAGCCTTTGCCACCGTGGCGGTGCCAGCGGCGAAAGCGGACGAGCTGAAAAAACTCTCCAGCGTCTACCTGGATATCCTGAAAAACGAACTGTCGGCGAAAGAGAAGAACCTGACCGTGGTGCTGGAATCCGTGTCTACGGATAAAGCCGCCCTGACCGCGCAGTCTCGCGATAGCTTCGTTCAGCTGCTGAACGCGACGCCAAACGGCGTGATTCGCAACTCTGACGTGGCGAAAGGCGTTGTGGAAACCTCTCTGAACGTGGGCGTGGTGACCATGAGCGACGACAGCGCGGAAATTATCTGCCTGATCCGCTCCCTGATCGACAGCGGTAAAGAGTATGTAGTAAGCATGCTGGAATCTCTGGGTGCGCTGGCGGGCGCGAAAACCTCCGCCAAAGGCAGCTACCCTGGCTGGCAGCCGGATGCAAGCTCTCCGGTGATGGCACTGGTGCGTGAAACTTATCAACGTCTGTTCAACAGCACCCCGAACATCCAGGTGATCCACGCGGGTCTGGAATGTGGTCTGTTTAAGAAGCCGTATCCGGACATGGACATGGTTTCCATCGGGCCAACCATTACCGGTCCACACTCGCCGGATGAGCAGGTTCATATTGAAAGCGTCGGCCATTACTGGACGCTGTTGACGGAACTGCTGAAGGCGATCCCTGCGAAGTAATTTGTCGTCTGTTGCCCGGCGGCGCTACGCTTGCCGGGCCTACGATGAGTGTAATCTACAATCCCAAAACCAGCTGACGCTCCAGCTGCGGATCCAGCAGCGTGACGTGCAGTCCCACCAGCCTCACCCCTCGTCCGCCTCGTCGTTCTTCCCACGCCTTTTTCGCTGTTGCGATAAGATCTTCTTTGTTCAGGCGCGGCCAGACGTGCTCCTGCGTCGTCTGCTGAAAGTCGTTAAATTTCAGCTTGATGCCCTGTCGGGCAATCAGTAAATCAGGCTTTACTTTGATCAGGCGTCGCTCCAGCTCCGGATAGAGCTGTTCCGTAATAATGGTTTCGCATTCTGACCAGTCATGGATGTCTTCGCTCAGCGTGCGCTCAACCCCGACCGATTTACGAAGCCGTTCGTTGTTTACATCGCGGTCGTCAATGCCCTGACTGCGCTCCCACAGCACGCGGCCAAACTTCCCAAAGCGCTTGAGCAGCATAGCCAGGTCGCTTCGCTGCACGTCTTCGCAGGTGCGTAACCCCATACTTTCCAGCTTCGCGGCGGAGACTTTGCCTACGCCGGGGATTTTGCCAAGCGGCAACGTTTTTAAAAACGCCGGGACCTCTTCAGGGGTGATGACGTACTGGCCGTTGGGTTTATTTAAATCGGAAGCAATTTTGGCGAGAAATTTTACCGGCGCGACGCCTGCCGACGCGGTGAGATTCAGCTCGTTGAAAATGGTCTGGCGGATCTCCTGCGCCATCAGGGTAGCGGAGCCGTGACAGTGCAGGCTGTCGGTGACGTCCAGATAGGCTTCGTCCAGCGAAAGCGGTTCAATCAGTGAGGTGTAGCGGGAGAAGATTTCGCGTATATGGTTTGACGCTTCTTTATAGGCGTCAAAGCGCCCGGGCAAAAGAGTAAGGTGCGGACACAGTTTCAGCGCCATCGCCGTCGGCATGGCGCTGCGCACGCCAAATTTGCGTGCAGGATAGTTGGCGGTGCTGATCACACCGCGCTGAACGCGGCTGCCGCCAATGGCGATGGGAATATCCCGCAGCGCCGGGTTGTCACGCATCTCCACTGCGGCAAAAAAGCAGTCCATATCGACATGGATTATTTTGCGCATCGGTCATACCACACATGTATTTATATACAGTATAACAAAAGGCAAAAAATGCGTCAGCTATTTTCCTTACTCACGGTTGTCATATAAACGTGTTACAAAAATTCGTAATAAAACCTTTATATACATACATTTAGAAAATCAATGGAGCGTAATTATTCATGAAGAAAATTCTCTCGATTTCGTTACTGTTTCTGGCGAGTGCTGCATCTGCTAGCCCTGCGATCGTTGCCCACCGGGGCGGGACTGCGGATGCACCTGAAAATACCCTGCCAGCCATTAAGCTCGCCCTCGAAAACAAAGCAGATATCGTCTGGATAACCGTGCAGCTCAGTCGGGATGGCGTACCGGTTCTCTATCGACCTGCCGATCTGAAAGCGTTAACCAATCTGAAGGGAAAGGTGTCACAGTATACCGCTGAAGAACTGGCAAAGGCGGATGCCAGCGTGAAGTGGAAAGATAAGGGCCTGCCGGAAAACCTGCTTAATTCCCCGATACCGACGCTGAAGTCGGTGCTGAGCGCCTGGCCAGATACGCGTTTTTTCATTGACATCAAATCGCCGGATGCCGATCCGGCGACCATGGGCAACGCGCTGCTTAACGTATTGAAAGAGACCAACAGCCTGAATCGTGTTCGCGTTTATTCAACCGAAGATCGCTATATGGAAGCATTGCCTGTCGAAATCCCCCGCTTTGTCACGCGCAGCGAAACCCGCACGCGCCTGGCCACGATTTCGTTGAGCCATGAATGTCTGCCTCCTTCACAAAAAATGGACGATTACTGGTATGGGCTTGAGTTAAACCGAAAAGTAGAAGTGGTCGAGAAATTCACCTTAGGTGAAGGTGTCTCTCCTGCAACATTAACGTGGGACAAAGAGGCCGTTGACTGCTTCCGCTCTCAGGGCAATGCCCATCTGATTTTTATCGGCGTGAACTCAGTAGAGGATTACCAGAAGGCGAAAACACTGGGTGCCGAAGGGGTTCTTGTAGACTCACCAGCCAAAGCCAAAAGCTGGGCAAAATAAATGATAAAGGCCGCACGAAGCGGCCTTTTCCTAGATAATTCTCTGCTGGTCCCGGGCCATGCGCTTTTTACGCGCATCACACGGTTCGGGGCAGTCGCACACCTTTTCCATTCCGATGGAAGAGATACCTCCGCAGCTGCCCTGAATGCTTTTACGCTTTATGATCCAGCCTAAAGACATACCGAACACCACCAGCAAAAACACCGCAAAGGTTGCCAGAAAGGTCAACATAATCAGCCTCCGAAATCATCAAGGAGGATGTTTTCATCTTCCACGCCGAGATCTTTGAGCATCTTGATCACGGCGGCGTTCATCATTGGCGGACCACACATATAGAACTCGCAGTCTTCCGGTGCCGGGTGCTGTTTGAGGTAGTTTTCATACAGCACGTTGTGGATGAAGCCCGTATAGCCCGTCCAGTTATCTTCCGGCTGCGGATCGGAGAGCGCCACGTGGAAGGTAAAGTTCGGATTCTCACGCGCCAGCTGTTCAAACTCATCGTCGTAGAACATTTCGCGCAGCGAGCGCGCACCGTACCAGAAGCTGATTTTACGCTTGCTGCCGAGACGCTTGAGCTGGTCAAAGATGTGCGAGCGCATAGGGGCCATACCCGCACCGCCGCCAATAAAGACCATTTCCGCGTCGGTATCTTTAGCAAAAAACTCGCCGAACGGACCGGAGATCGTCACCTTGTCGCCTGGCTTAAGGGACCAGATATACGACGACATCACGCCAGGCGGCGCGTCAGGCACGTTTGGCGGCGGCGTGGCGATACGCACGTTGAGCATGATAATGCCCTTCTCTTCCGGGTAGTTAGCCATGGAATAGGCGCGCAGCGCGGGCTCTTTTACCTCGGAAACAAAGCGGAAGAGATTAAATTTATCCCAGTCGGCCCGGTACTCATCGGGCACGTCGAAGTCCGCATACGCCACGGTGTGCGCCGGACAATCAATCTGGATATACCCACCTGCACGGAACGGGACGCTCTCCCCTTCAGGGACACGCAGCTTGAGCTCTTTAATGAACGTGGCTTTGTTATCGTTCGAGATAACCTCGCACTCCCATTTTTTCACGCCGAAGATCTCTTCCGGCAGCTCAATCTTCATGTTCTGACGCACCGCGACCTGGCACGCCAGGCGGCACCCCTCTTTCGCTTCGCGCTTCGTGATATGCGACAGTTCAGTAGGCAGAATATCACCGCCCCCCTCTTTCACCGTCACACGGCACTGCCCGCATGAGCCGCCTCCACCGCAGGCTGACGAGACAAAAATCCCGTTGCCCGAAAGCGTATTAAGCAATTTGTCCCCTGCCGGAGTGCGGATCTGGTTCTGCGGATCGTCATTGATATCAATGATCACATCCCCGGAATTAACCAGCTTTGCGCGCGCCGCCAGAATCAGCCCTGACAGCACCAGTACTATCAGCGTGAACATCACCACGCCAAGAATAATTTCCATCTGTTAGCCCTTATAGCTGCACACCGGAGAAGGACATAAAGCCCAACGCCATCAGACCGGTGGTGATAAAGGTGATCCCTAAGCCACGCAGCCCCGCAGGCACGTTGGCATATTTCATTTTTTCACGGATCCCCGCCATAGTGACAATCGCCAGCATCCAGCCGATACCGGAACCGAAGCCGTACACCACCGATTCACTGAAGTTGTAATCGCGCTGAACCATAAACGAGACGCCACCGAAGATGGCGCAGTTCACCGCGATCAGCGGCAGGAAGATCCCCAGAGCGTTGTACAGCGACGGGAAATACTTATCGAGGATCATCTCCAGGATTTGTACCAGCGCCGCAATCACCCCGATGAAGGTGATGAAGTTCAGGAAGCTAAGATCGACGCCTTCCACCAGCGCGCCGTCCCGCAGCACGAAGTTGAACACCAGGTTGTTAATCGGAACCGAAAGCCCCAGCACAACGGTGACCGCCACGCCCAGGCCAAATGCCGTCGAGACCTTTTTAGAAACGGCAAGGAACGTACACATGCCCAGGAAGAAAGCGAGCGCCATGTTTTCAACAAACACCGCGCGCACAAATAAACTCAGGTAATGAGCCATTGTCGGTTACTCCTTTTCCTGCTGCTCAGGCTTCAGCGTACGAATCAGCCAGATCAGCAAACCGATAATGAAAAACGCGCTTGGGGCCAGCAGGAACAGGCCGTTCGGCAGATACCAGCCGCCGTTCTGTACCGTATCCAGCACCTGAACGCCAAACAGCTTGCCGCTGCCAATCAGCTCGCGCAGGAAACCGACCGTCAGGAGGATCACGCCGTAGCCCAGGCCGTTGCCGATACCGTCCATAAAGCTCGCCAGCGGCGGCATTTTCATGGCGTAGGCTTCAGCGCGCCCCATCACGATGCAGTTAGTGATAATCAGGCCGACAAACACCGAAAGCTGCTTCGAGGTTTCGTAGGCAAAAGCGCGCAGCAGCTGATCGACCACGATCACCAGCGAGGCGATGATCGCCATCTGCACGATGATCCTCACGCTGTTGGGGATGTGGTGGCGGATCATCGAGATAAACATGCTGGAAAACGCCGTCACCAGCGTTACCGCCAGCGTCATCACCACCGCCGTTTCCAGCTTGGTCGTTACCGCCAGAGCCGAGCACACACCCAGCACCTGCAGGGTTATCGGGTTATTGGCTAAAAGTGGGCCAATCAGCACCTTTTTAACTTCTTTCAGTTCACCCGTATCAGCCATTGTTCAGCGCTCCTTCACGTACGTTCTTCAGGAAGGGACCAAAGCCCAGTTCACCCATCCAGAAATCAAAACTGTGCTGCACCCCGTTAGAGGTGAGTGTGGCGCCGGAAAGACCGTCCACGGCGAATTCATCCCCAGGACGCGCGCCTCCTTTCACCACCTTCAGCGCAGGCTGACCGTTATCATTGAGCACTTTTTTACCGACAAACTGCGCACGCCAGTTAGGGTTTTCCACTTCGCCACCCAGCCCCGGCGTTTCGCCCTGATCGTAATAAGTAATACCTTTGACCGTGCGGCCATCGGTATCCAGTGCCACAAACGCATACATCATTGACCATAAGCCGTTGCCGTAGATGGGCAACACGATTTCCTGTATGCGCTTCTGCTCGTCACGGACGAGGTAAATCTCCGCGACATTGCTGCGGCGCTTAATGCCAGCCGGATCCTGCGAGGCGTCAAGCACGGTGCTCATCTGCGGATCCTTTAACGCCAGCGCCTGGTTATATTTCGCAGGGTCTTTATCCATCAGCTCGCCGGTTTTTAAATCCACCAGCCGTGCGGTAATGCGTTCAGCAAACACGTCGGCGACGTCGTCCTTCGTCATGCCTTCCTGCATCAGCCCGGCCACGGCCAGGATGTTGCGCTGTTTATCCAGCGCGCGCTGTTCCTGCTGCAGCGGCTTTAACCCTACGGCGGAACCGGCAACCACGATGGAACAGACCAGACACAGTACCAAAACCACCAGCAGCGTTTTGCTGATGCTGTCGTTATTTTTAACCTCAGCCACGCGCCTTCCTCCGCTTAATGTTGGCGCGCACGACCAGGTAGTCGAACAGCGGCGCAAACAGGTTGGCAAACAGAATGGCCAACATCATCCCTTCCGGATAGGCCGGGTTGACCACGCGAATCAGTACACACATCACGCCAATGAGCGCGCCGTAGCACCATTTCCCCCTGTCGGTAAAGGAGGCCGAGACGGGATCGGTGGCCATGAACATCATGCCAAACGCAAAGCCTCCCAGCACCAGGTGCCAGTACCACGGCATGGAGAACATCGGGTTCGTGTCTGAACCAATAAGGTTGAACAGCGTGGCGGTAAGCACCATGCCGAGCATAACGCCCGCGACGATGCGCCAGGACGCCACGCGGCCAAAGAGGATGATGGCCCCGCCGATCAAAATCATCAGGGTAGATACTTCGCCAATAGAGCCCGGAATGTTGCCAAGAAACGCGTCAAACCAGGTCACTGGCTGGCCGGTAGCATTGTTGACCAGCGTTTCGCCGCCACCTGCCGCCCACTGAGAAAGCGGCGTCGCGCCGGAGAAACCGTCCGCAGCCGTCCACACCAGGTCGCCCGAAATCTGCGCCGGGTAAGCAAAGAACAGGAACGCACGCCCCGCCAGCGCCGGGTTGAGGAAGTTACGTCCGGTGCCGCCGAAAATCTCTTTGGCAATCACCACGCCAAAGCTGATCCCCATCGCCGCCTGCCAGAGCGGCAGAGTCGGCGGAACAATCAGCGCAAACAGAATGGAGGTCACGAAGAAGCCTTCGTTGATCTCGTGTTTGCGGATGATGGCGAACAGCACTTCCCAGAAGCCGCCCACGATAAAGACGGTCATGTAGATCGGCAGGAAGAAGACGGCCCCCAGCGTCATCATGCTGACCCAGCCTGCATCAGCCGCAAAGCTCACGCCCAGCGACTGCGCCAGACGATAGTGCCAGTCAGACTGGATCACCTGCGCCAGCTGCTGAGCGTCGTACATATGATGCAGCGCCGGAATGGTTTGCAGACCAACGTTGTACATGCCCCAGAACATGGCCGGGAAGACCGCAAACCACACCAGGATCATCATGCGTTTCAGGTCGATGGCATCGCGAACGTGCGCTGCCCCTTTCGTCACCAGACCCGGAGTGTAGAAAATAGTCGTCGTCGCTTCATACAGCGGGTAGTACTTTTTGAGCTTCCCTTCGGTAAAGTGCGGCTCAATTTTTTCAAAGAGGTGCTTTAATCCCATGGTTATCCTTCCTGCTCAATGCGGGTTAACACCTCGCGCAATACGGGTCCATATTCGTATTTACCCGGACACACATAGGTACAGAGCGCCAGATCTTCTTCATCCAGTTCCAGACAACCGAGCGCCTGCGCGCCGTCGGTATCGCCTGCCAGAAGATCGCGCAGCAGCACGGTAGGCAGAATATCCAGCGGCATTACACGTTCGTAGTTGCCAATCGGAACCATCGCGCGCTCGCCGCCGTTCGTGCTGGTCGAGAAGTTAAAGAGCTTATGACGCAGAAAGTGGCCAAGCGTGGTGCGGGTGACGGAGTATTTTTCTGCGCCAGGCAGAACCCAGCCGAACAGCTCTTTCTCACGCCCTTCCAGAACGACGCTCACCTGAAGATGGAAACGTCCCAGGTACGCGTGCGCATTGACAGCGCGGCGGCCGCTGAGTACCGAACCGGAAATGAGGCGGTTTTCACCCTCTTTCGTTTCCCCTGCCAGCAGTTCATTAATGTCTGCTCCCAGAAGCGTCTTAACCAGACGCGGGTTTGCGGCCTGCGGCCCGCCGATAGCGATAATCCGTTCAGCGCAGAGTTCACCCGTCGTAAAGAGCTTACCGATGGCAATGACATCCTGATAATTAAGGTGCCAGACCTGTTTTTTAAGGCTCACCGGCTCAAGGAAGTGGATATGGGTCCCGACCAGACCCGCCGGATGCGGGCCGGAAAATTCATTAAACGTAACCTGTCCCTGCGGATGGCCGCCAGGCTTGCCGCCGCTGGCCTGGCAAACGTGCACTTTTCCGGGCGTCAGGCGAGTCAGAACGGTCAGCCCGGCATCAAAGGCTTTACGCTGCGCCAGGATAATGGGCTGCGGGTCTGCGCTGAGCGGGTTGGTGTCGATGGCCGTCACGAAAATGGCAGCCGGGGCGGTATCAGGAACGGGTGATTTGCTGAAAGGACGCGTACGCAGCGCCGTCCACAGGCCGGACGCGAGCAGCTGAGCCTGCACATCTTCGCGGCTAAGCGTCGCGAGGTCTGCCGCATCATAACGAGCAAACTCACGCTGTTCATCGCCTTCAATGCGGATTACCACCGACTGCAGCACGCGACGCTCGCCGCGGTTGATCGCCACCACGGTGCCGCTGGCGGGGGCCGTGAACATGACGCCGGGATTTTTTTTGTCTCCAAAGAGCGCCTGCCCTTTGATCACGCGATCGCCCTCCTGCACCAGCATTGAAGGACGCATGCCCAGATAATCGTCACCTAAAATTGCGACATGACGGACGCTTGCGCCACACGAGACGTGCTGCTCAGGCACGCCTGCAATCGGCAAATTAAGTCCTTTTTTTATTTTAAACATGTGGTTAGCAGGTATCCATAAACAACAATCCAGTGGGCGCAAAGTGTAACATTTTCCCCTTCTCTCGGGCAGGAGATCCACCGTCGGGCGCGCCAAATTGCGAGCTATTACGCAAAGTTCCTGGAGTCAGCGCGTTTTGGATGGTTTATAAAGTAAAACTAATTTGTAAACTCACCGCCCGGCTCTTGCGAAAATCTATAGCGGTGCTAATGTGAGCGCACCTAACAGAATAATCTGATTTCGGGTCTCTTTTGCCGTCCTGGCAAGTTAGTCCAGGTTTTATCAAGGAATTTGTAGTATGCGTAAAATCGCATTGTTCGTTGCGATGCTTCTGATTCCGTGCATGTCGTTTGCCGGGCTGCTCAGCAGCAACAGCTCCACCACGCCGATCAGCAAAGAATATAAACAGCAGTTAATGGGATCCCCGGTTTATATTCAAATCTTCAAGGAAGAGCGCACGCTCGATCTGTTTGTAAAAATGGGCGAAACATATCAGCTGCTTGATAGCTACAAAATTTGTAACTATTCCGGCGGGCTGGGCCCGAAACAGCGTCAGGGCGATTTCAAAAGCCCGGAAGGTTTTTACAACGTTCAGCGTAACCAGTTAAAGCCGGATAGCCGCTTCTATAAAGCCATCAACATCGGTTTCCCGAACGCCTATGACCGTGCTCACGGTTATGAAGGGAAATACCTGATGATCCACGGTGCCTGCGTGTCTGTCGGCTGCTACGCGATGACCGACTCCGGCATTGATGAGATTTTCCAGTTCGTAACCGGCGCACTGGTCTTTGGGCAGCCTAACGTTCAGGTCAGCATCTATCCGTTCCGCATGACCGATGCCAATATGGCGCGCCATAAGTACTCTTACTACGCCGATTTCTGGAAACAGCTGAAGCCGGGTTATGACTACTTTGAGCAGACCCACAAGCCGCCGGTAGTCTCTATCGTCGATGGCCGTTACGTGGTCAGCAAACCGCTGAGCCACGAAGTCGTCCACCCGCAGCTGGCGTCAAATTACACGGTCCCCGAGACAAAATAGCACCCACTCGCCTGGCATAATCTTTTGCCAGGTTTCGTTGCCCGTCAGCGGCTGCGTTGCAATAACGGTGACCACATCGTTCGGTGTGGTCTCCTTCTGAAAATCTATCTCCACATCCTGATCGAGCAGCGTAGCAACGCCAAACGGCGCACGGCGCGTGATCCAGAAGAGATTCGTCGAGCAGAACGCCATCACGTAGCGCCCGTCAGTCAACAGCATGTTAAACACGCCTTTTTCACGCAATTCAGCTGCCAGCGTCGCGATGTATTTGAATACGGCGGCCATATTGCCGGGCGTGCGCGGATAACGTTCCGTCAGCTTATGCAGCAGCCAGCAGAAGGCCTTCTCGCTGTCCGTTTCGCCCACCGGACGGAAGTTGCCCGTTTCCAGAGATTTATAGCCCGTAAGCTGCCCGTTGTGCGCGTAGGTCCAGTTACGGCCCCACAGCTCGCGGGTAAAGGGATGGGTATTTTCCAGCGCAACTTCGCCGCGGTTTGCCTGGCGAATATGCGCGATCACCGAACAGGATTTAATGGGATAGTCCTGCACCAGTTTGGCAATCGGTGAGTTAAAGCTGGGCTGTGGATCTTTGAACGTGCGACACCCTTTGCCTTCGTAGAAGGTGATGCCCCAGCCGTCTTTATGCGGCCCGGTTCCCCCACCGCGCTGAACCAGCCCGGTGAAGCTAAAGCAGATATCGGTTGGCACATTGGCGCTCATCCCGAGCAGTTCGCACATACATCACCTCCACAACAGCGGGGGGCACCGGTGCCCCCCAGCGAAGTCTTACTTAACCATCTCTTTTTCGATCAGCTGGATCAGGATGTGGATCACTTTGATGTGAATTTCCTGAACGCGATCTGCATAGCCGAAGTGCGGAACGCGAATTTCGATATCCGCCGTACCGTCCATCTTACCGCCATCTTTCCCGGTCAGGGTGATGACCTTCATCCCTTTTTCACGCGCGGCGGCGATCGCTTTGATCACGTTCGCGGAGTTACCGGAGGTAGAGATACCCAGCAGCACGTCACCTTCACGGCCTACTGCCTCAACGTAGCGGGAAAAGATGTGGTCGTAACCGAAGTCGTTGCCTACGCAGGAGATGTGGCTCACGTCGGAAATCGCAATCGCCGGGTAGCCCGGACGGTTTTCGCGATAGCGTCCGGTCAGCTCTTCGGCGAAGTGCATGGCGTCACAGTGGGAACCGCCGTTACCGCAGGAGAGCACTTTGCCACCGGCCTTAAAACTGTCGGCCAGCAGGACCGCCGCGCGCTGAATAGCGTGAATATTGGCATCATCTTTCAGAAAGTTCGCCAGCGTTTCCGCCGCTTCGTTCAGTTCGTTACGAATAAGATCCTGGTACATGAGGATAATCCTTCAGTATTGATGAAATAACACAGTGGAGTGTACCGGATAGCGGGAAAAGCGAGAAGCTAAAGCCATGCGAATCGTCCGGCGTTTTGATTTTTTGTGCCGGCGAAAACGCGAACAATGTGAACCAGGTTGTAATTATTTTGTAAACACATTGCTAAAGGAATTCACATCAACTACAACCATATCATCACAAGTGGTCAGACCTCCTACAAGCAAGGGAGCTTTTCTTTATGATGATTTTGAGCATTCTCGCAACCGTTGTACTGCTCGGTGTGTTGTTCTATCACCGCGTCAGTTTATTCCTGAGCAGCCTGATTCTTCTGGCCTGGACGGCTGCGCTTGGCGTCGCAGGTCTCTGGAATATCTGGATTTTGGTCCCTCTTGCCATCATTCTGCTGCCGTTTAACCTGGCCCCGATGCGTAAGTCGATGATCTCCGCGCCGGTATTTAAAGGCTTCCGCAAAGTGATGCCGCCGATGTCGCGCACCGAGAAAGAAGCGATTGATGCGGGCACTACCTGGTGGGAAGGCGATCTGTTCCAGGGCAACCCGGACTGGAAAAAGCTGCACAACTATCCGCAGCCGCGCCTGACCGCCGAAGAACAGGCCTTTATTGACGGCCCGGTGGAAGAAGCGTGCCGCATGGCGAACGACTTTGCTATCACCCACGAAATGGCCGACCTGCCGCCGGAGCTGTGGGCGTACCTGAAAGAGCATCGCTTCTTCGCGATGATCATTAAGAAAGAGTACGGCGGTCTTGAGTTCTCCGCTTACGCGCAGGCTCGCGTGCTGCAAAAGCTGGCGGGCGTCTCTGGGATCCTGGCGATTACCGTCGGCGTACCGAACTCCTTAGGCCCGGGCGAACTGCTGCAGCATTACGGTACGGAAGAGCAGAAAGATCACTATCTGCCGCGACTGGCGCGCGGTCAGGAAATCCCGTGCTTCGCGCTGACCAGCCCGGAAGCAGGCTCCGATGCAGGCGCAATCCCGGATACCGGCGTGGTCTGTATGGGCGAGTGGCAGGGCCAGCAGGTGCTGGGCATGCGCCTGACCTGGAACAAACGCTATATCACCCTGGCGCCTATCGCCACCGTGCTGGGCCTGGCCTTTAAGCTCTCCGACCCGGAAAAACTGCTGGGCGGTGAAGAGGATCTGGGCATTACCTGTGCGCTGATCCCAACCTCTACGCCGGGCGTTGAAATTGGTCGTCGTCACTTCCCGCTGAACGTGCCGTTCCAGAACGGTCCGACCCGCGGCCAGGATATCTTCGTGCCGATTGACTACATCATCGGCGGCCCGAAAATGGCCGGTCAGGGCTGGCGCATGCTGGTGGAATGTCTGTCGGTGGGTCGCGGTATTACCCTGCCGTCGAACTCAACCGGCGGCCTGAAGTCCGTCGCGATGGGAATTGGCGCTTATGCCCACATTCGCCGTCAGTTCAAAATCTCCATCGGCAAGATGGAAGGTATCGAAGAGCCGCTGGCTCGCATCGCGGGCAACGCTTACGTAATGGACGCCGCTGCATCCCTGATTACCTACGGCATCATGCTGGGCGAAAAACCGGCCGTGCTGTCCGCGATTGTGAAGTACCACTGTACCCATCGCGCGCAGCAGTCGATTATTGACGCGATGGATATCGCGGGCGGTAAAGGCATTATGCTCGGCGAAGGCAACTTCCTGGCGCGCGGCTATCAGGGCGCACCGATTGCCATCACCGTGGAAGGGGCCAACATCCTGACCCGCAGCATGATGATCTTCGGCCAGGGTGCGATTCGCTGCCATCCGTACGTGCTGGAAGAGATGGCCGCTGCGCAGAATAACGACGTGGACGCCTTCGACAAACTGCTGTTCAAACATATCGGTCACGTGGGCAGCAACAAGGTGCGGAGCTTCTGGCTGGGCCTGACGCGCGGCCTGACCAGCGCGACGCCAACCGGCGATGCGACCAAACGTTACTACCAGCATCTGAACCGTCTGAGCGCCAACCTGGCTCTGCTGTCCGACGTTTCCATGGCGGTGCTGGGCGGTAGCCTGAAGCGTCGCGAGCGTATCTCCGCCCGTCTGGGCGACGTGCTGAGCCAGATCTTCCTGGCCTCTGCGGTGCTGAAACGCTACGACGACGAAGGCCGTCAGGAAGCGGATCTGCCGCTGGTGCACTGGGGCGTGCAGGATGCGATGTATCAGGCGGAACAGGCGATTGACGACCTGCTGGCGAACTTCCCGAACCGCTTCGTGGCTGGCGCTCTGCGCATGGTGATCTTCCCGACCGGTCGTCATCACCTGGCGCCGTCCGACAAGCTGGACCACAAGGTGGCGAAGATCCTGCAGGTTCCGAGCGCAACCCGCTCCCGCATTGGCCGCGGTCAGTATCTGGCGCCAACGCCGCATAACCCGGTGGGCCTGCTGGAAGAGGCGCTGCTGGACGTGATGGCCGCCGACCCGATTCACCAGAAAATCTGCAAACAGCTGGGTAAAAACCTGCCGTTTACTCGTCTGGACGAACTGGCGAAACAGGCGCTGGCCGGTGGCATTATCAATAACGACGAAGCTGCGCTGCTGGTGAAAGCTGAAGAGAGCCGTCTGCGCAGTATTAACGTGGATGATTTCGAACCGGAAGAACTGGCGACGCAGCCGGTAAAGCTGCCGGAGAAGCACCGCAAACCTGAAGCGGCATAACCCGCTTCGCTCTGACAAACCCCGCCCGGTGCGGGGTTTTTTATTGCCACATTTTCTCGTAATGACGTGCTACAGTGTCAAAAAGGGGTCGTTTGAGGAGTCTGTATCGTGCCTGGTTTGAAGATTTCGATTTTGCAGCAACCTTTAGTGTGGATGGATGGCCCTGCCAACCTGCGCCACTTTGATCGTCAACTGGAAGAGATTACCGGGCGAGATGTGATTGTCCTGCCGGAGATGTTTACCACCGGCTTTGCGATGGAAGCGGCGAAACAGTCGATGCCCCAGGAAGAGGTGGTCGCCTGGATGCATGCCAAAGCGCAGCAAACCAACGCGCTGATCGCCGGGAGCGCCGCACTGCAGACGGAACGCGGCCCGGTGAACCGCTTCCTGCTGGTTGAGCCGGAAGGAAAGGTGCATTTTTACGATAAACGCCACCTGTTCCGCATGGCCGATGAACATCATCATTATGAAGCCGGTAACGAGCGCGTGGTGTTCGAGTGGCGCGGCTGGCGTATTCTGCCGCTGGTCTGCTACGACCTGCGCTTCCCGGTATGGTCGCGCAACCGCAACGATTACGACCTGGCGCTGTACGTCGCCAACTGGCCCGCGCCGCGCTCGCTGCACTGGCAGGCGCTGCTGGTGGCTCGCGCGATTGAGAACCAGGCGTACGTGGTGGGCTGTAACCGCGTGGGGACGGACGGCAACGGCCACCACTATCGCGGCGACAGCCGGGTGGTGAATCCGCAGGGCGAGATCATCGCCACCGCCGAACCGCATCAGGCGACGCGCATTGATGCTGAATTATCGTTAACGGCGCTGAAGGAGTATCGGGAGAAGTTCCCGGCGTGGCAGGATGCGGATCCGTTTAGCATTGGGTGAAAAAATGCCGGGTGGCGGCTACGCCTTACCCGGCCTACCACTGTTGCTCGCTTCTTTTAACTCACTAACGCCTGCCCGTCCTTGCGGCTCTCCGTCGCGGCCACGTAGTGCCCTTCCGGCATACGATAGATCACCTGCGCACCGCCGAAGTTGTAATCCTGGAGCGGATCTTCCACCACGATCTGATGCCCGCGCTCGCGCAGCGCGGCAATGGTGTTGCGATCGAACGTCGATTCAACGATCACTTCCCTGCCCTGCACCACGCGCCAGCGCGGCGCGTCGATGGCCGCCTGCGGGTTTTGCCCGTGCAGCATGATGCGAAGCGCCATCTGCATATGCCCCTGCGCCTGCATCGGGCCGCCCATCACGCCGAAGGACATCAGCGGCTTGCCGTTGCCGTCCATCGCAAAGCCCGGAATGATGGTGTGGAAAGGACGCTTGCTGCCCGCCAGCGCGTTCGGGTGTTTGGGATCGAGCACAAAGCCGCAGCCGCGGTTTTGCAGGCTGATTCCGGTATCCGGCACCACAATGCCTGAACCGAAGCCCATAAAGTTGGACTGGATAAACGAAACCATCATCCCGCTGGCGTCCGCGGTGCTGATGTAGACCGTGCCGCTCTGCGTCGGTGAACCGTACACAAAGTCAGAGGCGTTATCGCGATCGATAAGCGCCGCACGCGACTTCAGATAGTGGTCGCTCAGCAGCTCTTTTGCTGCGAACTCCATATGTTCTTCATCCGCCACGTAGCGGTCGAGATCCGCCAGCGCCAGCTTCATGGCTTCAATGGATAAGTGCAGAGACTGCACGGAGTCCGGATGATGTTTCTCAATGCCGCACTGCTCCAGAATACCGAGCGCAATCAGCGTGGCGATCCCCTGCCCGTTTGGCGGCAGCTCCTGTACCGAGCCGCCCGCGAAGTCGCGCGACAGCAGTTCAACCCAGTCCACGCGATGGTTTGCCAGATCTTCCGCTGACAGGTGCGCGCCGTGCTCCTGGGCAAAGGCGGCAATTTTCTGCGCCAGCTCGCCGCGGTAAAAGGCTTCACCGTTGGTTTTGGCAATCAGCTCCAGCGAATGAGCCTGCGCCGGATTACGGAAGATCTCCCCCACGCGCGGGGCGCGGCCTTCCGGCGCAAAGCAGGCGCTAAAGCCCGGCTGATCTTTCAGCTTGTTATAGCCGCGCTGCCAGAGATGACCAATCAGCGGCGAGACCGGGAAGCCGTTGCGCGCGTAGTCAATCGCAGGCTGCGCCAGCGTGGTCAGCGGCAGCGTGCCGAAGCGTTCCGCCAGGGCCACCCAGCCCGACACCGCACCCGGCACCGTCACCGCGTCCCAGCCGATTTCCGGCACTGCGCTTTTACCGGCAAACAGATCCGCATGCCAGCTGGCCGGCGAGCGCCCGGACGCGTTGAGGCCGTGAAGTTTTTCACCGTCCCAGACGATGGCAAAGGCATCGCTGCCGATGCCGTTGCCGGTCGGCTCAACAACGGTCAGCGCCATAGCGGTGGCAATGGCCGCATCGACGGCGTTGCCACCCAGCTGTAGCATTTTCATTCCCGCCTGCGCCGCCAGCGGCTGCGAAGTGGCAACGGCGTTGTGGCCCATCATCGGCGGGCGGCGTGAAGCGTAACCGGATGTAAAATCAAGCGCTTTGGTCATCATGACTCCTTAGTCGTGGCGCGGATCGAGCGCATCGCGCAGCCCGTCGCCAAGTAAATTAAAGCCCTGCACGGCAAGGAAAATCGCCACGCCGGGGAAAACGGACATCCACGGCGCCTGCTCAAGGAAACCTTTCGCGGTATTGAGCATGGACCCCCAGGACGGATTGGGCGGCTGCTGCCCCAGCCCTAAAAACGACAGGCTGGCTTCGGCAATAATCGCCGAGGCAATGGCCAGCGTGGCCTGAACCAGGATCGGCGACATCACGTTTGGCAGAACGTATTTAATGATGATCCAGCGATCCGGCAGGCCTATCGCCCGCGCGCCGTCGATGTACTCTTCGTTGCGAATGGCGATCACCTGCCCGCGCGTCAGGCGGGCGAAGATCGGCATCGCCGAAAGACCGATGGCGATCATCGCGTTGGTCAGGCTCGGGCCTAAAAATGCCCCCAGCGCGATCGCCATGATCAGGAACGGACAGGCCAGCAGCGCCTCGATAAAGCGCGAGATGACGCCGTCCCACATCTTCTGGAAGTAGCCCGCCACCAGCCCCAGCGGCACGCCGATGGCCACCGCGATAACCACCGACATACAGCCCGCCATCAGCGAGGTTCGCGCTCCCCAGATAATGCGGGACAAAATGTCGCGCCCCAGCTCGTCGGTGCCGAACCAGTACATCGCCGACGGCGCTTTGCGCACCGCGAGGAAGTTGGCTTTAACCGGGTCAAACGGGGCGATCCACGGCGCCAGCAGCGCCACCAGCACAAAGAAACCCACCACAAGCGCGCCAATCACCGCGCTTTTATTGGCGAGGAATTTCTTCAGCACCCGGTTCTGCGCGCGCGGCAGCGCGGGGGCTACGGTTTGCGTCGTCAGTTCCGCCATCATTAACCTCGCATTTTCGGGTTGATAAGGACATAAAGCACGTCGGCCAGCAGGTTGAGCAGCAGGAAGCCGATCGCCACGATCAGCACCACGCCCTGCACCACCGCGTAGTCACGGTTGAACACCGAGTCGACGATCATCTTGCCGAAGCCCGGAATGGTGAACACCTGCTCGGTCAGCACCGCGCCGCCCAGCAGCTCGCCGAACAGCAGCGTGGTGAGGGTGATCACCGGCACCAGCGCGTTGCGAAACGCGTGCTTTAGAATGACCGCCTTCGGCAGCAGCCCCTTGGCGCGTGCGGTACGGATATAATCCGCTTTCAGCACCGCAATCATCGACGCGCGGGTATGGCGCATCAGCGTCGCCGCCAGCCCGGTTCCGAGCACGGACGCGGGCAGCAGCAGCGTGCGCAGGTTCTGAAGCGGATCTTCACTGAACGGCACGTAGCCGGACGCGGGCAGCCACTGCAGGTTCACCGAGAAGACCAGAATCAGCAGGATCCCCAGCCAGAAGTGGGGAATAGAGATCCCTGAGATCGCCACGAAGTTCGCCCCGTGATCGACCCAGCTGTTTTTGTTCACCGCCGCAAGGATCCCCATGCTGATGCCAAACACCAGCGCAATAATCATCGCCAGCAGCGACAGCTCCAGCGTAACCGGCAGCTTGCTGGCGATAAGCTCGGTCACCGGCTCGTGCGTACGCAAGGAGACGCCCAGATCGCCCTGCAGCGCCCGCGTCAGCCAGTGGAAATACTGAACCGGGATCGGCGCATCCAGGTTCAGCTCCGCGCGCAGCTGGGCGATCACCGCTGGATCGCGTTCCTCACCGGCCATCGCAATCAGTGGGTCGCCGGGCAGCAGCTTTTGCAGCCCGAACACCATCATGCTTACCAGCAATAGCGTCGGGACGGCCAGCAGCAGACGTTTGCAAATCAGTTCCAGCATGGGTTCTCCTCAGGACGTTTATTTCGCCAGCGTCAAACCCGCCAGACGCACGATGCCGTCCGGGTAAGGCTTAAAGCCCTGCACGCGCTTGTTCAGGCCAAAAATGCGCGGCTCGAAGTAGAGGTAGGCAATCGGCATGTCGGTTTGCAGCTGCTTCACCACCTTGTCATACAGCGGCTGGCGTGCGGCCTGGTCGGTGCTCTGGCGCGCCTGCGTCAGCCACTCATCGACCTGCGCGTTGCTGTAACGGCCGTCGTTAAGCGTGCCGTTGCTGTGGATAAAGCCGTAGATGCTGCCGTCCGGATCCGGGCGACCCGACCAGCCGGAGAAGCTCAGCTGATAATCACCGCTCTGCTGGCGATCCAGCAGCGTGGCAAATTCGGTCATCTGCAGGTTCAGCGTGAAGCCGGCCTCGGCGACCATCGCCTGCAATACCTGTCCCACCTGCTGCGAGGTTGGGTTGTTCGGCACCAGCAGGTTGACGGTCAGCGGCGCGGTGACGCCTGCCGCTTTGAGCAGCGCTTTGGCTTTATCAACGTCGCGCGGCGGAACCGGCAGATTCACGTGATACGGGCTCACCGTCGAAAACGCCTGGTTTGCCGGAGTGTAGAGGCCTTCGAAAACCACCTGGTTTAACGCTTCACGGTCGATGGCCTGAGAAAACGCCTCGCGCACGCGGGCATCTTTGAACGGATCGTTCGCCGGGACCTTGCCGTTGTTAATATTGAAGGTGATCCCCTGATAGCCCAGGCCGGTGACCTTCGCCAGCGCCAGCTTGCTGTCGGCTTCGACGGTTTTGACGTCGCTGGCGGCGATGCCTTCGGTCAGATCCAGATCGCCCGCGCGCAGGTTCGCCAGACGCACGGAGGCATCCGGGATCGGCAGATAGATAATTTTGTCGAAGTGGTAGGCGCCTTTGTTCCAGTAGTTGTCGAAGCGGGTCAGAACGATGCGGTCCTGCGACACGCGGCTGTCGAACTTGTACGGGCCAGAACAGACCGGATGGGCGGCAAAGTCAGGCTTTTTCGCGGCCTCGGGCGCCATCATCGCGCCCGCGCGGTCGGTAAGCTGCATCAGCAGCGCGGCGTCCGGCGTTTTCAGGTGCAGCGCTATCTGCATCGGGCCGGTGACCTCTACCGATTCCACGGAGGAGATCTCGCTTTTCCGCAGGGAGCCTTTGAGGGTCAGGGCGCGGTCGAGGTTGTATTTCGCGGCGGCGGCATCGAATTTCTCTCCGTCATGGAAGGTCACGCCTTCGCGCAGATCCATGGTCAGCGTTTTGCCGTCGGCGCTCCAGGCCCACGATTTCGCGAGGCCTGGCACGACCTTCAGATGCTCGTCGACGTCCACCAGCCTGTCGCACAGGGAGGCAAACACGAAGCGGCCATAGTAGGTGCGCGCCAGGTGCGGGTCGAGCATGTCCGGGTCTGCTCCCAGGCCGATTCGCAGCACGCTTTCAGAATGGGCGGGCAGCGCCGCGCCAAGCAACATAACACTTCCCAGTACGGTCAAAAGAGAATTACGCATTGTCATTATCATGAGTTCCTTGAAGGAAGGGAGGAGTGAGTGGCCGCGTATTAAACAGCGCGCGGCGGCGCAGAAAGGCTGCGGATGGCGGTGCGATCTGGATAACGCTGCGATCGCGGTTAATTTCCTGCCAGCGGTGGCAGGCAACCTGACGCCCGCCGTCGAGCACCTGATTAATTGGCTCGACCTGGCGGCATTCGTCAGTGACGTACGGGCAGCGGGTGTGGAAGCGACAGCCCGACGGCGGGTTAGCCGGGTTCGGCAGATCCCCCTGCAGCAGCGGCGCGTCGCGCTCAATACCCGGCTGCATCTGCGGCGCCGAGGCGATCAGCGCCTGGGTGTAAGGGTGCAGCGGTGCGTCAAAGATCTCGTCGACGGTGGCAAGCTCAACGATCTGCCCAAGGTACATCACCGCCACGCGGTCGCTCATGTGGCGGATCACCGCCAGACCGTGGGCGACGATCACCATCGTCAGCCCCAGCTGGTGCTTCAGGCTCTCCAGCAGATTAACCACCTGCGCCTGCACCGACACATCCAGCGCGGAAACCGGCTCGTCGCCCAGCAGCAGCTTTGGCCCCGAAGCCAGCGCGCGCGCAATGCCAATACGCTGGCGCTGCCCGCCGGAAAACTCGTGCGGATAGCGCCCGGCCCAGGCGGCAGGCAGGCCAACGGTCTTGAGCAGCTCCGCGACGCGGTACTGACGATCCGCTTTCTTCATGTTCTGGTGCAGCCACAGCGGCTCACCGACGATCTGCTCCACCGTCATGCGCGGGTTCAGCGAGGCAAAAGGATCCTGAAAAATAATCTGCAGCTCGCGCCGGAGCTGGTTCAGACGGGCGCCTGTGGCGTGGGTAATCTCCTCCCCCTGATAAAACACGCGTCCTTCGCTGGCGGCCAGCAGACGCAGCAGCAGTCGGCCAAGGGTGGATTTCCCGGAACCGGACTCGCCGACAATCGCCAGCGTTTCGCCCGGCATCACGGCAAGCGAAACGCGATCGACCGCCGTCACAAACCGGGCCGGGGAAAAGAGTTTTTTCGGACCGGGGAAAAGCTTGCTGAGGTCCCGGGCTTCAAGAATGGGCGTGGTCATGCGGTCTCTCCCAGGGCAATGTGGTGTTCGAGCGGCACGCGGAAGCAGGCGACCTGATGGCCCGCGCCGAGCGTGGTGAGCTGCGGTTTTTCATCATGACAGCGCGACTGCGCAAACGGGCAGCGCGTCGCGAAACGGCAGCCTTGCGGCATGGATTCCGGCAGCGGGACCGTTCCGGGAATGGTGGAGAGCTGGCCTTTGCGTGCGCCCAGCGAAGGGATCGAGCCCATCAGGCCGATGGTGTACGGGTGCTGCGGGTCAGCGAATATTGCCTCAACGCTTCCCTGCTCCACCACCTGCCCGGCGTACATTACCGCCACCTGCTGGGCCACTTCAGCCACCACGCCTAAATCGTGGGTGATCATCAGCACCGCCGTGCCGGTTTCTTCTTTTAAGGTGTTGAGCAAGGCGAGGATTTGCGCCTGGATGGTGACATCAAGCGCGGTGGTCGGTTCATCGGCAATCAGCAGTTTAGGGTGGTTGATCAGGGCCATGGCAATCATCACGCGCTGGCGCATGCCGCCGGAAAGCTGGTGCGGATACGCCTTGAGGCGCATCTCCGCCGCCGGGATCTGCACCTTTTCAAGGATCTGCAGCGCGACCTTCATCGCCTCCGGGCGAGTAACGTTCTGGTGACGCATGACCGCTTCACTGAGCTGATCGCCTAACGTGAAGGCCGGATTGAGCGAGGTCATCGGTTCCTGGAAAATCATCGCCAGCTCGCTGCCGCGCAGGTCGGCATACTCCCGCGGCGAGAGCTTGCGCAGGTCGTGGCGGCGAAACTGCATCTCGCCGCTGACAATCTGCGCGCTGGCGGGCAGTAAACCCATCAGCGCCAGTGAGGTGATACTTTTCCCGCAGCCGGACTCCCCCACCAGCGCCAGCGTTTCGCCCGCTTTGACCGTCAGGGAAATGCCGTCCAGGACGCTGACCGGCGAGCCGGAAAACTTAACGTTGAGATTATTCAGCCGGAGTACAGGCGTGGAGTCCTTAAACGGGATCGTCGTCATAGCGTGAAATCGTCCTCAAGGTGGATCGCCTGAATCAGGGCGTTTTGCAGGCTGAGCAGGTGTTCGCGCATGGCGGCCGCTGCTTCATTAGGCTGGCGATGGATAATCGCGGACATGATCTTGTGATGGTGGTCGTTGTAGCTGTCGACACGTTCGGGCGTGCGGGCTAATTCACGCAGATGCTGCCAGCCGGGTTCGCGCCGCACGGCGTCAATAGCGTCAAACAGGCCGAGCATCAGGCGATTGCCCGCCGCCTCGGCAATGGCGCGGTGAAAGGCGCTATCCCAGAGTTCATTGAGATCGCGGTCATCCGGGCTGACCTTGTCGATGCGTTCCAGCATGCGCTGCATGAGCGCGAGGTTTTCCCTGGTGGCACGCAGTGCCGCAAGCCGGGCTAAGCCGGGTTCGATCTGTATACGAGCTTCCATCACTTCCAGCAGATTGGTCTGCTGAACCAATCCCTGAAGGGCCAGCGGTTCAACAGGGGCAGCCGGACCAATAAAGGTGCCTTTGCCCTGTTTACGCCAGATCCGCCCTTCTTCTTCCAGCACGTCCAGCGCGCGACGCACTTCGCGTCGTCCTACGCCGAGTGTTTCCGACAGCTCACGTTCCGTGGGCAGCGGAGTGCCTGGTGTTGACTCATGCTGGTTGATTAGCCCGCGCAGTTGCTCAAGCGCGGTGCTGGAATTGGCCAGAAACCGTGACGGTTTTTCCATATTGGTTCGCTCACTATCATCATTATTTTCTTTTTATGAACGATAAGTTATTGATATGGCGTGCTACTTATCGTGATAATGATTAAGCAATAAACGAACCAATTTTTTAATGGTTCAAAAGAGATTTAAAAAAGCGGTAGTAAATGAAGGGGTTACAGCAACGTATTGTTACAGATGCAAGCGGCATCCTGAGACGATAAAGGCCAGAAAAGAACATGAAACGCACAAAAACAGTGCAAATATTGCACTACAATAGTGCCATTGTTAATTTTTTGCACTATAAATGATAACAATAAGTTAACAAAAAGTAATAAATAAGGCGTGCTTACGCCTGAAAATGGCCCCCTTGCGAGGGCCGCGAAAGATTAAGGTACAGGCTGCCAAAGCGTCGCAGCCGCAGTCGGCGCCCAGTCGGACTGAGACGTGTGCCCCTGCACGCAGCGATACTGTGTGCCGTTATACGTGACAATTTCTCCAGTCTTATAGCGCGTACCGACTTTCCACTCGCCTTCCGGCTCAGGCGTCACAGCCCCCTCTTTCGTCGTGGCTTTAAGCGGTGTACTGGCGAGAGACTGATGACCTTTGGCATTTTCGGCGATCACCTGGTAGCTGTAGGTTGTTCCCGCGCGCAGGCCGCTGTCGAAGATCTGCGTTCCGCTTACGGTGAGTAACTCCGCCCCATCGCGTAGTACGTGGTATTTCACCGCGTTGTCTACCGCATTCCATTTCACCGTCAGGCTGTTTTCCGTCGAAGAAACCAGTGCCAGGCCGCCTGGCGCGTCAGGACGTCCCTCTTCGACCTGTACGGTTTCTACCTTAACCACGTTGCTGCTTTCAGAGATATTGTTCGCTGCATCACGTGCTTTCACGCTGTAGTGGTACACCACACCGCCGGTCTCTACTGCATTATCGGTCCACTGGGTGTCCGTTGAAGACCCGACTTTGATGTCATTACGGTAGATGTCATATCCCACTACGCCACGGTCATCGGTGGAGGGCTGCCAGGCAAGGGTGATAGTCAAGCCATTGTTCAGCACCTTCAGTCCTGCTGGCGCAGTTGGCGCGACGGTGTCCTGCGGGCGTTCAGGCGACATCAGGTCCGCGCGCTCTTTCATTTCATTGAAATAGTCAACCTGCTGCGGGATGGACAGCTGCTGATCGTTTGAACCCAACGTCCAGATAAAGAACCCACCATAGCCGTTTTCCGCCTGCCAGCCCGCACGGTTTACGTTGTTCTGTCGGTTTTCAACAAAGCGACCTTCTGGCCCCCACTGGGAGTTGATGGTCTGACCGAGAACGATTTTGCTCTTATCTCCCACCGCCCGGGCGTAGTTAGCCATCGCCACGTCATACTTAAAGCGTGGGCCGGCGTCATAGGCCATGACGTTGAAGAAATCGAAAACGTTTTTCCCCTGCGTCAACAGCGGCAGAACTTCGCCATGGTGTGAAGAGCGAGCCGCCTCAACGAAGGAACAATTCTCGGTTACCGCGCTGTTGGTGCAGTTCTCCGGGTCAGCACCAACGTGATAGGTGGTCAGGCTCAGCAGCTTTTTGCTGCCGGACGCATTGAGCTTGCTACGAACCCGTTCAGCCAGATCCAGCAGGTTTGCATTTTCCTCTGGCGTGACGCGATCGGGCTTTTCAAAGTCAAAATCGATGCCGTCAAGCTGAACGGTACCCGCCTTCTGGTAGTTCGCCATGTTACATTTGCCTTGCCAGTCGGCACTCAGGCATTCGCCAACCATCTCTTCCGGCTTCAGGTTCTTTTTATATACCGGGAAGTTGGTATTCAGCAGATTCACCAGATTCTGCGCCAGCGTTTCTCGCGTTTGCGCGTTATTCAGATAAGACCACATCGCGGAGTACGTCTCGCCGCCGAGCGCCAGCATCATTTTTTTCTCCGGGTGCGCCAGCTTCAGCTGACTCCACACGACATAGGCTGGCGCATTAATGTACCAGGGATCATATTGTGGTACTGCAACAATATTATCGGAACTGGACAGCTTACCGCTTGCATCCCAGCCACCAAATGAAAGCAGGAACGTATCCGCTTTCACCTCTTTCATATCCTCAACGGACTCAACCGGAACTCCCCAGGAGGTCAGATAGGTGACCGCTCGCGGTGCCTGCGCCGCGAAAGCCGACTGCGCCATTAGTGCGCTACCAATTAACAGAGATAATGTAAGTTTTTTCATCAAAGTTCCTTATTGCTTTGTGATGATAGTCCTGTGGATTACCTCGCAAATTGTCTTTTTTTTTAGCGCCGAGATCGTTGGGGATAATAGAGTGGTGAATCAGGAAACCCTCCGCGTTAAATAAGAAATATCTCTCGCATTTATAATAAATACTTCAACGACAGCGCGGGAGAATTCTCGCATCCTGTAAGACGCTTCTTTATTTAATTTTCCCATCTTCACCAATTAAAAAAGATGGCATACCTGTGTTCCCGCTCTTTTATCAGGGAAAATTCAGGAATTAATCACAACTATTATCCAACTAGGGACGCTCTCAATGAAATATGCAACAAACGTGATGCGAAAACAGGGTGGTTTCACCCTGCTTGAACTGCTGGTCGTGCTGATGATTATTGCGCTGCTGGCAGGATTTGTCGGGCCAAAAGTCTTTTCAAATGTCGACTCAGCTAAGGAGAAAACCGCCATGCGCCAGATGCGCTCGCTTGCTGAGGCACTCGGGCAATATCGCCTCGACACCGGCAGTTATCCAACTGAAACACAAGGTCTGAAAGCGCTGACTGAAAAGCCTTCCAACGCGCAAAACTGGAATGGCCCTTATCTTAGCCAGCATGTGCCGTTAGACCCCTGGGGCAATCCGTACCAGTGGCATAACCCCGCCCGGACAAAAGACGCCATTAATGAAGTCGAAATAACCTCCGGCGGTAAAGACGGTAAGTCTGTCACTTACGGGTTCTGAATATGTTGCGCCTGTCCATATATTCGCTGTTTATCTTCAGCGTATTTTCCTGCCGGGCCGATTGCTGGCAGCTGGCGGGAGAACGTTACGGCATTGAGCCAGAGCTATTACAGGCGATAGCGATAGTGGAATCCAACGGTAATACCCGGGCCATCAACAAAAATCGTGATGGCTCAATGGATGTCGGTCTGATGCAGATCAATAGCATTCACTTCGATGCGCTGCGTAAATTTCGTATTAGTCAAAAAGATCTGCTTACCGACCCTTGCCAAAGTGTCATGACCGGCGCCTGGATCCTGGCAGGTCAAATCCAGCGCTTTGGTTATACCTGGGACGCGGTGGGAGCGTATAACGCCGGAACGGCAAATACCCCCCAGCGCCGCGCGCTTCGTCAACAATACATAAAAAAAGTGGCTCCGCATTATGCCCGCCTTAAAAGGCAGAGCCATACACTGTCGCCAAAATGAAACCATATACCGTCACCATCCTCCAGGGGGGGAAACGCGTCAATCAGACCGTACTTGCCGCGTCGCCTGATGATGCCAGCGCCCGCATTATTGCCGGCGGCGGCATCGTTTTGCAGGTACAGGAACGCCCCGCCCGCAAGGAGAAACGCTTTCCACTGAATCTGTTCTTGCAGGAGCTTATCGCTCTGCTGGAAGCCGGGCTGGTCGTGGTCGAGGCCGTCGAAGCGCTGCGCGAAAGCAGCCGCGACGGTGGCACCTCGCTAGTTCTGGATACGCTGGTTAAAAAGCTCTACGAAGGAGCGCAACTCTCCCAGGCGATGATGGCGCTACCAGCACTGTTTCCGCCTCTGCTGATTAACACCGTTGCCTCTTCTGAGCAAACCGGACACTTACCCGAAGCGCTAAAGCGTTTTCAGTTTTACGAATCAAGAATGGAAATTCTGCGCAAGCGGATTAAATCAACCCTGCTCTATCCGACGATTGTCATTGCCGCCGGCGGGATAATTCTGTTCTTTCTGCTCGGCTTTATTATTCCACGTTTTTCCGTGGTGTTTGACGGGATGAAGAACCCGTCCGCCAGCGCACAGCTTATCCTCTGGTGGGGACGCCTGACGCAAACCCATGGCTCGCTGCTGCTGGCCGGTTGCGCGGCAGCGGTCGCAGGCATCGTGATGGCGGTGCGCAGCCCGCGCCTGCGCCAGCGTGCGCTCGGTTTGTTGCTGCGCATTCCCGCCTTACGCCAGCAGCATCAGCTTTCTGTGCTGGTGCGTTTTTACCGCACGCTGGGCCTGCTGCTGCAGGGCGGCCTTCCCGCGCCAGATGCGCTAATGCTGAGCCGGGAGATCCTGCCCGCCACGCATCGTCAGCAGGTTGAACAGGTTATCCGCGACGTCGCCGCCGGCGAGTCGCTCTCCCGCATGCTGGAAGCCCAGCAGATGACGACTCCTGTCGCCAGCCGCCTGCTGCAGGTCGGCGAACGCAGCGGCGAACTGCCTGCCATGTGCGAGCGGATCGCCGCTTTTTATGATGAATCGCTGGAACGCGCGATTGAAACCTTTAGCAAAATTTTTGAACCGATTCTGATGATGGTCGTTGGCGGTATCGTTGGGCTCGTCGTGTTTTTACTGTACATGCCCATTTTTGAACTGGCAGGAGGATTGCAATAATGTCTCACTCACCGTCTGTAGAACCCCTTTTCGACCTGCCAGACGAGCAGCGCTGTCAGGCGCTGGCGGAACTGCTGGACAGTTTCCCCGGCGCGTTAGAAGAAGCCGCCGGTTCCCTGGGGCTCACGCCGCTCTCACCCACACAGCTCGCCGACAGCGAAGAGGATTTCGAAGCCGTGCCGCTGACCGAATCGCTCAGCCAGCGAGCATTGCCGCTGCGCGTTAACGGTCAGCTCCACGTTGCGCTGGGCGATCCGTTTTCACTGGCGCTGCGCCAGTGGGCTTATAACGTGAATGCGCTCCCCGCGCTCGCCCCGCTCTCTCAGCTTAATGCCCGCCTTGATGAACTGGCAAAACAGCAGCGCACGCTCGATCAGCTGGAGCAGCAGCAGAGTGAAGAGAATAAAGAGGCCCGGTGGCTGGAGATCACCCCAGCAGCCATCGCCAGTGAACCCCATGCCGTCATTAAGCTGGTTAACGCCACGCTGTTTGATGCCCTGCAGAGCCGCGCCAGCGATATTCATCTTTGCGCCGTCGCAGATGGGTTGATGGTGAAGTACCGCATTGATGGCGTCCTGCACAGCATTCGCCACTGCGCCGGACTGCAGCAGGCGGAGCAGGTGATCTCCCGTCTCAAGGTATTAAGCTGCATGGACATTTCCGAACGACGCACGCCACAGGACGGGCGCTTTAAGGCGTTGATTCTCCAGCGTCCCGTCGATTTTCGCGTGTCCATCATGCCGGGCGTCTATGGCGAGGATGCCGTACTGCGCGTGCTGGATAAATCTCACGATCAAAACCTGCGCCTGGAGACGCTCGGCTTTGATGAACACACGCTGGGCGCGATTCGCCAGTTAACCCATCTGCCCCACGGTATGGTGCTCGTCACCGGGCCAACGGGGAGCGGGAAATCCACCACCCTCTATTCAGCACTCAGCGAACTCAACAGCGGTGAATGCAAAATTATCACCATTGAAGATCCCGTGGAGTACCAGCTCAACAGCGTGCTGCAAATTCCGGTCAACGATAAAAAAGGGCTCACCTTCGCCCGCGGCCTGCGCGCCATTTTGCGTCACGACCCGGACATCATTCTGGTGGGTGAGATCCGCGACGGTGAAACCGCCGGCATTGCCGTGCAGGCGGCGCTCACCGGCCACGTGGTGCTCTCCTCGGTTCACGCCAATGACGTCTTTAGCGTACTGGAACGTTTTTTATATATGCAGGTGGAGCCCGCCAGCCTGATCACCGCCCTTAACGGCGTCGTGGCGCAGCGGCTGGTGCGCCAGATTTGCCCGGACTGTATTGATGACACCACGCCCACAGATGACCTTCTCGCGGCGTGGCAATCCGGACCGCTGCAGGAGCTCACGCCCCGCTGGCGTCGAGGGCGAGGCTGCGATACCTGCCGCGACAGCGGTTTTCGCGGCAGGCTGGCGCTGGCGGAAGTGCTGCATTTCAGCGATGCGATGAAAGAGGCAATGCTGGCGCGATCGCCCCGGCGCAGGCTAAAGGAAGTGGCGCTGAATGACGGTTTTGTTCCGCTCTCGACCATCGCGCTGCGCGCCGTGGTCGAAGGCAAAACCACATGGGAGGAGGTAAACCGTGTTATCACTCACTAACACCTGGCAGTGCGACATCTGGCCTCATGCCGTGCGGTTGCGCCGCAACAACGTGGTTCTCGCCACCCATGAACGCCGGCCAGATGAGCCTCTTGACGCCGCGCTCGAAACGCTGCTGCGCCTGCGCCCTTCCGTCTTACCGTGGCGTGACGCGGTGGAGTTTCACCTCGATACCGACGATCTGACGTTTTTAATTCAGCCCTGGCATGACGGCGTGACCACACCGCAGGAACTGCTCCAGCTCGCCCGACAGCAGGCAGTTCTTCGCGCGAGTCCGCCCGTCGACTGGCAGGTGCGCTTCGAGACCCTTAACTGGCAGCAGTCAGCGCTGGCCGCGTGCCTGAAGCAACCTTGCTGGCACCTGCTTGTCGCGCTGGCGCGTCGGGAGCGGCTGCGTTTTCGCGGTGTTGTCACGCCGTTTCAAAAGCTGTTTAGCCACTTCGCCGCCGCACTGCCGGAAAACGGCCTGTTTGTGGCGATGAGCCCCCACCATAGCCGGATTGCCAGCCGTCAGCACCACAGCTGGCGCGACGTCTGGACACTCACCCTGCCACAGCAGGAGATGGACGCCCAGCTGCGGGTTATCGCCCGGCTAAGCGGAATGCAGGACTGTCCTGGCTACGTCATTCATACCGACGGTGAGCATCACCAGGAAGTCGCGCTACAGGAGAGTCCTCATGACGCCGCTGTTTACGCGTAGTTCCCCGTGGGCCGTACGCACGCTGCTGTTAACCGGACTCCTCTGTTTACCGCTCACCGGTGCCGTGATGTATGGCCTGTTTGAGCACCAGCGCCTTGAGCTGGAGACATCGCAGGTACAGCAGCAGCTCGCCCAACGGCAGCAGGTGCTGCGCAAGCTGCGTGAAGCGGAGCAGCGCCGGTTGCGCCAGGCTCAGCAACTGCAGGCCGTCCCGCCGGCCATCAAGCTGCTGGACAACATCGGCAGCGTACTGACGCCTGATATTGCGCTCCTGAGCATTGACGTCATTGCCAGTAAAGGCGATGCGCGGCTTACGGTGAATGCAGGCAATCTTGACGCCCTGCTCGCCTTTAGCGAGCGGCTACAGCAGTTGCCGGCGCATGTGGTGCTTGAGAACCATCGCCAGTCGGCGCAGGGTTATCCTGCCTGGCCGATTAACGCGGTACTCGACGTCAAGGTGACGACGGAGGCGCACCATGCGGCTTCAGAATAAACCCGCCGTGCTGCGCTGGCAGGCGGCGTTATTTGCCGGGCGCATCGGAACGGTTCCGCTCGTGCTCGCCGGGCTGCCCGCAGGACTGCTGCTGTTATGGCTTGGCGGCGTGCGGCCGCACACCATCCATTTGCAGGAGAACCTTGCCCGGATCCAGGCGCAGCTACAAACCGCGCTGCCGCTGGATAAACAGCAGCCGGAACTGCAAAGCCGCATCAGCCTCGGAGAATATCAGCAGGTCAGGCTCATTTTTGAGCAGTTCAGGAGCCGAGGAATGAAGGTCGACGCCAGCCGCTATCAGCTGGAAAACGACGACGGCAAAACCGCGCTACGGCTGGATATTCCGCTGCGCGGTGAATATCTGCCGCTGATGGACGCCCTGGAAACGCTAAGCCGCACTTTGCCGTTACGCATTGAGCAGCTAAGCCTGCGGCGCGCCGGGCCATCGGAAAGCCAGCTCAGCGCCACCGTGCAGCTTCGCCTGTTGAAGGAGTCGCCATGAAACTGCCGCGCTATTTACAGCTGGCGCTGGTGCTGACCGCCGGTGCTGTTTTCTGGAGCCAGTTTGCCGATGACGAGATATCGCAAGCGCCGCTTGAGGCGCAGCCGGTCTCACGCCCGCGCCCCGCGCCAGCAAAGCCGGAGACGGCTCACGCAACGCGCATCGATCTCTTTTCAACGCCACATAGCAGGGCGCAAGACGCAGCAGAAAAGCCGCCGGAAAACGATCGGCCTGAAGAGGCGACACCAACCGCACCGCCGCTACCGCTTCAGCTCCTCGGTGCCTGGTGGGAAAACCGTCAGAGGATCGTTGTGCTGACGGATGGCAAAGAGACCTGGCCGGTCTGCGAGCGCTGCAGGGCGGACGGCAGGATCTGGATCGGCAGTTCGCCGGTCAACAACTGGATTTTAAAAGCGGTGGCGAACGACCACCTCCTGTTTGAATGGCAACCCACCCATAGCCAGCAGCGGCTGGAACTGGATGAGCTGCAATCGGAACCGACACATTAATCATGAAAAAAACTATTGCTCTCACTTTTTTGTTGTCATGCGCGCTACTGAGCGGCTGTGCACAACGTGCGGCGCCTCCGGTCCGGGAATCAGTGACCGCCTCGCCGCAGGTGCTGGTTAAGCGGCTTAAGGAGATAGACCAACAGCGCATCGCCAGCCCACAGGATATTGCGCTTCGCGCCGAGCAGGCTGACATCAGCAAAAAGCTGGTCAATGACTATCTGAAAAACGCCGATCTCGCGGTGCGTCAGAACAATTACACCCTGGCGACGCAAATGTGGCGCGATGCGCTTACCTATGAGCCCGGTAACCTGCGCGCCCTGCAGGGCTTACGCAAACTCGATGCCCGTAGAGCGCTGGACGCATTGTATAAGGAGGCGGTGGCTAACAGCACCCGCGACCCGGCACGCGCGCTGCACAAAATCCAGCAGGTGCTGGAAGAAGATCCCAACTGGCCCCAGGCGCGCGCGCTGCGCGATCACCTGATGCGTGAGGTGTCGCGGATCAACCAGCCGGAGCAGCGTCTGAACCGGGAACTGCAAAAAACGATAGCGCTTAATTTTCGCGAGCACAGCCTGATGGCCATCTTTAACACCATCAGCCAGATGACCGGGGTCAATATCATCTTTGACAAAGATATTTCCTCCAGCACTACCGGCAGCCTGATAGCCAAACGCACCACTGCGGAAGATGCTATCAACGTGCTGCTGTTGTCGAATAACCTGCGGAAGAAGGTGCTGAACAGCAATACGTTGCTGATCTACCCCGCCACCGCGCAAAAAGAGAAGATCTACCGCGACGTGGTCGTCAAAACCATCTTCCTGGGTTATGCGAAAGCAAAAGAGGTCAACGTCGCCCTGCGCAATATGGTCAAGCTGAAGGATGTGCACGTTGATGAGCGAACCAACTCCGTCACCCTGCGCGGGCCAAAAGAGAACGTGGAAAAAGCGGAGCGCCTGTTAGTGACGCTCGACCGGCCTGAAGCGGAGGTCACGCTGGCCGTTGAAGTGCTGGAAGTAAATACCAACGATCTCGAAGCGCTTGGCGTGAAGCTACCGCAAACCATCAGTGCGGGTTTTGCGAAAAGTAAAGAAGGTGATTTAAAGGGAAGCGGGATCCCGCTGGGCGACCTGAGCGCCAAAAATATCATGGTCGATATCGACAATATGACCATTGACATGAAAAAGGTGTTAAGCAACGCCAGAGTGCTGGCCAACCCGCGGATCCGGGTGAAAAACAATAAAAAAGCGCTGGTTGATATTGGTCAAACGATCCCGGTACTGACCACAACCGTCAATGACGGGATTTCGCAACAGAAAGTGGATTATCAGGACGTCGGCCTGAAGCTGGAAGTCACTCCGGAAGTCAGTATGGATGACAATATCTCAATGGAGGTGAAGTTCACGCTCAGTGCCCTGGGCGCCGAAGAACCCGGTGAGAACGGAGCAAAGTATTACCGCACCACGAAACGCGAAGCCAATACCACGCTCAGCAGTATGAACGGCGAGACCCAGATGCTGGCAGGGCTGATCAAGCAGGATGAAACCACGACCCAAAAAGGAACACCGTTATTAAGCGACATCCCGGGGCTGGGCCGCCTGTTTAGCAGCAATTCCGACAACAAAGAGCGCACGGAGGTGGTGCTGTTAATTACGCCGACCATTGAGCGCAACCTCGATTTACCGGGAAGCCACGTCAGTACCATTGAGATGGGCAGCGACGATTTAACGGGCGACAGCATTCAACTGCGCGACCTGCAGCACGACGAGCCGGGCAGCGGGTTTACCGCACCGGCGCTTGCGCCGCCGGCCCATTTCCCTGACCGGGCGGCCACGCTGCCGCCACCGATCCTCGATGAGTCAGAGACGGAAAACGGAGCATCGTAATGCAACGCCAGCGCGGTTTTACCTTGATTGAGATGATCGTCACGCTGGCGCTACTCGCCACGCTTGCCGCTGCCGCTGCGCCGCTGATGCGTAACTACCATCAGCGGCAGCAGGAGACGCAGCTACGTGAGTCGCTGCGCACGCTACGCGATGCCATTGACCGTTATCACCAGGCAAGCGTGGACGGCATCATTGAGAAAAAAACCAGCGAATCGGGATATCCGCCGACACTAAAAAGCCTGGTGGAAGGCGTCCGGGATAAGACATCGCCCACTGGCGCGATGATCTACTTCCTGCGCCATATACCGCGCGATCCAATGTGCGATTGCGAGGGAAAAAATGATGAAGAGACCTGGCGGTTACGCGCATCCACGCAGCCACCCGGCGATTTCAGCGGCGGAGGGAAAGACGTGTTTGATGTCAGTAGTACCAGTACGGCCAGCGGTCTGAATGGAGTGCCCTATGCGCAATGGTGAAAAAGGTTTTACGCTCATCGAGCTGCTGGTGGTGATGGCGATCATCGCGACATTGATGACCCTGGTCGCTCCACGTTTTTTCCAGCACGCGGACAGAGCCAAAGAGGTGGTGCGCGAGCATAACCTGCATGCGCTGCGCAGCGCGATCGATCACTACCGCCGCGATCGCCTGGCGGGGCCATACAGCCTGGAGGATCTGATCGAGGCCGGTTATCTGCGCCAGATGCCGCTGGATCCCATCACCAACCGCCGCGATATCTGGGAGGCGAAGACCGATGACGAAGGGCAAATTATTGACGTCGAGACGCCACCTAAACCCGGTCAGGATCATCGCGATGCGTTCGATTAAACAACAGGGAGGTTTTACCTACCTGCTGCTGCTGATTGCGCTCTCCACGCTGGCGTTGTCGCTGCTGAAAAGCCGCGATGAGGTGCAGATGCGTTATCAGGCGCAACAGGAGGCTGAGCTTTTATTTCGCGGGGATCAAATCCGCGCGGCGATACAGGCCTACCGCGGCAACGGTGATGGCTGTTTTCCCGTGCGTTTCGAACAGCTGCTTATTGATAAACGCGGGCGAAAACCGCTTTATCACCTGCGCCAGCACTACGCCGACCCGCTAACCGGGAGTAAAAACTGGGGGATGATCCTCGATCCTCAGGGGCGCTGGATTGGCGTGCGCAGTCTCGGAAAAGGTACGCCACGGAAAAAAGTCGGCTTTCGTCACGATCCAAAACAGTTTGCCAAAGCGAAAACGTATTACGACTGGAAATTTCAGGTAGAGAGCGATCCGCAGGCCCCGCTGCCTGCGGCCTGTGGTCGCTAATGCAACGGCTGTCTTTGTCATGAAAAAACCCTCTTTGAGAAAAATAAAAACAACAAGTTTACGCAACAGTGACCATATCTTAATGCGTCAGGCCGTAAAACATACCACCAGACAAAATCATCGTTTATTTATTTTTAACTCATAGATACAGAGAAGATTCTTATTAATCAGAAGACCAGCACCGTCTTATTTTATTCTGAGGAATGAATATACTGCCTTGCCACTATTCAGGCAGGAATAGTAGGCTTAATAGCCCTCTCATATATTTTACCCTGATGAGCGAGACATAAGATGGAACCATCAATTAAACAGACTCATGAAAAAATTCGGGTTTGCGTGCGAACAAACTCTTTTTTATTCGAAAAAGGGCTTGAAGAAATAGCACGATTTTATTTTATCGCCAGAGATAAAATACTGTGCATTATCGATGCTGACACGTTTGGCACGAAGACGCATCTGGTGAAGTATCTGGAGTTCATCAGAAGAATTAAACCCGACATGCTTGTTTTGATCACGGGTCATCACACCCGAAGCGAGCAGCACGCATGGTATGTAAAAGCAAATGAATCCCTGTCGGGCTGGTGCGAAACCATTGATGCCATGAACTTTATGCGACCCAATCTCGACAGCGTTATCGATTTTTACAGAAGACAACATGATTGAAAATCTTTTGCAAACGGAGGACTAGACGTGAAGTTAAGTTTTTGTATCAGGACGAATATTATGGCGAAAATGGCCGATGTCACCGAGGCTGAATTAGTGTATGCGCTCATGACGACGGGTGAGCTGTTCGGGGTGAAAATACCGGCACCGTTACCGGGCAGGCATAATGCCAAAACGCGTAGCTTTGATTACAAAGAAGCACTGGATTTTGCTGAAGAAGTGAAAATCGCCCGAGACAGTAAAAGGCAGATCTGAAAACGTAATAAATCCATCCCTTAATCAAGTGATACCTCAATCCATTCCTTATATTTATAGCAGCACTGCCCGGATGACTTAGCGTTTTCCTTCAACATTGATAGCGCAATATAAATGACTTCAGCGTACAAGCAATCATTAATACTCCGGGCATACTCAAGTTTTTTACCCAGATAATAACTAAGCGAAACATGATCAATATTAATCCCCTGCAAGGATAATTGCGTGGCGGCATCGCCAATGAGTATTGATGCTTGCTTTTCAGGATAGACATTATTCATGAATTTTAGCCCTGCACTTTGGAAATATTCGACAGGTAGAGTTCAGGGGGCTTATGCCCCCTTGTTTACAAAAACACCTCAGAATGTATTAACGTGTTTACCAATCACAGCTACTTAAGCCCGTATTTTTAAACGTTTTTGATTCCGTCTTTCCTCTGATACCGTCCTTATTAACTGGCGTCACATAAAGCGTGACTTCCCCCCAATAGCCTAAAGTAACGCTTTTTATGTTGGAAACGACGGTGCTTCCCCACTTCCACTGAAATATCGTGTTGCCTTCAGATGCACCGCCATTAGCGTTGTAGGTGTAGGTTGCCGTTATTCTGTTACAGGCTCCGGTACTGCCGCTGTAACCCAGGTTTGTAACGAAAGGCGCAGGCTTAGATCTTATGGTAACAGCTCCACTAAAGGCCTGAGTGCCAGATAACGGCTGCCCTGAACCTTTAGGCGTCACGGCCACCCGCACATCATAGCCCGCATAGCTGTCCGGCAGCGTGAACGTTTTTGCCGTTCCGCCTGCGACATTCCTCCACGTCTGGCCATCCTTCCACTGCCATTGGAAGCTGGAGACATCCGTACCGGCCCCGTTTGCCGTGAAGGTGTATTCCGCCCTCAGGGTCTGTCCCACCTCCGGCGTGCCGGAGATCCTTAGCCCCGTCACAGACGGCATACCATACACCGCTACCGCTGGGCTGTTCTTTACCGCACCGGTCAGCGACGGCTGGCTGCTGCCCTTCGGCGTTACCATTACCCGCACGTTGTAACCCGCATAGCTGTCCGGCAGCGTAAACGTGCTTGCCGTGCCGCCTGCGGCATTCTTCCATGCTGCACCATCCTGCCACTGCCACTGGAAGCTGGAGATGTCCGTACCGGCCCCGTTTGCCGTGAAGGTGTATTCCGCCCTCAGGGTCTGCCCCACCTTCGGCGTGCCGGAGATCCTCAGGCCCGTTACCGACGGCGCGTCATAGGCTGCCATCGTCGGACTATCCTGTACCGCCCCGGTCAGCGACGGCTGGCTGCTGCCTTTCGGCGTTACCACCACCCGCACGCTGTAGCCCGCATAGCTGTCTGGAAGCGTAAACGTTCTTGCCGTGCCGCCTGCAGCATTCTTCCATGTTGCACCATCCTGCCATTGCCACTGGAAGCTGGAGGCGTCCGTCCCGGACCCGTTTGCCGTGAAGGTGTATTCCGCACTCAGGGTCTGCCCCACCTTCGGCGTGCCGGAGATATGCAGATTGGTTATTGACGGCGCACCATAGGCATCCACCGCCGGGCTGTGCTGTGTATCGCCCTGCAGTTGAGGCTGGCTGCTGCCCTCCGGAATTACCGTCACTTTAATGCTGTAACCCGCATCCTCGGCCCGGAGGGTGTATTCCCGCCCCGTGGCCCCCTCGATCGGCATCCAACTGGTTCTCTCATATCTCCCCCAGATAAAGGTGGATTTATCCGTCCCGGACCCGTTTGACGTGAAGGTGTATTCTGCACTCAGGGTCTGCCCCACCTTCGGCGTGCCGGAGATGTGCAGATTGGTTACCGACGGCGCCCCATAAGCGTCTACTGACGGGCTGCTCTGTACCGCTCCGGCCAGTGCTGGCTGGCTGCTGCCCGTCGGCGTCACCACTGCCTTAATGCTGTAACCCGCGTCTCCCGCCTGAAGAGTGTATTCCCGGCCGTTGGCCCCCTCGATCGGCATCCAGCTGGTTTTCTCATATCTCGCCCAGATATAGGTTGAAGCATCCGTACCGGTTCCGTTCGCTTTGAAGGTATATTCCGCCCTCAATGTCTGCCCCACCTCCGGCGTGCCGGAAATGTGCAGATCTGCCACCGATGGCGCACCGTAAACATCTAATGCCGGGCTTTGCTGCACCGCCCCGACCAGAGACGGCTGACTGCTGCCCTCCGGTATTATCGTTACTTTAATGCTGTAACCCGCATCTCCGGCCTGGAGGGTATATTCCCGGCCGTTGGCCCCCTCGATCGGCATCCAGCTGGTTTTCTCATATCTCGCCCAGATATAGGTTGAAGCATCCGCACCGGTTCCGTTCGCCTTGAAGGTATATTCCGCCCTCAAGGTCTGCCCTACCTTCGGCGTGCCGGAAATCTTCAGGCCCGACACCGACGGCGCGCCATATACTTCGACCGCTGAACTTTCCTGCGCCACTCCGGCCAGAGCCGGGTGACTGCTGCCCTTCGGCGTCACCACCACCCTCACGCTGTAGCCCGCATAGCTGTCCGGCAACGTGAACGTGCGTGCCGTATTGCCAGCGGCGGCCGCATTCTTCCAGGTCTCACCGTCCTTCCACTGCCACTGGAAGGTGGACGCATCCGCACCGCTCCCGTTTGACGAGAAGGTGTATTCCGCCCTCAGGGTCTGCCCCACCCTCGGCGTGCCGGAGATGTGCAGATTGGTTACCGACGGCGCCCCATAAGCGTCTACCGACGGGCTGCTCTGTACCGCTCCGGCCAGTGCTGGCTGGCTGCTGCCCGTCGGCGTCACCACCGCCTTAATGCTGTAACCCGCATCTCCGGCCTGGAGGGTATATTCCCGGCCGGTGGCTCCTTCGATCGGCATCCAGCTGGTTCTCTCATACCTCGCCCAGATATAGGTTGAGGCATCGGCACCGCTTCCGTTCGCCGTGAAGGTATATTCCGCCCTCAATGTCTGCCCCACCTCCGGCGTGCCGGAAATGTGCAGATCTGCCACCGATGGCGCACCGTAAACATCTAATGCCGGGCTGTGCTGCACCGCCCCGACCAGCGACGGCTGACTGCTGCCCTCCGGTATTATCGTTACTTTAATGCTGTAACCCGCGTCTCCCGCCTGGAGGGTGTATTCCCGGCCGTTGGCCCCCTCGATCGGCATCCAGCTGGTTTTCTCATACCTCGCCCAGATATAGGTTGAAGCATCCGCACCGGTTCCGTTCGCCTTGAAGGTGTATTCCGCCCTCAGGGTCTGTCCTACCTCCGGCGTGCCGGATGTACGCACGTCCTCCACCGCTGGCGTGCCGTAAGCCGTCACCGCCTGGCTCTCCTGTAACGTTCCGGTCAGCGACGGGTGACTGCTGCCCTTCGGCGTCACCACCACCCGCACGCTGTAGCCCGCATAGCTGTCCGGCAGCGTGAACGTGCGTGCCGTATTGCCAGCGGCTGCCGCATTCTTCCATGTCTCTCCGTCCTTCCACTGCCACTGGTAGGTGGACGCATCCGCACCGCTCCCGTTTGCCGAGAAGGTGTATTCCGCACTCAGGGTCTGCCCCACCTTCGGCGTGCCGGAGATATGCAGGTCTGTCACCAACGGCGCGCCGTAAATCTCCACGCCGGATTCGCCTTTTTTGCCGTTGACCGTGGCGCTCACCGTGATGGTTCCACCGGTATTTTTCGTGGTGACGGTCATTGTCCCCACGCCTCCGGTTCCGGTGATGGTGCTGGTCTCCCCCCGGGCCACCAGCTCCGGTTTGTCGATATCCCAGACAATCGCCTCGCCCACTACCGCACGGCCAAAGCGGTCCTTCACCGTGGCGGTGTAGGTAATGGTGTTCAGCCCGTTAGCTTCCACGCTGGCCGCACTGGCAGTGACCGTCACGGCTGACGCTTTCCCGGTGACCGGCTCCGTTTTTGATGACGCCTTATAGCCCTCATTTTTGGCCGCGTTGGTGGCGGTTACCGCGACAAACAGCGTTGCCCCTGTGTCCTGCTCTGTCGGGTGATAACTGTCCGACGTGGCGCCGTCGATCGCGCCACCGTCACGGTGCCACTGGTAGCTCAGCTTCACCTCACCGCCGCCGTTCTGTTCCACGTCCACCTTCTCAACGCTTACCGTGTCACCCACCTTCAGCCCGGCGGTTTGGTTCAGCGTGATGCTTTTGATCGTCGGAATCCCCTGCAGCGCCACGCCGGACTCGCCCTTCTTGCCGTTGACCGTGGCGCTCACCGTGATGTTTCCGCCGGTATTTTTCGCGGTGACGATCATCGTTCCCGTGCCTTCTGTACCGGTGACGGCGCTGGCCTCTCCCCGGCTCACCAGCTCCGGCTTGTCGATGTCCCAGACAATCGCCTCGCCCACCACCGCACGGCCGAAGCGATCCTTCGCCGCGGCGGTATAGGTAATGGTGTTGAGCCCGTTCGCATCCACGCTGTCCGCGCTGGCGGTTACCGTAACATCTGACGCCTTCCCGACCACCGGCTCCGTTTTCAACGACGCCTTATCGCCTTCATTTTTGGCATCGTTGGTCGCGGTCACCACCACAAAGAGAGTCGCCCCCGTATCCTGCTCCGTCAGGTGATAACTGTCTGACGTGGCGGCATCGATCGCGCCACCGTCACGGTGCCACTGGTAGCTCAGCGTCACCTCGCCGCCGCCGTTCTGCTCCACGTCCACCTTTTCCACGCTTACCGTATCGCCCACCTTCAGCCCGGCGGTTTTGTTCAGCGTGATGCTGCGGATAATCGGGTAACCGTTGAGCGTCAGTTGCGTCGCTTGTTTTTTGCCGCCAATATCGACCTCTATTTGCGCATTGCCCCCCGCGGATGCGGTCGTAAACGTGGCCGTCGCCTTGCCTTCTGCATCGGTTTTTTCGATCGCGTTGCTCAGCGCGCCAAACTGCTGCGTGATTAACGACCACGTTACGGGTGCGTCCGGTACGCTATTGTTGTGCTCATCCAGCGCGATGGCGGTCAGCGTCGAAGTGCTGCTCCCATTTGCATTCAGCGTATCAGGGGTACCTTTAAGCTCAACATGATTCACCTTCCCGACAGTCACATTGACGATCTTCTGCTCATCACCGGCGGAGACTTTCACCTGCGTTGGCGCTTTTTCAGGTACTACGACGGTTGCACTGGCAATACCGTGCTCATCGCTGTCTCCGGTAGGCGCTTCCCGGAACTGACTCCCTTCTATCCGCCAGGTGATGGCCTGCTTACGGCTGATAACCGCGTTATCAAACCGGTCATACAGCTGCGCGCTAACGGCTTTATCCTCACTGCCTGCGACCACGTTTTCCGGGACGTCCAGCACCACTTTTGCCACCGGCCCTGGCTCAAGGCTTACGGGCGCTGACGGGCTACTCACGGTATCTACCGTGGCGTTCACCACCCACTTCTCTGCTGCTTTTTGCGGCGCGATAAGTGCGATGGATGCTCTTCCCTCGCTATCCGTTTTGCCGCTCAGGGTTTCACCGTTACTGCTCCACGTGACGTTCTTCTCAACCGTCAGAGGCTTACCATCCTGATCGGTAACTTCAATAGTGAACGTCTTTTCCGTGGCAACTTCTGCGCGCTCGGGAGAGGCCACGAAGCGGATGGCAAGCGGGTGGGCAAAATCGACCACCAGCGCCATCTTCTCCTGCTGAACATTGTTATCACTGGCGGTGCTCTGGGTCTGGATCCCGCCTGGCGGGATCAGCGAGGCCGTAATTTCATCTTCACCATCCGCCATGATGTTTTCTATTTTTACCAGCGCCTGACCGTGCTCATCGGTGCGTACGCTGTTTTGCGACAACGAGCCAAGCGAGTTCCTGCTCTGCCAGTACACCATCTGATCGGTCAGAGGGGAGCCCTGACCGTCTTTCACCTCGGCTAACACCAGCAACGCACCGTGACTCTCTTCGAAGAACTTCACGCTGCCGTCACGGCGGATCTCACCGGGTGAAAGCAGATGATCGATACGCAGGGTGGTTATCGTTGCGCTCCCGGTAATTTTCGCCGTTCCGCTCTCCCCTGGTATCCCTTTTTTGTTGAACGGTGTGACTTCAAAGACCACGCTTCGGGCCATATCACGCGTTTGCACCTCATACGTGGCACTGCCTTCCTTGAGCAGTTCGCCTGAATCTGCGTCATACCACCGCAGCCGGGTTTTCTCAGGATCTTCATCCTCCCCTTCATTGCTTTTATAGAGATAACTCCCCTCCAGGATCTGGCCCGGGGACATGTCCCCCTTAATGGCAACGCCCTCGACGGAAGGGGCAAAATCGCCCGGCGTCACGGTCAGGTGATAGCTGGCGGAACTTAATACGTGCTCCGGATCGACAGGTGACGTTTCCGTCGCTGTGATGGTGACATCGCCCCGATGCGTTGGGTTCACCAGACCGCTGCCCGGCTCCACGGTCGCGATCGCCGTGCTGGAGGAGGTGTAGCGAATGACGCCCCCCTGCCCACCTTTCACCGCGTGCAGCAAAGGCACGCCAGCCTGCGTGGTTTTTTCCGTCGGGCTGAAATAGAGACGTCTGTCTTTTTCTTCCTGCTTATAGGCGAGAACGATATTGTTATTACGGGTAACGAACTCCGTGCGGGACTGCATGAGCGAGGGCAAAGCCGCCGCATTTTCACTTGCCAGCATTTCGGAAAGTTTTCGGCCAAACTCCCAGTGGAAATTCAGACCCACAGAGAAGTTATCCCGCTGCCCGCTAATCATGCTCTGCTCCGCGCTGACCCCTACCAGCGGCACAGGTTGCCACTTAAGCCCGAGGTTAAGCCCGTGAGGGTTGTGGCTGGCCTCGCTGCGGCTGCCGTTAACGTCCACTTTGTCGCCATACCACTGGAACCAGCCCAATTTAAGCGCGACGTGCTGTGAAAGGGCCGTCTCCAGATTGAGATCCCAGCCGCGGGCGGCACGTTCATACAGTTCATAGCGGTCGGGATCGTCATTAAACATGCTGTCGTCAGAATGACGCCAGCCGCTCAGAGGCAGGTAGTAGTTCGCGGACGCACGGATCCCATCGCTCCACAGCTCGGCGCCTGCCCCCATTCGGTTATGGTGGCGCGTGACATCCTGATCGAAAAAGAGGTTTCCACCCGCCATTAGATGAGGGTTAAAGGTATGCCGCCAGCCCAGGCCAACGTTAAGGATATCGCGCTCGTTCCAGCGGTGTGCGCTCATCTGAGTGAACAGAATGTCGTGTTGCCAGATTTTAACCGGCCACAGATAGTCCAGCCCGAAATCGCGGCTATCGCTCCCGCCAATACCGACGTCTGCCGTAACGCGGGCTTTCCCGCCGATATTGTTTAACCACGCTTCCACTTCCTGGGTTAACGCGGCATTCACCTCGCTATTTGCCGCACCGCGCAGGGCATCACCCGCGCCGTTTTGTTGGGCGCTTCCCCACATGCCGGCCATTTTATCCCGCAGGGGCTGATTGCTTTCGCTTTCAATGGTTGCGTGAGTTTCAGTTTGCGCCCGCGCGACGGGGGGAACCGTGAGCAAAAAGATGGAAAATAAATAATGTAAAAGGATTATCCACACGGATAATTTTTGACGTAAAGAACAGTACGAAACGCTGGGCATTGTGACGCATCCCTAATTAATTAAACTCCCTGGTTAGCGATATTAAGATCCAGATAATTCCTAAACTCCATACAGTAATCAGGAGATGATCATGAGATTTTCCGTCCCTCATTAAATTCAATACTTAGGCATTGATGTTTAACAACTCTTTCAGCCTGCTTCATAAATTTCTCAGCCCAACTTCAGCCGTATATTTTCCGGAGCAGGTAATTCTTAACATGGAACAGACACCTCGCAATTTTATTGCTGACCGTCTTCTTATGCAGGTTTTCCCCTAATGGCAGGATGATCCCAGCAATACTCTGGATGTCATTTAATAAGGAAGATCGTTGACATGAATAAAACTGGACTGGCCCTGCTTATTTGTGCACTATTGAGTGCCCCCGCTTTTGCGCAAAATTCCGTCACGCACGAGCAAGCCTGGGAAGGCACTTCGTATCTCTCCGTTATCGTGAAATTAAAACCCGGTACAACGCTTAATAAGTCTTCACCCTTTTCATTACGCGACAGTACCCTCGCCGTGAGTCCGTTATTTACGACAAATCATTTGCGCAGCAGTGAATTAAGCGAGATGTATGCGCTTAATGAACGCTACGGCTTTAACCGTTATTTACGTATAGCCCTGCCAGCCGATAAGCAACATGACGCGGCATATATCAATGACGTAATTAATGAACTGGCGGCGCGACAAGATATTGAGCTGGCTTACCCGGAATCTATGCCGGTGTCGCTGGAAAAGGGGGTCACTGTTCCCGACCTGCCGCCCTATTCCGGGCTGAGCTATGCCCTGAACAGTACCAGCCAGGCCACCGTCCCGGATTTTCGTGGATTGCAGGATTACACTAAATCGCCAGATGAAAAACGGCCCGGCTACTATATGGGTGGCGTTAATCGCGACAGCGTAAGTCAGTATTCAGGGCACGATGGTAGCGGCATTTCGCTGGTCTCAATGGAAAACAACGCATGGAATACCAGCCATGTGAATTTGCCGCCGATCGATTTCCATGAAGGTGATAAGCGCTATACGCCAGGCGAAGATCACGACACCAGCTCCGTCGGGATTATGGCGGCGAAAGATATCAATGCGGGCATCAAAGGCCTGACGTGGAACGCCCGTATGGGATACGTCAAATGGCAGGCCAATAATCTCTACAATATGATCCCCAGACTCCAGGCAGGAGATGTGGTGCAAATTGGTATGCAGACCGGCGGAGGAGATGTGACAGGTTGCACCTCCTCTTGCTATGTCCCCCAGGAAAACGCTCCAGCCTATTATGACGTGATAAAAGCGCTGACGGATAAGGGCGTGCACGTGATTCAGGCGGCAGGCAATGGCAATATCAACCTCGATCACGCAGGATTTAATGGAAAATTTGACGTTAAAAAGCGGGATTCTGGCGCGATCATTGCGGGCGCGTTTTGTGCAAACAATGGCAAAAAAGCCTCTTTCAGCACCTATGGCTCACGTGTGACCAGCGCCAGCTGGGGCTGCTGGGATGTGGTTACTACGGGTTACGGCGGTTTGCATAGCATAAAAAATGCGGAATACACCTCAAGTTTCTCCGGCACGTCCTCCGCGAACCCGATTATCGCAGGCGTGGTCGCCAGCCTGTCGGCCATTGCAAAAGCGCACAATATCACCGTCACGCCTCAACAGATGCGTTCCATTCTCCAGGAAACCGGTACACCTTTATCTGCGGGGGATTCAGCGAAAGTAGGTACTCACCCCAATATGGCAAAAGCGGTAGCCAGGATTCTGGAACTCAAAGAGGAAGAACAGGAGGAAGTAAAGGCAGTGCCGGGAGAAAGCTTTACCGTTACCGGCACGACCGATTCTTCCCGTGCGTATCAGTTAGACGGGAGCGCCAGCAAGAATGCCGTCTCCTGGAAATGGACTATCGACAAAAACAGTACTGGCACATTCTGGCTACAGGAGAAACATGCCGGAGGCTGGGTACGTGAAGTTTCAGGGCCTACCGCCCGGGCACTCATTCCTGCCAATACAGACGGAGAAGCAACCTACTGGTTAACCGTCACGGGCAAAGACGGAAGCGTGAGCGCTGAGAAGATCACCGTAACGGTGAAAAAACCACAGTTACCTGATATTCCTGATGACAGCTCAGAAGCGTATAACCCGCGGATCGCCTACCCGGTGAAATGTACCCGCGTATCGCATAACGGCAAAATCTGGCTGAATCAGTGGTATGTCAACGCAGGACAAGAAGAGCCAGGAAGCGGCGGTGAGTGGGGGGCATGGCGAGCGTCGGATGCAGCTAATAATAGCTGCCCTTAAAAACCCTTTTGGTTAACATAATAGTAAAGCCTGGATATAAGCCAGGCTTTATTTTATTAATTCAACACTCAGGACAACCGTAAAAACGTCATTTCGTAAACTCCGTACTCGCTCAGATTTTATTAATACGCGTCAAGGACTGAAATGGGCAGTACTATTTCATACTCTGTCGCGCTCCGCCCTCTTTACAGCACGAACGGTCGCTCTTCTCTGCCGAAACTCCCCGACTCTTAATTGCTCAGAGAAGTCTCTTATTCAAGCCGGTTGTCTCCTCCCGTTACTATTTGTCCCTGTTATCACACGGTAATAACGCCTTTTTACCTGCGCCGCAGGTGAGATTAACTTTTCGTTATTGTTCAGTAATAAATAAGGGAACTTATGAAATTAACAGGATCTGCTTTTGTCCTTGCCGCTTTACTGGCAGGGGCGGGCGTCAGCGTTTCAGCTAACGCCGCCACGACCTCGCCATCGGCAAACTGCGAACAGGGTCACCAGAACTGCATGAAAGAACTAGGCACGCTGGAACGCGCCGTCAACGGTGAGAAAGTGAAGGTCGTTGAAGGGCAAACGATTCGTGCGCGCTTCTTTAACGACGGAACCGAACTGCCAAATCTGGAAACACGCGTCACCATTCTTGCTGGCGAAGAGGCCCACTGGTCCTACGCCCTCGCCCAGGCTATCAATCAGCAGCACCCCGAACTGCGTGCCGGTTTCAGGCACAGCAACGGCGAGATTACACCCGATGAGTCAGAGCCAAATAAGGTGTATGCCAAACAGAACAACCCTCTCAGTCACGTAGAAGTGTCCTTCAATTAATTCAGGGAAGATTATTTTGAAACTACTCAAGATGAATAATATTACGTCGGCGTTAGCCGTGGCATTGATTGGTATGTATTCCACGGGCGCACTGGCGCATGGCTATGTTTTTGAACCAAAATCCCGTTCGGTGATTCATTTCCCGCCGATGAACGATAAAGGTGAGCATAGTAACGTCTGGCCTGCTGACGCCGTGGAAGCGCCGAAGCTCCCGGCTGGCAACGATATGAGCCCAACCCCGATCGCCAACGAACAGCTATTCCAGTTCCCGCCGGATGGAAAACTGGCAAGCGGTGGTTCAACGGCAACTCCCGCCTTCAGCAAGCTTGATGACGAAAAGCAGAATACCTACAACAACCCGATGTCTGCGGGTCCGCACCAGTTTAAATGGCATTTACCGGCTAAGCACCGCACCACCTATTTTACCTACTACATCACTAAGCCGGACTGGCAGTCTGTTCCGGGTGCGGATTCGCGCCTGACCAGAGCGATGTTTGAAGATAAGCCATTCTGCCATAAGGTTTATACCTATGCGCCAGGCAACCCGTCGGCCGATATTTCGCTCCCGACAGGCTTCGAAACCCACACCTGCGACGTACCGGAGCGTGAAGGTAAGCAGAAAATTTATGCCGTCTGGCGCGTGCGCGATACCGATAACGCATTTTATCAGATGATTGACGTCGATTTTGGCGGTGAAATCATTACCAAACCGGTGGCCAACGTCACGCCATCCAGTCATAACCTGTCAACCAGCACGCTGTCGCTGGACGGTAGCGCCTCAACGGGGAAAGAGCTGAAGTACAGCTGGGCTGTCACCAGCAATGCCGATAAGGTCATTCTGGAAAACAGCACCAGTGCTAAAGCCAGCATTCGCCTGAAGGCTAAACCTGAGAGCGATTTTACCGTCAACGTGAAGCTGACCGTCACCAATGATAAAAACGTGAGTGATTCAAAAACCGTCACCCTGAATGCCAAAGCTGAGGCGGATAGCACGGCACCGGAGGCGAAGGCAGGCAGTGACTTCACCGTTCACAGCAACAGTGAATCACGTGGTTATGACCTTAACGGTTCCGCAAGCGTCAATGCTGAAAAATACCAATGGACTATCGTTTCAGGACAGGACATTGGTGCGTTGCAGGTCGCTAACGGTGGCGAATGGGTTTCAACCGTCCACGCGGCAAAAGCCCGTGCGCTGATTAAACCCGGCAAAATCGGTAAAGTGACCTATCGCCTGACGGTGACGGCCAAAAATGGCAAAACCAGCACCGACGATATCACCGTGACAGTGAAGGAAGCGCAGCAGGCTTCTGATGTGCAGATCAATACGGGCAACAACCAGGACACCATCGTTGGCAGTGACGTTATTGCTGCCGCCGTCGTGTCCAAAAACAATGACTCGTTAAAAGGGGCAAAAATTGAATGGTCCGCACTGAATCACGCCGATAAGATTCAGATCTCGTCACCAAATAACTTCAGCACCAACCTCAAGGGTAAACATCCGTATACCGACAATGTGGACGTGACGCTGCAGGTGAAAGTGACGGCGCCTGACACCGGTAAAGTCTCTACGGCAACGAAGGTGATCAAGCTGCGCCCGGCGCAAACCGATGTAAAAGCCTGGGATCACAGCAAGACTTACAAGACACCTTGTGAAAAAGTGAGCTATGAGGGCAACATCTGGCTGAACAGCTGGGAAACCCGAGGCGTTAAGCCTGGTTCCGATGGCGAGTGGGGCGTCTGGAAGAAAGAAGGTGCTGCCAACATGCCTAAAGAGTGCAAATAATACTGTAAGTTAACTCTGGCCGGGTCTTCACTGACCCGCGCCTCACATTATCATTCCCTGCCTACACTTTCGTTATCATTTTTGCGCCGGAAATCGCCCCTTCGTTCCGGCGCTTTTTTATCGGTATAAGATCACCCACCCTATCGCGGCGATAATCGGATACGGGCCGAAAGGAAACGGTTGACCGGGCTTGATCCGCAACAGAATCAGCGCCGCGATCAGCGCCAGCAGGGTCGAGGCAACAATAACATCCAGCAGCGCCAGCGGGCCAAGCCACGCCCCGATCGCCGCCAGCAGTTTCATATCCCCCATCCCCATCCCTTCATGGCCGCGCAATAAACGGAACAGCAAAGAGAGCGTCCAGGGCACGCCAAATCCCAGCAGAGCGGCGATTAATGCCTGCGTTGGCTCCACCCGGCTATAGCCGCTGACGGCAAACGCCAGCGACATCACCAGCAGCGGGAGCGTCAGACGGTCGGGCAGGAGCATGGTGTGCAGATCAATAAACAGCAGCGGCAGCAAAAACGTCACCGCCAGCAGGTCGAACAGGCTCTGCGGCGTGACGCCCTGCTGCCAGATAATCACCCCGTACAGCAGCGCCATAAGCCCTTCAACCAGCGGATAGCGCCACGATATCGCCTGACCACAGCTGGCGCAGCGCCCGCGCAGCAACAGCCAGCCCATCAGAGGAACATTGTGGCGAAATTTAATGGGGTGTTTACAGCGTGGGCAATGGGAAGCAGGCCACGATAAAGAGAGTGCTTCACCGTGGAGAATCAAGGGGAGCCGATAAATGATGACATTGCAAAAACTGCCGATAATGGCGCCCAGAAAAACGCTAAAAACGAGTATTACACTCTCAACCATGGTTCCACACTCTGAGGGACATGCAATCTCCGATAATAGCAGAGACTACTCGTTATATTTAGGCAGTCTGTTTGCACGTAAAGTACAAAAGTCTCCGCGCAAGTTCGCCCATTCAATATTCAGATGCGCTTTTGCATATTGTGCCGCTTCTTTCCACAATAATGCCGCGATATGCCACTCCTTTCCCTGTTCATGTTCTGCCGCTCGTGAAGAAAGTGAAAACCACAGGGTAGCAGGATCGCGTTTGTCGCTTTGCCAGTCCATCGTTAAGCCCTTTAGAAAAAATCCCAGCGTATCAATAGCGACGATAAAATAATTGAGCTTAAAATGATAAATACCTGAATAACGCTGAATGCCTCAGTGGGAGAACAACGCTGATTACCAATATTATCCGCTGGCTGGCCTTTTCGGGTCTCTATATCCTGCTGGCATTGCTGAGCTTTCATACGCGGGATAGCTGGAGCCTCTCCACCACGCTCTGGCTCCCGGCGCCGCTGCTTTTCGCCGCGTTATGGCTGACGGCCCCGCGAGAGTGGCCGCTGTGGCTGGCTACCGCGGGCTTGCTGCATGTGTTTGCTGGCGTCTGGATAGGCCGCCCGCTCACGCTGGCGTGCCTGTTCGCCCTCTTCGACGTCGCGATATTTCCTCTGTGCGTCGCCGTCTTTCGTCTGAATGCGCAACTGCCTGCGCTGCGTTTTGTGCGCAGGCCGATTATTGGTGAACTGATCTACCCCCTGCAGTTAATCTTCAGCATTTTTTGCGGCAGCCTGCTGCTTAATCTGGCGCTGTTACTCTCAGGGTATCCGATTGCGCCTCTGCATTTTTTTTCCTGGGTGCTGGCGGCATTAACCGGCATTCTCGCCATTCTGCCGCTGCTGCGTGAGAGCAAAATGCCGTCGCACCCGCGGTTTAACGGGCGGGAAGCTCTGCTCCTTGCCGCGAATACCCTGGTGCTGATAACGGGGTACTTTTTCCTGCCACCGCTCTGGCAGGGGCTAAACATGCTGCTGGTGCAAACGACGGTGGTTTTACTGAGCGTGTTTGCGCTCTCCGGACGCGGCGTTGGCGCTCTGCTGCTTATTCAATACCTGATTGTGGTGCTGGCGACCCAGCAGCGGGAAGGGATTTTTTACACGCTAACGCCCGATCTCATCCCCGCAATCTGGCAGGCGCAGTGGTACCTGGTATTTTCGGCGATTTTTGCCAACTGTTTATATCAGTACCGCCGCTGGATCCAACAGCAACAGGCGCTCGCGGCCAGCACCAGTGCCATCATTATTCGCCTGTCGCAGACGGGTTCTTGCGTCGTGTTTCGCCTCTCGATGCCAGAGGAGGAGATCCACTGGCAAGGCAGTACGGAAGCGCTGTTCCCTGATGAGGAAAAGACGCTGAGCACCCTGACGCTACTGGACGCACACTGCGATACGCCGTTCCTGCCCGGTTTTCGCGCCTGGTACTCACAGCAACGTGAAAGCAGCTTTGCCCGGGAAGTTGTTCTGCAAACGCTGCACGGAAGGCAGATGCGCGGGATGGTGATGTTTCACAGGATCGGCAACACCGCGCATCTGATGGGGGGAGTGAGCCTCTTTCTCACAGCATCCGCTGCAGAATCTCCCGCTGCCCGCTAAAGGTGTATTTCAACACCGCCGCGACATGCCCAAGCAGAATCACACCCAGCAGAATGCAGCTATAGCGATGCACCAGGAAGAAAAACGCATTCACTTCGGCGATGGCAATCGGGCGGGAAACCGGCACCAGACCAAACAGGTTGTAGTCTTTTTGCAGCATCAGAAAACCGCTAATCAGCACCACCATAATGGTCAGATAAAACAGCTCATGAATAAATACCACCAGCTGTTTTTTACGTCCGGCTACCGTTGCCGGATAGGGCACCGAAGGGCGGAAGAAACGCCAGACGAAGCGCACCATCATGATAGGCGTGGCGATGGTACCCAGCGACATATTCAGCACGGAGAAGAAGGTAAACCAGCGGGTTCCTTCCAGCGCGTGCAGAATATAGCCCATGCACATCGCGTAGATAATGACGGCTGCGACCACCCAGTGCAGAAGGCGAGAAAACCGATCGTAACGTTTGGCAATAACCAGAGAAGTTTGCATAGTCGTTGTCCTGGAAAACAAACAGCACGGCTCCCTGCGAAGCCATGCTGTTTAAGAAAGAGGTTATTCAGCTACCCACAAGTTGCGGGCCCGATCCGGCGACCAATGGCTGGCACCTGTATGGCCAATCTGACAGCGGTAAACGTTGCCCTCATAGAGCACTTTATCCCCTACGGCATAGAGTTTGCCCGGCGTGAATGGGGTAACGTCGCCGCCCTGGCCGCCCTCTTCGCCTCCGCCATCGTCATTATCGGGCACGGTAACGTTGACCGGCTGGCTCGGCGTAGCGAAGTTGTTGGCTGCATCATAGGCGATGACCGTATAGCGATAGCTCATGCCAGGCTGGGTTTGGGTGTCGGTAAAGTTGAGTTCATGGGTATCACCGATCTTTTCCAGACCGCGCCAGATGGCATACCCCGCCACGCCCTTATTATCCTTAGCTGGCAGCCAGCTGAGCGAAACATCCTGCCCCTTCAGCGTGGCCTGCACGCCCTGCACCTGTGTTGGCGCCTGAGTATCCGTTTCGTCGCCCCCATCCGGCAGACTGCCGTCAAGGATGCTCTGGTAGCGGTTCAGAAATTCATAGCCGTAATGTTGACCATTTTTAGTGTTGCCATTGTCCCAGTTCACTGACCAGGTCATGAGCCCTTTTACCGCTTCATTTTTCGCTTCCAGTCGCGAAAGTGCGTTAAAGACACTCTGCGCGTCTCGCACATAGCCGGTTCCTGCCGCATCCGGGTTGGCCGGAAGACCAATCACCAGCTTGTTCGCCGGGATCTTCACATAACCGCGCGTCCCGTTTGCCAGGCTGTCGGTGAGATAGTAAAGGAAAAGCTCTTTTTGACGGTCGCTATAGCCCTTCCCCCATTCCTGCGGCAGCCACCATTCACCGACTTCGTCCTTCTCCTCCTGCGTCATCATATTTACGCCGTCGCCCGCCTGGTTGTAATACTGTGGAGCGATAAAGTCATACACGCCCTCAAGATTTTGCAGGTAGGCTTTGTAGTTCACCCCGCGATCGGCCTGGAGATAGGGGAACTCTGGCGCCATGCTGATGATGAAGTGTTTGCCCTGCTGCTGATAATGGTCGCGCACCATTTTCAGCGCCGCCGGGATCACCGTACTGTTGTCAGCCGCGGTAATGGCCGTCTGCTCCAGGTCGATATCAAGACCATCAAAACCATAGCGATCGGTCAGGCGAATAATCTCCGCTGCAAGCGCTTCAGTCTGGTCTTTGTTCAGTGCAATGTGCGCGTCAGCGCCGCCCAGTGAAATCAACACCGCGCGCCCCTGCTCGTTCAGCTCTGCAACCTGAGCGCGGAACTCCTCATCGCTCGCGTTGTAGGGTTTGAAGGTGGGAATATTCCCGCTCTGGCCATCCATAACTTTCATGAAGGAGACGTTGACGACGTTGTAGCCTCTCGGCACTTCACGCAGCGACATATCAGAAGGTAAGCCTCCCTGATAGCCGCGCGCTTTGTCTATCTCTTCCGGGTTAATTCCCCAGTTGTGCCAATAACCGACGAGAATTTTTTTCTGACTGATATCCGGCATCTGTGAGGCGGCGTCGGTTACAGCTGCATGGCTAAACGAGCTGACCAGCATTCCGCTTAACGCCAGGCCTGCGGCAATAGCGCTCAGAGATATTTTATTTTTCTTTAACATGGGAGATATCCTGCTCCAGGTTTAATAATGAAATCCTGTGTTGCAAGATAGGATATTCATCTTCCTGAAAACAGGAGAACAGCTCACTGCAGCAGCAGATTTAAAACTCGCCAGCCTGGATATGTCTTATAATAAAATTATCGTGAGATTATTTATACTCACACATTGCTACCCAGTTATCATTAATTTTCATCAGCCAGCTATCTTTATTAATCGGCTTGAACAACAGGTTAATATACTGACCATCTTCACTTATCAGAAAGGTCTTCTCCGGCAGCTGATCGCCAACGGCGATTTTTAATTCTGCCACCCGGCCATTGATGACGTTTCCCTTCTGTGTCACCGATTTTAACTGCAGGGTTCGGTTGAATACCCGGTTACCAGCCTCATCGGTTTTTACACCAAATAGCGTTAGCCTGTGGAGTTTAGGCCACCAGGTGATCACACCATTAAACTGGTAATGCTGCAGGCTTTCATCAATAAATTTGCCATTACGTATGACGCTGCTGCAGGGCTCGGCGGGCACTTTTCTGCTCTCCAGGTAGTTGCTGGTCAGGTAAGCCAGCGCGCCACCCAGCGAAACGCTGATGCAAACCATCAATATGACGAATAGTATTCGTAACCGCATTTTCCCTCCTGAGATAGTTCGCCTTCACATTGCGCAACGAACACTTTTGGACCGTTCGACGCGATGTACACGTTATTGATGCCCGCCGGCAGGGCATGCCGCTTTCTCGCCAGCGCCTGCCGATCGACACTGCGCAGCGAAGAGAGATGAAACATGACGCCATCTACGTAGATATTTTCCTGAAACGCCTGCGGCGTGTCCGCCGTGCAGACCACCACCAGCGTTGGAAGGATAATCAACAAGCTGCACAGCGCCGCCAGCAGAGCCCCGTATTGACGTGGGGGAGTTTTCATTGGCTCCGCCGTGATAGCAGGCAACGACGGGCAATCGACGGGAGTGGGACAAGACGCGTTATCAGGCTCTTCTGGCGGCGGGCAAGCGACCTCACTGTCCTGCGTTTCGCAGGGTGCCAGTACTACACCATAACGGGGAATGGTTTTAATGATCGAGCCCGGCAGGCCGGCATTTTGCAGCTTGCGGCGGAGCATTTTTATAAGCTGGTGATAGCTGGATTCGCTAACAATCATGCCCTGGTTAAGCCAGATCTCTTCAAATATGGTCTCTTTTTTACATTTGCCGCTGAGGATCAACTCCAGCAAACGACGCTCGTTGGGCGTGAGATGTATATCACCATGATCCACGGTTGCCAGAGATGATTTTTCCGGTACGAACGTTACTGACGCTGAAAGAGAGATTTCTTCGTTATTCACGGGTAGGTCCTGGATAATAAAATTACAGCGTTTACATTGTTATGACGAAAAGCGCAGGTATTAACAGTTACATGTCTGTTATCTAATTCAGGCACAAATTAACAACATATCCCTATAAATGATAGTACCTTCGCCATTTGCGCTATTTCCCGTCCTGATTTTTCCACAACCAATTCATGATTTCAGAAAGTTTATTCTGAGTTACGCCTGAGCAATACCTGATATTCAACCTGAACAATAAGGAACTCCTTTCCGTACCTGAGAAATATCGCCCTCCATGCCGCTATTTCGCGATAAATAACAAACCATTCAGCTGCTCCGAAAAAAATCTCTATCATAGAATGTGAAAACGTCGTTACTTTACCTTTCGGTTTTCCATCAGGATCGGCTGATGCCCCCCAGCAACTATACAGCCCACCACTTTTTAGCTACTCTTTTTCACCTCACTCTGCTCTACACTGTAAGAGTGATGCTAAAGCGCCATTCGCTAAGATGTGCGGTGAACACCTGTCTTTTCCTTGCCGGATCGGATGTCATGCTAAAAACAGTTCTGATTGCCGACGACCACCCTGTCTATTTATTAGGCTTGCGCACATTGCTGCAGACGCGCCCGGACCTTTATCGGGTCGTTCACGAAGCGCTCAGTGCTGATGAACTCATGAATAAACTGGCGAGCGAGCCTGTCGATATCATCATCACCGACCTGAGTATGCCCGGCACGCGCAGCCCGGACGGATTAACCATGATCCGCTCGCTGATTCGCCATTATCCGCAGAGCATGATTGTGGTGGTCACCATGATCACCAATCCTGAGCTTCTGGACTCGCTGCGGCGCAGCGGGGTGCATGCCGTTCTCAACAAAGCCAGTTTGTCCAACAATCTGCTGCAGACGCTGCGCAGCACCCTGCGGGGGCAAATCGAACCGGTGAAGCCTCAGGCACAGTTGACCGAACGGGAAACAGAAGTGCTGCGTCTGCTGGTGCGCGGTTTCACCGTGAACGAGATCAGCGCCCAGCTTAACCGAACGAAGCAGACCATCAGTACGCAAAAAAAGAGTGCCATGAGCAAACTCAACGCCAGGAATGATTTCGAGCTGCTCCAGTGCGCGCAAAGTCTGGGGCTGGTTAGCTGAGCATGCGCAGAGGCTGGCTGACGACATTATTTATCCTCATGCTGATAAGCGGGCACGCGGCGGCTGGCGCGCTGCGCGTGGGCCTGCTGAGCGCCGCGCCGCCTTTTCTCGTAATCGATCGGCCGCCGGGAATTCTGGATGATGAACTCAGCATATTGTTTAGCAATACGACGCTGCCGGACGTCCAGCGTTTTAGCGACCCGGCAACGGCGCTGGATGCGTTGAAGCGAAAGCGCATTGATGTGTTAATCGCCGCCCGGCGTCCTGCAGCCGATCTGGTCGCCAGCGAGCCAATGTTCGCTTTCCCGCTGGCGTCCCTGAGCATAAAAGAGGGACGCGGCGGTACACTGTGCTTTCCGGAATTACCGTCAGAGGTCGCGCCCCGCTGCTCTGCGACAGGTTCAGCCTCACCGGGGGAAAACGTCAGGCAGCTGGCAGCAGGGAAAGCGCGGGAATTCATCGCCCCGGAGTTTGTTTTACGTAACTGGCTGACCCACTCCCCCGCCACCACGCTGACCCTGACGCCGCTGGACGATACTCCCCCGCTACATTTTCGTGCCTGGGCTCTGCCTGAGCAGGCAAACACGCTGGAAATCTTCAACGAGCGTATTCACACCCTTAACCCGGAAGACGCTGAATGGCTGGAACAAAAGTGGCTTTTGCCGGACGGCAGCGTCTTTGACGCCCGCCATTCCCCCGTGAAGGAAAATGCGCCCAAAATCACGCTGCACGTTTTGCTTCCCGCTATTTCGCCGCCAATGGTCACACTCACGGCTGACGGGCATATTCAGGGGGTATGGCGCGATCTGCTGCTCAATCTGTTTCCGTCCAACCTGTATAGCCTGACCTTCAACCTTGATGCTCCCCCGCTTCAGTATGCGGAGAACACGTTGCGCATAGTCGCCAGCGCGACGCCACCGTCAAAGAGTGCCATCACGTTTGACTCACTGAGCTGGGCCCTGCTAAGTGAGGACAGCAACCCGCTTTCCGGCTCCTTGTCCGCATTACAGCATAAGCGGATTGCCGTCATACGCATCTCTCCGCTCGTCACGTTACTGCGTCAGGCGTTACCTGCGGATAACCTGGTGCTGGTTAACTCGCTCGATCAGGGATTTGAGTTGCTCAAAGCCGGCGGCGCGGACGGGCTTGCGGGCGATGCGTTTATACTCCATCACCTGCTGCGCCAGCATAACGCCAGCAATCTGTCGCTGACGCCGCTGGCGCTGCCGGAAGTGCCGCTATGGTTTGTACCAACTATTTCTGACCCGGCGGATGCCAAAAGGGTGAATGCGGTCATGGCGTCCGTAACGCAGGCTGATATCTACGCGAGCCTTAACCTGTCGCAGGCCGTACAGACGACACCCACCGCCCCGGTGCAATCGCTATGGCTGGTCATGCTCGCCGTGGTGGCAATTTGCGCGGCATTCGTCGCCCTGCTGACCTTTAGCGCCGCGCAGAGCCAGCGACGTCAGCGCGAGCGGGACACGGCAGAGCTGCACAACGCGCTCTCACTCTGGCAAACTCTGATGAACAATGTCCCGGTGCCGCTGTTTGTCTGCGATCCGACCGGGCGGCTGACGCGCTATAACGACTCCTTTATTCACTCACCGTTACTCACGGCACAGCCCGAAGAGGGCGCTCCCTTTTCCAGCCTGCCTCTGGGCGAGCTTGCCCAACAGTTTACGTTGCCCCATCGCCTCTCGCTGCTCCATGCCGCGTCGCCGTTAACGGGTGAAACCACTCAGAACAATTCCACCCTTTACTGGTGGCTTTGCCGCTATACCGATACGCGGGGGCGGCCTCAGGGCGTGGTCGGAGGCTGGATCGATATCACTGAAAAAGCCGCGCTGACCGCTGCGCTCAATCAGGCGCTGGCGCAGGCGGAGCAGGCCAGCACTGAAAAATCGAACTTCCTCGCCCGCATGAGCCATGACATTCGTACCCCGCTCAACGCCATGCTGGGCCTGCTTGAGATGGAGCGCGACAAAAGCGAGTCCCTCAACATCGCCTGGCAGGCAGCCGGGGCTTTGCGCGACGTGATTGGCGGCGTACTGGATTTGTCGCGCATTGAAGCTGGCGAGTTAAGGCTGGAGCCACAGGCCTGGCCCCTGTGGCAGACGCTTAACGCCAGCGCGGAGATTTTTGCCAGCAGCGCCAACGCTAAAGGTCTCCACTGGCGTAGCGAGTTGAACGTGCCGCACGACGGCTGGTTCCTGTTCGATAAAGCACGACTGAATCAGGTCATCGCCAATCTGTTGGGCAACGCCATTAAATATACGCCGCAGGGAGAAATTGTTTTTCACGCCGAGCTCAACGGTGAACATTTGCAGCTGTTGATTCGCGACACTGGCATCGGTATCCCGGCCGATGCCCTTCCACACCTCGGCCAGCCGTGGTTTCAGACTGACAGCAGCACGCCGCAAAGCAGCGGGCTAGGGCTGGCGATCTGTTACCAGTTAGTCGAGCTGATGGGAGGCGTGCTGACGATAGCCAGCGAAGCGGGGAGCGGTACGCAGGTGACGGTGAGCATACCGCTTCACGTCGCCAGCGCGGCGGCAACGGCCGATGAGACACCTGTAATAACCCCGCTGCCACCGCATCGCATTATGATCGTTGACGATTTTCCGGCAAACCTGACGGTGTTAGCGCTCCAGCTGCAGGAGCTGGGTCAGGAGGTTATTCCTTGCGCCAGCTCTGGCGAAGCGCTTGCGCGCCTGGAAAACGAGCCGGTGGATATCCTGATAACCGACTGCCAAATGGCCCTCATGGACGGCTATCAACTTACATCGTTAATACTCCTGCGCGATATTGCCGGCAGCATCACCGCGCCGGCCGCTATTCTCGGTTACACCGCCAGCGCGCTGCAGAGTGAGGACGATCGGGCAAAACATGCCGGGATGGACGCGTTATTGCGAAAACCGCTCTCCCTCAATGCCCTGCATCAGGCGCTGGCGCAGCAATACAGCCTGCACAATCAGGGGCCTGACCTCAGCGAACTCCGGCGTCTGGCCAACGGTCAACCGGAGATCATGACCCTGATGCGCGAGCAAATGCGCGAAGCCATTACCCTTGATATTCGACAGCTACGGGAAAACACCCCGTCACCGCAAACGCTAAGCCAGCTCGCGCATCGTCTGAAGGCCTCCTGGAGCCTCTTTGCCATGCGCAACGCCACCCGCACCTGTCAGGCGATTGAAGTGTTGCCGGAGATGCTGGCGGCTGGGGTCATAACGGCTGAAGCCCTGCCTGCGCTGACATCGCGTTTCTGCGCGCGCATGGAAGCCAATCTGCAGCAACTCGATACCGCACTGAAGGAATTATCTGACAAGTACTAAAGAATGCTCTGCACAGGATCTGTATCTTTCTGGTCATCCGGCGGCGTTATCCCTACCGTCGCCCACATTTTCGAAGGAGAAACCATGAAAGTCCGTATCGCTATTGCCGATGAGCACACTATTATCCGTCGTGGCGTCTTATCCATGATCACCAATATGCCCTCTCTTTTCAGCGACGGCTCACCCCGCCCGGAGTTTTGCATTCAGGGCGATACCGCAACGCCATCTGAGCTGCTTTCACTGCTATCCCAACAGCCTGTCGACATTCTGTTCCTTGGCTTTTCTCTTGCCACCAGCCAAACCGTTAACCCGCTCAACGGAATGGACGGCGTATTGCTGATTAAATGGCTCAGCCGTAAATATCCGCAGCTTAAAATCATTGTGCTTTCGCCCTACAAAAACACGCAGCTTATCCGCATGTCGCTGGAGGCAGGCGCCAAAGCCTATATTAGTCGGGACACCTGTGAGAAAACCCTGAGCAGAACGCTGACGTCGGTGATCAATGGGGAAGTCTATATTGAGCGCGAGCTGATGCATTCCCTGTTCCAGACCGGTGCACAAACGGAGCAAGAGCTCTCGCCCCGTGAAATTGATGTGTTGCGTATGCTCTGCAAAGGGATGAGTCTGACAGAGATCGCCAGACAGCTGCATTTGAGTAATAAAACCGTCAGCGCCCATAAGCTGCGCGCGATGGAAAAACTGGGGGTTAACAGCGACTGTCAGCTCTATTGCCTGCTGGCGAAAACGCAAATGTTCGATATTGCTATCTGAAATAAAAAAACCGCCTGTAAACAGGCGGTAGAGGCAAACGTACGCCTCAACGGTCGCTCTCAGCAATGACGCTCAGGATCAGAAATGGTATGTCATCGCCAGCCACCAGACGCGCCCCGGTTCAGGGATTTGCTGATTTGCGGCGTATCCGAACTGGCTGGCGCCCGCCAGGTTGAGGTGCTCGCTGTAGTATTTATTGAACAGATTCTCAATACCCACGCGGGACTCAAAATGGTCGTTAAATGTGTAGCCCGCGCTCCACGAAAGCACGCCAAACCCCGCGCTCGGTCCGAGATCCTGGCCGGTGACGTTACCTTTGTTTTGCGCCACGCGATGCTGCGGCGCAACCACACGCCAGAGTAATCCGGTGCGCCACTGTTGCCCGGTATAGTCCAGCGCCAGCCGCCCTTCGAGCGGCGGCATCTGCGGCAGCGGCTGTTTATCGCTACGATTCTCGCCCCAGGCGTAGCTCAGGCTTCCCGTCAGTGCCCAGTTGGGCGTCAGGCTCCAGCTTGCGCCCGTCTCCGCGCCCATAACGGCGGCATTGATGTTGCTGGCCTGCGACGGCGTGCGGCTATAATCAAACAGAATGTAATCGGTAGTTCGCCCGACATAGGCCGATGCCCAGGCGCTAACCTTGTCGCCGTGTAACTGCACGCCGCTATCCCATTGCAGGGTCTTTTCTGTTTTCAGCTGACGAAAGCTTTGTTCTCCAGCCTTGCCGGAAAATAGCTCCCAGTAATCAGGAAAACGTTCGGTATAACCGATGCCGCTATAAAGCATGACGGGTGCGTCAGGTACGCGATACTCATAGCGCGTGAACGCGCCGGGCAGGAGGTCGTGCCGGGAGCTATTTTGCGCGCTGCGCCGATCGTCCGCGCGAATGCTATCCAGTCTCGCACCCACGATGACCGTATCGTCCGCCGTGACGGACTGGCGCCATTCGCTAAACAGACCCGCCTGGGTAAAACGGGCATCGTCACGCCACGATCCCGCGCTTTTTTTACGGTGACTTTTACGCATTACGTCCGCGCCGGCGGTAATCGTGGTGGTTTCATCTTCCCACACGCCGGCAAGGCGGCTGCCCATCACCACGCCGCCAACTTCAGACTTACGCTTCGGTCCAACGGGCTGACGCAGGCTGTAGTTATCCATGATGTGGTCAGTATCATTGGCATAGAGCTGCCAGCTAAGTTTGCTGACGTGCTCGCTCAGGTGATATTTCTCCAGTTTTAGCGCCGCGCTTTTACGGGCAAAACGGCTACCATCCATCATCCGCCCCGCATAGCGGGCTTTACCGTCGCTGGCTCCCACGCTTAGCTCCGCCAGCGAGTCCTCATCAGGCGTGAGCCCAACCGTGACGCCGCTGTTCCATCTGCGCCACAGGCCAGGCACGCGGTTGCCATGACCATCCCGGTAGTCATCCGCCTCCGAATGATTACCGTCCAGGCGGACGTAGCCGCGCGGGTCGCCAAACGCGAGATTAAGGTTTTGATCCGCGCGCCCGTTAGCGCCCCGCAGCAGCTCAGCGCTGCCTTTTAGCTCAGGTACGCTGAAATAGTCCGGCTGGCGTTCAAAAAGCAATGTTCCGGCGGACCCCATTGGCCCCCAGAGCACGCTTTGTGGGCCTTTGATGACGGTTATCGTGTCGTAACTTTGCGGAGTGATATAGGCCGTTGGGGTGTCCATGCGCGAGCCGCAGCCCCCCTGAGTGCTGACGCCGTCTGCAAGAAGCGTCAGCCGGGAGCCGAACATTCCGCGCAACACCGGATCGCCGTTACTCCCGCCGCTGCGCAGTACGGAAAAACCCGGGATGTTTTTTAGCGCGCCCGCACCGTCGCTGGCAGGCAATTGTTGTGCTGGAGTATGAGCCGGAGCGATAAATGACGCGGGATCGCGATAATACCCCTCAACGGTCATCGACTCTTCAGCGTATGCCGGCCAAGCGGTGGCACAGCAGAGAACCAACAAGAGTGGACGGGAGGCGAGCAGGGAACGAATACCGCTCGCGGTGATACCAGACATAGCACAATTCCGTTTCGGTAAAGAAAATAAGCAAGGCGCTTATTGTCTTCATCCCCAGCAGCGGAATACACGACCTGCGGGCAAGAAGGCCCTCAGGGAAATCAGGAAATATCTGGCGGATAACGGAAATCTCAGGGACGCAGTTCAGCGCGCTTCGCCCAGGCGTGCCGTTTGCTGTCGTAAAAAATCCATCAACCGCAAACAGGCCGGCGAAAGCGGCTGCCCGACGTTTTTGACGATGCCCACATCCATATAGGTAATGCAGTCGTCAATGGTGCGCCGGATCACGCGCTGACCGCCGAGCGCCCACGGGCGATAGACCAGATCGGATAAAATCGTCACCCCCTTTCCCTGCGCGACCAGACTTCGAATCGCCTCAAAGGAGTTGGTGCGAAAATGAATGTCAGGATGGCAGCCCCTGCTTTGCCAGTAGTCGGATATCACATCGGGATAATCGTCCGTCACCAGCAATAGAAATGGCGCCTTTTCCACATCCTTTAACCGAAGCTCCGGCACGCTGAGAATAGGATGGCCGATGGCGGTCCATAACCGGCGCGGCGAACGGATCCACGTTTCGACCTCAAGCGTACTATCGTGGCTGATATTGGAGGTCAGCAAAAGACAAAAATCGAGATCTCCCTGACGCAAGGCCTGAAGCAGCTGCGATGCGGGCGCCTCATGAAATGCCGTCTCCAGCAGCGGAAAACGCTGCGCGATATCGCCCCAGAGATTGGGCAGCAGATAAGCGGAAAGGGTTTCGGCAATGCCGATGCGCACGACGCCGTTAATCGCCTCAGGCTGCTGATGGAGATCCTCCACCGCCGCGCGGCTATCGTGGAGGATCTTGCGGGCATGATTGAGAAATCGCTCCCCCACGGGAGTTAACTGGATCCCTTTTGCATGGCGGATAAAGAGAGGGGCATTCACCGCCTCCTCCAGGTTGCGCATAGAGACCGTCATGGAAGATTGCGATATATGACAACGGCTGGCCGCTTTGGAAATTTGTAATGTTTCCGCTAACGCAATGTAGAACTCAAGTTGCCTGAGAGTAAACTTCATAGTTTCAGCCAATACCGTGAGATGAAAATATTATATTAGCATTTAATTCTGTACCGGCAGTACCCTAAAGGCAGACAAAATGTTTATTATCAGGAGCCTCTATGCCCTATTTTTTACTCAGTCTCGCGGCCTGTTTTTGGGGGGGTAATTATGTCGTCGGTCATTTACTGGTGGCGCATGCAGACCCGATTATATTATCCGCCGCACGCTGGATAATTACGGCTCTTCTTTTATCGATGCTTTATATCAGACAAATTCGCGCCCAGTGGCCGATGATGAAAAAGGCGAAAGGTACGATCATATTTCTTGCGTTGTGCGGACAGGTTATGTTCCCACTCACGCTGTATATCGGTCTGCAATATACTTCATCTCTTAATGCAGCTATTTATTTATCTACAACGCCTGCCCTGGTTTTATTGATAAACAAGCTGGTCTTTAAAGAGCAAATATCAGTACAGAATATTGCTGGCGTTGTTCTCAGTTCATTGGGCGTCGTCTGGCTGGTCATGCAGGGCGATCTGCTGCATCTGGATACGCTTAAAAATCTGAATCGCGGCGATATCTGGACCATGGGCTCTGCCGCCAGCTGGGCCGTTTATTGTGCTTTCTTGCGGATGAAGCCGAAAAGCGTCGGTGGGAATGCATTTGTGGCCGTGAGCGCGGTCCTCGGTGCCCTGGTGTTGTTACCGGTACTGGCGATATCGTTGATAAAGACCGGCTTACCTGAGTGGACGGCCTATACCGCACCGGGCTTTTTAAGCGGGCTGATGTACCTGGTGGTCTTTCCTTCCTGGCTCTCTTACCTGCTGTGGAATAAAGGCATTGCGGCTATCGGTGCAACCCGCGGGGAGATTTATTCCCACCTTATTCCGCTGAGCGGCGGTCTGTTCAGCGTGATGTTCCTGCACGTTACGTTGCATTCGTATCATCTGGTCAGCACGGTACTGATTCTGTTTGGCATTGCCCTCTGCTCTCGCGCCTCGCAAAGGAAAGTCGCGAAGATCGAACGCGCAGACGAAAAAGTACAGATATGAAAAAGGCCCACGTTATAAATAACGTGGGCCTGAATAGTGGCGGAACGGACGGGACTCGAACCCGCGACCCCCTGCGTGACAGGCAGGTATTCTAACCGACTGAACTACCGCTCCACTGTTCCCGTTTGGGGAACGAGGCGCATATTACGGTGTGCCTCCGATCTCGTCAACGCTTTTTCTCACGTTTTGAATCGTTTGCTGCAAAATTCACCCAACCGATGATTTTACAGGCATTGTGGCGTTTTTTCAGGCGCGCCACATACAGCTTCCGCCCTTCTTCTGCACCAGGTCGAGACGGGATTCATGGTTAAGTAGCTCTTCATCACTGGCTAAAACAACCCGCAAGCGGCTTGCCTGACGGACAACGCGCTGAATGCCCGCTTCGCCCTGCGTCTGCTGCGACTCATTTTCCATGCTGAACTTCATCGACGTCTGTCCGCCGGTCATTGCCAGATAGACGTCGGCCAGGATCTGGGCATCGAGCAATGCCCCGTGCAGCGTTCGCTTGGTGTTGTCTATTTCGTAACGTGAACAGAGCGCATCGAGGCTGTTACGCTTGCCGGGAAACATCTTCCTCGCCAGCGCCAGGCTATCGGTCACTTTGCAAAAGGTGTTTGTTTTCGGAATATCGCGATGGAGCTTACTAAACTCATAGTCCATAAAGCCGATATCGAACGAGGCGTTATGGATGATGAGTTCGGCGCCTTTGATGTACTCCATAAACTCGTCTGCCACCTCTCCAAAGGTCGGTTTATCCAGCAAGAACTCATCGGCAATACCGTGAACGCCGAACGCCTCTGGATCCACCAGCCGATCGGGTTTGAGATACACATGGAAGTTGTTCCCCGTGAGACGACGGTTCACCACTTCAACGGCACCGATCTCAATGATCTTATGCCCTTCGTAGTGCGCGCCGATCTGGTTCATACCGGTGGTTTCGGTATCGAGGACAATCTGGCGAGTAATTGCAGTGCTCATAGCGGTCATTTATGTCAGACTTATCGTTTAACTGAACGTTTCAAATACAGGAAGTCTACCAGAGATGCGTAAACAGGTAGAAATTTTCACCGATGGATCTTGTCTCGGCAACCCAGGGCCCGGCGGCTACGGCGCGATTATGCGCTATCGCCAGCATGAAAAAACTTTTAGCGAAGGCTATTTCCTGACCACCAACAACCGTATGGAGTTGATGGCGGCCATTGTGGCGCTGGAAGCCTTAAAAGAACACTGCGACGTGGTGCTCAGTACCGACAGCCAGTACGTGCGCCAGGGTATCACCCAGTGGATCCACAACTGGAAAAAACGCGGCTGGAAAACTGCGGATAAAAAGCCGGTTAAAAATGTCGATCTCTGGAAGCGGCTGGATGCGGCATTAGGTCAGCACCAAATAAAATGGGAATGGGTAAAAGGGCATGCTGGTCACCCTGAGAACGAACGCTGCGACGAACTGGCGCGCGCGGCGGCTTTAAACCCGGCCCATGAGGATGCAGGCTACCAGCCTGAATCCTGATCAGGGCTTTCTGTACTGCCGCGTTGCGCCAACGGTCTGCCGGATAGGCGTTTTCGATTTGCTCTGCTTCATCGGGTTAAGCGTAAGGGGGATGGTTCGCTTACGCGCGACGATAAACTGCATGCAGCCTAAGGCGGGCAAATGCGTGCTTAACAACACTCCCCCCTTCCGCGCCCACGGCAGTACCTGAAAACCGCCGTAGCAGAGCACTTCAAAGTTCAGCAGTGAAAGCCAGTCGAGCTGGCGCATCATGGTGAACATTCGGCTGTTATAGGGTGGCGTTCGGCGCAGCACGGGTACCAGCTTGCGCAGCCCCATCAGGCTCAGCGGATTGAATCCGCTGAGGATCAGCCAGCCGTCATCAATCAGAACGCGATCGGCTTCACGCAGCATACGGTGAGGATCGCTGCACCAGGGCAACGCGTGTGCAAGAAGGCATGCATCAACGGATTTCTCTGCGAACGGCAGATGCAACGGGTCTGCCTTCACCTGAACCGGCGATCCGCCGAGAGAGACGTTAACCTGATGTGAGATAGCGCAGCTTTCGGTATTGATTTCCGCGCTGAGATTGCCAATCTTAAGCAGGTGAAAGCCATACAATTTCGCGAGCCAGGGCTTCAGCTGCTGCTCCAGTGCCTCGCGATAGTATTCACCCCAGGGCAATTCCGCCCAACGTTCCGGTGCTGCGACAGTCTGAGGTATCCTTGCCGGTTTCATCAAAACACCCGCCACGTTATAAGAGGTAATGTATGAATCTTATCAGTATTCCCGCTTTTGAGGACAATTACATCTGGGTTTTGGTCGATGACGAGCGTCGATGCGTCATTGTCGATCCCGGCGAATCCGCCCCTGTACTGCGCGCCATAAATGATAACGGCTGGCAGCCTGACGCCATTCTGTTGACGCATCATCATAACGATCACACTGGCGGCGTGCAGGAACTGCGGGCCCAATTTCCACATCTTGTGGTGTACGGACCGGCTGAGACACAAAATAAGGGAACGACGCAAGTAGTCGAAGAAGGCGAAAATATCCTCATCCACGAGTGGGAGTTTTCCGTATTTGCTACACCGGGTCACACTTTGGGACATCTGTGTTTCTACAGCAAACCTTATCTTTTTTGTGGCGACACCTTGTTTTCTGGCGGCTGCGGAAGACTGTTTGAAGGCACGCCGGAACAGATGTATCAGTCTTTACAAAAGTTTAGCGCATTACCGGATGATACCCTTATTTGTTGCGCCCATGAGTATACGTTAGGAAATATGAAGTTTGCTGCAAGCCTCTTACCCGAGGATCGAGCGATTCAGGATTATTATCACAAAGTGAAGGAGTTACGTGCAAAAAACCAAAATACACTGCCCGTAATTCTGAAAAATGAGCGTCAGATTAATTTATTTTTACGAACAGATGATATTGATTTAATTAATAAAATTAACCAAGAAACAAATTTGCAACAACCTGAACAGCGATTTGCATGGTTAAGGTCAAAGAAAGATAACTTCAGATAAATGCGGGTTGCCTTTTCAAAATTTCGCCGTTATCATCGCTCGTCTTTTAAGCAACTATTGACACACACATGAAGGCAAAAGCGATATTACTCGCCTCTGTCCTGCTTGTAGGTTGCCAGTCGCAGAACGGCAGCAACGTACAACAGCACGCACAGAGCCTTTCTGCAGCTGGTCAAGGGGAAGCAGGGAAGTTTACAAGTTCGGCGCGCTGGATGGACGATGGGACATCTTTCGCGCAGGAGCAAGACTTGTGGACCTCTATTGGCGACGAGCTAAAGATGGGAATTCCGGAAAACAGCCGGATTCGCGAACAGAAACAGAAGTATTTAAGAAATAAGAGCTATCTCCACGATGTAACGTTACGGGCAGAGCCGTATATGTACTGGATAGCCGGGCAAGTTAAAAAACGTAACATGCCTATGGAGCTGGTACTCCTACCCATAGTGGAGAGCGCTTTTGACCCACACGCGACGTCTGGCGCCAATGCCGCAGGCATTTGGCAGATCATTCCGAGCACCGGGCGAAACTATGGTCTGAAACAGACCCGCAACTATGATGCGCGTCGCGATGTTGTCGCTTCAACGACAGCCGCTCTCGATATGATGCAACGTCTGAACAAGATGTTTGACGGCGACTGGCTGTTAACGGTCGCAGCGTATAATAGCGGCGAAGGTCGTGTACTGAAGGCAATGAAAGCGAATAAAGCACGGGGTAAATCCACCGATTTTTGGTCGCTCTCACTGCCACAGGAAACGAAGATTTACGTACCGAAGATGCTGGCCTTGAGCGATATTCTCAAGAACAGCAAGCGTTACGGTGTACAACTGCCAACACCAGACGAAAGTCGTGCACTGGCGCGCGTTCGCCTCAGCAATCCGGTTGATATTCAACAAGTTGCTGATATGACGGGTATGTCGGTAAGTAAATTGAAAACCTTTAATGCTGGCGTTAAAGGCTCGACGCTGGGGGCAAGCGGCCCGCAGTATGTGATGGTTCCGCAGAAACATGCGGCGCAGTTACGTGAGTCTTTAGCATCGGGTGAAATTGCCGCCGTTCAGTCAACGCTGATCGCCGATGCTTCATCCGTTAGCAGCCGCAGCTATAAGGTGCGTTCAGGGGATACCCTTTCAGGCATTGCCTCACGTCTTGGCGTGAGCGCAAAAGATCTTCAGCAGTGGAACAATCTGCGTGGATCGGGCTTGAAAGTGGGTCAGAATCTGACGGTTGGCGCAGGTAGCAGCGCTCAGCGTCTTGCCAACAACAGCGATAGCATTACCTATCGCGTGCGTAAGGGTGATTCGCTGTCCAGTATCGCAAAACGTCACGGCGTGAACATCAAAGATGTGATGCGCTGGAATAATGATACTGACAATCTGAAACCAGGCGACCAGCTGACGCTGTTTGTGAAGAACAGCGCCACGCCAGACTCCTGATTACACGATCGAAAGATAAAAAGGCACCGATTCCCCTCGGTGCCTTTTTTGTTTATCCCGCTTTTTGCGCTTCAGCCATGATGGTATCGCTCGTAAATGAGCCATCCGCCTGCAGTTCAAAGTACGCCTTCACCTCTGCGGACGCACTCTCCTGGTAAAGCCTAATTGCCTGGCTTAACGCCTCCGGGGTACGCATACGGGCTATCCAGGAGCTGAACTCCAGCGGTAAACGGTCTGTTATTAACGAGCGCGCAATCAGCCCGGCTTCAGTGATAAACGATAACCACTCCCCGCTGGCGTAGTTTTGAACGTGCGAGGTGTCGCGCAGCGCTTCGACCGTCTGCAGCCAGATATTACGCACCGGATGTCCGGGAGACATCACGTCCATAATGATGAAGGTGCCACCCGGCTTCAGAACACGTCTGACTTCGCGCATTGCCTGGCCGACGTCATGCCAGTGGTGTGCAGAATACCGGCTGATCGCGACATCAAACGACGCGTCATCAAACGGTAAAGACTCCGCATAGCCCTGCCGCGTATCAATATTGTTCAACCCTTTCGCTTTAGCCGCTTCAGCAACGACGTCCAGCATCTGGCTCGATAAATCATATGCGGTAACGTGGGCTACCTGCTGCGCAGCCGTAAAGCTGGCGTGCCCTGCCCCACATCCCAGGTCCAGCACGTGCGCCTGCGGGAATGCCGCCAGACGTTCACCGAGACGCACCAGATCGCGACCTGAAGCATGCACGGCGCTGCTCAGATAAGCACTTGCCTGAGAACCAAACTGTTTTTCTACGTTGTCATGATGGGAGTGTGTTGTTGTCATCGTACTGTCCTTTGTTGGTTAAAAATAAAAGGGCAGCATCCGCGCGGCCTGCCCCACGGCAGACCTGACACACCATTATTTATCAGGTTTGCCGGGACTGAATTCAACGAGTAGAGGGTTGTGATCCGAAGCGCGCGTCACCAGTACAGAGGCGTCGTGCACGCTCAAACCGCGATAGAAGACAAAGTCGAGAGGACGACCAAAAGCTTTTTTACGCTGGTCATCACTGAAGCGAACTTCACGCAGCGACATTTCGCGCGCAAAGCGATACAGCGCATTCATGCGCGGACGGCTCCAGGCATTAAAATCGCCTGCCATGATGATGGGCCCGCTGTGATGCGCAATCTGATCGCCAATAGGAAGTAACTGCTTACTATACACATTCACGCCGAGGCTAAAGTTTACCGCGTGGATATTGACGACCATCAGCATACGGGTATCCGGCAGCGGATAGACCGTCACCAGCGCTGATTTCGCCAGACGCAGGATAGGTTCGCGCTCGCGGAGCGGGCAACAGTAGACCGGATGGGCAGCAGAAAGCGTCATTACGCCAGAGGGATGCTGCGGCAGAACAAATGCCGGCACCTGGTCGGCGGCAAGGTAATTCGTGGTGGCAAACCGTACCAGTTCAGGGGTAGTTTGCGCCTCCTGGAGCAGAACCAGGTGGGCATCTTTTCCAAAATTTTTGAGTACCGATAACCACTCCGCGCGCTGCTGCTTGAAGATATTCCAGACCAGCACCCGGATTTTATCATCGCTGCTTAACGGTGTGCCGGCGGGTAATGCCTGGCTTATGCTCGCAAACGACCCCGGAGGCAAAATCCTCTCCGCGGGCATTCCGGCAACATAACGCATGGCATAGGTATTTTTTCGCACTTTTGGAAACAGCCCCTGTAACATGAACCAGCCCTGAAAACGGACTGGTTCTAATGTTATAGGGACTTTAGGTCACACTTTCAACGCAATTTCTGAGAAACCGCTTTCCAGTTTTGTAAGCAAGCACTTACTGATGTTATCCCAGCGCTACGCGGGCTGGCTTATCGAGGCGTCCACTCAGGCCAATCAGCAGGAAGGCGACCAGGACAATCACCGCGCCAATCCATGGGGTCTGGGTTAATCCGAAGTGTTCGACGGTTTGTCCGCCAATAATGGAGCCCAGTGCGATACCAATATTAAAAGCGGCAATATTCAGACCGGATGCCACATCCACCGCATTCGGCGTATAGAGCTCGGCTTTCTGGACAACGTAAACCTGAAGCCCTGGCACATTACCGAAGGCGAAGATCCCCATCACCAGTACCGTGACCAGCGCGGCGTATTGCATTGAAGCCGTGAACTGGAAAATCATCAGCAGAACCACCAGGGCGGCGAAGATAAATTTCAGCGCCGGTACCGCACCATGCTTATCCGCGAGCTTGCCGCCCCAGATATTGCCAATGGCCACAGAAATACCGTATCCCAGCAAAATCCAGCTCACGGCATTCGGGGAGAAGCCCGCCAGGTCCTGCATCATCGGTGCCAGGAAGGTGAAGGCAGTGAATACGCCGCCATAGCCCAGAGCCGTAACCGCATAGATGATAAGCAAACGCGGATGGGTAAGCACTTTCAGCTGATCGCGCAGGCTGGCGCTCGCCCGGCCCGGGATATTCGACGGTACCAGCAGCAGGCTAGTCACCAGAGCGATAACGCCCAGTAAGGAGACGGCCAGGAACGTTTCACGCCAGCCGAAATGCTGTCCGATAAACGTTCCCAACGGTACGCCTGTGACCAGTGCGACGGTCAACCCACCGAACATGATCGCGATCGCTGAAGCCGCTTTCTCTTTGGGGACCAGGCTGGTTGCAATGGTGGAACCAATCGAGAAGAACACGCCGTGTGCCAGACCGGTCAGCAGGCGGGCAATCACCAGCGTGGTGTAGTCCGGTGCCTGCCAGGCCAGAACGTTCCCGGCGGTAAACAGCACCATCAGCGCGACTAACAGCTGCTTACGCGGAAAACGTCCGGTCAGGGCCGTCAGCACCGGCGCGCCGACGGCAACGCCCAGGGCGTAGATGGACACCAGTAACCCGGCTGAGGGCAGCGAGATGGCAAGCTGGTTAGCGATGGTGGGAACCAGTCCCACGATAACAAATTCGGTCGTGCCAATTGCAAAGGCACTGATCGTCAGGGCAAGTAGCGCCAGTGGCATAAAATACTCCGTATCATCAGGATTAAGATGACAGGCAGTATGCGCCAGTGCTTAAATAACAAAAATGGTCAAAATATCAATAGAATTTTGCAGGTGGTGCAACAATGAAAGCAACGTCTGAAGAGCTGACAATCTTTGTCGCCGTCGTCGAAAGCGGCAGCTTTAGCCGCGCGGCCGAGCAGCTGGGACAGGCTAACTCGGCCATTAGCCGCTCGGTGAAAAAGCTAGAGATGAAGCTTGGGGTAAGTCTGCTCAACCGAACGACGCGGCAGCTCAGCCTGACGGAAGAAGGGGAACGTTATTTCCGCCGCGTGCAGTCGGTGCTGCAGGAGATGGCCGCAGCGGAGACGGAGATTATGGAAACCCGCAGCACGCCGCGCGGGTTGCTGCGCATTGATGCTGCCACGCCGGTTGTGCTTCATTTTCTGATGCCGTTAATCAAACCTTTCCGTGAACGCTATCCGGAGATGACGCTCTCTCTGGTTTCGTCCGAGACGTTTATTAACCTCATCGAGCGGAAAGTGGATGTGGCTATTCGGGCGGGAACCCTGACGGATTCCAGCCTGCGGGCCCGCCCGCTGTTTGCCAGCTACCGTAAAATTATCGCGTCGCCACAGTATATTGCTGAACATGGTAAACCGGAGACGGTTGAAGAACTGAAGCAGCATCTGTGCCTGGGCTTTACGGAGCCGGTGTCGCTGAACACCTGGCCTGTTGCCTGTCATGATGGCCAGCTTCATGAAATTACCTGCGGGTTATCGTCTAACAGCGGAGAAACGCTGAAGCAGCTTTGCCTGGAAGGGAATGGGATCGCCTGCTTGTCAGACTATATGATTGATAAAGAGATAGCGCGGGGTGAACTGGTAGAGCTAATGGCCGATAAACGTTTGCCGGTCGAGATGCCTTTCAGCGCGGTGTATTACAGCGACAGAGCGGTAAGCACGCGCATACGCGCCTTTATCGACTTCCTTAGCGAGCATATAAAAACAGCTCCCGGAGGAGCTGTGTGAGGGTTCAGGTTACAGAGGGAGGGTCTTATTAATCCCAGTCAGGGGCTAAACCTTCCGGACTCACCAGGCGGTCGTTGCACTCCAGTGCTGCGATCGCTTTTTTATCATCGTCATCCAGATGAAGATCCAGCGCTAGCAGGTTGCTGGCCAGGTTTTCGCGCTTGGTTGATGATGGGATCACGGCATAGCCTTCACCCATTGCCCATGCCAGAATAACCTGCGCAGCAGTGGCGTTATGCTTCTCAGCGATACGGATAATTACCTCGTCTTTCAGCGCCTTACCGTAGGCCAGCGTCATGTAAGAGGTAATATGGATACCGTGCTGCTTTGCCCAGTCCACGACTTTGCGGTTTTGCAGGTATGGAGACAGCTCGATCTGGTTTGTCGCAATATTTTCTGCGCCAACTGCGGCAATGGCTTTTTCCATCAGCGGGATGGTGAAGTTGGAAATACCAATTTCACGGGTCAGGCCCTGCTTTTTCGCTTCCAGCAGCGCCTGCATGAACTCTTCCACAGAAACGGCATCGTTCGGTGACGGCCAGTGGATCAGCGTCAGATCGACATAGTCGGTACGCAGTTTCTTCAGGCTCTCTTTCAGGCTTGGGATCAGCTTGTCTTTGCTGAGGTTTTCGATCCAGATTTTGGTGGTGATGAACAGTTCATTACGCGGTACACCGCTCTCTTCAAGAGCCTGTCCAACGGCAGCTTCGTTTTCATAGATCTGTGCCGTATCAATTGCGCGATAGCCCAGTTCAAGAGCGGTTTTCACTGATGCGATAACTACGTCGTCTTTCAGGCGGAAAGTGCCAAGACCGAATGCAGGGAGAGTCATAATATTCCTCAATTGTTATGTTCGTTAACTGAGGACGATTATCGCTGGCGGTGTTATAGAGAAAAAGATCGTAAAACGCAGAGGATTTTTGCTAATTTCGCAATAATTAATCGTCAGATATGAAAAAAGCCCTGAGCGTTAACTCAGGGCTTTTAATAAGTGGCGGAACGGACGGGACTCGAACCCGCGACCCCCTGCGTGACAGGCAGGTATTCTAACCGACTGAACTACCGCTCCACCGAAGACTGCT
>OKVJ01000025.1_pt1 | contig 86660 bp, 81 predicted proteins | sample 1606921 | NCBI WGS metagenome assembly OKVJ01 (sample SAMN03281016, study PRJEB24777) | human gut metagenome | isolation source: fecal sample PR161 from 1 month old female Malay infant, caesarean...
GTATTAAAGGCGGAAAACGAGTTCAAACGGCACGTCCGAATCGTATCAATGGCGAGATTCGCGCCCAGGAAGTTCGCTTAACAGGTCTGGAAGGCGAGCAGCTGGGGATTGTGAGTCTGAGAGAAGCGATCGAAAAGGCTGAAGAAGCTGGAGTAGATTTAGTTGAAATCAGCCCTAACGCCGAACCGCCAGTTTGTCGTATCATGGACTACGGCAAGTTCCTTTATGAAAAGAGTAAGTCTTCTAAGGAACAGAAGAAGAAGCAAAAAGTTATCCAGGTTAAGGAAATCAAATTCCGTCCTGGTACCGACGATGGCGATTATCAGGTAAAACTCCGCAGCCTGATTCGCTTTCTGGAAGATGGCGATAAGGCCAAGATCACGCTGCGTTTCCGCGGTCGTGAGATGGCCCACCAACAGATTGGTATGGAAGTGCTTAACCGCGTCCGTGACGATCTGAGTGAACTGGCAGTAGTCGAATCCTTCCCTACGAAGATCGAAGGCCGCCAGATGATCATGGTGCTCGCTCCTAAGAAGAAACAGTAAGGCCTTCAAGTAGCAATGTCTGTGGAGCCTACGGGTTCCACAGCCGTTGTTCGCCTACGTTTCGTTTATTAACAATGCGAAGTGGAAGTTATTAAGATGCCAAAAATTAAGACCGTACGCGGTGCTGCTAAGCGCTTCAAAAAAACCGGTGGTGGTGGATTTAAGCGTAAGCACGCAAACCTGCGTCATATTCTGACCAAAAAATCTACTAAGCGTAAACGTCACCTGCGTCCAAAAGGCCTTGTTTCTAAAGGCGATCTGGGTCTGGTTATCGCGTGCCTGCCGTACGCATAAGCCGTTAACGTTTAATTTTTTACTAAGAATATAGATACAGGAGAGCACATATGGCTCGCGTAAAACGTGGTGTAATTGCACGTGCACGTCACAAGAAAATTTTGAAACAAGCTAAAGGCTACTACGGTGCGCGTTCACGCGTATACCGCGTTGCCTTCCAGGCTGTTATCAAAGCAGGTCAGTACGCTTACCGTGACCGTCGTCAGCGTAAGCGTCAGTTCCGTCAACTGTGGATTGCGCGTATCAACGCAGCAGCACGTCAGAACGGTATTTCTTACAGCAAATTCATCAACGGCCTGAAAAAAGCCTCTGTTGAAATCGACCGTAAGATCCTGGCTGACATCGCAGTATTCGACAAAGTAGCGTTCACCGCTCTGGTCGAAAAAGCGAAAGCAGCACTGGCATAAGCCAGTTGAGAGAGGGGGCCTGGCTCCCTCTTTTCATTTAACACCATCAGAAGATTGACATTTATCCGTGCAGGCTTTTCAATAAGGTCTTACCGGTTTTTACCACACAAGGTAACGCAAGCATGAATGCTGCTATTTTCCGCTTCTTCTTTTACTTTAGCACCTGACTCCAGGAGGCTAGCGCGTGAAAGATGAAACGAAAAACAGCGCCAGATAAGCCTCCCGATGGAGGCTTTTTTTGTGCCTGAATTTGAGAGAATAACTCCACCAAATCGGTGTCTGCACCGACATAATGAGGAAAATCATGTCACATCTCGCAGAGCTGGTTGCCAGTGCAACAGCCGCCATTAATCAGGCCTCAGATGTTGCCGCGTTAGACAATGTCCGCGTCGAATATCTTGGGAAGAAAGGGCACCTGACCCTTCAAATGACAACCCTGCGTGAACTGCCGCCAGAAGAACGCCCGGCAGCGGGTGCGGTGATTAACGAAGCCAAAGAGCAGGTTCAGCAGGCGCTGAACGCGCGTAAGGCCGAGCTGGAGAGCGCGGTACTAAACGCGCGTCTTGCGGCAGAAACCATCGACGTTTCTCTGCCGGGTCGCCGTATTGAAAACGGTGGTCTGCATCCGGTTACCCGTACTATCGATCGTATTGAAAGTTTCTTCGGTGAGCTCGGCTTTACCGTGGCGACTGGCCCGGAAATCGAAGATGATTACCACAACTTCGACGCCCTGAACATTCCTGGCCATCATCCGGCACGCGCTGACCACGACACTTTCTGGTTTGACGCGACGCGTCTGCTGCGTACCCAGACCTCTGGCGTTCAGATCCGTACCATGAAGGATCAGGAACCGCCAATCCGCATCATCGCGCCGGGCCGCGTGTATCGTAACGACTACGATCAGACCCACACCCCAATGTTCCACCAGATGGAAGGTCTGATTGTTGATAAAAACATCAGCTTCACCAACCTGAAGGGCACGCTGCACGATTTCCTGAACAACTTCTTTGAGGAAGATTTGCAGGTTCGTTTCCGTCCGTCCTACTTCCCGTTCACCGAACCGTCTGCGGAAGTTGACGTGATGGGTAAAAACGGCAAATGGCTGGAAGTGCTGGGCTGCGGCATGGTGCATCCAAACGTGCTGCGCAACGTGGGTATCGATCCGGAAGTTTATTCCGGCTTTGCCTTCGGCATGGGCATGGAGCGTTTGACCATGCTGCGCTACGGTGTGACCGACTTACGTGCATTCTTCGAAAACGATCTGCGTTTCCTCAAACAGTTTAAATAAGGGCAGGACAGAACAATGAAATTCAGTGAACTGTGGTTACGCGAATGGGTTAACACCACGCTGGACAGCGAAGCGCTTTCCAACCAGATCACCATGGCGGGCCTGGAAGTTGACGGCGTTGAGCCGGTTTCCGGTGCCTTCAACGGCGTGGTCGTCGGCGAAGTGGTCGAGTGCGGCCAGCACCCTAACGCTGACAAACTGCGCGTGACAAAAGTGAACGTTGGTGGCGACCGTCTGCTGGACATCGTCTGCGGTGCGCCAAACTGCCGTCAGGGCCTGAAGGTGGCCGTGGCGACCGTCGGTGCCGTGCTGCCGGGTGATTTCAAAATCAAAGCGGCCAAGCTGCGCGGTGAGCCGTCTGAAGGCATGCTGTGCTCCTTCTCCGAGCTAGGTATTTCCGACGACCACAACGGCATCATCGAGCTGCCGCTGGATGCGCCAGTGGGTACCGATATCCGTGAATACCTGAAGCTTGATGACAATACTATCGAAATCAGCGTCACGCCAAACCGTGCCGACTGCTTAGGTATCATCGGCGTGGCGCGCGACGTGGCCGTACTGAACCAGACCGAACTCAACGCGCCGGAGATTGTCCCTGTTGAAGCGACCATCAGTGACGTGCTGCCGATTCAGGTTGACGCTGCTGATGCCTGCCCGCGCTACCTCGGTCGCGTGGTAAAAGGCATTAACGTTAAAGCGCCAACCCCGCTTTGGATGAAAGAGAAGCTGCGCCGCTGCGGTATCCGCTCAATCGATGCCGTGGTTGACGTCACTAACTACGTTCTGCTGGAGTTGGGCCAGCCAATGCACGCGTTCGATAAAGATCGTATCGACGGCGGCATCATTGTGCGCATGGCGGAAGAGGGGGAAACCCTGGTGCTGCTGGACGGCACAGAAGCCAAACTGAACGCCGACACCCTTGTGATTGCTGACCACAGCAAAGCGCTGGCGATGGGCGGTATCTTTGGTGGCGAACACTCTGGCGTCAACGACGAAACGCAAAACGTCCTGCTGGAATGTGCGTTCTTCAGCCCGCTCTCCATCACCGGCCGCGCGCGCCGTCACGGCCTGCACACCGACGCGTCTCACCGCTACGAGCGCGGCGTTGATCCGGCGCTGCAGTACAAAGCGATGGAGCGTGCAACCCGCCTGCTGATCGACATCTGCGGCGGCGAAGCGGGCCCGGTTATCGACGTCACCAACGAAGCGACCCTGCCGAAGCGTGCGACCATTACCCTGCGCCGCAGCAAGCTAGATCGCCTGATTGGTCACCACGTTGCCGACGCGCAGGTGACCGACATCCTGACGCGCCTGGGCTGCGAAGTGACCGAAGGTCAGGACGAGTGGAAGGCCGTTGCGCCATCCTGGCGTTTCGACATGGAAATTGAAGAAGATCTGGTGGAAGAAGTGGCCCGTGTTTACGGCTACAACAACATCCCTGACGAGCCTGTGCAGGCGGGTCTGGTGATGGGCACCCACCGTGAAGCCGACCTGTCCCTGAAGCGTGTGAAAACCATGCTGAACGACAAAGGCTACCAGGAAGTGATCACCTACAGCTTCGTTGATCCTAAGCTGCAGCAGCTGATCCACCCGGGTCAGGAAGCGCTGATCCTGCCAAGCCCAATCTCCAGCGAAATGTCCGCGATGCGTCTGTCCCTGTGGACGGGCCTGCTGGGGACTATCGTTTACAACCAGAACCGCCAGCAAAACCGCGTGCGCATTTTCGAAAGCGGTTTGCGCTTTGTGCCGGATAATCAGGCAAATTTAGGCATCCGTCAGGATCTCATGCTGGCTGGTGCCATCAGCGGTAACCGCTACGAAGAGCACTGGGACCTGGCAAAAGGCACGGTTGATTTCTACGATATGAAGGGCGATCTGGAAGCGATTCTGGATCTGACCGGTAAATTATCTGAAATTGAATTCCGCGCGGAAGCGATTCCTGCGCTCCATCCGGGCCAGAGCGCGGCGATTTATTTAGACGGCAAACGCGTTGGTTTCATTGGCGTTGTCCACCCGGAGCTGGAGCGTAAGCTGGACCTGAACGGCCGTACCATCGTGTTCGAGCTGGAGTGGAGCCCGGTTGCAGACCGCGTCATTCCTCAGGCGCAGGACGTCTCCCGCTTCCCGGCGAACCGCCGTGATATCGCGGTTGTGGTCGCTGAAAACGTGCCCGCAGCAGATATTTTGGCCGAATGTAAGAAAGTTGGCGTAAATCAGGTAGTTGGCGTAAACTTATTTGACGTGTACCGCGGCAAGGGCGTAGCAGAAGGTTTCAAGAGCCTCGCTATCAGCCTTATCCTTCAGGATACCAGCCGTACACTCGAAGAAGAGGAGATTGCCGCTACCGTCGCCAAATGTGTAGAGGCATTAAAAGAGCGATTCCAGGCATCATTGAGGGATTGAACCTATGGCGCTTACAAAAGCTGAAATGTCAGAATATCTGTTTGATAAGCTTGGGCTTAGCAAACGGGATGCCAAAGAGCTGGTAGAGCTGTTTTTCGAAGAGATCCGTCGTGCTCTGGAAAATGGTGAGCAGGTAAAACTCTCCGGTTTTGGCAATTTTGATTTGCGAGACAAAAACCAACGTCCGGGCCGTAACCCGAAGACGGGGGAAGATATTCCCATTACAGCCCGCCGCGTGGTGACCTTCAGACCCGGCCAGAAGTTAAAGAGCCGCGTCGAAAACGCAACGCCTAAAGCAGAGTAATATGAACTAACCAAAAAGGCCGCCCACGCGGCCTTTTTTCTTTGCGCTCTCCGGCAAACACGCCGTAAAATCAATTACATCACTCGCTAACAAACCGTACACATGCTTGATTATGCTCATCGCCAGCACCGTTCCGATCGGCGTCGCCTGCTTCTGCTGGTGCTGCTGCTTATTCTTGCCGCGGGTATCAGCCTCTGCGCAGGCGACAGCTGGATCGGGCCTGAAAGCTGGCTGGGGCCTGACGGGCAGCTCTTTGTCTGGCAAATTCGCCTGCCGCGCACCGTCGCGGTGATCCTGGTCGGCGCCGCGCTGGCGCTGTCTGGCACTATTATGCAGGCGCTGTTCGAAAACCCGCTGGCGGAGCCCGGCCTGCTGGGGGTGTCGAACGGTGCAGGCGTCGGGCTGATTGCGGCGGTGATGCTGGGCGGGGGAGAACTCTCTGGCTGGAGCATTAGCCTGAGCGCCATTCTCGGCGCACTGCTGATCACAATCATTCTTCTTCGCTTCGCCAGACGGCATCTGTCGACCAGCCGGCTGCTGCTTGCCGGCGTCGCGTTGGGGATCATCTGTAGCGCGCTGATGACCTGGGCGGTCTACTTCTCGACCTCCTTTGACCTGCGTCAGCTCATGTACTGGATGATGGGCGGCTTTGGCGGCGTTGACTGGCACCAGGGCTGGCTAATGGCGCTGCTGGTGCCGGTCATCGCGTGGGCTGCGTTGCAGGCCCAGCCGCTGAATCGGCTCGCGCTGGGGGAAATCTCTGCCCGCCAGCTCGGCATGCCGATTGGTTTCTGGCGTAACGTACTGGTCATTGCCATTGGCTGGCTGGTAGGCGTGAGCGTGGCCCTGGCGGGGGCGATTGGCTTTATCGGGCTGGTCATTCCGCACATGCTGCGTCTTTGCGGCTTCACGGATCATCGAACCTTGCTTCCGGCCTCGGCGGTTGCCGGGGCAGCCACGCTGCTGGTGGCCGACATCATCGCCCGTCTCGCCCTGACGGCCGCAGAATTGCCTGTTGGCGTGGTGACCGCCACGCTGGGCGCGCCAGTCTTTATCTGGCTACTATTAAAAGCTGGACGTTAAATCGACAACCTGAGGAAATGCTATGCAGTCAGATATCCTGAATACCGAAGTGACCACCATTGATGGGGATAACACCACGCTGGAAAGCTACAAAGGCAAGGTGTTGCTCATCGTCAACGTGGCATCGAAATGCGGCCTGACGCCGCAGTACGAGCAGCTGGAGAATATTCAGAAGGCCTGGGAGAAAGACGGTTTTACCGTGCTGGGCTTCCCGTGCAACCAGTTCCTGGGCCAGGAGCCGGGCAGCGAAGAAGAGATCAAAACCTTCTGCAGCACCACTTATGGCGTGACGTTCCCGATGTTCAGCAAAATTGACGTCAACGGTGAAGACCGCCATCCGCTGTATGCGAAGCTGATTGCCGCCGCGCCGAAGGCCGTTGCGCCGGAAGAGAGCGGTTTTTACGAGCGCATGGCCAGCAAAGGCCGCGCGCCGCTCTATCCGGACGATATTCTGTGGAACTTCGAAAAATTCCTGATTGGTCGTGACGGCCAGGTCGTTCAGCGTTTTTCGCCGGATATGACGCCTGAGGACCCGATCGTCATGGAATCTATTAAGCTGGCGCTGGCGAAATAATGTCGCTGCTGATGCAGCTCACGGACGTCGCCGAGAAGGGGCGTCTGGAGCCGGTAACCTGCGACATCAATTCGGGTGAAATCCTGCATCTCGTCGGGCCAAACGGCGCGGGTAAAAGTACGCTGCTGGCGCGGATGGCGGGGCTGACCACCGGGCCAGGGCAGATTACGCTGCTGGAACATGCTTTGGTCGACTGGTCACCCGCCTCGCTGGCCCACCGGCGCAGCTACCTGGTGCAGCAGCAGGTACCGCCTTTTGCGATGCCGGTCTGGCATTATCTGATGCTGCATCTGCACGACAAACAGCATACGGCACTGCTGGAGGAAGTGGCTGCGGCGTTAGGGCTGGAAGATAAACTGTCCCGGCATGCCAGCCAGCTTTCTGGAGGAGAATGGCAGCGGGTGCGTCTGGCGGCGGTCATTCTGCAGATCCATCCCGCGGGCAATCCTCACGGGAGGATGCTGCTGCTGGATGAACCGATGAGCGGTCTGGATGTTGCCCAGCAGGCGGCGCTGGATAGCCTGCTAAGCGCTCTGAGCAGGAAAGGTATCGCCGTAGTGATGAGCAGCCACGATCTTAACCATACGTTACGTCACGCCCATCGCGTGTGGCTCCTGTCGCGCGGCAGGATGATCGCCAGCGGTACGCGGGATCGGGTCCTTACGCCGCCAAATCTTGCCCGCGCCTACAACATGTCGTTCCGCAGGCTGGATATAGAGGGACATAAGATGCTGATTTCTACCGGGCAGGAGTAACCGTTTCTTGCCTGTGAACACAATTGCACGCTAAATTACCAAAAGAACAATAAAAGCAGAGGATTCGTCTGAAAATGCGATTCTGGTTTCTCTTCGTGGCGGCACTCTTTCTTGCGGGATGCAGCAGCCATCGTGCACCGCCGCCTAATCCGCGGCTATCGGATTCTATCACCGTTATTGCCAGCCTTAACGATCAGCTGAGCAACTGGCGCGGCACGCCTTATCGCTACGGCGGCATGAGCCGCGGTGGGGTGGACTGCTCAGGCTTTGTCCTGATGACGTTTCGTGACAAGTTTGATTTACAGCTTCCGCGAGACACGCGCAAGCAGGCGGAAATAGGCACTGAAATTGATAAAGACGATCTCCTTCCCGGTGATCTGGTCTTTTTCAAAACCGGATCGGGAGAAAGCGGCCTGCATGTTGGGATATATGATACAGACAATCAGTTTATTCATGCCTCTACCAGCCGCGGCGTGATGCGCTCTTCTCTCGATAACGTGTACTGGCGTAAAAATTTCTGGCAGGCGCGACGTATTTAGACTGCCCGAACACGTTTCTTATGTCGGCATGGTAACTATTAAACCATGCCGTTTTTCTCAAATAAGCTGATTAAAGTTAAATTTACCTAAATTAGCAACATCCTTATGTGTCTGTTTTATCTAAAACTGGCTATTATTCAGTAACCAGGATAAGATTATTTTAGATTCAGGGATAAATCTGAAAATTAATACGGAACTAATGAAATTAAACTTATTAAAATCAAGACAGTGGAATTGTGTCAGCAATTGCTCCAGGATGTCCTCTCTCATCTTTAATGCGGGGCGAGTGCAATGATTATTACGCTAGATAATGCTTACCAGTCTGAACTGATGCTTCTGCCTGCCCGTAATAGCGCAGGCGAGCTAAAAGGTTTAGAAATACTGGTTAACTTTACTGGCGTCGGCACCGATGTGAGGATCCCCACTGAGCTCGTTATCCCTCGGCTTTCAGCGGCAGAGGAGTTAGCGCTGTTTAACGAAAAACTGCAATTGCTTGATACCTGTAAACTGTTTTTTATTCAGCATCAGTTAATTGCATGGATCAATATTACACCAGCAATTGTTGAGTTTTTATTAAGTAATGGGAATGCTGTTTCAATTCTTGAGCGTTATCCGTTTCTTGAGTTTACTGTTAATGAGAACTATCCAGGTTTAAATAACGGAAAGGACGATCTGCAGCTGGCAAGAATGGCGATCCATTTTCCGCTGGTGCTGGCAAACTTTGGTGCTGGTGCTGCATCGCTCAAGGCCGTCTATGATGGATTATTTAAACGGGTTATTCTTGATAAAGGATTCATCCAGCAGCGTGCTTCTGAGCTTTCTTTTGAGCCTTTTATGCGCGCGATCCTCTGGCAAATAACGCCGCACTGCCAGTCGGTGATCGTCTCCGGCATTGACGACCACGGTTTGCTGCAGCGCGTTCTGTCCTTCAATTTTGGTGCCATGCAGGGTGCGCTCTGGCCAACCGTCTCGGCGGAGCACGTCACGACGCTGGTTCAGCAGCGATAACCCTGCCTTTCGCCCGTGTTTAAGTCCGGGTAAACCCTCTACACTAAAGGCAGGAGGACTTATGACCCTGTCTTTTACTGCTCACTGGCATGACGAGTTGCCTGGCTTTTACACCGCACTCAAACCAAAACCGTTACATAATTCACGTCTTATCTGGCATAACGATCGGCTGGCCGATGAGCTGGCCATTCCGCCCGATCTGTTTCAGCGTTCAGACAGTGCTGGCGTCTGGGGAGGCGAGACGCTTCTCCCCGGTATGCAGCCTCTGGCTCAGGTCTATAGCGGACACCAGTTTGGCGTCTGGGCGGGGCAGCTGGGTGACGGCAGGGGGATCCTGCTCGGCGAACAACGGCTTCCCAACGGGGAGACGGTTGACTGGCATCTGAAAGGCGCAGGTCTTACCCCTTACTCACGAATGGGCGACGGGCGCGCGGTATTGCGGTCAACGATACGCGAAAGTCTGGCATCCGAAGCGATGCATGCGCTGGGGATTCCCACCACCCGCGCGCTGTCGATCGTCACCAGCGACACGCCGGTGACGCGCGAAACGGTGGAAAAGGGGGCGATGCTGATGCGCATAGCGCAAAGCCATCTCCGCTTTGGTCATTTTGAGCACTTTTACTATCGCCGCGAGCCGGACAAGGTTCGCCAGCTCGCGGACTTCGCCATTCGCCACCACTGGGCGCATCTGCAGGATGAGGCGGATAAATATGTTCTCTGGTTCCGGGACGTGGTTGCCCGTACCGCCACGATGATTGCGCGCTGGCAAACGGTAGGCTTTGCTCACGGGGTCATGAACACGGACAATATGTCGATTCTCGGCCTGACCTTTGATTACGGTCCGTTTGGTTTCCTGGACGATTATCAGCCGGGGTATATCTGCAACCATTCCGACTATCAGGGGCGTTACAGCTTTGACAATCAGCCGGCGGTTGGGCTGTGGAACCTCCAGCGGCTTGCACAAACCTTATCGCCGTTTATCGACGTTGATGGCCTGAACGATGCGCTCGACAGCTATCAGGACCTTTTGCTGCGGGAATACGGCACGCTGATGCGTAACAAGCTGGGGCTGATGACCCAGGAGAAGGGCGACAACGACATCCTCAACGGCCTGTTTGCCCTGATGGCGCGTGAGGGAAGCGATTACACCCGAACCTTCCGAATGCTGGGCCAGACGGAGCAGTGCAGCGCTGCCTCGCCGCTGCGCGACGAGTTTATTGACCGTCAGGCGTTTGACGACTGGTTTGCACAGTACCGCACGCGGCTGCAGCAGGAGCAGGTAGACGACGCTACCCGTCAGGCGCAGATGAACGCAGCGAATCCCGCGATGGTATTACGCAACTGGCTGGCGCAGCGGGCGATTGAGCAGGCAGAGCAGGGGGAGTACGACGAGCTACACCGTCTGCACCTGGCGTTGCGCACGCCGTTTGCCGACCGGGATGATGACTACGTCAGCCGCCCGCCCGACTGGGGCAAGCGGCTGGAGGTCAGCTGCTCAAGCTAGCGATTTTAGCCGGGCGGCGACGTTGCCTTACCCGGCCTGTTCATCACTGAGCAACCCAGCCGCCATCCATATTCCACGCGGCGCCGCGAACGTTCACGGCGCCGTCGCTGCACAAAAACAGCGCCAGCTCGCCCAGCTGTTCCGGGGTAACAAACTCCCCTGAAGGCTGTTTCTCCGCCAGAAGCTGTTCGCGAGCCTGCTCCGGCGGTACGCCGTCCGCGATACGTTTGTCGATTTGCTGCTGCACCAGCGGGGTCAGTACCCAGCCGGGGCAGATAGTATTGGCGGTAATACCCGTGCGGGCGGTTTCCAGCGCCAGGGATTTGGTAAAGCCCACCACGCCGTGCTTGGCGGCCACGTAGGCCGACTTCTCTTTTGACGCGACCAGCCCGTGAACGGAGGCGATATTGATGACGCGCCCCCAGTTTTTATCCCGCATGGCCGGCAGCGCCAGCCGACTGGTGTGAAACACCGCGGAAAGATTAATGGCGATAATGTCGTTCCATTTCTCTACCGGGAAGGCGTCAACCGGAGCCACGTGCTGGATCCCGGCGTTGTTCACAAGAATGTCCACGCCGCCAAACTGCGATTCGGCGTAGCGCATCATGGCCTCAATCTGCAATACGTCCCGCAGATCCGCATCATGATAGCCCGGCTTTTTGCCCAGTTGCGCAATCTCTTCCCGGGCCGATGCGCTGTCGCCGAAGCCGTTGAGGATCAGCTGCGCGCCTGCCTTCGCCAGCACGCGGGCGATCCCCAGACCAATGCCGCTGGTTGAGCCGGTGACCAGGGCGGTTTTACCGTTCAGATTCATTTTTCTCTCCTTACACAATGCCGGTCAGATAGAACACGGCAATGACAAAAAGTACTGCCAGACTTTTAATGATGGTGATAGCGAAAATGCCGCCGTAGGCCTGGCGATGGCTCAGGCCGGTGATAGCCAGCAGGGTAATCACCGCGCCGTTATGGGGAAGGGTATCCATCCCGCCGCTCGCCATCGAGGCCACGCGGTGCAGCACCTCAAGCGGGATATTGGCCGCATGGGCGGCGGCGACAAACGAGTCGGACATGGCGGCAAGGGCAATACTCATCCCGCCGGACGCCGAACCGGTGATCCCCGCGAGCACGGTCACGCTGATGGCCTCATTTAGCAGCGGATTCGGAATGGCAGCCAGCGCTTTGGATAACACCAGGAACCCAGGCAGCGCCGCGATAACCGCGCCGAAACCGTATTCCGAGGCGGTATTCATCGCCGCCAGAATGGCTCCGCTCACCGCCGTTCGGCTGCCTTCAGCCAGACGCCCCCGGATATTGCGAAAGCCAAAAATCAGCACCAGCACGATACCGGCGATCAGCGCCGCCTCCACGGCCCAGATGGCGGTGATCTTGCCCACCTCGGTCACAATCGGTTTCGCCAGACCGGGCAGGGTAAGCTCGTGACTCACGCCGTACCAGCCGGGGATCCAGCGGGTAAACAGCAGGTTCAGTATGCCCACCACCAGCAGCGGAGAGATAGCAATCAGCGGATGCGGGAGATTAATGTTATCCGGCGTCTCGGGTTCATTTTTCAGATCCGTGCCGTAACCTTCATTATTATTGAGCGCCTTCCGGCGCTGGCGCTCCAGCCAGAGCAGGCCAAAGACGATAATAAACAGAGAGCCGATAAGCCCCAGCCACGGGGCCGCCCAGGCATTCGTGCCGAAGAAGCTGGTGGGGATGATATTCTGGATCTGCGGCGTGCCGGGCAGGGCGTCCATGGTAAACGAGAATGCCCCCAGCGCCACGGTGGCCGGGATCAGCCGTTTAGGGATACCGCTCTGGCGAAAAAGCTCGGCGGCAAACGGGTACACCGCAAACGCCACCACGAACAGCGAAACGCCGCCGTAGGTTAACAGCGCGCATACCAGGACAATCACCGGGATGGCGTGTCGACGCCCGAGGATCTGGATTGCGGCGGCGACGATGGAGCGTGAGAAGCCGGAAAGCTCAATCAGCTTGCCAAACACCGCACCCAGCAGGAACACCGGGAAGTAGAGCTTGACGAAGCCCACCATCTTTTCCATAAACAGGCCGGTAAACGTAGGGCCGACGGCCCCCGGATCGGTCAGCAGCACGGCACCGAGCGCCGCGATCGGCGCAAACAAAATAACGCTGTATCCGCGGTAGGCCGCCAGCATCAGCAGTGCCAGCGCCGCCAGGGCTATTAACACACTCATTATGACTCCTCACTTTACTTATTATTCGGGTACCAACGAGAGGTTTAACGCTCGACGGTCAGGGCAATGCCTTGTCCGCCGCCTACGCACAGGGTGACGAGCCCTTTTTTAACGTCACGACGCTGCATTTCGTACAGCAGGGTCACGAGGATTCGGCAGCCGGAAGCACCAATCGGATGGCCCAGGGCGATGGCACCGCCGTTAACGTTGATCTTGCGCTCATCCCAGCCGAGCTGCTGGCCCACCGCCAGCGCCTGGGCGGCAAAGGCTTCATTGGCTTCAATGAGGTCCACCTCGTCGAGCGTCCAGCCCGCCCGCGCCAGCGCCGTCCGGCAGGCGCTGACCGGGCCCATGCCCATTACTGACGGGTCAACGCCCGTCACGGCGTAACTCACGATGCGGCCAAGGACAGGCAATCCGCTCTCCCGCGCCATTTCCTCGCTCATCAGCAGCACCGCGGCGGCACCGTCGTTGAGCGTGGAGGCATTCCCCGCCGTGACGGTGCCTTCCTCGTGCAAAAAGGCGGGACGCAACTGCGCAAGCTGCTCTGCGGTAGTGCCTGGTCGGGGCTGTTCGTCACGAACAATAACCAGCGGCGGCTTTTTACCCTGTTTCACCGTCACCGGCGCTATCTCGGCGTCAAGCCGGCCGGACTCAATGGCGGACGCCGCTTTTTGCTGCGAGCGGGCGGCGAAGGCGTCCTGCTGCTCGCGGGAAATGTCATACTCGCGGGCAACGTTTTCAGCGGTGATCCCCATGTGGTAATCGTTGAATGCGTCCCACAGGCCGTCGGTAATCATGCTGTCCTTGAGGCCCGCATGCCCGAAACGCAGCCCGGCACGTGCGCCGTCCAGCAGATACGGGGCGTTGCTCATGCTCTCCTGACCGCCGGCGATAACCACCTCCGCGTCGCCGCAGCGGATCGCCTGGGCGGCGAGCTGGACCGCTTTTAAGCCCGCACCGCACACCAGGTTGACGGTGGTCGCCGGCGTGCTGACGGGCAACCCGGCGTCGATGGCCGTCTGGCGGGCGGGGTTTTGCCCGCATCCGGCCGTCAGAACCTGGCCGAAAATCAGTTCGTCTACCTGTTCGGCGCTGAGACCACTGTTCTCCAGCAGATGCCGTACCGTGACGGCCCCAAGCTCAACCGCAGAAAGGGACGAGAGCGATCCGCGAAAACTGCCAATGGGGGTTCGCGTTGCCCCGACAATCATGACCTTTTTCATGCTGACCCCTCAGGTGAAGCGCATCTCGCGCACGTCGTCCGCCACAATGATTTTCCCTGCCGTTTTACGCACGATCTCGTCAATACTGACGCCCGGGGCGTATTCCCGCAGGATGAACGCGCCGTCCTGAATTTCCAGCAGCGCGAGATCGGTCAGGACCCGACGGATACAGCCCGCGCCCGTGAGCGGCAGCGTGCAGCGCGGCAGCAGCTTCGACTCACCGCTCTTTGAGGCGTGGGTCATCACCACGATGATGTTCTGCGCCCCGGCAACGAGATCCATCGCGCCGCCCATGCCCTTCACCATCTTTCCGGGGATCATCCACGAGGCGATGTTGCCCTCCACGTCCACTTCAAATGCGCCCAGCACGGTCAGGTCCACGTGGCCGCCGCGGATCATGGCAAACGACTGGGCCGAGTCGAAAATGGCCGCGCCGGTCCGCGCGGTCACGGTCTGTTTACCGGCGTTGATCATGTCAGGATCAAGGGTCTGCTCGTCGGGAAAAGCCCCCATCCCCAGCAGGCCGTTTTCCGACTGCAGCATCACGTCCATCCCGTCCGGAATGTAGTTCGCAACCAGGGTAGGGATACCGATCCCCAGGTTGACGTAATAACCGTCACGCAGCTCGCGGGCGACGCGCATGGCCATCTGTTCACGGGTTAACATCGTCACACTCCTTGCGCGCGCAGGGTGCGCTGCTCAATGCGTTTTTCAAACTGGCCGACAATCAGCCTGTCGACGTAAATTCCCGGGGTGTGAATGGCCGACGGGGGCAGTTCACCCGGCGGAACAATCTCTTCCACCTCCACCACCGTGATCCGGCCCGCCGTTGCCATCAGCGGATTAAAGTTTTGCGCGGTATGGCGATAGATGACGTTGCCGTACCAGTCCGCTTTCCACCCCTTGATCAGCGCGAAATCGCCGACGATCGCCTCCTCGAGGATGTAGTGCTTCCCTGCGAACTGGCGCACGTCCTTGCCGGTCGCCACGGGCGTGCCGTAGCCGGTGGCCGTATAAAACGCCGGAATACCGGCCCCGCCCGCGCGCACCTTTTCCGCCAGCGTGCCCTGCGGCGTAAGCTCAATTTCCAGCTCGCCACTCAGCACCTGCTGCTCAAACAGCGCGTTCTCGCCGACGTAAGAGGCCACCACTTTGCGAACCTGCCGCGTTTCGAGCAGTATCCCCAGGCCGAATCCATCCACGCCGCAGTTGTTTGACACCACGGTCAAATCTCTCACCTGACGGCGTCGGACCTCCGCAATCAGGTTCTCCGGAATGCCGCACAGGCCGAAGCCGCCCGCCAGCAAGGTCATTCCGTCCGTCAGCCCGTCCAGCGCCTGCGCATAGCTGCCGACGCGCTTATCCAGTCCTGCCATAGTCATCCCTCCCGTTAACCGTGCCGGTATCATTAGGGGCGGCGACTCATTTGTTAATTTTGAATTTGTGACCCACTCATTTGGTTTTCTTATTAATTTCCTGTTAACTAATTCTTTTCAATTAGTTAACAGGATGAAAAATGAGAATGAGTGTCAAACAGTTACGCGCGTTTTTAGCGGTAGCTCACACTCTCAATTTCGCGCACGCCAGCGAACGCTTAAATCTCTCCCAGCCGGCCCTGAGCCTGACGATTAAAAGTCTGGAAGACGCGCTCGGCGGCCCGCTGCTGCAGCGGAGCACGCGCAAGGTTGCCCTCACGCAGGAAGGGGAGACGTTTCTGCCGATGGCGCGGCAGCTGCTTGCCGACTGGGATAATGTGGAGGAGGCGATGCACCAGTGCTTTACCCTGCAGCGCGGCAAAATCTCGGTCGCGGCGATGCCGTCATTTGCCGCCAACGTTTTACCGGAGGTGCTCAAGGCGTTTCGCGATCGCCACGCCGGGATCAACGTCACCGTGCATGACGTCATTAACGAGCAGGTGATTGAGATGGTGCGGGAAGGGCGGGTTGAGATGGGGATCGCCTTTGAGCCGGCCCCCACGCACAACCTGCTGTTTACGCCGCTGGGGCTCGACAGGTTTGTCGCCATTGTGCCGAAGGACTCCGCGCTGGCGGACAAAAAGCGGCTGGCCTGGGAAGAGCTACTGACGCTGGATTTTATTACCCTGCAGCGCCCGTCGGCGGTACGTCTGATGATGGAGGAGGAGCTGGCCCGAAGCGGCAGAAAGCTGGACGTGGCGCTGGAGAGTCATCAGCTGGTGACGGTAGGTCGCATGGTCGCCAGCGGGCTGGGCGGCAGTGCCGTACCGGCGCTCTGCGAAGCGCAGATGACGGCGCTGGGCGCGGTCTGTATACCGCTCGATAACCCGCCCATTGAAAAGTGCATCGGAGCAATCCATCCGGGGCACACGCAGCTCTCTAAAGCGGCGCATGCCCTGCTGGAAACGCTGAAGGATTTTTACCAGCCCGCTCACGGGGCGAGAAATACCTGCGGTACGGGGTGATCCGGATGGCTGCCGACGCGCACCTGCGCGCCGTACCAGCGCGCCAGCGTCCCGGCCTGCAGCACGTCCTCCGGTGTGCCACTGGAGACCAGCCTGCCGTTGTGCAACAGCAGAATGCGATCCGCCCACAGCGCCGCCAGATTGAGATCGTGCAGCACCACGCACACGTGGAGATGACCCCGACGGGTCAAGGATCTCATCAGGCGCAGCAGATGCTGCTGGTGGTAGAGATCCAGCGCGGAGGTGGGCTCATCAAGAAACAGCCAGCCGCGCGGGGCTCCGTCGCACCAGAGCTGGGCCAGCGCGCGGGCGAGCTGGATCCGCTGCTGCTCGCCGCCGGAGAGCGTCGAATAACGTCTGCCCGCCAGCGGAAGACAGCCCGTTATCGCCATCACTTCCTCAACTACCGACGCTTCAGGGGAGCGAGTCCAGGGCGCGCGTCCCATACCGACCACCGCGTCCACCGGCCAGTCGAATCCGGGCTGAGTATTCTGGCGCATCACAGCCCGGTAGCGCGCGAGGGTATCCGGCGGCCAGTCCGCAAGCGGCGTTCCGGCCAGAGTGCAGCGTCCGCTTGCGGGCTTGAGATAGCCGGTAAGCAGCCGCAATAACGTCGATTTCCCGGCACCGTTGGGGCCAATCAGGGCGACCAGCTCACCCTGAGAGAGGGTAAGCGACACATCGTCGATCAGCGTCCGCTGCCCGGCGTGAAAGAAGATTTTCTCTGCACAATAGCGTTCAGCCATGCGTACCTCCGCGACGGAAGATAAGCCACAGGAACCACGGCGCGCCGAGAAGGCTGGTCAATAACCCGACGGGCATCTCCGCCGGAGAGACCAGGGTGCGCGCCAGCGTGTCGGCAACCAGCAGCAGCAGCGCACCGGCCAACACCGAGCCGGGTACGACGGCCCGGTGGTCGGCCCCCAGCCACATGCGCATCAGATGCGGCACCACAAGGCCAATAAAGCCGATCACGCCGCTGACGGCTACCGCCGCGGCAACCAGCAGGGCGCTGCACAGCAGCAGGATCCGCTGTACCATCGCGACATCCACCCCGAGATAGTGCGCCTCTTCATCGCCCAGCTGCAACAGGTTGAGCGGGCCGGCCAGCCGCCAGATAATCAGCACTGCGGGCACCATCAGCGACGTTACCGCCAGCAGGGTGGACCACTGCGCCTGCCCGAGGCTGCCCATTCCCCAGAGGGAAAGCTGGCGAAGCTGGGCATCGTTGCTGAGCCATGAGAGCACCCCGACGGCCGCGCCGCACAGGGCGTTGATGGCGATCCCCACCAGCAGCAGGCGGGACAGGGAGCCGTGACGCTGCTGGCTGAGCAGGAAGATAATGACGGTTGCGGCCAGCGCGCCGAGGAACGCCGCGAGCATCGGGGCATACAGCATCAGCAGGGCAGGTAACGCGGCGGGAATGACCACCCACAGCGCCACCGCCAGCGCCGCGCCGCTGCTGATCCCCAGCAGACCCGGATCCGCCAGCGGATTTCGGAACAGCCCCTGCATCACACAGCCGGCCAGCGCCAGCGCTCCGCCAATCACCAGCGCCAGCAGTACGCGTGGCAGGCGAATGGTAAGCCAGATCTGACGCATGGCCTCATCGCTGCCGCTCCACAGCAGGCTGACCGGCAGGTGCAGTGCCCCAAACCCGGTCGCGGTGAGCGTCATGATGCTCAGGATCGCGGCCAGCATCCACAACGACAAGGCGATCCGCCGGGACATCAGGGCAGTTGCTCCGCTTTGGCGCGCAGCTGCTGGATGGCATCCGGCGTTCGCACGCTGAAGCCCAGCAGCGCCATATCGTCAATCGCCAGCACCTGCCTGTTCCGTCCCGCCGGGGTTTGCGCCAGACCGGGCAGCTTCCACAGGTTTTCTTCGCCGCCCAGCGCGTTCACGCCGTCCTGCGAAATCACCACCAGATCGGGCTGGCTGGCAATGACCCCTTCCTGAGACAGCGGCTGATAGCGGGTGAATCCCTGCATCGCGTTCTGCAGCCCGGCGGCACGGATGGCGGCATCTGCGCCGGTCTGCTGCCCGGCGGCCATTGCGGTCATTCCCCCGTGGTTGAGGATAAACAGCACCCGCTTGTTGAGGGGCGCGGAGGGCAGGGCCGCCAGCGCCTGACGCAGCGTGTGGCGCAGGGCTTCGCCCTCGGCTTCATGGTGCGTAGCGTTGGCAATCACCCGAACCTTTTCGTCAATGACGCTCAGGTCGTTGCGGCCGGGAACGGTTACTACCCTGACGTGGCTTTGTTCGACCTGCTTCAACGCCAGAGACGGCTGCGCCTGGTCGCTGGCCAGCACCAGCGTGGGGCGCATGGACAAAATGCCTTCGGCGTTAAGCTGGCGTAAATACCCCACGTCAGGCAGATCGTTTGCCGCCTGCGGCCACTGGCTGGTGCTGTCGCGCGCGACCAGCGAAGACTGCGCGCCAAGGGCGTAGACAATCTCCGTCACGTCGCCGCCAAGGGCGACAATTTTCTCCTGCGCGGCGGCAAACGCCACCAGAGGCAGGGCGCTCAGCAGGGCTAACCACGTTTTCATGCGGCCAGCCCTTTTGGCGTCAGGGCGTCAATCTGGCTGCGCCACTGGCTCTGCTCCGGCTCGCCTTCGGTACGCTGGCCGTAAAGCTGGGCGATTTGCGTGCCGTCGGCGGCAAACAGCTCCAGGCTGGTGACGTGGCCGTCAGCCGTGGGCTTGCGCGTCACCCAGCTCTCTGCGATCGTCTCCTCCAGCAGATGCAGAGTAAAGGCAGGGTTAAAGACGTTCAGCCAGCCTTTCATCGGCACGACTTTTTCCACCGCGCCGGTGAAGATCTGCACGCAGCCGCGGTTGCCGACGAAGACCATGATTTCGTTGCCGTCCCGGCGTGCCGCTTGCAGCAGCTGTGCCAGCGCGCTGTTCTCCACCTTACAGGCCAGGTCGTCGCCCACCAGGCGAAACGCCTGCTGACGGCTGAGATTGTGGCGCTTGAGCAGGCTGAAGAACTGATGCACGTCGGTCATGGCGCGCCACTCCTTGTCCACCAGAGCGGCATCCGCGTTTTCGGCGTGAGCCGGGACATCCCCAGCGCTCAGCTCAAGCGGCGGGTTATCGGCAAAGATAAAGCGGGTCAGCACGTCGGCCCAGGCGGTGAGGTCGGTGTTGTCCGTGGTGTAGACCTTCAGCACCGCATCGCCCTGACGATCGAAGAATTGAATGCTCTGTCGCTCGCCGCGGGCGGTGGTTTCGCTGAGGTGAAACGCGCTCGCCCACTGGTTGAGGAACAGGCGCAGATCCAGCGCGCGCGGGTTCAGCACCAGCCCGGCGTGGCCGTTCAGGTGTTGGTTGGTGAAGCTGCCCACCTGCTCGTGAACGGCATACTCGTTGCGGCAGATGCACTTGGTTTCACCCACGGCTTCCAGCGCGCCCAGAATATCGCGGATTTCGCCGCGCAGTCGCCAGGCGTCATGGCCCACGCGGGAAAAGGTCAGCTCCGCTTCGCTGATGTTCATTAACCCTGCGATGTCTCGCGCATACTTACCCGGATTTTCTTCTTTTAGCTCAAGCCAGCGTGCGTAGTGATGCATTGTCTTATCCTTCTGAAGAGTGGCCCCGAAGGGAATTACCACTGATAGCTTACGAAAATCTTGCCGTTACGACCGTCCTGCGGAATACCCTGCGGAGACCAGTACTCCTTATCGAAGGCGTTGCCGAGCACCAGCGTGGTGGTGACGCCCTTGAGCTGCTCCTGGCCCTTATAGCTGACGTAGAAATCGTTAACCGCATAGCCCGGCTGCTTGCTGTAGCTGCTGCTGACGTGGGTTGAGCGATCGGCAAAGGTGCCGATCCAGCCCACGGAGAAACCGCTTTGCGCCACCGGAACGTCCAGCTTGCTGGTGACGGTGTCCGGGTTGATGCTGGAGATGTACTCCCCGGTATCGGTATCTTTCCCGCGGGTGCGGTTATAGGCCACGTCGAGGCTAAACAGATCGGCCGAGTATTTTGCCATCATGTCCCAGCCCCAGATTTTGGCGTTCGGAACGTTGTACGACATGGTGGTCGCGGCGGCAAAATCGACGGTTGTGGAGATATAGTCTTTGGCTTTGGTATCGAAATAGCTGGCTTTAAACTCCAGCGCATCGTTGGCAAGCAGCAGATCGTCAAAGCGCAGGCCGAAACCAAACTCCTGCGTTTCGTTGGTTTCCGGGCGCAGGTTCGGGTTCGGCACCCAGTAGTTGGTGTAGAAGCGGCCAATGGAGAAGTGTTTGGCGTCGTTGTACATTTCGCCCATGGTCGGCGCGCGGAACGCCTGCGCGTAAGAGCCAAACAGCATCAGCCAGTCGGTGGGGCTGACGGTCAACCCGGCGCGGGAGGACCATTTATCGGCGTTGACGTCATCGTAGCCATTGCTGCTGCCGCGGTAGTTGTCATACCGCGTGCCGCCCAGCAAGGTGATCGGCAGATCGCGCAGGGTGATTTCATCCTGCAGCCAACCGGAGCTGAAGTCGATTTTCGCCTCCGGGAAGCCGGTTGTGGACCCGCCCGGACGCTGCTCCTGACGATAGTATTCTCCGCCGTAGGTCAGAAGGTGAGAGGCAAAGGAGTCGCTGAACAGGCGGGTACGGTTTTCCACCTTGCCGCCTTTGGTGGTCTGCTTGCGGAACTCGCCGGTGCTGTCGATGTTCTGGGCATTAATGCGCGCTTCGGACCAGTAAACCTTCGCATCGGCGTTCAGCCAGTCGTATCCTTCCGGCGCAATGTGGTAGCCAACCTGCGCATCGCGCTGGATGGTGGAGCGGTCTGTCATCGGGTTGCTGCTATTGGCATCAGAGGTTTGCGGGTTTTTCGGCTCCTGCGCGGCATTGTTGTAGTAGCGCAGGGCGCCGCTCAGGGTCTGGGCCTGGTCGATTTTCCAGCTGCCTTTCGCCAGCATGTTATTGATGGATTCGTCGTTCGGCGCCGTCGCACCGTCGCTCTGGCGGATATCGCCGCGGTCGCGGCTGGACCACGATACCAGGCCGTCCAGGGTATCGGTACGGCCATAGGCGCTGGCCCCCAGGCCGAGGCTGTGGTCCCCCGTTGCGCCGGTACCAAACACGCGATAACCGCTGTTTTTGCCCGGTTCCAGCAGATCTTTGGCGTCGACGGTGTCATAGGAGATGACGCCACCCAGCGCGCCGCTGCCGTAGAGCAGCGCAGACGGACCGCGCACCACTTCAATACGTTTAATCAGCGCCGGATCGAGGAACGTGCTGTTGAGGTGCCCGGTGTCGGTACCCTGACGCACGCCGTCGACCAGCACCAGAACGCCGCGGCGGTCATAGCCGCGCAGGTTAACGTCCTGACCGTTGGTGCGGCCGGTGCCGTCCAGCGTCAGACCGGGCACGTTGCGCAGCAGGTCGGCGGCAGAGCTGGCGGTCTGTTTTTCCGGGGCGGTGGCGTCAACCACGCTCACCATCATCGGGGCTTCGAAGGCGCTACGGGCGTTGCCTGTGGCGGTGACGGTTATTTCATCTGCGGCAGCAAATGCGGCGCCCGGCAGGGTGCTGACAATCGCCAGCGCCAGAAGGGACGGGCGTAAACGTGCGGTATGCAGGTGTAGCATAGCAACTCTCCATAAAGTATCGAAAGCGCTGGCTGCCTGGGGATCACCTGGGTGGCTGGCGAAAGTATTGGTTTATTTTGTGAGGATCAATTTTCCGGCATTCGTCTGGCGCAGCAGATACTGCTGGCCGTCATGCTCGATAATCACCCGGCCCTTATCACCCAGCAGCGTTTTGCTGTCGATGCGACGATCGGTAGGGGCAGGGGACGGTGCTGTGTGCTTGTTTGCTGGCGTTGCCGCGCTGTTATCCGTAGGTGACATCATGTTTATAAATAACAATCAATGTAACAATGATAATCATTATCAATAAACTGCAAATTCACGGCAAGCGTTTTTGTGAAAATTGTGTGACGGGATCAAATTTGTGCAATGAAACGCCCGGTGGCGGCTTCGCCTTACCGGGCCTACAACGGCACGGATCGTAAGTCGGGTAAGCGCAGCGCCACCCGACAATAACATCAGAAGCGAGAATCAACCGCAGCGGCCAGCTTCTCCAGCAGCAGCTCGCTGTCTTCCCAGCTCAGGCACGGGTCGGTGATCGACTGGCCGTATACCATCTGCTGGCCGGCAACGATTTTCTGCGTGCCTTCTTTGATAAAGCTTTCGGCCATGATCCCGGCAACGGCGGTCGAGCCGCTGCGGATCTGCTGACAGACCTCATCGCAGACGTCCAGCTGGCGGCGATGCTGCTTCTGGCAGTTGCCGTGGCTGAAATCCACCACCAGATGTTCCGGCAGGTCGAATTCGGCCAGCGTTTCACAGGCGGCAGCGATGTCTTGTGCATGGTAATTAGGCTTCTTCCCGCCGCGCATAATGATATGCCCATACGGGTTACCGCTGGTCTGGTAGATGGTCATATGGCCGTTCTTGTCCGGCGACAGGAACATATGGCTGGCACGCGAGGCGCGGATCGCATCGACCGCAATCCGGGTGTTGCCGTCGGTCCCGTTTTTGAAGCCGACCGGACAGGAGAGGGCTGAGGCCATCTCGCGGTGGATTTGGCTTTCGGTAGTGCGCGCGCCAATCGCGCCCCAGCTGATCAGATCGGCGATAAACTGCCCGGTCACCATGTCAAGAAACTCGGTGGCCGTCGGCACGCCCAGCTCGTTGACCTGCAACAGCAGCTTGCGCGCCAGCTCAATGCCGTGGTTTACGCGATAGCTGCCGTTAAGGTCAGGGTCGGAAATCAGCCCCTTCCAGCCCACCACGGTACGCGGTTTTTCAAAGTAGGTGCGCATCACAATCTCAAGGCGATGCTGGTATTTTTCCCGCAGCCCCTGAAGTCGTTTTGCATAATCCATCGCGGCATCCAGATCGTGGATGGAGCAGGGCCCAATCACCACCAGAAGACGCTTGTCTTCACCATTAAGGATTTTTTCAATGCGGCGGCGGGAGGCCGTCACATGTTCCGCGACCGAGGCGGAAACGGGGTGCCGCTCGGCCAGTTCAGCCGGGGTGACCAGGCTGTCTATGCGCGCCGTGCGGAGTTCATCGGTTTTATTCATGACTTGTCTCAGAAAATTTTTGCTTCATCGGCAGACTACCGGGAAGTGATGGGCATCACATTAAACCAATCCCTGCTGATTTCAAGTTCGGGGCGACACCGCCCCGCTGTTGAAAAGGATGATACATGAATCTGAGCTAATGTACTAGCTTATTAGTACATGCGGCGGTTAAGCCCCATGATGTCGAGAATTTTGGTGGCGATCTCTTCTACCGAATAGTTTGTGCTGTTCAGCCACGGGATCTGATTTTTGCGGTACAGCGCTTCCACTTCGGAAACCTCCATGCGGCACTGGCGCATCGAGGCGTAGCGGCTGTTCTCGCGGCGCTCTTCGCGGATCGCCGCGAGACGTTCCGGGTTAATCGTCAGGCCGAACAGCTTATGCTGCAGCGGCTTGAGCGCAGCGGGCAGCACCAGGTTATCCATATCGTCGGCAATAAAGGGGTAGTTTGCGGCGCGGATGCCGAACTGCATCGCCAGATAGAGGCTGGTCGGCGTTTTGCCGCAGCGCGACACGCCGAGCAAAATCACCTGCGCCTGGTCGAGGTTGCGCAGCGAGATCCCGTCGTCGTGCGCCAGGGTGTAGTCGATGGCGGCAATACGCGCGTCATATTTGGTCAGGTTGCCGGGGTTCAGCCCGTGGGTGCGGTGCGCGATAGGCGTCGGGTCAAGCTTAAGCTCGCTCTGGAGCGGGGCCACCAGCGCCTGCACGATATCCTGGCAAAAGCCTTCACTTTGCAAAATGATGTGGCGAATCTCAGGAATAACGATGGAGTAGAACACCAGCGGGCGCACGCCGGTCTGCTGGAAGATGGCGTCAATCTGGTCCTTCACCGCTTTGGCACGGCTCTCATTTTCCACAAACGGCAGCGTGATGCTGTTAATCGAAACGGGGAATTGCGACATCACCGCGTGGCCCAGCACCTCGGCGGTGATCGCCGTACCATCAGAAATATAAAAAACATGACGATCGACAGCATTATCCATTTTACCCACCCTGAATATCATACCTAATTGTCTGAAAGCATAAATTAAAAAAGTTAATTGCACAGCAAAGAAGTTATCTGAATTTAAAATGAAATGATGTTTTTGATTTTCCTGAAAAGCGGATTTCATTTTTCAAATAGCGACTTTATTTTTGTGGTTTCTGGCTGAATATAGAGGAATCATCAGCTTATTGGCTGGTGGGAAACTATCCGAAAAGTTGAAAATTTAAATTGCTTACACGATTCACCGTTTTTTTAGCGCAAATAATTATGCCAGTATAAATACGTAGTCAGGTGTTACTTACTCCGATCAAATATCACAAAAGGATTGTTTCGATGTCCAACAATGGCTCGTCACCGCTGGTGCTTTGGTATAACCAACTCGGCATGAATGATGTAGACAGAGTTGGGGGCAAAAATGCCTCCCTGGGTGAAATGATTACAAATCTGTCCGGTATGGGTGTCTCCGTACCAAACGGGTTTGCCACGACCGCCGAAGCGTTTAACCTGTTTTTAGACCAGAGCGGTGTAAACCAGCGCATTTACGACCTGCTGGATAAAACGGATATTGATGACGTCACCGAGCTTGCCAAAGCCGGGGCGCAGATCCGCCAGTGGATCATCGACACACCTTTCCAGCCGGAACTGGAAAAAGCTATCCATGACGCGTACAACCAGCTCTCCGCTGACGACGCGCAGGCCTCCTTTGCCGTACGTTCTTCCGCGACCGCAGAAGACATGCCGGACGCGTCGTTTGCCGGGCAGCAGGAAACCTTCCTGAACGTTCAGGGCTACGATGCGGTGCTGGTGGCGGTGAAGCACGTGTTTGCTTCCCTGTTCAACGACCGCGCCATCTCTTATCGCGTGCATCAGGGCTATGACCATCGCGGCGTGGCGCTCTCCGCGGGCGTGCAGCGCATGGTGCGCTCGGACGTGGGTTCCTCCGGCGTGATGTTCTCCATTGATACCGAATCCGGCTTCGACCAGGTGGTGTTCATCACCTCCGCGTGGGGCCTGGGTGAGATGGTCGTGCAGGGCGCGGTGAACCCTGACGAATTCTACGTACACAAGCCTACGCTTGCCGCGGGCCGTCCGGCGGTGGTGCGCCGCACCATGGGCTCGAAAAAAATCCGCATGATTTATGCCCCAACCCAGGAGCATGGCAAGCAGGTTAAGATTGAAGATGTGCCGCAGGAGCAGCGCGACCGCTTCTCCCTGACCGACGCCGAAGTGCAGGAGCTGGCGAAGCAGGCGGTGCAGATTGAGAAACACTATGGCCGTCCGATGGATATCGAATGGGCGAAAGACGGGAACACCGGCAAGCTGTTTATCGTTCAGGCGCGCCCGGAAACCGTTCGCTCTCGCGGCCAGGTGATGGAGCGTTATACGCTGCACGCGCAGGGTAAAATCGTGGCGGAAGGCCGCGCCATCGGTCACCGCATCGGTGCCGGTCCGGTCAAAGTGATCCACGACATCAGCGAGATGAACCGTATTGAGCCAGGCGACGTGCTGGTGACCGACATGACCGACCCGGACTGGGAACCGATCATGAAGAAAGCGTCGGCCATCGTCACCAACCGCGGCGGCCGTACCTGCCACGCGGCGATCATTGCCCGCGAGCTGGGGATCCCGGCGGTTGTCGGCTGCGGTGACGCCACCGAGCGCATGAAGGACGGGCAGAACGTGACCGTCTCCTGTGCCGAAGGCGACACCGGCTACGTCTACGCCGATATCCTTGACTTCAGCGTGAAGAGCTCCAGCGTGGATACCATGCCGGATCTGCCGCTGAAGATCATGATGAACGTGGGTAACCCGGACCGCGCGTTTGACTTCGCCTGCCTGCCGAACGAAGGCGTTGGCCTGGCGCGTCTGGAATTCATCATTAACCGCATGATCGGCGTTCACCCGCGCGCGCTGCTGGAGTTTGACGACCAGGACGCGAAGCTGCAGAACGAAATCCGCGAGATGATGAAAGGTTACGACTCGCCGAAAGAGTTCTACGTCGGCCGTCTGACCGAAGGGATCGCCACGCTGGGTGCAGCGTTCTACCCGAAACGCGTGATCGTGCGTCTGTCTGACTTTAAGTCTAACGAATACGCTAACCTTGTGGGCGGCGAGCGCTACGAGCCGGAAGAAGAGAACCCGATGCTGGGCTTCCGCGGGGCCGGACGCTACGTGTCCGACAGCTTCCGCGACTGCTTCGCGCTGGAGTGCGAGGCGGTGAAACGCGTGCGCAACGACATGGGGCTGACCAACGTCGAAATCATGATCCCGTTCGTGCGTACCGTGGATCAGGCGAAAGCGGTGGTGGACGAGCTGGCGCGTCAGGGCCTGAAGCGCGGCGAAAACGGGCTGAAGATCATCATGATGTGTGAGATCCCGTCCAACGCCCTGCTGGCCGAGCAGTTCCTGGAGCACTTCGACGGCTTCTCTATCGGCTCGAACGACATGACTCAGCTGACGCTGGGCCTGGACCGCGACTCCGGCGTGGTTTCTGAGCTCTTCGACGAGCGTAACGAGGCGGTGAAAGCGCTGCTTTCCATGTCCATCCGCGCGGCGAAGAAGCAGGGTAAATACGTCGGGATTTGCGGTCAGGGTCCATCCGACCATGAAGACTTTGCCGCCTGGCTGATGGAAGAGGGGATTGACAGCCTCTCCCTGAACCCGGACACGGTAGTGCAAACCTGGCTGAGCCTGGCGGAACTGAACAAGTAACGGCAACACGATCGCAAAAAGGCGAGGATTTTATTCCTCGCCTTTTTTATTTCACCTCTAATTTGCTCCCCATCACAAATAATCTAAAAAACCAAATATCATAATTTGTCTGTTAATTAAGACAATTGTTAGTGCGCAACGCGTTGCTAATACTTGAGCCTTACTGCGCATTTCCCTTCAGATGATGCGCAACTGGTTGAAATACGTTTTAACCTGATAAAAAGGCAAATAACAATGACACTTTCCTCTGTATTGCGTACCAAAGATAAAATAGGTTATGGCTTAGGTGATATGGCCAGCGCGCTGGTCTGGCAAACGGCCACATTATTTCTTGCTTATTTCTATACCGACGTTTTTGGTTTGCCTGCCGCGATCATGGGTACCATGTTTTTAGTGGTGCGCGTGCTTGATGCGTTTGTCGACCCGTGTATTGGCGCGCTGGTTGACCGCACGCAGACGCGTCACGGCCGTTTCCGTCCCTGGCTGCTGTGGTTTGCTATTCCCTTTGGCGTAAGCTGCCTTATTACCTTCTACGTACCGGACGTCGGGCCGACGGCAAAAATTGTTTATGCCTGCGCGACCTACGCGATTTTAAGTCTGATTTACTCCGCCATTAACGTGCCTTACTGCGCCATGCCGGGCGCGCTGACGCTGGATCCGCGCGAGCGTCACTCCCTTCAGTCCTGGCGTTTTGGCCTGTCATTTATTGGCGGGTTGATCGTAACGGTTATCGCTCTGCCGCTGGTCTCATTGTTGGGCCAGGGCAACGTGCAGAAAGGCTATTTCTTTGCCATGAGCCTGATGGGGCTGCTGGGAATTGTGCTGTTCTTTTGCTGTTTCCTGATGACCCGCGAGCGTTATTCCCCGCGCAATGATACCTCCGGCTCCATGCTCACCGATTTAAAACTGCTGGCCGGTAACAGCCAGTGGCGCATTGTGTTTGTGTTTAATATTTTGCTGTTAACGGCGGTGGTGACGCGCGGCTCTGCCACCATGTATTACGTCAACTATGTACTGTTGCGCCCGGAGCAGGTTTTTGCCTTTATTGTTTCTGGCATGGTGGCCTCGCTAAGCGGCGCGTTATTATCTGAACGCCTGCTGGGGAAATTTGACCGCGTACGCGCCTATCAGTGGACGATAATGTCCTTCGTCATTTTCGGCGCGCTGATTTTCTTCCTGCCGCCTTCGCAGGTGTGGCTAATCTTTGGCCTTAACATCGTCTTTAGCTTTATTCAAAACCTCACCACGCCGCTCCAGTGGACCATGTTCTCTGATGTGGTCGACTACGAAGAGCATCGTAGCGGCCGCCGTCTGGACGGGCTGGTCTTCTCTACCGCACTGTTCGCCATCAAGTTTGGCCTTGCCCTGGGCGGGGCGGTGGTCGGCTGGGTGCTCGGCATGGTGGATTACGCCCCGGGCCAGGCAGCCCAGGCGCCGCACGTGCTCTCCACCATCAACGCCCTGTTCACCCTTATTCCGTGCGCGCTGTTCCTCTGCATGGTGGCGCTGCTTTCCATCTACAAGCTCAACAGCCGGCTGGTGGATTCCATCGCCCGGGAGCTGGCCAGCAAGCGTGAGGTAAGACCCGACGCAGGGCAGCTCAGCCCGGCAACCCCTTCCGCACTACAGGAGTAAAATATGACTGCTATCTATAAGGACGCGGGACGTCCCGTGCACGAGCGCGTCGCTGATTTACTGGCACGCATGACCCCGGAAGAGAAGTTCGCCCAGATGCACGCCTACTGGCTGATCCTTGATGAAAACGGCAACCACCGGGAGCGCAGCGATTTGAGCGACGAATTCGCCGGCGTCAGCGAGCAGGCGGCGCTGAGCGAACGGCTAAAACTGGGCGTCGGGCAGATCACCCGTCCGCTCGGCACCCACATCGTTGACGCGAAAACCGGGGTGCGCGCGGCTAACCGCCTGCAGCGCATGATGATGGAAGAGACGCGGCTTGGCATTCCGGCGTTGTTCCACGAGGAGTGCCTGGTGGGGCTGCTGTGCAAAGACGCCACGCTGTTCCCGTCCTCGCTCAACTACGGCTCGACCTGGGACCCGGAGCTGGTGCAGCGCGCGGCAGAGCAGATCGGTAAAGAGGCGCGTTCCGTCGGTTGCCAGCAGGGGCTGGCCCCGGTGCTGGACGTTTCCCGCGACGTCCGCTGGGGGCGAACCGAAGAGACCTTCGGGGAAGATCCCTGGCTGGTGGGCGTGATGGCAACCGCCTGGGTGAAAGGGTTACAGGGCGACAAGCGCGATCTGCTGGCGACGCTCAAACATTACGTGGGCCACTCGTTCAGCGAAGGGGCGCGCAACCACGCCCCGGTGCATCTTGGCTTTAGCGAGCTGAACGACACCTTCCTGCTGCCGTTTGAAATGGCGGTGAAGCTGGCAAACGCCGGTTCGGTCATGCCCGCCTACCACGACATCGATAACCAGCCGGGGCACAGCGACAGCTTCCTGTTGACCACCGTCCTGCGCGAACAATGGGGCTTCGACGGCATTATTGTGGCGGACTACGGCGGCGTCAGCCTGCTGCACCAGCACCACGGGATTTCCCACGACGCAGCGGAGTCCGCCGCGCTGGCGTTTAACGCCGGGCTGGACGTTGAGCTGCCGAAAGATGACTGCGCACGCCATCTGGCGGAAGCGGTAGAGCGCGGGCTGATCTCTATGGCGAAAGTCGATGAGATCGTGGCGCGTACGCTGACCGAAAAATTCCGTCTCGGCCTGTTTGAGAACCCGTATGCCGATGAAAACGGCATCGATCTGCAAAATGAGATGACCCGCCAGGTGGCGCGGGAGGTGGCGACAAAATCGGTCACGCTGCTGGAAAACAACGGCATTCTGCCGCTGAACGGTAAACCCCGCGTGGCGGTAGTGGGGCCGACGGCAGACGATCCGCTGGCGTTGCTCAGCGGCTACAGCTTCCCGGTGCATCTGATCATCAGTGATATGGTGGAAGAGACCTCGCAGGTAACGACCCCGCGCGCGGCGCTGGAGCAGTACCTGGGTGCATCGAACGTGCGCTACGCGAAAGGGTGCCACATTATCGAAAAACGGATGGCGGGCGCGCCGGTCTTCCCGGGCGACAGCGGCGGTAAACCGATGCAGCAGTCTCCGGTGTCGCAAAGTACCGCACTTATCCCCGAGGCGGTCAGCGCCGCGCAGGAGAGTGACGTGGTGGTGGCCTGCGTGGGCGATCTCGCCGGGCTGTTCCAGAGCGGCACCGTGGGGGAAGGTTCCGACACCGATTCCCTGAATCTGCCGGGCGTCCAGCAACAGCTGCTGGAGGCGCTGGTGGCGACGGGCAAGCCGGTGATTGTCGTGATGACCGGAGGGCGACCGTACAACCTTCAGGGGCTGGAGGACAAGGTCGCTGCGCTGCTGGTGGCGTGGGCGCCGGGGCAGGAAGGGGGCTGGGCGATTGCGGACGTGTTAACGGGACGGGCAGAGCCGCAGGGCCGTTTGGTCGTGAGCGTGCCGAAAAGCGCCGGGGCCATGCCGTATTACTATAATCACAAGCTCAAAAGCGGCGGTACGCCGTTTGCGTTCCATTTCGGTTCACGTTACCCGTTTGGCTTCGGCCTCGGCTGGACGACGTTTCGCTGGGGAGCTGCCCATGTCGCTGAAAGCCGCGTGCCGGTCGACGGCGAGGTGACGCTGAGTGTGGATATCACCAATACCGGAGAGCGCAGCGGCAGCGAGGTGGTGCAGATTTACGTCAGGGATAAGGTCGCCACCCAGGTGCGGCCGCTTCAGGAGCTGAAGGCCTTCCAGCGCGTCACGCTCTCGCCGGGCGAAACCGCCACGCTCACCTTCACGCTGCCGGTTGAGATGTTCAACTTTACCCGCCGGGACGGAAAACGCATCGTTGAGCCGGGTGAGTTTGAACTGCAGATTGGCGCATCGTCGGCGGATATCCGCGAGGTGGTAACGGTCAATGTGACGGGGGAAACGCGGATGCTGCCTCCTGAGTGGCGGATGCTCAGTACCTGTGAGGTTAAGCGCGCGTAGTCAGGATAAAAAAAAGCCCATCGTGGGAGATGGGCAAAGACGGCTCCATGTGGGTTGTGTTTGGTGGTTCTCAAATGGACTATAGCGTTATGCAAGGCAAGCTGAAGAACATTGTGCATAGCGTTATGGTGCAGCACAGCTTAACTTCTAGCTGGAGAGGATGGGAATGTTCTTAAGAGTTAGCACAAATACCTCATAAAATTAAAGGTGTTAGGTCTAATATCCATTTCCCATATTCAGAAAGTGGCAGAGGTACTAAATATGTTAACTCAATATGGTTGGTGGTTCTGTGGAACTATCCGAGGATTATGAGCTGTTGGTTTTACACTGTCTATAATCGCTACTGTTATTTTTTATTTCGTTTATGGTGCTTTAAATATTTCCGTTAAGCCGTGGATTAATCGTAGGGTTATCCTTTCTGGTTTATTTAATTTCGCTATTGCTGCTCTATGTGTGGCTGTGGAATCAGGTTTGATTTACGTTTTAATTTTAGGGGATTAATAAAATGTCTGCTGTGTCTATTGTTATTCCGTTGATGGTTGCTGTTTCTGGCTATAAGTCTGCTTTGAAGGATGAAGCTAAGCGACTCGAAACTAATAGAGCTGAGCAAGGTCGCACATATACATATTCTCTGCTTGTTCTGTGTGCTCTGTTCCTGTCCTTTATTCCTCGCTTTATGGGGTTCCCAGAGCTTGTAGGTGCTCTTGTTGAAAGCGTTGCTACATATACAGCGTTATATGTGGCTGTGCGTGGGTGTGCTGTATATATGCAATATAAGCGCTTGCCTAAAGACGCCTCATTATTATTTACGCTGTTCTGTGCTGCTTATGCTGCTATGGAGTTTATTGCCAGGTTTTATTCAATGACTAGGTCAGTGACTATTCCTGATTGGGTTAGTTATTCCTGTCTTGCTATGATAGTGCTTGTTCCGTTCTTCTGCATCGGTGAAATGATTAGTGTGAAGCGTTCTAAGAAGGTGGCTAAATAATGAAATTCTTATTAATTGGCCTTACTCTGATGTGGCTGCTTGTCTGTGGTGGTATTGCTGGTTTTGGTGGTGTGGTATTCGGTCTGGCTGTGGGCTTTATTCTCTATGGCTTAGGTGTTGTGATTCGTAAATGGTGGTGCAAGCAATGAAGCGTTTAATGCTCGTGGCAGCAGTCTGTGGCAATTCAGAGAGAAACTTTCCTTAGGGCTTTCACTGTTCACTCTTATAGCACGCTAGCAAACAGAAAAAGCACCCCAGGAAGCGGGCTAAGGCATGGACACCTAAGGACTAGCCCACTTTGATTAAGTCAACTTTTGTTAGTTCATGGAGATATTCTAACGGGGTTAATCTTGCACTTAAGTAGTCCTAACTCTTTTGGGATTTGTACCTAAACGAACATCCTACAACCTTCAGAAACCTTTCATACAAGTCTAACTATCAATTAGTTAGCGTGTATTAGCATTTCTTGCACATACAACATTCATACAACTGTCTTACGGTATGTACTCAGCAGTACACGGGTGAGCATTGAAAAATAAACAAAAAAAAGCCCATCGTGGGAGATGGGCAAAGACTACACACAGCAATTCGTTGTTTCACTCAGGGGATTTCCATGCTTATAAATCAAGGTGTTGATTTATAACCTTGAGCTAATAGTAGGCATGTCATCTTTCAGCGTCGATCGGATTCGTCTCAATAGTTAAAGAGACGTAAAGATTTCTTGAGAATAATAGCGGACTTAATGCTGAAATGGCGGGTCTGACCAGTGTGCAACGAATAAATACTTTAGCAGTGTTAAAGTATTGTGCGGGATAATGTACGCCGGGTAAGCGTAAGCGCCACCCGGCAACAAGGCTTAATGGGTATTCTTTTCTTCCAGCTCTTCCAGCTCGCTCAGAATCACGTCCGGGTCGGTTCCAGGCGGCGGCACTTCATGAACCCAGGCGGAGAACAGACGCCAGGTAACGGCGAGCAGCACCGGGCCAATGAACAGACCGATCATCCCGAAAGCAATCAACCCGCCGATAACCCCGGAGAGGATCAGGATCAGCGGCAGGTCTGCGCCCATGCGGATGAGGATGGGGCGAATGACGTTATCCATGGTGCCAACCACGCAGCTCCAGACCAGCAGCACCGTTCCCCACGTGGTATCACCCGTCCAGTAAAGCCAGATAATGCTCGGAACCAGCACCAGCAGCGGCCCCAGTTGTGCAAGGCAGGTCATCAGCATGACTACGGTAAAGACGGTGGCGTACGGTACGCCAGAAATCGCCAGGCCGATACCGCCCAGCACCGCCTGCACCAGCGCCGTCACCACGACGCCCAGGGCGACCGCGCGCACGGCCTGCGCGGCCAGCAGCACCGCGGCGTCACCGCGTTTTCCCGCCAGGCGGGTGGCAAAGTGACGAACGCCTAAAGCCACCTGCTCACCGCGCCAGTAAAGCAGGGCGCTGAAGACCAGCATCAGGGTACAGTGCATCATAAAGCGGCCGATATGTGCGGCCTGACCGACAAACCAGGTGGTGGTGGTGCCAATATACGGACGCACTTTCGCCATCAGCGCGCTGCCGCCCATCTCCAGCAGGCTATGCCAGCCGCTGTAAAGTTTAGCGCCCACGACCGGAATGCTGTTCAGCCAGCCGAGGTCCGGCAGCGTCAGGTCGCCGCTTGTCACGGCGCGGATCACCGGGCCGCTGGAGTCGACAAGGCTGTTTACCAGCAGCGCAACTGGAATAATAAACAGCAGGAACAGCAGCAGCGTCATCACCAGCACGGCCAGCCCGCGGCGGCCAAACAGCAGTTTCTGCAAGCGCAGCAGCAAAGGCCACGTGGCGACGACAACGGTCGCAGCCCAGGCGAAGCCGAGAATAAAGGGTTGAACAATCCACAGACACGCAATAATCATGAGGGCCAGGAACAGCACCGACAGCAGAATTTGCGCAACATCCCTGGGCTGGCGAAGATTGACCATAAATGAAACTTTCCTTAAAAGAACGCCAGTACCACTGGCGGGAATGGAAAACCGCGTCTCTCTTATCATTAGCGATCGCAGCGGTTTTTGACAGGCGAATTCTGCCTGTAATTCAGCAGAGATTATAAGAAAAAAATGTGATAAAACTTTTAAGATACACGCAAACGATTCCCACAACTCTAATTAGGGTCGACAGTAATGATCCCACAGATTTCTCAGGCACCTGGCGTCGTTCAGCTGGTGCTTAATTTTTTGCAGGCACTGGAGCAACAGGGTTTTACAGGTGATACCGCCACGAACTATGCCGAAAGGCTGACGATGGCAACCGATAACAGTATCTACCAGCTTCTTCCCGATGCGGTCGTTTTCCCTCGTTCCACGGCCGACGTGGCGCTTATCGCCCGGCTGGCAACGCAGGAGCGGTTTGCCTCTCTGGTCTTCACGCCGCGCGGCGGTGGCACCGGAACCAACGGTCAGGCGCTGAACCAGGGCATCATTATTGATATGTCGCGCTATATGAACCGCATCATTGAGATCAACCCCGAAGAGGGATGGGTGCGGGTTGAGGCGGGCGTTATCAAAGATCAGCTTAATCAGTACCTCAAGCCTTACGGCTACTTTTTTGCCCCTGAACTCTCCACCAGCAACCGAGCAACCATCGGGGGGATGATCAACACCGATGCCTCCGGGCAGGGGTCGCTGGTCTACGGTAAAACCTCCGATCACGTGCTGGGCGTGCGGGCAGTATTGTTAGGCGGCGATATCCTTGATACCCAGCCGATGCCGGTCGAACTGGCGGAAACGCTGGGTAAAGATAACACCGCCAGCGGGCGCATCTACCGCACCGTGCTGGAGCGCTGCCGCGACAACCGCCAGCTTATTCTCGACAAATTCCCCAAACTGAACCGCTTCTTAACGGGCTACGACCTGCGCCACGTGTTTAACGACGACCTGACGCAGTTTGATTTAACCCGCGTGCTGACCGGCTCCGAAGGAACGCTGGCGTTTATTACCGAGGCGCGGCTGGATATCACCCGCCTGCCGAAGGTGCGTCGCCTGGTGAACGTCAAATATGACTCCTTCGACTCCGCGCTGCGCAATGCGCCGTTTATGGTGGAAGCGCAGGCGCTGTCGGTGGAAACCGTCGACTCTAAGGTGCTGAATCTGGCGCGGGAAGATATCGTCTGGCACTCCGTGCGCGAGCTGATTACCGACGTGCCGGACAAAGAGATGCTTGGCCTCAACATTGTGGAATTTGCCGGTGATGACGCGGAGCTGATTGAAAGCCAGGTGACGACGCTCTGCCAGCGCCTGGATGAGCTGATTGCTCATGGCGAAGGCGGCGTGATTGGCTGGCAGCTTTGTCACGATCTGGCCGGTATCGAGCGTATTTACGCCATGCGTAAAAAAGCCGTGGGCCTGCTTGGCAATGCGAAAGGGGCGGCGAAGCCGATTCCGTTTGCCGAAGACACCTGCGTGCCGCCCGAGCATCTGGCGGATTATATCGTCGAGTTTCGCGCCCTGCTGGACAGCCACGGCCTGAGCTACGGCATGTTTGGCCACGTCGATGCCGGGGTGCTGCACGTGCGTCCGGCGCTGGACATGTGCGACCCGCAGCAGGAGATCCTGATGAAGCAGATCTCCGACGACGTCGTGGCCTTGACCGCCAAATACGGCGGTCTGCTGTGGGGGGAGCACGGGAAAGGATTCCGCGCGGAATACAGCCCGGCGTTCTTCGGGGAGCAGCTTTATGCGGAGCTGCGCATGGTCAAAGCGGCGTTCGACCCGGATAACCGCCTCAATCCGGGGAAAATCTGCCCGCCTGAAGGGGTGGACGCGCCGATGCTCCGGGTGGATGCCGTTAAGCGCGGTACGTATGACAGACAGATCCCGATTGCGGTGCGCTCGTCCTGGCGCGGCGCGATGGAGTGTAACGGCAACGGCCTGTGCTTTAACTTTGACGTGAAAAGCCCGATGTGCCCGTCAATGAAAATCACCAGCAACCGCATTCACTCGCCGAAAGGGCGTGCGACGCTGGTGCGCGAGTGGCTGCGTCTGCTGGCGGACCGCGGCGTCGATCCCCTGAAGCTGGAGCAGGAGCTGTCGGAAAAACGGGCCAGCCTGCGCTCGCTGATTGAGCGCACCCGCAACAGCTGGCATGCCAATAAGGGTGAGTATGATTTCTCCCATGAGGTGAAAGAGGCGATGTCCGGCTGTCTGGCCTGTAAAGCCTGCTCTACCCAGTGCCCGATTAAAATCGACGTGCCGGAATTCCGCTCGCGTTTCCTGCAGCTCTACCACACCCGCTATCTGCGCCCGGTGCGCGATCATCTGGTGGCGACGGTGGAAAGCTACGCGCCACTGATGGCGCGCGCGCCGAAGACCTTTAACTTCTTTATCAATCAGCCGCTGGTGCGCAAGCTTTCCGAAAAGCATATCGGCATGGTCGATCTGCCGCTGCTGTCGGTGCCGTCGCTGCAGCGCCAGCTCGTCGGCCACCGCTCGGCGAACATGACCCTGGAACAGCTTGAAGCGCTTACTCCTGAGCAAAAAGCGAAGGTGGTGCTGGTGGTCCAGGATCCGTTCACCAGCTACTACGACGCGCAGGTGGTCGCTGACTTCATCCGCCTGGTTGAAAAACTGGGCTATCAGCCTGTAGTGCTGCCGTTCTCGCCAAACGGCAAGGCGCAGCATATTAAAGGCTTCCTGAACCGCTTTGCGAAAACGGCGCAAAAAACCGCTGATTTTCTCAACCGGATCGCCGAACTTGGGATGCCGATGGTCGGCGTCGATCCGGCGCTGGTGCTTTGCTATCGCGATGAATACAAGCAGACGCTGGGTGATAAGCGCGGCGATTTCCACGTCATGCTAGTGCACGAGTGGCTGCCGGCAGCCCTGGAAGAGAAGGCCATTCAGGAGGCTGGCGGTGAACCGTGGTATCTGTTCGGACACTGTACGGAAGTGACGGCGCTGCCCGGCGCCCCGGCGCAATGGGCGTCTATTTTTGCGCGTTTCGGCGCGAAGCTGGAGAGCGTTAGCGTGGGCTGCTGCGGCATGGCGGGCACCTACGGCCACGAGGTGAAAAACCACGCCAACTCGCTCGGCATCTATGAGCTGTCGTGGCATCAGGCGATGCAGCGATTGCCAAGAAACCGCTGCCTGGCGACGGGCTACTCCTGCCGCAGCCAGGTGAAACGGGTTGAGGGTAACGGCGTACGCCACCCATTACAGGCTTTACTGGAGATAATTGGATGATCTGGAAACGTGCCGTCACGCTGCAGGCGCTAAACGCCATGGGCGAGGGGAATATGGTGGGGCTGCTGGATATCCAGTTCACCCGCATTGGGGAAGACGATCTGGAGGCGACGATGCCTGTCGATAGTCGCACCCATCAGCCGTTTGGCCTGTTGCACGGCGGGGCTTCCGTCGTGCTGGCGGAAACCCTGGGCTCCGTCGCGGGATATCTCTGCACCGAAGGCGAACAGAAGGTGGTCGGGCTTGAGGTGAATGCCAACCACATTCGCTCGGTGCGCAGCGGGCGCGTGCGCGGTATCTGCCGCGCGCTGCACGCTGGCAGCCGCCACCAGGTGTGGCAGATTGATATTCTCGACGAGCAGGATCGCCTGTGCTGCTCGTCGCGTCTGACGACGGCGGTCGTGTAAAGTTTTCAGATGAATTGCCTTTGGTCAAAAACTAGCCAGCGTGTTGTGATATACTGGTCAGGATTTGTACATAAGCGAGGACATCATGGATACTGAAATAACCCCAACACAGCTGGCAATTGAATATTTACGTCGCGATAAGAGCAACCTGTCTCCGGCGCAGTACCTGAAAAAGCTGAAACAGCTTGAGCTGGAGTTCACGGATCTGCTGGCGCTCTCTTCGAATGAACTGAAAGAAGAGATCTACTTTGCCTGGCGGTTGGGCGTTCACGTCCATTGAGTGAGTGTTGTTGAACAGGCCGCGAGTGCGGCCTTTTTTGTGTCTGACATTCAGTATTTAGCGGGGAGCTTGTTGATTTTAATAAGCCTGCCTTCTTCCATTTCGATAAATCCGCCGGTTTTTAAATCCGCCAGAATGCGCATTACGCCGCTGCGGGAGAGCTGGGTTTTCTCCCGAATATACCTTTCCGCCGTTACGCTGCTGCGATAACTTTCATCTTCCTCCATCAGCTTTATGAGCTGCTGGCGAATCATCTCATACGCCGTCGGTGCGCCCTGCGGCATCACGTTGTTATAAAGCCGGCTATAGACAAACATCAGTTGTCTGGAGAGCAGGCCCCATAGCCCTTTTTCTTTGATAATGTCAGCCACCTGTTCAGTAGGGATACTGCCAATCAGGCAAGGGCTTACCGTGACGAGGTAATCATTGAAATAGATGTCCGTCAGGTTAGCAAGACCAAACAGGGCAGGGCTGCGGGCGGTAGAAAGCATCATGCTATCGCTGCTGCGGTAGATGGCAATCGTCCCCTCGAGGATTAAATAACAGAGCCCCTGACCGTTAACCTCAAGGTTAAGTCGTTCACCGCGGCCCGTTCGACGCACGGTGCAATAAGGCTTCAGATGCGCGATCAGTTCCTGGGCGTAAGGGGAGCCGCGAGACGATTTATCTGTAGAGGACATAGCCGTAAACCTGGAAGATAATCTTATGCTTATAGTTTCGCTCTTCTCTCGCGCTATCTCCAGATATTATTGTGCTTTCAGTACTTCCGGGGTAAATGGTTAACTTCTATCAGCACGCCACGGTCCATGGTGATGTATTTCCCCGTACGCAGTTCTGCCAGAATCCGCATAATTCCGCTGCGGGAAAGGTAGGTACGGCTTTTAATGTAAGCCGCTGCCGTGATGTTTTGTCGAATTGCCTCAGGCTCCTGCATTAATTCAACCAGCTGAAAGCGGATGATATCGTAGGCGGACATCTGTGATATTTGCGCGCAGTGCTCGTACACCCGCGAGGCCGTGTAGATCAGCAATTTAGAAAAGTGTTCCCAGAGATCGTGCTGTGCAACCACGTTGTTAAACGTTTCCAGCGGTACGCATGCTAATTCGGACGTCTCCAGCGCCCTGACGTAAAGATGTTCCGATGAAAACTGACTGCTGACACCCAGTATAAAAGGCGCTGATTCTGAATTTAACACAATGCCGTCGCCGCGGCGGTGCAGCGCCACGCTGCCGTGTAACAGCATAAAACATTGGCGTTCGTCATTTCGGTAATATTGTACGACTTCACTTTTCGAAAGAATGATTTTCTCTGCACCAGGAAGGACATTATCAATTATACGCTCTATGTGCCTTAAGGGTTTTAATCCCAGCACTGACGATTTCTCATTGTCTAATACGACTGCAATTCGCGTGTTCATAATATACCTCACTTCAACAGATGCGATCGTTTTTCAATCAGCGTGGAGAATTATCTTAAAAAGCAGCGAAGCAGGGAATAATACTCGGAAGTCTAATAATAGACCGGAAGGGTTGAGTATCTTAACGTTATGAATTTTAACGTTATAGGGCGAAAGTCTAAAAGTGGACCGGCGATAAAGTGAACGATCCAAATGTTTGTTTTTTGTTAAACTCCAGTCTACAGCTAGACCTGAAAATAGATTGTCTCGCACAAAAGAGTTGTATAAATTTTGGCTCGTCGACAGAAACACCCATCTGAAACGCTCGACACGATGAGAGTGATATTTTGCTTCTGATGGCCTCTAAAAAAGAATGGCAGAATGAGGAACGTCTGTTTTGCCTGAATATCAGTAATAAATAAAGTACTACAGGAAATGGCTTTATGAAAAAGAAAATTATTGTTGCCATGTTTGCGGCAGGCTCTGCATTGACAATGACTCAGGCTTTCGCGGCGGCAGGTACGGTTAATTTTAACGGTAATATTTTGGATAATGCCTGCGATGTGGATGTGGCATCCCAGAATCAGGTTGTGGTCCTCGGCGATTATTACAAAACGGAATTCCCGACAACGGGTTCCCGAACCGCAGCGACGCAGTTCAATATCGTACTGAAAAACTGCCCGGTGACCGTTACCTCCGCGAAGGTGCGTTTTGACGGCACGCCAGATTTAACCAACGCAAGCCTGCTGGCGATTGATTCCTCCGTTGTGGGAGCAGCAACGGGCGTGGCCATCAACCTGATGACGGGGGATAAGGCCGATCTGCCGCTGCATGGTAGCAACAGCTATACCTATGCGCTGAGCAGCACCGCTGATAATACGCTCAACTTCTATGCCCAGTATATTTCGACTGCGGCATCAGTGACCGCGGGCCCGGCTAACTCGGTTGCTAACTTCTCTGTGATTTATAACTAAGTCTTTTGCAGTAATCAGTATGGGGCCACCCGGCCCCTTTGTTTTATGAGGTATTCAATGCGTTTTATCACAACAATCGGTCTGGCCGCAGCAGCGTTACCGCTGACATTTTCAATCGCCAATGCCGGGGTCATTATTGGCGGCACCCGCGTTATTTTCGACGGTGCAAAAAAAGAAACAACCATTAGCGTGGACAATGCCGATAGCGCGCCCTTTTTAATTCAGTCGTGGATTGATGCGCCGGAGGGAAAAACAGATAAAGCGCCTTTTATCATTACGCCTCCGCTTTATCGACTGGATGGTGGCCAGAAAAATATCGAACGCATTGTTATGACAGGTTCACTCCCTCAGGAACAAGAAAGTTTATTCTGGCTCAATATAAAAGCCATTCCTTCTGCAACGAAACAGGCTAACGCACTGCAAATTGCGGTGAAAACGCGCATCAAGTTAATTTATCGCCCGGCTAATCTTCACGCGTCAACGCCTGAAGATCAGGCCGGAAAATTAACGTGGCAACGCAACGGGAATGAAATTCAGGTTACGAATCCGACACCTTATGTCATCAATTTTAATGAAATATCTGTGGGCGGAAAAAAGCTGGATGATGTTTCGTATGTATTACCTGGCGCGTCGGCCCGGTTCCCGTTATCTCATGGAACCAGCGGAAATACGTTGACGTTTAAAGTTATCAACGATTATGGAAGCCCCGGCGCGTTGCATCAAGCCAGTTTGTGATTTTGACCAACGGTAATACCCGCTTTACTCAGGTTATCAGCAATGAAAATACAGCAATATAAAGTACGTCCTCGACGCCTGGCGACACTCATCGCCCTGGCAATGACGGGGTCTTCTCCCACGCTTTATGCCAGCGAAACGTTTAATACCGAACTGGTTGAGCTGGATAACCCAGGAATGGGGAAAGCCGATTTATCCGCATTTGAAACAGGCTCTCAGGCACCGGGGACGTACCATGTTGATATTATTCTTGACGATCAGCTCATGGAGACCCGGGATATTACCTTTGCCGCAGCAAAAACGCCTGATGGAAATGACGTATTACAGCCGTGCCTGAGCATTGAACAATTAAAACAGTGGGGCGTTAAGACAGCGCTTTTTCCACAGCTGGCCTCAGCGAAAAGCGACTGTGCCGATCTTAAGGCCATTCCACTGGCCTCGACGGATTTCCAGTTCAACGCGCAGCGTCTGGTTATCAGTATTCCGCAGGCGGCTATTGATATACCGGCGCGTGGCTATGTGCCACCAGAAATGTGGGACGAGGGCATCAATGCCGCCATGCTCAATTACAGCCTGAGCGGGGCCAACTCCTGGGCGAAGACCGGAGGGGCTGACAGAACGGACAGCCAGTATGCCAACCTGCGTCCGGGGATCAACATTGGGCCGTGGCGCCTGCGCAACTACACCACCTGGTCCCGGGATGCGTCGGGTCAGGATAAATGGGACACCGTTTACACCTATGCGCAGCGGGCCGTTATTCCCCTGAAAGCGCAGCTGACGCTCGGCGACAGCTCTTCCCCGGCTGACGTGTTTGACAGTATCCCTTTTCGCGGCGGCCAGCTGGCGTCCGACGATGACATGCTGCCGGATTCCCTGAAAGGCTACGCGCCCGTGGTTCGCGGTATTGCGCGCACGAATGCGCAGGTGGTGGTGCGCCAGAATGGCTATCAGATCTACCAGAGCTACGTCGCCCCGGGGGCGTTCGAGATAACCGACATGTACCCGACGGGCGGTGCCGGGGATCTGGATGTGACAATCAAAGAAGCGGATGGAAGCGAACAGCATTTCACCTTGCCTTACGCCTCTCTGCCGGTGCTGCAGCGCGAAGGGCGTCTGAAGTATGCCATCACGGGCGGCCAGTATCGCGCCTATAACAGCAGCGTGGAAAAGACGCCTTTCGCGCAACTGACCGGTATTTATGGTCTCCCGCAGGGTCTGACGCTATACGGCGGCGTGCAGGGATCGGGCAAGTACCGGTCGCTCGCCGTTGGGGTGGGTAAAAACATGGGGGATTTTGGTGCGATCTCCACCGACGTAACCCAGGCCTGGTCTACGCCGGATAACACGCCCAAAACCAGCGGCCAGTCCTGGCGCGCGCGGTACAGCAAGAACTTTATTGATACCGGAACAAACTTTTCGATTGCGGGGTATCGCTATTCGACCAGCGGCTACTGCGGAATGCAGGAAGTGCTGGACTCCTGGGGAGACAGTACCGCGCTTCAGGACAGGCGGCGTAACCGCGCCGAATTGACCATGAGCCAGACGCTGGGCGGGGATCTGGGGTCCCTGACCCTCAGCGCCGCGCGGGAAGACTACTGGAATTCGGGCAAATCAATGGCGTCCTGGAGCGTCGGGTATAACAACTACTGGCATAACATCAGCTATGGCGTGACCTGGACATACAGCAAAAACGCCAGCGCAGCCTCTTATGGCACCGGGAGCAGTAAAACGTACGACCACGACCAGCTTCTGGCATTTAACGTCAGCGTGCCGCTGGAGAAATTCCTCCCGCAGACGTGGGCGAACTATGGCATGAACGCCAGCAAGAATAACGGCACTACGCACAGCCTGGGCATGAACGGCGTGGCCCTGGAAAACAACGCCCTTAACTGGAACGTGCAGCAGGGCTACGGCACGGACGGCGTGGGATATACCGGCAACATGAACGGGGATTACAAAGGGACCTACGGCGAAGTGACGGCGGGCTATGGCTACGACAGGAACAGCGAGCGTCTGAACTACGGCCTGCAGGGGGGCATCCTGGCCCACGCGGACGGCATCACCTTTTCCCAGCCGCTGGGGGAAACCAATGCCCTGATTAAGGCACCCGGCGCCCACGGGGTGGATATTCGAAACCAGTCCGGTATGCGAACGGACTACCGGGGCTATACGGTGGTGAGCAACCTCTCCGTGTACCGCAAAAACGACCTCACGCTCGATCCGGAAAATATGCCTGACGACGTGGAACTGGAGATCAATACGCGCACGGTCACGCCAACGCGAGGTGCGGTGGTCAGGGCAGATTATCTCTCTAAAGTGGGTCGCAAGGTGCTGATGACTCTGATGGACGACGGTCGATTCGTTCCTTTTGGGGCGATGGTGACGCTCGCCGGAGACGGTCACAGTAGTTTTATCGTCGGCGATCGCGGACAAGTCTATTTAACCGGCATGAGCGAGCAGGGGACGCTGATCGTGGCGTGGGGAAATCAGTCCGGCCAGCAGTGTCGCGCGGATTTCATCCTGCCGAAACAGGCCACCTATGGTGGCGTCACCCTCGTTAACGCCCTTTGCCGTCGGGAACATTAAGATGAAAACGATGAAATTTTTGCTGTTGCTCTGTTTATTGGCGGGCTGGAATGGTGCCTGGGCCGGGACGTGCACGACGATCGTGCCGCAAACGTCTTCTCTGTCGGTGGGCACCCTCAACGTGCAGCGCGATGCGCCTGTGGGAACGGTGATATTCTCCGGTGCGGCGTCAAATACGGGGTCCTATCTGACCGGCTGCAGCAATCCATTAATGCTGGGTTTTAGCATGCGGTATAACGGCGCCACGCTCAGCACCTATGGGAATCATGTTTACAATACCAACGTCAGCGGGATTGGGATTCGATTTTCATCGAACAACTATTTTGATAACCCGAGCAATACCTTCTCATACAACGCGCAAACCTCCTACGTCGACTGGTATGGCGGAAAAATTGAACTGGTGGTGACCGGGCCGGTTTCATCCGGGGCGCTCACGCCCGGCGTCATCGGCGTGGTAACCCTTCAGGGCAGCGACGCTATTTATCGCGATGGCCTGACAACGCAGTTGACCAGCGGCACGATCAATGCCCTGGCGTGTACGATTAATACGCCACAATTAACCTTCGCCATTGGAAATATACCCGCCTCTTCCTTTACTGGCGGTGTGGGAACGTCGCCGGCAGGCGCGCAAAATACGCAGAACCTCGGATTAAACTGCAGCGCCGGGACCAATATAAACGTCACGTTGAGCGGCATTCAAAATCCGGATAGCGGCAATACCAGCGTGATGGCCCTGACGGGGCAGGGTAATTCAGGAACGGCAAAAGGGGTGGGCGTTCAGCTCATCTATAACGGTACGCCGCTGGCCATGAACAGTCGCCTGCTATTAAAACAGTCCGCGGGCGGGGTCGAAACGCTCCCGTTAACGGCCCGTTATTATCAAACGCTGGGGACCGTTCAGTCGGGAACGGCCAACGCCTCGGCCACGCTTAATATAACCTACCAGTAGCAGGTGAGAAGATGAAACTAGCGCACAAAAAAACGCTCCTGCTTGCCCTGTTGAGCTGGAGGGCGTTTTCCGCCGATGCGGTCAATATCGGCGTAACGGGGAATATCGTGGCATCGCCCTGCATATTTAATGGCGGGAATACGAATCTGGATATTAACCTCGGCAATATTCAGGCTTCCAATATGGCGACGCCAGGATCCACGTCCGATCCGGTTGCGTTCAATCTGCTCTTTACAAGCTGTCCGCTGGGAACCCGCAGCGTCACGGTGACGTTCGCAGGTAACCCGGATCCCGCAGCAGGCGCGGACTACTACATGAACAGCGGAACGGCCACTGGCGTTGCCGTCGCCATGAGTGACGCCGCGACCGGCTCGCTTAAAGGGACGGGCTCCAGTATCACAAAGGCTATTGCGGCAGACAGCTCTGCCACGATGCCCATGCAGGCCTGGGTCAAATCCGCTTCAGGCGGTGTTACGCCCGGAAGTATCAATGCCGTTGTCGTGATGACCATGCAGTACAACTAAATGACGGTGATACGTATCTCTTAAAGACGTTGGTATGAACTATGTTAAATATTCTGATTCAGGAAACGGATCTGTTTTTTCAGGCTGGGCTACAGAACTTTTTAGAGAATTTTTTTAAGCAAAACTTTAATCGCGTCATCACCTTTAATCTTGACCTGACCCATGAAAACGTCAGTCAGGCCGATATTATTGTTCTGTCATTGTGTCAGGGTGAAACACTGACCTGTTTTCCCGAGTTACTGGCCCGGAAAAAAGGGATTGTGATAGGTTTCGTCGACGATGAGCTGCGATTTTCCGCGTCGCCCTCCTGCTTTCAGGACATCATTTTTCTCTCTCGCCGTGTATCGCTTGATCGTATCAGTGGTGAACTGTTTATCGCGTGGTTCAGGACACAACTACCGGGTTACAAGTGGACTAAAAGGAGCTGTTTCGACTGCCAGCATAAAGGTTTATCCCGGCAACAAATTCGCATTATGGTGAATTTTTACAGAGGGCTGTCGGTTGTGCAGATCGCGCACGCGCTGGAGATGAGCGAGAAAACGGTCTTTACCCATAAATATATGATGATGCAAAAATTTAATCTGCGCAGCGATTACGAGCTGATCGTATTGCTGAGAAGGTTGATGGAGAAAAAGAGCCAACCCAACCAGCTTCGCGATTTCCTGGAAAACGATTATGTATAACCTGGCAATGCTCTATCAAAATTTTTCAGGCAACTTAATAATATTAAGTAACACACCTCTTTGCATGTCGATATAGCCCCCTTCTTTTAATGCCGAGAGTATACGCATCACGCCACTCCGGGACAGGTGGGTTTTATCTCTGATATAGCTTTCAGCAGTGACACTGAGCCTGAACGAGGGTTCTTCGTTTGAGAGCGCATAAAGTTGGGCGATGACAATATCATAAGCGGAAGGGCCCGTTAAATCTTCATAACTGTGAAAGAGCTTACCTGCCAGGCTCATCAGATGATATGCCAGGGGCTCCCAAAGGTTATGACGCTTAACCGTCTCATTAACAAATTCCATTTTAAGGATGACGATGTCACAGTTATTGAATGTCTTGATATAGCCGCGCATCTGGGTCTGATGCAAATTGCTGAGGCCGATCACCGCGGGCCCTTGAACCGTAGCCATCGCTAAATCGTGGTTGCTACGGTGTATCATGACACGTCCTTTGAGCAATACATAACAGAGACGCTCATTGCCAACCACAAAATTTAATCGACGGCGTGGCAGCACTTTTTTCAAATCTGAACCGTGTTGAAGATAATCGATCAGCAAATTTGTCGCTGATGAAGGATCACATACCCATTTTGTGGAGAACTCATCGAGCATACGCGCGCCTGTCCGTCAAACCTTCCAGTAATCATGGGGTTCAGTATAGCGTGGATCCTGCCGAGTCTCCCTAAGCGCGCGTTTTGTTCAGTATTTCAAAGGTAAGTGATTGATAGAAATCAAGATGCCGCGTTTAAGTTCAACGCATCCCGCATCCCGAAGTTCTGCAAGGATCCGCATTATGCCGCTACGAGAAAGATACGTTCTGCTTTGGATGTAATTCGCTGCGGTAATATTGCTGCGGATACGCTCCGATTCGTTCATCAGTTCAAGCAGCTGGAACCGGATTATCTCATATGAGGACATCTGTGATATCAATGTGCAGTGCTCGTAAACGCGAGAAGCGGTGTAAATCACTAACTTGCACAAACTCTCCCACAGTCCAAAACTCTCAATCAGCAGATTGAAACGTTCCAGAGAAAGGCGGCTCATCACAGCATTTTCATTCACTCTGACGTACAGGTTTTCGGTCTGTGAGAACTGATTACTGATACCCATAATGAAAGTCGCTTGTTCAGAGTTAAGCACCATACCATCCCCTCGTCGGTTCAGCGTGACACCACCTTGATGAAGTATGTAACAGGTTCTTTTTTTACCGGAATGATAGCGCAGGACTTCGCCTTTATTCGCATTAAAACGCGTGGCAAAGGGAGCGATTTGTTCAATAATTTTATTGATATCATCAACGGGCTTAAATGCATGCGCAGGAGTAACCTCAGTGATTTCTCCCGTTGACATTTTAGTATTCATATTAATCCCTCCAGACGCTCTTTATGTTTGTCAAAAGATGCGTCAGAGATTATCTATCCGAGGGGAGTATAAATAAATAATAGGTTGATTTCATAATGGACTCGACCATTAACAAATATTTAATAATTTGAAATAGACCACTTAAACAAATTTTACGTGTTAAAGAATGGTTAAGATTAAAGTCTACTGTTGGGCTAAAAACCAATTGTCGAAAAAATTAAACTTCTGTAAATTTCGCTTCAGCAAGTGAGAGGGTGAAAACAAAGTTATCGAATAAATATCTTTGCGTTCTGCTTACTGCACGTTGGAAATGAGATATCTGGCGCAAAAAATAAATGGCCTAAATCCATCTGGATGTTGCTGCCTAAATTTCGGTAATTTATAAAGTTATTAAGGAAATAAAATCATGAAAAAGAATATTATTGCTGCTGCTTTCGCTGCGACTGCTGCTCTGACCATGTCTAACGCATTCGCTTCTGCTGGTACCGTTAATTTCACCGGTGAAATCATCGATGCAGCGTGCACCGTTGACGCGGGTTCTGTAAACCAGACCGTTGATCTGGGCCGTTACAGCAAATCTGAATTTACCGCTGCTGGCGATAAAACCGCTGCGACTAAATTCTCAATCGTGCTGACCGACTGCCCGGCAACCGTAACAGGCGCAACCATCAAGTTTGACGGCTCTGCGGACCCAGCAAACTCCAACCTGCTGGCTGTAACCGGTGGCGCAACGGGCGTTGCTATCAACCTGATGACGGCTGACAGCCAGGATCTGCCGCTGGCTGGCGTTAACTCCCACGTATACAGCCTGTCTGAAACTGTACCAAACACCCTGGACTTCTTCGCTCAGTACGAAGCAACGTCTGCAACTGTTGGCGTAGGTCCAGCAAACGGTGTAGCGAACTTCTCCGTTAGCTACCAGTAATCTTCCTGACCGGAAAAATATATGAGGGCCGGTATACGGCCCTTTTTTATCGAGGTGTAAAATGAATTTTCTTAGCAAAACTTTAATTGCCTGCGCAGTGATTTCAGCAAGCGTGTCCGCCGCCAATGCGGGTGTTATTATTGGCGGAACGCGTGTCGTCTATGATGGCAATAAAAAAGAAGCTTCCATTGATGTTAACAACCCGGATAAGACGCCGTACCTTATTCAGTCATGGGTTGAGACATTAAATGGAGGCGCTGAGAAAGCTCCTTTTATTATTACTCCTCCGTTGTATCGACTCGATGGCGGCCAGCAAAACATTGAGCGTGTCGTGGTGACCGGCAACTTGCCGCAGGATAAGGAAAGTCTCTACTGGCTGAATATTAAAGCGATACCGTCAGCGCCCAAAAAAGATAATACGCTGCAAATAGCGATTAAAACGCGCATTAAGCTGATATACCGTCCCGCAGGCTTAAAGTCTCAGCAGCCGCAGGAGTTGAGTCATCAGTTAACCTGGCGTCGTAATGGAAATCAACTTCAGGTTACCAACCCAACCAGCTATGTCATTAACTTTAATGAAATCAGTCTGGGCGGTAAAAAAATTGAAAATGTTTCGTATGTACTTCCTGGTGAATCAATGAATTTCACGCTGCCTGCTGGCGCTAACTCAACCTCTGTTAATTATAAAGTCATTAATGATTATGGAGCGGTGAGTGACGTGCAAAGCGCAAGCTTGTGAAAATAATTGGTTTTGGAATGTCGTTTCCAAGGTGACGTGAATGATGATAGTAAGGGAATATAATAATTTTAAACCTGCGCGATTGGCTTTACTGATTGCATTTGCCCTTGCTGGCTCAGTGCAGAATGCCATGGCGCGTGATTACTTCAACCCGGACCTGGTTGAACTCGATAATCCGCAAAATGGAGGTAAAACCGATCTCGCTGCGTTTGAAGCGGGCTCGCAGGCGCCGGGAACTTATCACGTCGATGTGATGCTGGATAACGAACTTGTTGATACGCGTGATATCGAATTCAAAACCTCTGGTGCTCCCAACGATGAGGGGAAATTAGAACCTTGTCTGACCGTGGAGCAGCTGAAAGAGTGGGGCGTAAAAACCGAGCTTTTCCCGGCGCTGGCGGTGGACAACGAACGTTGTGCGAATCTGCACGCGATTCCTTCCGGATCCACTGAATTCCAGTTTGGCGCACAGCGTCTGCTTATCAGCATCCCGCAGGCGGCCATTTCTCGTCAGGCGCGCGGATACGTTCCACCAGAACAGTGGGATGACGGAATCACGGCTGCGCTGCTCAACTACAGCCTGAGTGGCGCTAACAACCGCTCGCGCAACGGGAGCAGTGATATCAGCAACACGCAGTACGCTAATTTGCGTCCGGGAATCAATATCGGGCCATGGCGTCTGCGCAACTACACCACCTGGTCACGGGATGAAGATGGCAAGGACAAATGGGACAGCGTTTACACCTACGCCCAGCGCGCGATCGTTCCGTTAAAAGCGCAGATGACCCTCGGGGACAGCACTGCGCCTGCTGATGTTTTCGACAGTATGCCGTTCCGCGGTGCGCAGCTGGCCTCCGATGATGATATGCAACCCGACTCCCTCAAAGGGTACGCACCCGTCGTGCGCGGTATCGCGCGTACCAATGCGCAGGTCATTGTCCGTCAGAATGGGTACGAGATTTACCAGACCTACGTTGCGCCTGGCGCCTTCGAGATCACGGATATGTATCCGACCGGGGGGGCAGGCGATCTGCAGGTAACAATTAAAGAGGCTGACGGTAGCATTCAACAATTCACCGTCCCTTATGCTTCACTGCCCGTACTGCAGCGAGAAGGGCGATTCAAGTACGCCGTCACGGGTGGGCAATATCGTTCCTATAACGGTAGCGTAGACAAGACACCGTTTGCGCAAATTACGGGCATCTATGGCTTACCGTATGGCTTAACGGCGTACGGCGGTGGTCAAACGTCGAGTCACTACCAGTCGATCGCTGCCGGTATGGGCAAGAACATGGGAGATCTCGGCGCAGTTTCTGTCGACGTCATTCAGGCATGGTCTAGCCCGCAAAATCTGCCGAGCGATAGCGGCCAGTCCTGGCGCGCCCGCTACAGTAAAAACTTTGTCGAAACCGGCACTAACTTTGCCATTGCAGGCTACCGCTATTCGACCAAAGGCTTTTATGGTATGCAGGAAGTGCTTGATTCCTATGGCGATACGGGTGTGATGCAGAATCGGCGTCGTAACCGTATGGAGCTAACCATGAACCAGTCTCTGGGCGGTTCATTAGGCTCGATCATGGTCAGCGCTGTCCGCGAAGACTACTGGAGCTCCGGGCGAGCCATGGAGTCCTGGAGTCTGGGGTATAACAATTTCTGGAACGGCATCAGCTACGGTTTAACCTATACCTCAACGCGTAACGGGACGCCTGGTACCTATGGTAACCCTACGAGCTATGACAAAGACCAGATGGTGGCGTTTAACATTAGCGTGCCGCTGGATAAATTCCTGCCGCAGACGTGGGCAAACTACAGCGTTAATAACAGTAAAAATAGCGGAACGACTCATACGGTTGGCATCAACGGGACCGCGCTGGAAAACAATGCCCTGAACTGGAACGTTCAGCAGGGCTATGGCAGCGATAATGTCGGATACAGCGGCAACGTGAACGGTGATTACAAGGGTACCTATGGTGAGGTGACGGCAGGTTACAGCTACGACCAGAATAATGAGCGTCTGAACTATGGTATTCAGGGTGGTGTCATCGCGCATGCTGACGGTGTGACGTTATCGCAACCGCTGGGTGAAACGAACGTTCTGGTAAAAGTGCCGGGAGCGAAAGGTCTGACGGTACGAAACCAAACGGGCGCGAAAACGGACTATCGGGGATATACAACGGTAAATAACGTCAGCGTATATCGTAAAAACGATATCGTGCTCGACCCGGAAAGCATGTCCGATAACGTCGAACTGGATCTCACTACGCGAACAGTCGTGCCGACCCGCGGAGCTGTGGTACGCGCTGAATATACTGCCAATGTTGGCCAGCGTGCGCTGTTTACGTTATTACGTGGTAATGGTCAGCCTGTTCCATTCGGGGCGATTGTCAGCGTCAATGGAATTAAAAATAGCGGCTTTATCGTTGGTGACAATGGTCAGGTTTACCTAACAGGATTAGGTGAGAATGTTGACCTTATCGCACAGTGGGGGGAAGGAACAGATAAGCAGTGTAGGGCGTCATATGCTTTAAAACCTTCCGATACAAAAAATAACATTGCTGTTGTCAGTACAATCTGTCGATAGGAAAGGAAATGAATATTTTTAGATTTCTTTTATTATTTATTCTCACTGCCGGGTCTGGGATGAGCTTTGCAGCATGCACGAATAACGCAACTACTCCAACCATCAATATTAATTTTGGGAGTGTAATTGCACAAAGAGATGCACTTCCCGGCACAACCGTTGTAACAAAGACGGGTTACTATAGTATGAACTTTACGTGCACTGATACTAATAATACTTATCAGGAAACAATGTATTTCAATGCATTGGGTAACTATCTTTATGATATAGGTATCAGTGGCTATGGTTTGCGACTTTCACAAAACGATGGGGCCTTAAATTTTCTTCATTATTTCCCTACTGGTGCAAGCCTTGTGGGAACGCAAAATGGCACATATCGTTATAAAGCGGAGATTGTCAGAACAAGCGGTGCTCAAGGTTCAGGTAATTTTCTGACTGGCAAACTTGCTGACGCATCTATTGTAAATCAATTTTATATAGCCAGCTGGTATGTTACAGGAGGTAGCATTACCACGACTGCTTGCAGCCTAAATACAGGGTCGTTGAGTTTCCCTATGGGGAATATTCCTACTACGAGTTTTGGCTCCACTGTAGGTACAACGTCAAGTAGCGCACAAGTTACTCAAAACCTGGGGTTAACATGCAATCCGGGTGCGAATATAAATGTTTCACTAAGCGGGCAGCAAAATCCTGATGTATCAAACACAAGTGTTTTAGCACTGTCAAACCAAGGGTTGCCTGGAGTTGCACAGGGTATTGGAGTACAGGTTTTATATGGCGGAGTACCTCTTAACCTTAATGGAAACGTGTTACTCAAGCAATCTACTGGCGGCGCTGAATCGCTACCGATTGTTGTTCGTTATTATCAAACGAAGCCGAATATTGCTCCCGGTTCAGCCAACGCAACAGCGACATTGAATATTACGTATCAATAAGGAAGTAAAATATGAAATTTATGTATTTAGTCCTGGCTTCGTACATTATGATGCCGTTGTTATCCTATTCCGCAGATACGGTAACGATTAACGTAACCGGTAATATAGTAGCGTCGCCCTGTATCGTAAATGGTGGATCGAACAGCCTTAATGTTGATTTAGGGAATATCCAAGCAACAGCACTCTCGACGCCGGGGGCTGCATCAACGCCAGTGCCATTTACACTGTCAGTGACAAACTGTCCGAATGGTACCAGTACTGTCAGAGCAGATTTTGATGGTTCTGCATCCCATGATGCGCCTAATCTCTATGAGAATATGGGCACGGCAGGAAATGTGTATATTGCTTTGTATGATGGCGTAACAGGTGATTCTTTAGGGCCAGGATGTACTTTGTTTAAATCTGTTCAAAGCGACCGTACAGCGTCGATTCCCCTCAAGGTTAATGCGTATTCGATTGATGGTACTACAACGCCAGGTTCAATTAATACGGCTATCGTTCTCACGATGAGCTATCAGTGAAGGCACAATGATATGAATATAAAGATTATTTTATTTTCTTCACTCCTGAGCTCAGCCCCTTTGATGACGTGGGCCGAAACAACAATTAATGTCACTGGCCAGGTCATTGCCAGCCCGTGTGTCGTAGACACGGGCACCGTTTCTAAAGTGGTCAATCTGGGGGAAGAAACCAAGCAGAATCTCATAAATGCCGGTGACGGTGCCGTCTGGTCTGATTTTGATCTGCTGGTGCAAAACTGTCCTGCTGGCACCAGCAGCGTAACGGCCAAATTTACCGGTAATGCAGATACGCAAGATCCCACGGCATGGAAAAACAGCGGGACCAGCAACAATGTGGCATTACGTATTGCCAGCAGGGATCATGCGACAGCATATAGCGTGAACAGCACAATGCAGGTGAATGTCGACAGCAGCACGCGCAGTTCGACATTCCCGCTGTCAGCGAGAATGTTTACGCCACAAGGAAATTCCACTGCCGGAACATTCCAGGCAGTAATGAATGTAGATTTTACTTATCAGTAACGGCTGAAATATTTTTTTTAAAATAATAAGTTTGAGACATCCATGTTGATTAATTCCTTGCTTGAGCATGCTATATGCGGTGTTCGGTTCCAGCCTATCTATTCTTCACAGGAAAAGAAGATAAAGGCTTGGGAGATGCTAAGTACCTTACGTCAGGGAATTGATTGCGAAACGTTTTTTGAAAAGATGTCTTTGAATGCAAGTTCTCGTTTGCTGCGCTGGCAGTTGCGTATAATTCCTCTGTGTGAAGAGGATGGTGACTATTTTCTTAACGTCCCCGCAAAATTATTATGCCAATCAGAATTGGTCAGTGAAATATTGCCCAGCCTGCGTTCTGGTATCGTTATTGAGGTACAAGATCCGTGCAATTTTATTTTGCTAACAAATGAAGAGCGAGAGAGTTTTGATATAATGCATCAGAGAATAAAAAAAACAGGTGCAAAGATATGGTTGGATGATGTTAGAAGTGAGCATTTAGCGCCGCTGGGTGAACGTATTTGCATATTTGATGGTGTTAAAGTAGATAAAAAGAGCTTGTGGGAAAACAGATCGACTCCCCGGGCCTTACAATCAATGATAGCCTACTGCGCTATGATGGTAGATCAGGTGCTTATTGAAGGCATCGAAAATAACGAACTGTTTTCTTTGGCTCAGAATACTGGATGCAATTTAATGCAGGGATTTCTTTGGCCTGAAAAAAAGTTGAATGTCGATTATGTCTCGGTCTGATAAATGATAAATGTTTTAATTAAAGAAGATGATTTTTTATATCACCATAGCCTCAGGTCATTTGTTGAAGATTTTTTTAACAATGAATGTACAAAAAAAGTCAATTTTCTCAATGGCTATGATGTGGAGAATATTGCTCGGGCGGGAATAATCGTTTATGCGTTCAGCAAGGGCGAACATTATACCTGTTTCCCGGAATTAAAATGCGCGCGTAAATGCGTCATAATTGGTATTACCGAAGCGGAAGAGCCATCGTCATCGTTTTTACCGCTCTGCATTCAGCAGACCTTTTTTGTGTCGCGCTCAGCGTCACTCTATCTGTTGAAGAGGGTATTGCGCCAGGCCTGGAGTGCATACAGTGCGCCTGTTATCCCTGTCCTTTCAAAAGCCTGTTTAAGCTGTAAGCATAAAACGTTATCACAGCGTGAGCTCAATATTATGGCCGGTCTTTTCAAGGGGGAATCCGTCAAAAACATAGCCAGGGAGATGATGCTCACGCCAAAGACGATCTATGCCCATAAGTATGCGGTTATGCATAAGTTTAACCTGAGCAGTGAGCATGAGTTGCTGGAGCTCCTGAACCGATTGCTTGAAAAGCGCTGTAACCCCAATTTGTTTCGTGATGCATTAGATCTGTTTCATTAGGGAATTACCCGGCCAAAAAGATGATCATTCTGGTGCCGGGTAAACCTGATGCTATTTACGCTGTTCCTCAGACGTTCGCCGCGCTCATCAGCCGCGACTTCATGGACTGATACGCCGACGCCGCATAGTCCTCCGCCCAGCGCTGATCCTCAATCGCCTCCAGCTGCACCGCGCAGTACTTCGTTTCCGGGGTTTTCGAGATGGGGTCGAGATTATCCTGCGTCAGCTCGTTGCAGGCCCCGATCCACCATTGATAGGTCATATAGACCGCCCCGGCGTTGATGCGCTCGCTAATGCTGGCGCGGGTGATCACTTTACCCCGGCGCGAACGTACCCAGACCAGTTGACCGTCGCTAATACCTAGTCTGTCCGCATCGGCAGGATTCACCTGCACCCGTCCCGGCTCATCGGCCAGGCTTTGCAGCGCGGCGCAGTTACCCGTCATCGAGCGGCAGGAGTAGTGACCCACCTCGCGGACCGTACACAGCACCAGCGGGAAATCCGCATCCGGAGTTTCTGCCGGCGCGCGCCACGGTGCGGCAAAGAGCTGCCCTTTACCGCTCGGGGTATCGAACTGATTATCTTTGTACAGGTACGGCGTGCCGGGGTGATCGAGCGTCTGGCACGGCCACTGCACGTGGCCCATCTCGCCCATTTTTTCATACGTCACGCCGTAAAAGAGCGGGCACAGCTCGCGCATTTCATCCCAGATCTGCTGGTTATCGTCGTAATGCATCGGATAGCCCATCTCGGTGGCGAGCAGGCTGATGATCTCCCAGTCGCGCTTCACGTTGCCTTTGGCCTCAATAGCCTGGCCAAAACGCTGGAAACCCCGGTCGGCGCAGGTAAAGACGCCGCCGTGTTCGCCCCATGAGGTGGCAGGGAGCAGAACGTCCGCCACTTCCGCCGTTTTGGTCATAAAGATGTCCTGAACCACCACGAAGTCAAGCGCCTCGAAACCGCTGCGGACCAGGCCGAGATCGGCTTCCGTCTGCAGCGGATCTTCCCCCATGATGTAATAGGCTTTGACCTTGCCTTCCAGCGCAAGGTGAGGCACCTCAGTAATGCGCGTCCCGACGCGATCGTCCATGTTATTCACGTCGATCCCCCAGGCATCGGCGAACTTCTGCCGGACAGCCGGATCGGTCACATCCTGATAGCCGGGGAACATATTCGGCAGAACGCCCATATCGCAAGCACCCTGGACGTTGTTCTGACCGCGCACGGGACCGACACCGACGGCAGGGCGGCCGAGGTTGCCGGTCAGCAGTGCCAGGCTGGACAGCCCTTTGACGACATCGACGGCCTGGCCAAACTGGGTCACGCCCATTCCCCACATTACGGTGGCGGAAGGGGCCGCCGCGAAGGTGCGCATTGCCTGACGAACGTCGCGGGCGGGGATGCCGGTGAGGTGTTCTACGCGCTCAGGGGCATACTCTTTCACCGTCTGCCGATAGGCCTCAAGTCCTTCAGTAAACCGCGCGACGTAGTTCTTGTCGTACAGCTCCTCTTCCAGAAGTACATAGCCAAAGGCGTTCACCAGCGCCATGTTGCTACCGTTCTTCAATTGCAGATGCTGATCGGCAATGCGCGCCGTTTCGATGCGGCGCGGGTCGCAGACGATGATTTTCGCGCCGTTTTCACGGGCTTTTAGCACGCGCCGGGCGACGATAGGGTGGGAGTCTGCGCAGTTATAGCCAAATACCAGCAGGCATTTGGAGTGTTCAATATCGTTGATAGAGTTGCTCATTGCACCGTTGCCGAGGGTCTCCTGAAGTCCGGCGACGGAAGGACCGTGACAAACGCGCGCGCAGCAGTCGACGTTGTTGGTGTGCAGTACCGCGCGGGCAAATTTTTGCATCACGTAGTTGGTTTCATTCCCGGTACCGCGCGACGACCCGGTGGTCATAATCGAACGCGGGCCGAACTGGGCTTTAATGCTGCTGAGCTTCCGGGCGGTGTAGCGGATAGCCTCTTCCCAGGTCACCGGGGTGAATGCTTCGCCTTTGCGGTAGCGGATCATGGGCTGGGTCAGGCGTGGGGTGAGCAGGCGGGTATCGTTAAGGAAATCCCAGCCGTAAAATCCTTTCAGGCATAGCGTGCCCTGGTTTGTGGCCCCCTCTGCCGCTTCGGCACGGATGATACGGTTATTCTCAACGACAAGGTTTAGTTTGCAGCCTGCACCACAGTAAGGGCAGACGCTGGCGATTTTTTTCATCAATAACAGACCTGTTAAGAAATGAAGCAAAATGACTGGTAAGCCCAGTCCCGTAACAGGGAGTAAGCAGAAACCATGCCATCTTTATAATGCTTCTTTACAGGGGGTTATGAAGAGAGGGGGGGTGTCATCGTCAGCCTGTTCGACAATTCTGACGATGACACGATCGCTGAATGACAGGGCGTTTAAACGTCATCCATGGTGTAGCCCACAACGATTTCAAGCGTCTTACGAATTACATCCGCCTGCACAACGTCTCTGGTCGCTTCCAGCGTCTGAATGAGCCACAGGATGATCGCTTTATTGGAAATATGACCTTCAGAGGCCAGAACACAGCGTACTGCAGTAGAAAAAATAGCGGACTCTTCAGCAAAACGATCGCCTGCGTGACGGAAATATTCCGCCAGCGCACTGTCTAAAAAAGCAGAGTGGTATTCGGGTTGAAGCTGAATATTTTGTCTCATTTGTTCTCACCGTAGCTGTTAAAATGCAGTCAATGTATTTTTTTGGGATCGGACGGCTTTCCCTTTCCAAACAACGACACAACATTGCCTCTGTTATCATTGAGAGGTCCCTCTCTGCTTATTCGTCCTTGCGCGGTTCTGCGACGTTTTAATCCGAGGCTTTTTGATCCGATATCGGCAATCGCCTTCGCCAGTGTCTCCCGCCGCCGGGGATTCTTTTCATGTGTTTTCATCTGCCGCAGACGCTGAACCAGAGCTTCAGTTGTAACGGGGCCACGCTCTCTCAAAAGAGAAAGAACGGCTTCGCCAATCAGCTGATCGGTCAGTTTGTCTGCGTCACTGCGGTTCATCACGTTATCGTTCGAAGAGCAAACCAAGCAGCATATGGTAATGCTGTTCCTCTTCGGGGCCCTCGGCCCTTTCAAGGCGACTTAACAGTTTGGTACAGAGCGATTTGCGATTGAGATTTCGCCCGTCGCTAAGGATCTCAACAACGACCTGACCCAGCGTTTCCTGTTGGGTGGGAAGCGTGGCTTTTTCGAAGTACTGTGCGATCGCTGCTGCGGAATCTGCGACGTAACCTTTCTGCTGCATGTTTCGCTCCTGTAAAATTATGTAATCAGTAACGTTACATTTAAGGTATACACTTTTTCTAAATCTGTACATTAAAAATGTACAGATTTTTAATAAAATCAGGATATATTTTATAAATGCTCTATTTTTCAATCACTTGTTTGTTGTTCATGAAACGGGAATGCTACAGAATATATTGTACAAAACGCACGGCCGCTGTTAAGTTGTACAACACTTGTGAGAGTGCCATTAACGGGCGTAAATGATTGAGATGTAAATTATTTGTGAGGCAATTAATGTGCTATAAGAGAAGTCTCTCCACATGTTTTTGTGGTCAAAACCCTTAACCCCCAGGAATCGCATGCTTACAACCATCATTTACCGCAGTCATATCTGCGAGGACGTTCCAGTGAAAGCACTGGAAGCTATGGTCGCTGCTGCAAATAATAAAAACCGGCAAGCCAACGTCACGGGGATCTTGCTGTTTAACGGCACACATTTTTTTCAGTTGCTTGAGGGGCCAGTGGAGCATGTTTCTGCTATTTACGAGGAGATCTGCAACGACCCGCGACACCATAACGTAGTCGAGCTGATGCGCGATCACGGCCCCGTCCGGCGTTTTGGCAAGGTGGGGATGGAGCTTTTTGATTTGCGCCAGTTCGACAGGAATGAGGTGCTGCAACAGGTGCTGAACAAGGGAACAACACGCTATCAGCTGACTTACAATGACCGTCCGCTGCAGTTTTTCCGTACCTTTGTCGAGGCCACGGAAAAAGCGAACTATTTTGAACTGCCGCCTGCGGATTCCTGGGAGTTCGTTCGCGAAGAAACACGCTTGTCAGCGCAACCCGAGGTAATCGCGAAAGGAGCGGATTGCAGCTTCGCGTTCCAGCCGATAGTCGATCCGTTTATGCAGCAGGTCGTCTCCTGGGAGGCGCTTCTCCGCACGCCTGAAGGCGGCGCTCCGGGGATCTACTTCGCCAATCTGCCGCGTGACGACGTGTATACCTCTGATTTGCACAGCAAGCAGGTGGCACTCTCAATGGCCAGTGCACTCGGGTTGCAGAACCAGACGTTATCCCTCAACCTGCTGCCTATGACGCTGGTTAACATTCCTAATGCCGTTGATTTCTTGCTCACCGCAATTGAAGCAAACGGTTTTGTCCCTGAGCAAATTGTGGTGGAGTTTACCGAGAGCGAAGCCATTTCCCGTTTTGACGAGTTCACGGATTCAGTCAGACAGCTGAAAAGTGCAGGCATCAGCGTGACGATCGATCACTTTGGTGCCGGCTTTGCGGGACTACAGCTACTGGCCCAATTCCAGCCCGACAGAATTAAGATTAATCGCGATCTCGTCGCGAACGTGCATAAAAGTGGCCCTCGACAGGCCATCATTCAGGCGATTATCAAATGCTGTTCCTCGCTTGAAATTCAGTTCTGCGCGGTCGGCGTGGAGAAGGCAGAAGAGTGGATGTGGCTGGAATCTGCGGGCATTTCCCAGTTCCAGGGCCATCTGTTTGCAAGCCCCCGGCATGGCGGAATTCCGGCGATTGCATGGCCGGAGAAGAAATTCGATTTTTGATAAAGCTGTACAAAATTCGGCAGACTTAGCTGTACGAGAAGCAAACTTTAGACAACAATGTATTAACAGGTGAAGGGAGAACGACCCCTTTCACCTGAGCAAAATGCGGTCTTAGTTATACAAATGGTTTGTACAATCTGATAAGGTTGGTGTAGTTAGGTATGGAAGTTCTGAGCGTGAGGGAGTTAATGGCCTATTACAGTATCGGCGAAGTGGCCGAACGATGCGGTATCAACCCCGTTACGCTGCGTGCCTGGCAGCGACGTTATGGATTGTTGAAGCCGCAGCGCAGCGAAGGGGGTCATCGTCAGTTTGACGATGAAGATATCCTGCGTATTGAAGAGATCAAACGCCTGATGAAAAGCGGCGTTTCGGTCGGAAAAGTAAAAGCCTTGCTGGAAAATAAAGAAGTCCTGACTCAGGGTAACTGGGTCTCGTTCCAGGAAGAGATGATGACCGTTCTGCGTTATGCCAGCCCGGCAAAGCTGCGCGCCAAAATCGGTGAGTTCCGCCGGGAGCATGCCATGGATGCGCTGATTGATAACATCATTTCCCCCGTCCGCCAGCGAATGAATCAGGATCAAAATACTGTACGCCACATGGCGAGCATGCTTGACGGCGTCCTGATTGAATTCGCGGTTCTAAGCCTGGCGGAGTCGCGCAAGAAAGCGGGTAAAGATGCGTTGCTTATCGGCTGGGAATGCGATGACCGTACCCATCTTTGGCTTGAAGCCGCGCGGCTGGCGCAGCAAGGCTGGCACATTGACGTGCTGGCGGACCCGATTGATTCTCCGCGTCCTGAACTTTTCCCGGGGCAAAAAATCTTCGTCTGGACGGGAAAGACGCTAACACCGCGTCAGCAGGAACAGCTGGATCACTGGCGTGAGCAGGGTTTTAGCGTTTCATTTCACCAATAATAATCAGAGGCCTTGAGGGCCTTTTATTGTTTTAGACACTTCCAGAACAAAAGCTATCTCAAAAATAGGCATTTCCGATACATATTTTACTTTTCCTCTCTTCGCTGTTTTCTCCAACAGATAATCCATTAATTTTCAAAGTATTGAACAATTAAATCCATCCTGCCTGCATCCTGCCACAGGGTCTATGCTTAATAAAAGTAGACAAAAAGGGCGGTTTAGCCGAATGCCCCTGCTGACAGAGGGTTGAAGTGATAATCGTTATCACTAACATGGTGTTATGCCCTGATGGCTAATCAGATGAGGTGGACCTATGGAACTGCATTCAGAAACCTTCAATCCTGCCGATTTTGCCTGGCGTGGATTAACGCTCACGCCTGCGGCGGCGGCGCATATCCACGAGCTGGTGTCAAGAAATCCCGACATTCTCGGCGTGCGCTTAGGCGTTAAGCAGACCGGCTGCGCGGGCTTTGGCTACGTGCTGGATACCGTCACCGCACCGGAAAAAGATGACCTGGTGTTTGAAACCGACGGCGCAAAGCTGTACGTCGCGCTGCAGGCTATGCCGTTTATCGATGGAACCGAAGTGGATTACGTGCGGGAAGGTTTAAACCAGTTATTCAAATTTCATAACCCGAAAGCCCAGAACGAATGCGGCTGCGGCGAAAGCTTTGGGGTATAGGCGGTACTATGTCTCGTAATACTGAAGCAACGAGTGATGTAAACACCTGGAGCGGCGGACACCTCAACTATAAAGAGGGTTTTTTCACGCAGCTGCAGACCGACGAGCTGGCGAAAGGCATTAATGAAGATGTGGTGCGCGCCATTTCGGCCAAACGTAACGAGCCCGAGTGGATGCTCGAATTTCGCCTGAGCGCATTCCGCGCCTGGCTGGAGATGGAAGAGCCGCACTGGCTGAAAGCCCACTACGACAAGCTGAACTATCAGGATTACAGCTACTACTCCGCACCCTCCTGCGGCAGCTGTGACGATACCTGCGCCTCGCAGCCCGGCGCGGTCCAGCAGACCGGTGCCGAGAACAGCTTCCTGAGCAAAGAGGTTGAAGAGGCGTTTAACCAGCTGGGCGTGCCCGTGCGCGAGGGGAGAGAGGTGGCGGTGGACGCCATTTTCGACTCCGTCTCGGTAGCGACCACCTACCGTGAAAAGCTGGCCGAGCAGGGGATCATTTTCTGCTCCTTTGGCGAAGCCATTCATGACCATCCCGATCTGGTGAAAAAGTACATCGGCACCGTGGTACCGAGCAACGATAACTTCTTCGCCGCGCTGAATGCCGCGGTAGCCTCTGACGGCACCTTTATCTACGTGCCGAAAGGCGTGCGCTGCCCGATGGAGCTCTCCACCTATTTCCGCATCAACGCCGAAAAAACCGGACAGTTTGAACGCACCATTCTGGTAGCGGACGAAGGCAGCTACGTCAGCTATATCGAAGGGTGCTCCGCCCCGGTGCGCGACAGCTACCAGCTGCACGCGGCGGTGGTTGAGGTCATCATTCACAAAGACGCCGAGGTGAAATACTCCACGGTGCAGAACTGGTTCCCCGGCGACGGCAATACCGGCGGTATCCTGAACTTCGTCACCAAGCGTGCGCTGTGCGAAGGTGAAAACAGCAAAATGTCCTGGACGCAGTCGGAAACCGGCTCCGCTATTACCTGGAAATACCCGAGCTGTATTCTGCGCGGGGATAACTCCATCGGTGAGTTTTACTCGGTGGCGCTGACCAGCGGGCATCAGCAGGCCGATACCGGCACCAAGATGATCCACATTGGGAAAAACACCAAATCGACGATTATCTCGAAGGGGATCTCCGCCGGGCATAGCCAGAACAGCTATCGCGGGCTGGTGAAAATCATGCCGACGGCCACCAACGCGCGTAACTTCACCCAGTGTGATTCAATGCTGATCGGTGCCGATTGCGGGGCGCATACCTTCCCGTACGTTGAGTGTCGCAACAACACGGCTCAGCTGGAGCACGAGGCGACCACGTCGCGCATTGGGGAAGATCAGCTCTTCTACTGCCTGCAGCGCGGCATCAGCGAAGAAGATGCCATTTCGATGATTGTGAACGGCTTCTGTAAGGACGTGTTCTCTGAACTGCCGCTGGAATTCGCCGTTGAAGCACAAAAACTCCTCGCCATTAGTCTTGAACACAGCGTCGGTTAAGGAAAGCACATGTTAAGCATTAAAGATTTACAGGTTAGCGTGGAAGAGAAAGCGATCCTGCGCGGTCTCAATTTTGACGTCAAGCCGGGTGAAGTTCACGCCATCATGGGGCCAAACGGCTCCGGGAAAAGTACGCTTTCAGCGACGCTGGCGGGACGCGAAGATTACGAAGTGACAGGCGGCTCGGTCGAATTTAACGGCAAAGATCTTCTGGAGATGTCGCCGGAAGACCGCGCGGGTGAGGGCATCTTTATGGCCTTCCAGTACCCGGTGGAAATTCCGGGCGTCAGCAACCAGTTTTTCCTTCAGACGGCGCTGAATGCGGTGCGCAAGTATCGCGGCCAGGAGGCGCTGGATCGCTTCGACTTCCAGGATCTCATGGAAGAGAAGATCAAACTGCTGAAAATGCCGGAAGACCTGCTGACCCGCTCGGTCAACGTCGGCTTTTCCGGCGGCGAGAAAAAGCGTAACGATATCCTGCAGATGGCGGTGCTCGAGCCCGAGCTGTGCATTCTGGATGAGACCGACTCCGGTCTGGATATCGATGCCCTGAAGATTGTCGCCGACGGGGTGAATTCCCTGCGCGACGGCAAGCGCTCGTTCATTATCGTTACCCACTACCAGCGCATTCTGGACTACATCAAGCCGGACTACGTCCACGTGCTTTACCAGGGACGTATTGTGAAATCCGGTGATTTTACGCTGGTTAAACAACTGGAGGAGCAGGGCTATGGCTGGCTTACCGAACAGCAGTAATGCGCTCCAGCAGTGGCACCGGCTGTTTGAGGAGCAGGGTAATACGCGCTCCGAGCAGGCGCAGCAGCACCTGCAGCAGATGCTGCGCCTCGGCCTGCCGACGCGGAAGCATGAGAACTGGAAATACACCCCACTCGACGGCCTGCTGAACGGCGAGTTTGTGACGCGTCTGGCGGAGATTGACCCGGCCCGGCGCGACGCTCTGGCGCTGACGGTGGATGCGGTGCGTCTGGTCTTTGTCGACGGCGTCTGGCGTCCAGAACTGAGTGATGACGCCCGGGATAGCGGGTTCGATATCGTCATTAACGACGACCGCCAGAGCCTGAGCACCCCGGTTCAGCCGGAAGTCTTCCTCCACCTGACCGAGAGCCTGGCCCGCAGCGTGACGCATATTCAGGTCAAGCGTAACCAGCGTCCGGCAAAACCGCTGCTGCTGATGCACATCACACAGGGCGTGGAGGGCGATGAGATCAACACCGCGCACTATCGCCATCACCTTGAGCTGGCGGAGGGGGCGGAGGCCACGGTAATCGAACATTACGTCAGCCTCAACGAGACCCGTCACTTTACCGGGTCGCGGCTTACGATGAACGTTGCCGCCAATGCGCAGCTTCATCACATTAAGCTGGCGTTTGAGAATCCGCAGAGCCACCATTTTGCCCATAACGATCTCCTGCTGGGCCAGGATGCCGCGGCGTACAGCCACAGCTTCCTGCTCGGCGGCGCGGTGCTGCGCCACAACACCAGCACGCAGCTTAACGGTGAAAACACTACGCTGCGCATCAACAGCCTGGCGATGCCGGTGAAGGCAGAAGTGTGCGACACGCGCACCTGGCTTGAGCACAACAAAGGCTACTGCAACAGCCGACAACTGCACAAAACCATCGTCAGCGATAAAGGGCGGGCGGTGTTTAACGGCCTGATTAACGTGGCCCAGCACGCCATCAAAACCGACGGGCAGATGACCAACAACAATCTGCTGCTGGGGCGCCTGGCGGAAGTGGACACCAAGCCGCAGCTGGAGATCTACGCCGACGACGTAAAATGCAGTCACGGCGCGACGGTCGGTCGGATCGACGACGAGCAGATGTTCTACCTGCGCTCGCGCGGCATCGACCAGCAGGCGGCGCAGAAAATGATCATTTACGCCTTTGCGGCGGAGCTTACGGAAGCGCTGCACGATGGCGTATTGAAGCAGCAGGTGCTGGCCCGCATTGGTCAGCGTCTGCCCGGAGGCGAAGCATGAGTTTTCCCGTAGAGAAAGTGCGGGCCGATTTCCCGGTTCTGACCCGTGAAGTGAACGGCCTGCCGCTGGCCTATCTTGATAGCGCGGCCAGCGCGCAGAAGCCGAATCAGGTGGTGGATGCGGAAGCCGAGTTCTACCGCCACGGCTACGCCGCCGTGCATCGCGGTATTCATACCCTGAGCGCCGAGGCGACCCAGCGCATGGAAAACGTGCGCACGCAAATTGCAACCTTCCTCAATGCACGCCTGCCGGAAGAGCTGGTATTTGTGCGCGGCACAACCGAGGGGATTAACCTTGTCGCCAATAGCTGGGGCAACGCCCAGGTGCGCGCGGGGGATAACATCATCATCACCCAGATGGAGCACCACGCCAATATTGTGCCGTGGCAGATGCTCTGCGAGCGTGTCGGCGCGCAGCTGCGGGTCGTTCCGTTGAACGACGACGGCACGCTGCAGCTGGAGCAGCTTGACGCCCTGCTGGACGATAAAACGCGGCTGGTGGCGGTCACCCAGGTCTCTAACGTACTGGGCACCGAAAACCCGGTGACAGAGATTATCGCAAAAGCCCATCAGGCCGGCGCGAAGGTGCTGATTGACGGCGCGCAGGCGGTGATGCACCACGCGGTGGACGTGCAGGCGCTGGACTGCGATTTCTACGTATTCTCCGGGCATAAGCTCTATGGCCCGACCGGGATTGGCGTGCTGTATGTGAAAGAGGACATCCTGCAGGCGATGCCGCCGTGGGAAGGGGGCGGATCGATGATCGCCACCGTCAGCCTGACGGAAGGGACGACCTACGCCCGCGCGCCCTGGCGCTTCGAGGCGGGCACCCCCAACACCGGCGGGATTATCGGCCTGGGGGCGGCGGTGTCTTACGTCTCCGCAATCGGCCTCGACGCCATTCAGGAGTACGAACAGCTGCTGATGCACTACGCGCTGCAGGAGCTTGCCAGCGTGCCTGACCTTACCCTGTATGGCCCGGCTGACCGACAGGGCGTGATTGCCTTTAACCTGGGGAAACACCACGCCTATGACGTGGGCAGCTTCCTCGATAACTACGGCGTGGCCGTCCGTACCGGGCACCACTGTGCCATGCCGCTGATGGCTTTTTACCAGGTGCCGGCAATGTGCCGCGCATCGCTGGTGATGTATAACACAATGGAAGAGGTCGACAGGCTGGTGGCGGGGCTTAAGCGCATTCACCAGCTGCTGGGCTAAGAAGAGGCAAAAGATGGCAGAACTGCCGGACAGAGACAAATTGCTGCGCAACTTTGGACGCTGTGCAAACTGGGAAGATAAGTACCTTTATATCATCGAGCTGGGGCAGCGTCTGCCGCCGCTCGGTGAAGAGGCGCATAACCCGGAAAACATTATTCAGGGCTGCCAGAGCCAGGTGTGGATTGTGATGGAGCAGTCTGACGACGGCACTATCGCCCTGCACGGCGACAGCGATGCGGCCATTGTAAAAGGGCTGATTGCGGTCGTCTTTATTCTTTACCACCGGATGTCGGCGCAGGATATCGTCGCGTTCGATGTCCGCCCGTGGTTTGAAAAAATGGCCCTGACCCAACACCTCACCCCGTCCCGCTCCCAGGGGCTGGAAGCGATGATTCGCGCCATTCGCGCCAAAGCTGCAATCCTTAGCTAGACTTACAGAACAGCATTCATTCTGTTTCGCGAGGTGGTTCCCGCCTCGCTGGTTTTTCAGCTTTCTGGCATCCTGCCAGTGAATAAGGAATCTCAGCATGAAGCGCGCGTCTCTAATAACTCTATTACTCCTCAGTTCGCTCGGTACGTTTAATTCGGCCCGCGCGATGGACTATCCGTTGCCGCCCGCAGGTAGCCGTCTGATTGGGCAAAATCAAACCTACACGATACAGGAAGGGGATAATAAGCTTCAGACAATCGCCCGTCGGTTTAATACGGCGGCGCAGGTAATCCTTGAAACGAACAATACCATTGCGCCAGTAAACCCGGCGCCGGGTACCGTTATCACCATCCCGTCGCAGATGTTGCTGCCGGATACCCCGCGCGAAGGCATTGTGGTTAACCTGGCCGAGCTTCGGCTCTACTACTTCCCGCCGGGAGAAAATATTGTCCAGGTATTCCCGCTCGGCATCGGACAGCTGGGGCTGGAAACGCCGGTGAGCACCACCCGCGTCAGCCAAAAAATCCCTAATCCAACCTGGACGCCAACGGCGGGCATCAGAGCACGTTCCCTGGCCCAGGGAATTAAATTGCCACCCGTCGTCCCGGCGGGGCCAAATAACCCGCTGGGGCGCTATGCGCTGCGTCTGGGAATTGGTAATGGGGAATATCTTATTCACGGCACCAGCGCGCCGGACAGCGTAGGTCTGCGCGTCAGTTCCGGCTGTATGCGAATGAACGCCCCGGATATTAAATCCCTGTTTGAACAGGTGCGGGTCGGCACGCGGGTACAGATCATCAACGAGCCGGTGAAATTCTCGGTTGAGCCGGACGGTAAGCGCTATATTGAGGTCCACCGTCCGCTGGCGCAGGTGGAGGGCGAGAACCCGCAGATTTCGCCCATTACTCACTCGGCAGACTTTGCCACCTTTGTTTCTCAGGCCGGAAGCGATAAGGCGTTAATTGATAAAGCCCTGGCGCGCCGTGCCGGGATCCCGGTTGTCGTATCCGCGGGTAGCGGCCCGTCGGCCAGCAATAGCGTGTTGTCGGTGCAGAACAGCAGGGTGTCTGCTGCGGTAGCAGAAGAGGAAGGGGCAAAGGTAACGCAGTAGCAGTTTGACGCAGGCAAAAAAAATGGCGCACAATGTGCGCCATTTTATTAACAGGTACTATTACTTACGGTATTTAGTAGCCTGGTTGTCCAGACGCTGGTTAGCGCGAGCTGCGTCGTCTTTAGCAGCCTGAACGTCGGAACGCATTGCGTTCACGTCGTTGCTCAGCTGGTCAACTTTAGCGTTCAGAGTCTGAACGTCAGAAGACAGCTGATCGATTTTAGCGTTGCTGGAGCAACCAGCCAGCAGAGTAGAACCCAGGATTACCGCGCCCAGTACCAGTTTAGTACGATTCATTATTAATACCCTCTAGATTGAGTTAATCTCCATGTAGCGTTACAAGTATTACACAAACTTTTTTGGGTTGAGAATATTTTTTTGATGGGAATACGCCTATTTTTGATCGTTCGCTCAAAGAAGCATCGAATCAGTGCGTTTTGAGTAAAAAGCTATGTAAAAAAAGGCATTTTTCATCGGATTCATCTTAGATAAATCGCATTTAAATAGAAAAACCCGATTTGCTTTTTGAATGAATTTGGCTAATGCCGGGAATAAAAAAAGCGCCCATTGGGCGCTTTTTATCAAATTTAATTCGTTCGTGAATTATTACAGCACGTGAACGGAGGCAGTATTGGTTGTTCCGCTTGGTACCAGAGCACCAGAAACCATTACAACCACGTCGCCCTTCTGCGCCAGACCGCTTTCCAGAGCCATTGCTTTACCCTGAATGTAGAAATCGTCAGTCGAGGCGATCTCTTTGACCAGGTGCGCAACCACGCCTTTGCTCAGCACCAGCTGACGTGCGGTGGTTTCGTTGGTGGTCAGGGCCAGGATGGTGGCATCCGGGAAGTATTTACGCACTGCGCGCGCAGATTTACCGCCCTGGGTCGCAACAACAATCAGTGGCGCTTCCAGTTTCTCAGCGGTTTCTACCGCACCGCGGCATACTGCTTCAGTGATGCGCAGCTTGCGGCTGTCGTTGTTGAAGTCCAGACGGCTGGTCATCACGCGGTCAGTACGTTCGCAGATGGTCGCCATGATGCCGACCGCTTCCAGAGGGTATTTCCCTTTAGCGGATTCACCGGACAGCATTACTGCATCGGTACCGTCGAGGATGGCGTTCGCCACGTCGCCTGCTTCAGCGCGGGTAGGGCGTGGGTTTTTGATCATGGAGTCCAGCATCTGCGTGGCGGTGATAACCACTTTACGCGCGCGAACACATTTCTCGATCATCATCTTCTGCGCGAAGATCACTTCTTCAACCGGGATTTCAACGCCCAGGTCGCCACGAGCAACCATGATGCCGTCAGACGCTTCGAGGATTTCGTCGAAGTTGTTCAGGCCTTCCTGGTTTTCGATTTTGGAGATGATCTGGATCTTCTCGCCGCCGTGGGCTTTCAGGTGCTCACGAATTTCAACCACGTCGGAACGCTTACGGATGAAGGACGCCGCAACGAAATCAACGCCTTGTTCGCAGCCGAAGATCAGGTCCTGTTTGTCTTTCTCCGCCAGTGCTGGCAGCGCGATAGAAACGCCCGGCAGGTTAACGCCTTTGTTTTCGCCCAGGTCGCCGTTGTTCAGCACTTTACAGATAACTTTGTTACCTTCAATAGCGGTCACTTCCATACCGATCAGACCATCGTCGACCAGCACGGTGTTACCCACAGACAGATCGCTGGTGAAGCCTTCATAGGTGACCGCAACGATTTCGCTGTTACCGACAACGGATTTGTCGGTAGTGAAGGTGAAGGTCTGGCCCGCTTTCAGAGAGACGTCGTTACCGCCTTCCAGTTTGATGGTACGGATTTCCGGACCCTTGGTGTCGAGCAGGATCGCCGCTTTTTTACCGGTCTTGCTCATCACGTTGCGCAAGTTCTGAATACGCTGACCGTGTTCTGCGTAGTCACCGTGGGAAAAGTTCAGACGCATCACGTTCATGCCGGCGTCCAGCATTTTGCTCAGCATCTCTTCGGATTCGGTTTTCGGGCCGATAGTACAAACAATTTTCGTCTTTTTCATGACAGTCTTAGTCTTTAAGTTGGGAAGGATATGGAAATCTCGCTCCGGGGGCGCACCGCCGCGGAGTCAAACCTGTGTTGCAAAAGAGTATATGACACGCACTAAGGATAGGAGACATCAAATGAGCGTGCAGAAGAAAGTGTGCCTGAGTGACAGCCCAACGAAGGAGAGGAGAAGTTGTACGTTGTTTTTTGTATTCCAAGCGCTGAAACCATTCACCAGGGATTTGGCGCGCATTATACGCTAATTTTAAGATAAAAGGAAAATGGAAACGGTGTTTCAGAATTAATCAATGCCGTTTCACATAATATTGTTATCAAGGCGTTAAGCCATGATGACAACTTTTGGCGGCAGGTGAGCGACCTGCCGCCGTTTGCTTATTTTTGCAGCGCCTGGCTGAGGTCGGCAATCAGGTCTTTTGGATCTTCAATGCCTACCGAGAGGCGGATCAGCTGCGGCACAATACCGTTTGCCAGCCGTTGCTCCAGCGGAATCGAGGCGTGCGTCATGCTGTAAGGCTGGCTCACGAGACTCTCCACCCCGCCCAGGCTTTCCGCGAGGGTGAACAGCTTCAGGTTGCGAATCACCTCGGTGGCGCGTTGCGCATCGCCTTTTACCACGACGGAAATCATGCCACCGGGCAGCGCCATCTGCGTGCGGGCAAGGTGGTATTGCGGATGTGATTCCAGGCCGGGATAGAACACTTTTTCGACCAGAGGATGCTGCGCCAGCCATTGCGCAATCTCCAGCGCGTTGCTGCTGTGCTTTTCTACCCTCAGCGCAAGCGTGCGGATACCGCGCAGGGTCAGGAAGCTGCTGAACGGATCCAGGACACCGCCGACCGCATTTTGCAGATAGCCAAGCTGGTCCGCCAGCGCCGGATTATCTCCCACCACTGCCAGCCCGGCCACCACGTCAGAGTGACCGTTAAGGTATTTGGTGGCGGAGTGCACCACGATATCGAAACCGGACGCCAGCGGGCGGTGGATCACCGGCGATGCGAAGGTGTTATCCGCCACGCTGATGACGTTATGACGACGGGCGATCGCCGCAATGGCCGCCAGATCCGCCAGCTTCAGCAGCGGGTTGGTCGGCGTTTCGACCCACACCATGCGGGTCTCCGGGCGAATGGCGGCCTCAAGTCCGGCTAAGTCGTCCGGCTTAACCCAGCTGACCTGCAGGCCCGTACTGCGTTTGCGCACGTTTTCAATCAGGCGATACGTCCCGCCGTAAACGTCATCAATGGCGACGATATGGCTGTCTTTATCCAGCAGCTCGAGCACCGTGGAGATGGCCGCCAGACCGGAAGCAAAGGCGTAGCCGCGCGTGCCGCCTTCGAGTTCGGCGATGGCGGTTTCCAGCGCATGGCGCGTTGGGTTGCCGCTGCGGGAATACTCATAGCCGGTATGCTCGCCGGGTGACGGTTGCGCAAACGTCGACGTGGCGTAAATCGGCGGCATGACGGCGCCGTGCGGGTCGTTGAATGCGCCGCTGTGGACGCTCAGGGTTGCCAGGTTTTTCATCGTTTAATCCTTTATTGCTGTAGACGATTGCGCCACGCGGTCAGGACGTCGCTGCGCGTAATTAGACCGAGAAAACGGTCATTGTCGTTAATGACGGCTACCAGACCTCGGTCGAAGATGGCGTGCAGGGCGCTCTCCGGGGCACGTTTATCGAGAAATTCCACCTGACGGGTCATGGCCGCCGTGACCGGCAGGGTAAAGCGGTCGCCGTCGCCGCCGATATGCCGCAGGAGATCCCACTCGTCGATAATGCCCACCACCTTGCCGTTCTCCAGGACCGGCAGCTGAGAGATGTCATACAGGCGCATGCGTGCCAGTACGGTGGAAAGCGTATCGTCCGGCGCGGCGGTGACGGTAGCGCCTTCATCATGGCGCAGGGCAATGTAGTCGGAGAGATCGCCCGCCTGAGGGCGCGTGATGAGCCCCTGCTGTCGCATCCAGTCGTCGTTGAACATCTTCGAGAGATATTTATTGCCGCTGTCGCAGGCAAAGGTCACCACGCGTTTCGCCACGGTCTGCGCCTGGCAATACTTCAGCGCCGCTGCCAGCAGCGTGCCGCTGGAGGAGCCCGCCAGAATGCCTTCCGTTTTCAGCAGCTCGCGCGCGGTGGCGAAGGCTTCGCGGTCGGAGATGCGCCAGGCGCGATTCACCCCTTCGATGTGGGCCAGCGGCGGAATAAAGTCTTCGCCAATGCCCTCTACCAGCCAGGAGCCCGCGTCGTGGTAGCGTCCGGTTTCCACCTGGTCAGCGAGAACGGATCCGGCCGGGTCAGCCAAGACAAATTCCGTCTGCGGCGAGTGCTCGGCGAACCACGCCTGCAGGCCACCGAGCGTACCACCTGAGCCGACGCCGACCACGATGGCGTCAATCTGGCCGTCAAGCTGTTCATAGAGTTCCGGCGCCGTGGTGGTGCGGTGCGCCAGCGGATTGGCTTCGTTATTGAACTGGTCGATGTAAAACGCGCCCGGCAGCTCGTTAGCCAGACGCTGGGCGTAATCCTGGTAATAGGCAGGATGGCCCTTGTTGACGTCGGAGCGGGTCAGCACCACCTGGGCACCCAGCGCGCGCAGATGGAAAATCTTCTCGCGGCTCATTTTGTCGGGCACTACGAGGATCAGCGAGTAGCCTTTCTGGGCCGCGATCAGGGCCAGACCGAGACCGGTATTGCCCGCCGTGGCCTCAATAATCGTGCCGCCCGGCTGCAGCTGGCCGGTACGCTCCGCTTCGTTAATCATCGACAGCGCAACGCGGTCTTTAATCGAGCCGCCGGGGTTCTGGTTTTCCAGCTTCAGAAACAGCGAGCAGGGACCGGTATCAAGCTTATGTAGCTGGATCAGCGGCGTGCGGCCAATCAGTTCGGTGACGGAGTGGTAAATCCTCATGATGTTTTCCTTTCGGGATGTCATGACGGGATGATAGGGCGATGAAATTTTCTCAATAAAGAACCATTCACTGCCGTTTAGAACGGAAAGGAATATAAATGCCATTTTTGGATGGCAGGACAGCAAGACGTAAAGTTGTCTGGATGTGGGGATGGCTATATCGGGATAAAACGCTGCAAAAATGACCGTTTTTTGCGAACGTCCGCCAGCAGATATGCATCCGGCAGATTATCATTGCTGAAATTGGTCTAAATGCTTCCCACCCGGTAAATCCGCTGTTTATTTCCGAAAGTTATAACACATTCTTTTTTGTTCATTTAAAAGCTGATAACGCCTGTTTACTATCGTTTGGACATCCATACTGCTAAACCGCCGAGGGCGGCACGGATAACGAATAAGAATGATTGTACTGAGCAATATTTCGAAAGTTTTTGACAACGGAAAGGTGGCACTCACAGCCGTTGATAACGTCAATTTGACGATAGCACAGGGACAAATATACGGAATTATTGGTTACAGCGGCGCCGGGAAAAGCACGCTGATTCGCCTGCTGAACGGTCTGGAGAAACCCAGCGCCGGGAGCGTCACCATTAACGGGCAGGATATCTCCGCCGCAAAAGGTGAAGCACTGCGCCAGGCGCGTCTGAAAATAAGCATGGTGTTTCAGCACTTCAACCTGCTGTGGTCGCGCACGGTGAGTGAGAACATTGCTTTCTCTATGCAAATTGCCGGTGTGCCAAAAGCGAAGATTAAGGCGCGCGTCGCCGAACTGGTGGAGCTGGTTGGCCTGAAGGGACGCGAAAATGCGTATCCGTCGCAGCTGAGCGGCGGGCAAAAGCAGCGCGTGGGGATTGCGCGCGCGCTGGCCAACAACCCCGACGTGCTGCTCTGCGACGAGGCTACGTCCGCGCTCGACCCGCAGACCACCGATCAGATCCTCGATCTGCTGCTGGACATTAACCGCCGCTTCAAACTCACCATCGTGCTGATCACGCACGAGATGCACGTGGTGCGCAAAATCTGCGACCGCGTGGCGGTGATGGAGAACGGCAAAGTGGTGGAAGAGGGCGACGTGCTGAGCGTCTTTACCCATCCACAGCAGCCGATTACGCAGCAGTTTGTCCGCCAGGTGAGCCAGTACGCCGAGGAAGAGACCTTCAATACTGAACTCGCAAACGATCTGGAAGGCACGGTGATCAGGCTGACCTTTACCGGACACAGCACGCACAAGCCGATTGTCGGGGAACTCACCCTGCGCTACGGCCTGCCGTTTAACATTCTGCACGGAAAAATGACGCAGACCGCCCACGGTGTTTTCGGGCAGCTCTGGGTCCACTTGGCGGCATCCGATGAACAACTGAACAATATCCTCGCCGACCTGCAGCACAGCGATATTGAAGGCGAGGTAATTAAACATGTCTGAGAACCTCTTTCCGCATCTCAAGTGGGATCAGCTCTGGGCTGCAACGCTGGAGACACTCTACATGACCGCGCTGTCCGGCGTGGCGACCTTTGTGCTGGGCATCGTGCTGGGGCTGGCGCTGTTTTTAACCGCGCGCGGTGGCTTGTTCCACAACCGCACGGTCTACAGCGTCATTTCGATAGTGGTGAACGTGTTCCGCTCGATTCCGTTCATCATTCTCATCGTTCTGCTGATCCCGTTCACCAAGACCGTCGTCGGCACCATTCTTGGTGCCAACGCGGCGCTGCCGGCGCTGATCGTGGGTGCCGCACCGTTCTACGCACGCCTGGTGGAAATTGCCCTGCGTGAAGTGGATAAAGGCGTGATAGAAGCCACGCGCTCGATGGGCGCACGGCTGAGCACGCTCGTGTTTCGGGTTTTACTGCCGGAATCATCACCTGCACTGGTATCAGGTATTACGGTGACGCTGATTGCGCTGGTGAGCTACAGCGCCATGGCGGGGGTGATTGGTGCCGGCGGTTTAGGAAATCTGGCTTATCTGGAAGGATTCCAGCGCAACCATGGTGACGTCACGCTGGTGGCAACGGTGACCATTTTAATCATCGTTTTCATTATCCAGTTCTGCGGCGATGTCATTACTTCACTGTTAGATAAACGCTAATAAATACACACAGGAACCACATCATGAAAAAGACACTGACACTGATTGCCGCCGCAACCCTGAGCGCCCTGAGCTTCGCCTCCTGGGCCGACACCCTGACCGTGGGCGCATCCAACACGCCGCACGCCGAAATTCTGGAGCAGGCCAAGCCGATTCTGGCGAAGCAGGGTATCGACCTGGAGATTAAACCGTTCCAGGACTACATTCTGCCGAACACTGCGCTGGCGGGTCATGACATCGACGCGAACTATTTCCAGCACATTCCTTACCTGAACAGCGTGCTGAAAGATCATGCGGGCGATAAAGACTACGATTTTGTCAGTGCGGGCGCGATCCACATTGAGCCAATCGGCATCTACTCAAAAAAATACAAATCCCTGAAGGACCTGCCGGAAGGCGGCAAGATCATCATGCGTGATGCGGTTTCCGAGGAAGGCCGTATTCTCTCCATCTTCGAAAAAGAGGGCGTGATCAAGCTGAAGCCGGGCATCGACAAAGTGACGGCGCGCATCAGCGATATCGTTGAGAACCCGAAAAAACTGAAGTTCACGCCGAACGTGGAAGCGTCCCTGCTGCCGCAGATGTACAACAACGACGAAGGCGACGCGGTGGTGATTAACGCCAACTATGCGATAGACGCCGGTCTGGATCCGGTTCACGACCCGATTGCGGTCGAGAGCGGTGAAAACAACCCGTACGCCAACATCATTACCGTGCATCGTGGCGACGAGAAGAAGAAAGACATCGTCGCGCTGGTGAACGTGCTGCACTCCAAAGAGATTCAGGACTGGATCCGCACCAAATACAAAGGCGCGGTCATTCCAGTAAACAACTAATTATTTGATTTTCCAGATGAAGCCCGGCGAGATCCTCGCCGGGCTTCTTTTTGTATCCGGCGGGAGAATCATTTAAGCTCAACGTTTAACAGGCAATGGAGTGATGACGATGGGTAACGTGACCAAAGATGAAGCGCTGTACCAGGAGATGTGCCGGGTGGTCGGAAAGGTGGTGCTGGAGATGCGTGATTTAGGGCAGGAGCCGAAGCATATTGTCATTGCGGGCGTGCTGCGCACGGCGCTGGCGAACCAGCGCATCAAGCGCAGCGCACTGACAACCGAAGCGATGGAAACGGTGGTTAAGGCGCTGGCCGGCTAACGCGCCAGCGTTTCGCGACCTGTTCAAGCGAGCAGCAGAGCAGATAATAGACCGCACCCGTAAAAATAAAGATGGCCGCCGGGTAGATTTGCACCCGGTTGTTGACCTGTCCCGCCACCGTGGTTAGCTCCGGGACGTTGACGATGAATGCCAGCGACGTATCCTTCAGCAGGCTGATAAAAATTCCCACCAGCGACGGCAAAATATTTCTCAGCGTCTGCGGCAGCAGCACGCGCCACAGGATTTGCTGCGTGCTGAACCCCTGAGACAGCGCGGCCTCGTTTTGACCCGCAGGGAGCGCCCTGAGCCCGGCAAAAACCGAATGCATCACCGATGCCGCCGTAAACCAGGCCAGCGCCAGCGTCACGGTCAGCGCCCCCGGCAGATCCCCGCCGGTGATCAGCGGCAACAGGTACCACATCCAGAAAATCACAAAAATCAGGGGAATACCGCGAATCAACTCCGCCCACAGAAAAAGCCCCCTGCGCACCAGCCCAGGATAGCGCCAGGCGAGGCACGCCAGCGTCACGCCGCCGGGAAGCGCAAGCAGGGCGGCCCCTGCGGCCATCAGCAACGAAAGCAGTACGCCGCCGGGTTCACCCGCTGCCGTTCGTCCCCACAGCAGATAATCCAGGTTTTCGACAATAACGTTAAATCCTGCAACCATCTTTTTTCCTCCCTGAATGCGGACCGACGCGCACCAGCACCATCCCCATGACAATGCCGGTAAGCAAATAGAGCACCGTACCGACGATAAACGCCTCCATGGCGTGGGCGTTGTAACTTTCAATCTGCCGGACCTGGTAGGTTAGCTCAGCGAAGCCAATCCCGCTGGCGAGCGAGGAGAGCTTCATCAAATTGAGGTACTGGCCGACAACGGGCTGCCAGGCGTTGGCGAGCCCCTGCGGCAGAAGGATGTAGCGAAATAAACGCCACGAGGAGAACCCTTGCGCCAGCGCCGCTTCCTGCTGTCCGGCAGGAACAGAACGCAGTCCCGATGCCGCTTCCTCAATTAAAAATGCCGAGGTAAAGACGCCCAGCCCCCAGGCAGAACATAAAAACTCAGGGGTAAACCACCAGACGTCGCCGGGCAGAATTGACCAGCTGTGATCCGCATTCACCGCGTCTCGAAAGCCCTGCGGTAACCCGTTCCAGGCGGCGAAATACCAGAACAGCAGCTGGACCAACAGCGGCGTATTGCGAAACAGCGATACCCAGCCGCTGACGACCGCATTCCCGATGCGTCCACCGGAAAGACGCAGGAGCAAAAAGAACGGTGCAAGCAGGCTGGCGATCAGGCCCCCCGCCAGCGTCACCCACAGGGTGGTGAGAAATCCGGAGAGTATCCACTGCAGAGGCTGTCCGGCCAGCACGCCCTGCCAGTCGAGGGCGGGCATCAGAGGTGCTCCTGGTGCAGCGGGTTCAGCACTTTTTGCAGGAAACGCTGCGCCCGGGGATGCGACGGTTGACTGAAAAATTGCCCCGGCGGCGCGGTTTCAAGAATCTGCCCGCCGTCGATAAAGACAATCCGGTCGGCAATTTCCCGGGCGAACTGCATCTCATGAGTCACGACAATCATGGTGATCCCGCTATGGGCAAGGGCTTTCATGACGAATAACACTTCGCCAATCATCTCCGGATCGAGCGCCGACGTCGGCTCGTCGAAGAGGATGATCTGCGGCGACGAGGCCAGGGCGCGGGCAATCGCCACGCGCTGCTGCTGGCCGCCGGAAAGCTCAGCGGGGAGGTGGTGAGCCTTTTCCTGCATTCCGACCTTCTCCAGCAGTGCCAGCGCGCGCTCCTGAGCTGGCTGCGGCTTCCAGCCGTGCACATGCTCCAGTGCGAGGGTGATGTTCTGGCTGGCGGTGAGGTGGGCATACAGATTGAACTGCTGAAACACAAATCCAACGCGGCTGCGCAGCTGACGCAGCCTGCTGCCGGAAAGCTGCCCGGTCGGCTTGCTGTCGACCAGGATTTCCCCGCCGCTCAGGGTTTCAAGCTGATTGATAAGACGGATCAGCGTTGATTTACCCGAACCGGAAGGGCCGAGAATAGCAACCACTTCACCGGGCGTGATGGTGAGGTTAATGTCGCGTAAAACCTGATGGTCGCCGTAGCGTTTGTCCACGTGACGAAACTCAACGCTGGCCTGTTCCAGATGTGAAAAATCCGCGGCACCGGCCGCGGAGTGGGAAAATAAACCTGAGAGCATAATTACCTGGCTTCTATTTTAAAGGCGCGAGGCTGTGGAGCGGGCGTGTTTGGGCCAAACCAGACGTCATAGATTTTTGCCGCCTGACCGTTCTTCTCGAGATTAACCAGCTCATCGTTAACGGCTTTCAGCAGCGCTGTTTCACCTTTCTTCACCCCGACGCCAATTTCTTCTTTACTGAGCAGATCGGGCAGGATTTTGAAGTTCGCTTTATCCGGGGCCTGTGCCAGCAGGCCTGCAAGAATTGTGCTGTCCTGGGTAATGGCCTGCACGTTGCCGTTGCGCAGCGCCGTCAGCGCCAGAGGAATGTCGTCATAAGCCAGCACGCGGGACTGCGGAAAACGCTGGTGGAGCGCCTGTTCACCCGTGGTGCCTTTGACCGCGCCGATGCGCGCCCGGCTGTATTCATCCAGCTTATCGGGCGATTTGGCGGGAACCAGGAACTGTTGTCCGGTCACGAAATAGGGGGTGGAGAAATCAATCACCTGCGCGCGTTCCGGGGTGATGGTGATATCCGCTACGATCAGGTCTGCTTTACCGGACTGAAGCAGCGGAATTCGGTTGGGCGGATTGGTGGCAACCAGTTCAAGCTTCACGCCGAGTGATTTTGCCAGTGCTTTGGCAAAGTCCACGTCGTAACCCACGATCTCGTGCGTTTTTGCATCAATTGAGCCAAACGGTGGGTTGGCGTCAAACGTGGCGACTTTCACCACCCCCGCGGCCTTAATATCTTCCAGCCGATCGGCCAGCGCCTGCGCTGAAAACAGGCTCCCGGCGGCCAGTAATCCCAGAACTGCCGTCCCTTTTTTAAACCTTTTCATCTTTGCTGCCATAGTCATCGTTCGTCCCGTTGTTTTTGTTTTGCACCGTTACGCTCCCATAAGCAAAAGCTATCGCCAAATAAGAAAATGTTCTTTGCTCTATACAAAAAAGCATTAGTGAACAGTGTGTTACCGGCAGGTAAATGTAAGGAGCTATTTGCACTTCCTGCACATTGACTGCCGGAATTGATATTTCCGCGGCCAGGAAACGCGTGCTTAACTCAGGGCTGGTGAAGCGAGAGGGGTAAAGGCAATGAAAAAATGGATCGGCACGCTACGGCGGTTTTTTGCGACCCGGCCAGCGAATGCGGAGAACAGCGCGCAGCGTGTTCTGGAGTCAATACTGCCTGTTGCCAGCCTGTATGGCGTGGACGTCGCTAACATCGACCCGGAGTGGTTCCATGATAAAACGTCACGCTGAACTTCGCCGCACGCGCGAAACGTACTGGAATGAACTGTGCGTGATCCGTGTAAAGCAGGGATGAACGGAAAAATACGCGGGCAAATCCTCGGTAAACCCTGGCCGTTTTGATACCAATATCTCCTTTCTCAGAAGGAGATGATAATGAAACGGACAGTATTAACCCCGGCACTTTCTGCCACCGCACTACTGATTGCCATGCAGGCGGCGCACGCTGCGCCACAGGCGCACGTCGTTTGCGGTTACTCCCACACGCTCGGCGACGATGCCATTATGATGCACGGCATGCCCAACGAGGCCATGCTGCACGATTTTTTTGGCAACGTGCAAACGGATGCCTTCTCCAGCCGTGAATCGCTGCGTAAAGATGAAAAGACCACCTGCGATAACAAAGCAGACAGCTCGGCCTACTGGGCACCCTCTCTGAAATTGCCTGACGGAACGGTGGTCAAACCCGCCTATCAAAAAACCTATTATCAGGCATCGAACGTCGACGCCTGGCCGCTGCACCCGTTCCCGGCGGGGCTGTCGCTGCTGGCGGGCGATCATCACGGCACCGCGCCGAATCCACATATCACCTTCCTGTGCGCTAACGGCAAGGGCTACACCACCAAAACGGGTGAGGTCTGCGGCTTACGCAAGGCGAACGATGCCGTGCAGTTTAATATCGGCATTCAGTTTCCGAACTGCTGGGACGGGGTAAATCTTAAGCCCGCTCACGGTCTGGCCAACGCCACCTACGACACCAAAGGGCAGTGCCCGTCCGACTTCCCGGTGAAAATTCCCACCGTGAACATGAACATTGCGTACGTGCTCCCGACGATTAGCTCGCTCGATACCAGCAAAGCGCAGCTTTCTCTCGACCCCATCATGCACGGCAACGAGCGTGAAGAGCGGTGGGGGAGCCTGTATACGGCGCATGCTGATTTTATGAACGGCTGGACGGAAGACGCCGCGCGCTTTATGACCGACCTGTGCATGAACCGCGGTCTGGACTGCGGCACCACCGTTCCGTATGGTTATTCAAAAGCGAAGGCCAGCGTCTGGCTCAGCAGCCTGGAGCCCGCGCTGACCCAGCCAGAGCCCCAGGCCCTGCTGGTGCAGGATAACTGGCAGAACGGCGGGCGCACCAAAAACAGCGAAACGCTGTCGCTGGTGAAGTTTCACATTCCCCCGCTGCCTGCCGGACAGGATCCTTCGCAGTTTAAATACCGCGTGCGGATTTATGGCGGGAAAGTGGAAACCAACGGCGCGGATCAAATTTTCTTCTATCCGGCAAGCAACGACTGGGATCCGGCCAGCGTGAGCTGGCAGTCGCGGCCAGCCTGTAACTATCGTTCGGATGCGGTGCTTTACCTTAACCACTCCCGCGAATACCGGATGGTGGACGTGGATAAAGCGGTGCGCAAGGCGCTGGCAGAAGGGAAAACCGAGATTTCGTGGTACATCGGCGGCGATCGTCAGGGAAATCACTACCAGTTTGAGACGGCGTCTTCCCCGCAAAGCCTGATCCTGATGCTGACCGGCTTTAGCAAAACGCCTGAGGTCTGATTACGCCCGCGTTTTTTTGTTCTCATCAACGTTAACTGGTAATGTCGACAGCCTGAAAAATGAGAAGGGCATTCTGGTTACCCTGACCGTACTGCTGGAAGGGTGCAGTAATAAAGAGGTGACTGCACGCCTGAATCTTTCCCCGAGAACCGTGGAAGCGCACCGTGCGGCGGCCATTGACGGGCTGAAAAAGTAATATAAAAAAAGCACCGGTTTACCGGTGCTTTTTTTATCAAATCTTGCAGGCATCACCGCAGTCGTCGTCGGCAACGATCGCCTGCGCTTTTTTATCCGCGTCGTCCAGACGTTCCGCGTTACGCTCTTCCGCTTCATCCAGACCGTTAAAAACTAAGTTATCGAGATCAATTTCCATGTTGCACCTGCTCTGTTCGGTTTTTGATACTGGCACAGTATAGGGTAAAAAACGTCGGCAATGTACCTCGCAGCACATAAGGATAATCCCTGCCATACTCAGTGCTTTATCACCGAGGAGCGCTCATGATTACACTCTGTAAAACCTGCGGTACCTCCTATGATGGAAAGCCGGAGAGATGTCCGATTTGCGAGGATGAACGCCAGTATGTCCCGGTCAGCGGTCAGGCGTGGATTGATTACGCGACGGTGACGGCCACGCACGTGAATAAATGGCAGCAGCTGGAGCCCGCGCTGTTCAGTATCAAAACGGTTCCCGCTTTTGCGATTAACCAGAGGGCGCTCCTTCTGCGCACCCCGCACGGCAATATTCTTTGGGACTGCATTGCCAACCTTGATCCCGCAACCCAAACGCTCATCACTGCGCTCGGTGGCCTTCACGCCATTGCGATTTCGCATCCGCACTATTACACCACGATGCAGGAGTGGGCCGCGGCTTTCGATGCGCCGGTCTACCTGCACGCCAGCGACCGCGAATGGGTGATGCGCAACAGCCCGGCGATTCATTTCTGGGAGGGGGAGGCGCTGGAGATTTGGCCGTCCGTCACGTTGCTACGTCTCGGCGGCCATTTTGCGGGCGGAACGGTACTGCACTGGCAGGAGGACGAGGGCGTTTTGCTGGCGGGGGATATTTTGCAGGTCACCCCGGGGAAAGATGCGGTGTCGTTTATGTGGAGCTACCCGAATATGCTCCCGCTGCCTGCCCGTACGGTTGAGGACGTTACCCGGCGCCTGGCGGGAAAATCGTTCGCTCGTCTTTACGGCGCGTTCGAAGGGCAAAACATCCCGGCGAACGCCGACAACATCGTGCAGCGGTCGGGCCAGAAATATATTGCTTGTCTCCGGTAAAGTACGGTGGGTAAACTTTACGAGTGTGATCGCGATCATACCTAAACGAAAACAGATAAAAGAGAAATTGCTATGCAACATATCATTGAAGGTTTTCTCAGCTTTCAAAAAGAGATTTTCCCGCAACGTAAAGAGCTCTTTCGCAGTTTAGCGTCCAGCCAGAATCCCAAAGCGCTGTTCATCTCCTGCTCCGACAGCCGTCTGGTTCCTGAACTGGTCACCCAGCAAGAGCCGGGACAGCTTTTTGTCATTCGTAATGCTGGCAACATTGTCCCGCCTTTCGGGCCGGAGCCGGGCGGCGTATCTGCAACTATCGAGTACGCGGTGGTGGCGCTGGGCGTGACGGATATCGTGATCTGCGGCCACTCCAACTGCGGCGCGATGAAGGCGATTGCCGATAACGCCAACCTGGAGCCAATGCCAGCCGTATCGCACTGGCTGCGCTATTCCGACGCGGCGAAAGCCGTGGTAGAGAAGAAAAGCTGGGACAAGCCTATCGATAAAGTGAATGCGATGGTGCAGGAGAACGTGTTTGCGCAGTTGAGCAACATCAAGACCCATCCGTCCGTCGCGGTGGGCCTGCGTAATAATTCGCTTCGTCTGCACGGTTGGGTGTATGACATTGAAAGCGGCAAAATCCTTGCCCTGGATAAGAACACCAAAACGTTCGTATCGCTGTCGGAAAACCCAGAGGTCTTCTTCGAGTAATTACCGATAGCAGGGCATGGAAGCCCTGTCAGTTCTCCACGTACGGTAACCGACGCCGTCTCCCCGAGGCAGGTTTTTCAGCCGCCTTCGCCATCGCCTCTGCAATTTCCGCACACTCCGCCAGCCCCTGAACGAAGGGACTATCGTGCATCAGCCACGGTATCGCACCGAAAGCAATGCGCCCGCGAACCGTTTCAGGCGCTTTAAGCGTGTAATCCTCACCAATGTCGGGTATCTCGTCGCCCGTCTCTGCCAGCTGTTTACGCAGCGTCGGGAAAGGCAAGTCCTTTGTTTTGAGCGGCTTTTGCCCGCGCGCGTCAATAAACACGTCGAAACGATAAACGCTCTCTTTGGTGGTAATTACCGTCCGATCGCTGCCGGCGTCGAGCGTGTAATCATCGCCAAGCGCCGCCACGCTAATGATGCCGGCCTCGCGAAGCGCAAGCAGCCTGCGGATAGACTGCGGCGGGATGGCGGCATAGTTGTCGATAAACACGCGGGCGAGGCCCTGCTTAAAGCGCTCTCTGTCCTCTTCGCTGAGGTGGGGCACAATCTCCTGAACCACCTCATGCAGTCGAAGGACGGTATAGCGCCAGGCCACGGTGCGCCGTTCGCGTTTGTTGCGTTCAACCTCGCTGAGGTTCTCTTCCGCCCAGGTAAAGGGCCCGTGCCGTTTACGGTCCTCAAACCATGCCTCACGAAGGCTGTCGGCATCCTGGTTACGCAGAGAAATTTTCTCGCACCACGCCGGGTCGGCGAGCTCGAGCTCTTTCACCATCAGGGAAAATATGCGGTCAAGCAGGCCGTCCGATCCTTTGGCTATCTCGTGTTCAACCACGAATTCGGTCAATACCGACAGCGGTTCGTAAGGGATTGGACAGTAAAAATCGGCTTCCGGCAGAATGCCCGTGCGGGACATCAGCGTAATGTTTAACCCTTCGCTGCCCTTGTCGAGGAGGAATTTACCGTCACGAAACTCACCGTGCTGCATTACCACCGCCATAGCCGCGTCCAGACCGCTCAACGACGTTCCCATAATGCCCACGCGGCTAGGGGGAATGCTGGCGTCCATCAACCCCGACCACGGGCTGGGGAAGAACGTGCGCGTGGCTTCCTCCTCATCTGGCCAGACGTGGCCGGTGGCGATAACCGCCAGGTCAAACCGATCGGGCAAAGTGGTGTCGTTGACGGAAAGCGTTACGCCGGTTGTCGAGGGGATGATGTCCGTTACCTTCGCGGATTCATGGACCGTAACCTGGAACCCCAGCTTTTTTGCCTCTTTCACGATTGAACGCAAGCTGTCGCGAAAATACTCTCCCAACAGGAGTCTGGGCAGGAACTGCCGGTCATGCAGGCTGGCTTTATCAACCTTAAAGCGCGCCAGATGGGTGTCGCTCTGTTCCTTGAGCCAGTCGAGGTAGGTCATAAAAATGGGCGGAATTTCTATGCTCGCAATGTTCGCCAGCATCAGCCGGGAATTATTGTCGTCGTTATAGGGCATGCCCACGCCGGCTTCATCGGCCTGTTCGAAGACGGATACGGAGAGCGGGGTGCTGTTATTAAGCAGATGATAAAAGGTGTAAATCCCTGTGGGGCCGGAGCCGATAATCGCGATATTCTTCATTGACGCGCTTCCTGTATTTATTCCATAAGAAAAGCGTAGCAGGAGAATAATGATGAAAATAAGCGATTAAGAAAATTCAGGGTAAAAGGAGAGAATTTGCACCATTTCAGGACTGAAATGGTGCGTCCGAGTGGACTCGAACCACCGACCCCCACCATGTCAAGGTGGTGCTCTAACCAACTGAGCTACGGACGCAGAATGGTGCGTTCAATTGGACTCGAACCAACGACCCCCACCATGTCAAGGTGGTGCTCTAACCAACTGAGCTATGAACGCAACGTGTTGTCGGTGACAACGGGGACGAATATTAGCGGCACAGCATCAAGGAGGCAAGAGGGAAAACGCATTTTTCTCTCTGATTTCACGCGATTGCTTCATTACCGCGCAAAGTGAAGAGAAAGTAGCCGCCAGCTGGCGGCTACTGCGTAGTTAACGCGCAGCGCGCTGCAAAATTACCGTTGACGGCTGGCGCTGCAGGAAGCGCATGCGCATCATCATCATGATCGCCGCCGACGTCAGTCCGATGATAAAGCCCATCCAGAATCCGGCTGGCCCCATGCGATCAACGACCAGATCGGTCAGCGCCAACACGTAGCCAGTAGGCAGACCCAGCACCCAATAGGCGATAAAGGTAATAAAGAAGATCGAACGCGTGTCTTTATATCCGCGCAATACGCCGCTGCCAATCACCTGGATGGAGTCAGAAATCTGATACACCGCAGCCAACAGCATCAGGTGCGAAGCCAGCGCCACCACGTCCGGGTTGTCGTTATAGAGCAGGGCGATCTGCTCGCGCAGCGCCACCGTAAACAGCGCCGTACAGATGGCCATGCAAACACCGACGCCCAGCCCGGTGCGTGCGGCCGTTTGCGCATCCAGGGTGGAGCCCTGTCCCAGGCGGAAGCCAACGCGAATCGTCACCGCCGCCGCCAGCGACATCGGCAGGACGAACATCAGGGAGCTGAAGTTGAGCGCGATCTGGTGTCCGGCCACGTTAACAATCCCCAGCGGGGAGACCAGCAGGGCAACCACGGCAAAGAGCGTCACCTCAAAGAACAGGGCCAGCGCAATCGGCAAGCCTAGCTGCACCAGGCGCGTCATAATGCTCCAGTCCGGCGTGCTGAATCTGTTCTCGTTACGAATATCGCGCATTGAACGGGCGCGTTTCACATAAGCGATCATACTGAAGAACATCACCCAGTAAACCGCAGCCGTCGCCACGCCACAGCCGACGCCGCCCAGCTCCGGCATGCCGAAATGGCCGTAGATAAAGATGTAGTTCACCGGAATATTCACCAGCAGGCCGATAAAGCCCATCACCATGCCGGGCTTGGTTTTCGCCAGTCCTTCACACTGGTTACGGGCGACCTGGAAAAAGAGGTAGCCGGGCGCACCCCAGAGCAGGGCGCGCAGATAGCCCACGGCTTTGTCTGCCAGCGCCGGGTCAATATTATGCATGGCGCGGATGATATGACCCGCGTTCCAGAGCACGACCATAATCAGCACGGAGACAAACCCTGCCAGCCAGAAACCCTGGCGGACCTGATGGGCAATACGTTCGCGACGACCCGAGCCATTAAGCTGAGCGATAACCGGCGTGAGGGCGAGCAGCAGACCGTGGCCGAACAGTATGGCCGGCAGCCAGATTGACGTGCCGATGGCAACGGCCGCCATGTCGGTGGCGCTGTAGCCACCCGCCATTACCGTATCCACAAATCCCATTGCGGTCTGGGCCACCTGCGCGACGATCACTGGTATAGCCAGTGCCAATAGCTGGCGCGCTTCATTCATGTACTTCTGCACGTGAACACCTTTATTTTGTAGTTATATGAGAGACTAAAAAAGCCGCCGATACGGGCAGCAAGAAGAAAATGCAGGGGGGTGCCAGCTATTGTAGCGGGCTTTAGGGAAGGTGCGAACAAGTTCCTGATATGAGATCATCATATTCATCCGGAGCGCATCCCAGAGGGACATCATGAGCCATCAACTCACCTTCGCCGATAGTGAATTCAGCACTAAGCGCCGTCAGACCCG
>OKVJ01000027.1_pt1 | contig 84216 bp, 75 predicted proteins | sample 1606921 | NCBI WGS metagenome assembly OKVJ01 (sample SAMN03281016, study PRJEB24777) | human gut metagenome | isolation source: fecal sample PR161 from 1 month old female Malay infant, caesarean...
CCGTCTGCGCTTCTCTGGACCTAAAACATCAATCATTCGGACTCCAACGACTAGTCTAAAAACTAGTATTAAGACTATCACTAACTTAAGTGATACCAACTGTCTGGAGATTCATGGGGCCAGTCTAATTTGCCAGCAGCCGCTTCGGCAGCGTTGACTGATTTGTTGCATGTAAATCAGTCAGGAAATGACAGGTCTCTTACCGTTTCAACTCTGCTCAAAGCAATTGTTGATGGTGTATATCCAATCGGAAGCGCTCATTTTTTTACTAATACAACAAATCCAAATGTCATATGGCCAGGAACTACATGGGCCAGAATACCAGGCGCAGGAAGGACAATCAGGCTTGCCAATAACTCAGGAAGCGACACCTTGCAAATAGGGGGTAGCGACAGCATTACGATTACAGCATCCAATCTTGCACCACATACACATCCGATTGATGTCAACTCAGATTCTTTCGATTATGGGAGCAAAACAACCAGCACATATTCTCATTCACACACGGTTGGGCTTAAAAGCGTTGGAACATTAACAGGTGGCGCTCAGGATAGGAGTAGCGATGACATTATTTCTTCACAGTCAACTACAACATCATCAGATAATCATGCGCATTCAATATCAATAGGTGCGCATTCTCACCGAATATCGGGTGACACAGGTTCAACCGGTTCTGCAACCCCAATAGATACTACAAACCAATATATTAAATTAGCTGGATGGTACAGGACTGCATAATGGCCGAACAAAAAGTAAAACTTACTGAGTTGCCAACCGCGACCGATACACTTGATACAGCGCAGCTCTTGGTCAATCAGAACAGTACCGACCAGAAGCTTGCTATTACACATCTGTTGCGTGCAAAGAACAACCTTTCAGAACTAGAGGATTTTGCACAGGCACGAGCAAATTTAGATGTTCCGTCTGTAGAGGAAGTAAATAACAAGTTATCAGGATTTATTGACGGGTCTTATACATTTAGCTCTGGCGGGTCGTTAGCGTCACGCTCTGATTTTATCTGGGATGAAGAAACGAAATCCTGGTATTACTGGTCAGGAGTATTGCCAAAAGAAGTTCCAGCCGCTTCCAATCCTGACTCTACAGGTGGGACTGGTGTTGGTGCATGGATTCCTGTTGGAGAATCAGTACTGCGAGGAGACTTAGCAAAACCAACCGGATCTTCGCTCATTGGATATCAGTATCCTGTGGATGGCAGTGTGCCAAGAACGGTAGAAGATAAACTTGGAGATTTCGTTAGTGTGCTGGACTTTGGCGCAAAAGGCGATGGCGTAACAGATGATTCAGTAGCCTTTAAAAAAGCCTCAGCTACCGGTAAGAAAGTGTTTATCCCTGATGTGTCAGGTAATGGTTCTGGCTGTATTTACAAAGTAAAAAATGTATATATCAAAAAGCCATTGCTCTTTGGAGAAAATATCGGTGTAGAAATACAACCTGTTTCTGCCGGTGATGAGATGTTCTACTTTGGAGATCCTGACCAGCCATCTACTTACATTATTAATGGTGCGAGAATAGAAAACCTCACCTTTTCATGCCCATCAGCTTCAGATGGAGAGTACCCTATAGCCATACGTTGCCATCAACAGCAGCAAATGGAGATATTCGGATGCACATTCTACCGATTAACATTTGAGCTTATAGACTACAGATATGTCACCTTTAGGAAAATTCGTGGAATAGGTTCAATGTTCTATTCAAACAGGACTCAACCAAATGGTGTTGATTGGGCTGACGCATTGGTTATCTCAGACAGTTTTATTGCTTACTCTTCCCGTGTTGAAGTTCGTAACTCTGTAGGATTTCAAATGCGAAATACCTATTGCGCAAATCCGACATCTACTCCATGCCTGTTATTGGGATATGACGATTGGGCAAAGCCAAGTCATGGAACGTGCGAACTAACTGACGTAACAATTGAAGGCGTTACAGAACTCAACAATTGCAACCTTTTTGTTTTTATTGTAAATGGCCATATGGGTGCCTTTGAGGGGCATGGGCTAACGCTTAAAGATTGTTTCTCGGTAAACTGTGTAAATACAGAATTCCATTACAGTAAAGACTTCGGTGTATACATGAATGCGTGTAAAAAATCATCATTCACTAACACCAGGTTTACAAATAATGGAGAAGGTGGGATTAGAATTGGTGGTGATACGCAATATGTTGCATTCGCTGGATGTCTTTTTGGCGAGGGAGGAATTGCTAATGACGGCCCAACTCAAAAACGAGGTATTAACATTGAGGACACTAGCGGAGGGATTGCGGTGTTGTCTTCTGTTTTTGATGGAAATAGCGAGGTTAATATTGGCGGAGATCAAAGTAAATACAGGGTTCTGGCATGTCAAGGAGTTCCCGATACTGTAATTGTTAGCGGTGGTGGAACATCGCAAAGGCCATCATCTCCAAAAGCAGGGCAGCAGTATTACGATACCAACCTAGGACTTCCTGTATGGTGGAATGCTACCACAGAAACATGGCAGCGTGCAGATGGCACCAATACATAACAGAAAGCGCCAATCCTGTGGCGCAATTAATTGTCATCCTTAAACCACCTCCTGTGGGGGTGGTTTTTTAATATCCGAAACCACTTTCTAATTTAAAGCCCTGATCCCATCTTTCCATATGAGAACTATTTTATCCTGAATCTTATGTTTTTCACTTGGAGTTCCAAACTGTCTTATGGCATTGCCAATCTGGTCTTCGTCATCTGCAATTAAGAACTCCGCTCCAGCTTTATACCATTCTGATTTTGATAGCCCATTATATTGAACAAATTGATTATTGCGTAATTCATATGGCGCAACGTTAATATCGCTAAATCCGGCTACCGAAGATGCAAACCAAAAAGAGGCATACCCCCTCTTATATCCGCTTTCATGTAAAAAATTTCTTAGTTCAATTGTCACATCGTTAGTGTTTACTGTGTTTCTTAATGTTGCTAAACTTGGTATTGATAACAAAATGACGATTAAAGAAATCGCTATATTTCTTTTTGCAGAAAAGGCAAAGGCACTTCTTGAAATGACAATGGACATAAATACAAACGTAGGAACAATGTATCTGATAGAAAAGAGATTTGTTGGTCTGTCGCTCAGTAAATAAGCAAAAAACATTAGTAATGATGACGCAACCAATACCTGACAAAAGAAATCAAGGTCCTTAAATTTAAGAATGCACCTTGTGGATAAATATATGAATGAAAATATGAATATTACCTTAATTAAACTAAAGAATGTTCTCTTATCACCTATTTCCATTCCAAATACATATCCACCAAAAAAATGAAAAGTGCCCTGAATAGTTAATGATATATTATTAGTTAATTGAGAGAAATCAACAAAATGCGGGGTGGTTATCCCTGGCAGGGTAAATCCACCAAAATGTAAAAAAAAGAAAGATATGCATTTCGAAACTGCAATTGATACTGCAGTTGACGCTATCAATACCACATATCTATAGTTTATGTTTTCTTGTTTATATATTCCAAGTGCCACTCTATACAAGCACACAAGTATAACAGGGATAATAAATGCATATTTTGCAATGTCATCACTAAAAGACAAAGTTGATAACATAATCATGTATGTCAATAATAGCTTTAACGACCCTTTTAACCTATATTGCTCCAATAAAACTAAACAAAGTAAGATTAGTATGTATGCACCTATGTGAATGCATGCAATTAACATTATACTCGATGAAAACGATGTTGGCATGGCAAAGGTAGCAAGAACTGCGTAAAATGATAAATTTCTATTATGATTTGATACATACAAGGAAATTGTTACCAGTACCCCCATAAATATCCCTGGGACAATATAGTAAAGGTGCTCGTTAAATCCTATTATTTTTATTGCTAATGCATATGGTATGATCTCTGTAAAGTAAAATGATACCGTAGATAGCTTCCATCCACTTAACAGTATGTTACCGTTTAAAATATCCCTTGCTTCTCTGAATGATGATATAACATCAGAGTTTGGGAGTGTATTTTTGGCAATTAGTGAATATACCACTGACAATATTGTGAAAATAAAAGCCCAACAAAAAAAGTTAAATTTATTAGTCATTTTTTACCCTTTATTAAATATTTAGGTCGTTGCTTAGATTCTATGTATATACGTCCAATATATTCACCTAGTACCCCAATCCCAATAAGCTGGATGCCCCCGAGAAAAAGAACAGATACCAGAAGAGACGGATAGCCACGCACTGGGTTGCCAAACGCAATGGTGTCAATGATCATCCATGTCCCGTAAAGAAAGGCTAAGCCAGCAACTAACAGGCCGATATATGTCCATATACGAAGCGGGAATGTTGAGAAGCTGGTAATCCCTTCAAGAGCAAGATTCCACAGCTTCCATCCGTTGAATTTCGTGTTGCCTGCAACCCTTTCCGCCCGGGCATACTCAACGACATCGGTGCTTCCTCCTACCCAACTCAATACACCCTTCATGAACAGGTTGCGCTCTGGCATGAGCTTGATGTTTTCCACTACTTCACGAGACATCAGGCGGAAATCGCCAACGTTTTCCTCAATCTTCGGATTGCTTATTTTGTTATGCAGCTTATAGAACCATTCAGCCGTCTTGCGCTTTAGGCGACCATCGGTGGAACGGTCTGTTCGTTTAGCCAGAACCATATCAGCACCAGCCAGCCACTTCTCAATAAGATGCGGTATGACCTCGATAGGGTCTTGGAGGTCTACGTCAATCGGGATAATCGCCTCACCTGTAGCATGGTCTAACCCAGCGAACAGCGCTGGTTCTTTTCCGAAGTTACGAGTGAACGACAGAGGCTTAACGAGAGGGTCTGAAACGGCGATTGAGTGTATGATCGCCTCTGTTGCATCCCTGCTCCCGTCATTGATGAAGACAATCTCGACCTCATAGGGCTTAAGGCCTTCAAATTCTCTAACTGTTTTGTAAAAAATCGGTATCGCGTCTTCTTCGTTGAATACTGGTACCACCAGAGAAATCTTCATTGTTTTTCCCTAAAGACAACATGTTTCGAATAAAAGAAACCACAAATCAGGCTAATAAGAGAAAACTCTACAAGAGTGATGATGGGGGAAATCTGATAGTAATCAGACACCTTACCAACCAGTACGCTCATTAGACCCATAAATGTGACAAAGAGAAAATAACCTCTAACTTTGGGCTTTGATTTGAATGTGAATGCAGCATTGGCGAAGAACGAAAATGTTACTGCCGTAGCAAATGCCAGAAGGTTTGCAGCCGCCTGGTTTACAGAGAGCATGTAGACGCCAACTGAGAAGACGATCCAGTGAATGGCGGTGTTAAACACGCCGACCGTTAAATATTTTGAGAATAGCTTAAGCATATGAGTGTTTGGGTAGTTTTAGAGTTCAGCGTAGTTTATCACCTAAGACCAATCTGATCAGCACTTGATCAATTCTGGTAGGTGAAATACTGTATTTATATACAGTAATTATCGGAGGTGTTTATGGGATTCCCGAGTCCAGCGCAAGACTATGTTGAACAGCGCATATCGCTAGATCAGCGCATCGTAACCAGGCCATCAGCTACTTACTACATGAAGTCGTCAGAGACTATCTACCGCTGCGGCATCATGAAAGATGCGCTGCTGGTCATCGACTCGTCACTAAACCCCTGTGACGGCTCATTGCTGGTTTGTGAGATAGGAGGTGAGTTCAAAGTGAAGATTTACCGGACATATCCTCAGCATCACCTTGAGAATGCACTGAACGGACGCAAAGAAAAGTTACCTGGTCACTTCGAAGGGATAGAAAGCCCGGTGTTTGGAGTTATCACGTACATCATCAACGATGCGCGGACAGGTGAGTTTGATGATTGCCCGGTGATGTGATTTCTTGTGCCACGGTTGTGCCATGATTGTGTCATGCACCAGAAATCATCATCCATCATCTTTCCGTTTGTGCCATCAGCATTGGCTGTGTGAATGCGGTCAATGCTTGTAAAAACAGTTAGTTAAATGTGGTGCTTCTGATTCGTAATGCGAAGGTCGTAGGTTCGACTCCTATTATCGGCACCAGTTCTCTCAAAAAGTTACGCATCATTAGCTCCCTTCTTATCTGCACGATGGGGCAGATTTGGGAAAGAAACTCCCAAATTTGCATCAATTCTAAGCGCATGCTTGAGCATTCAACTGTTGCGTTTCCTGCTCAGGTTGAAGCAGAGACGGATTTACTGAACGTTATCTTCAACGATTGGGATCCAAATTAGCAGGAAGCAAACATCCGCCAGACTGAATGCGGTAACGGAAAAAACAATGATAGAAGGTTTTTCATGCCAGGCGTAGCGCAGCGTTCACAATGCTGAGCGCTTCATGCTTAAGGCCGGTATAGCCCCAAAAGGCTATACCGCCACTCCCTCCTATCGTGCAATTAACGCAAACACGCCCCAGCCAATATATTCCCTTGTGTAAGCCACATGGCGCTTAGGCGCTGCCGTCAGCTCCGTACGCACCTCCTGTGCAAAATCATCGTCGGGGTTTTGATCCAGCCAGCGGCGCAGGGTCATCCATTTCGCGGCTTCGTATCTGTCCCAGCCTTCCTGATCTGCCAGCACCATTTCGACCAGGTCATAGCCCTGGCGATCGAAAGACGCGACAAGGTCGGGCAGGGTGAGAAAGTCTGCGGTGGAGGAGACGCCGCAAGCCCGAGCCGTCTCCTCCGTTGCGGGAACCTGTCGCCAGTAAGGTTCACCGATGAGCATGATTCCCCCGGGCTTAAGGCTTTGTGCCAGCAGGTCCATTGTCCCGGCGACGCCGCCCGCAATCCACGTGGCGCCTACACAGGCCGCCACGTCGCACTGTTCATCAGCCACGTAGCCTGCCGCGTCGTTATGCACAAAATGGACGCGTTCGCTGACGCCGAGCGCCTCTGCGCGCCGCGTTGCCTGCGCGGTAAAGAGCGGGCTCATGTCGATGCCGGTACCGGTAATCCCGTGATCGCGTGCCCAGGTGCAAAGCATCTCTCCCGAACCGCTGCCGAGATCGAGAAGGCGTGCGCCTGGCTTCATGCGTAACACGCGCCCCAGCGTGGCATACTTTTCTGGCGTGAAGGGGTTATGAATGCGGTGTTCGCTTTCGCTAACAGTAAATATGCGTGGGATATCCATCATCCTCTCCTTAACGATTATCAGGCTGGGCACGGACGTTGTTCAGCCCGGTAGTATTGATACGGTAGGGCTGACCGTTAACGGATTTGATCAGCTTTTTGGTTTTGAGCTTTTTGAAGACGGCGAGCGTGCAGTCGCTGAGCAATAGCCCTTCGCGGCTGTAGCATTCAACGGCGGTGACGCGGCCGGACGTATCGCGGACGTGCACAATACGGCCACCTTTGGCGAGAACGTGTAAGGTACGCTGTTCCTGACGGGATAAATTCATACTGGAAAACCTGTTTAATCATCATGTGCAAAACGTGCAAACACACTGCGGTGTCCGCATTCGATTTCGGCGCATTGATAATCAGTCCGGCCTGAAAAGGTCGGGGAGCTGATTATCGGATGATTACATTCTCCAGCATCAAAGCCTCGGATTGAGTTGAAAGATATTTACGGGGTGAATGATAACACCCGGTCATTGTATGTGTATACCCAGGGTTGAAAAGTGTGATCCCGGTAAGATCACACTGTACCGTTTTTTATATTTTTATCGATTTCAGCCTGTGGCTTTCCGAACAGATAGCCCTGCACGAGATCGCAGCCCAGCGCCTGAAGCCGTTCAAGCTGCGCTTCGGTTTCCACACCTTCTGCAATGACCCGCATATTCAGGCTCTTCGCCATGCCGGTTATCAGTTTAACGATATTAAGCGCGTCGTCTTGGGTGGATATCGGATTCACAAAGGATTTATCAATTTTAATTTTATCAAAATTGAGTTCACTCAGCCTCGAGAGCGAGGAATAACCCGTTCCGAAATCATCAATGGAGATTTTTACCCCCAGCGATCTGAGCTTTTTGAGAATAGTGAGCGGCGTGTTGCTGTCACTAAAGAGCGATGACTCCGTAACTTCCAGCTCAAGGCGGCTGGCCGGCAGGCCCGACTCTTTCAGGATGGACTGAACCATTGCAGTAAATGATTTAGTCCCCAGTTGAACAGGGGAAACGTTTACCGAGATTCTGGCCGGAACCGCCCAGGAAGCCGCCTCCCGGCAGGCAAGTTCAAGCACATTTTTGCCAATCTCATTGATCATCCCTGTTTTTTCAGCAACAGAAATAAAGTAATCAGGCGACAAAATCCCCTTTACCGGGTGTATCCAGCGAATAAGCGCTTCATAGCCGTAAATTTCATTGCTGAAAGAATCGACAATAGGCTGGTAATAAACAACGAATTCATGGTTGCTGATCGCGAGAGCCATATCATGCTCAAGGGTTCTGCTTTCCTGCAGCTTCTGCAGCATCCACTGACGGAAGACTTTTATCTGCTGTGAGCCCTCTTTTTTGGCTTCGTAGAGGGCCAGATCGGCAAATTTATAGAGATAATCAGAGCGCCGCTCATTATCAGATAAGACGATACCTACACAGGTGGCAATTTTTATCAGCTGGTTATTGATTGTATAGGGCAGACTGATGTGAGCGCTGATCTCTTTGGCGCGCGAAACCGCTGCGTTCTCGGTCAGGCCGCTGGAGAGAAGTGCAAATTCGTCACCGCCCAGGCGGTAAAACGTATCCGTCGCGTTACTCATTGAGGTAAGCCGTCGGGATACCTGATTCAACAGTAAATCGCCGGCGTCATGGCCATAGGTATCGTTGACCTCTTTGAACCGGTCTAAATCAAATAACATCACCGTGACAGGGGTATGGTTTTTATCTGCCTGAAGGGTAATTTTATTGAGATCGTCCCAGAAGAATAGACGGTTTTTCATGCCGGTAAGGGAGTCATGATACACATCATATTCCAGCTTCGAATTCTGTATTTGCAGCGTTTCTTTTGACCGCTGAAGTTCGTCAGCGAGGGTTTTAACCTGCATGTGAGCTTTAAGAATATTTTTATTCTGATAGATCATTAAGAACCCCAGAATAAAGCTTAATATCACCAGAAGTAACGAAAGTACAGAGTAAATATAATATAGGATCTGTATTTTATGGTTGGATTCATTAATTGTGTTAATATCTTTGGTTAATGCGCTTGAAGACAGTTGACTGAGCGGCGCGTCGAGCAGGTGCATATTTGCCAGGTACTTTTTTAAGTCTTCATGGCTCATTTTTTCCAGATTACTGTCCAGATACGCCAGTATTTCTTTCAGGCGTGCAGCGATCTCTTGATGCGTTTTATCGCTCTCAATATAGCGGCCTAAGTCTCCCCCGTTCAGTAACTCGCCCTGGCTGAGCATAATTTCGAGACGCATGCGGGCCTGGTCTATCGTAACGTCATCCGTATCGGTTGCGTATAGACCAAGCCATGATTCAAATCGGTAATACTCTGATACCAGTTGAGCCACGGACCAGGACTCAGTGTAGTGAGTCAGTTTTTGCAGCTCTTGCTGACGATCGTAAACAAGAAATGCAATATATCCCGTCGTGATAAAAAGAGAAAAAATGATACCAACCAGTATCCTGTTCATTATGTTCTCCTGAACTGCTATTCAATCTTCATTTTGCTAACCTGCCATGCTGAACGCGAGTAATAAATTTGATTATTCAACTCAGGAAGACTGTCATAAGGGTATACAATGAATGATGGGCCTTTATCGCGGATACGCATATATTCGCCATTAATCTTTAAGGCAAGAATAGCGTTATATTTCTTAAAATCGCTGAGAGGAATAGCGGTAGCGTAATCATTAAGGGCAATAACATTAACGACAGAACCCTTTGCTCCAACATAATCCATGAGTTTGTTCATTGGAACCCCCTCAAACTTCGTCCTGCCCGTATACCAGGGAGATGTCGTCTCGAAACTCACCATCCCGAGTTTTTCAAGGCTTGCGAGATCAAACACTGCTTTTCCATCTTCGTTAGTATTTTCTATATTCCCGTAAATCGTCAAAATGGGTTTTCCGGCGGGTTTCGGCAGTTCACCCGCCCAGGCTAAACTCTGAACCAGACAGCACACCAGCATTAGGATTAATCGCATTATGGCCTCCACTTTTGCACAGAAGTATATGAATTATAATTTAGTTATCCTACTAGTTTATGTATTTTGTTGAGACGCTACCGTTTTTGGATATGCGTTGCAGGAAACTGCTTTAAAATCATCGAGTTGAAGTGGTTTGGTGCGAGCGGGTTTGACAGCACTGGGAGTGCTTCTTTTTTTAAGTACGCGACCATTATGTGAATAAAGTCGCTTTCGGCTAAAAAACGATCGTTTTTTATTGACGCGCACGAGGCATCGCCCGGGCAGCGTTGCTAACCATAACGTCGGATGCCACAGACTGCAGGTTACCGGGACAACGACGCCTGGTTATTTTTCGCCAATTTATATGTCGCGCTAATTGTGCCGTTTAATTATCACACTCCGGCGATTTTTTATTCGAGAGCGGATAAAAAGGCCATTTTTTTATTTAATTTTTCTGGTTGCCGCTTTTCGTCATGCTGGCAAAAACGCTATCCCGGTAGATCCAGGTATGTACTAATGCAGCAGAAATATGTAATAGCACCACGGCAAAAAGGAGTTTTGCCAGAAGGCTATGCGCATCGTGGCACCAGGCGAAAAGGGTTGGGCTTACTGGCAAAATCGGTGGGAGATTAAATCCCTCGAACATGACGACGGGCAAACCTGCTGCCGACAGCTGCGCCCAGCCCAAAAATGGCATTGCCAGCATGAGCGCATACAGCAGCCAGTGCGACGCTTTAGCCGCAAGCACTTGCCAGAAGGGTAAATCAGCAGGCAGCCGGGGCGTCTTGCTACGAAGTCGGTTCACCAGACGGAGCAGCGCCAGCAGTAATATGGCAATCCCCAGAGGGCGATGCAGGTCGATAAGCGCAATCCGGTGATGAAGCGTCGTCATCATTGCGGTACCAATAAACAGCATGGCAAGAATCATCGCCGCCATTAGCCAGTGTAGTCCTCTTGCCAGGGCGTTGAAATGCTGCGGCGCTTTTCCGTGTTCTTGATTCGGGTTCATTTTACCTCCTGCTTTTCAACAGCTTCGGTGGCTTTGCCGTAACCAATTTCCCGTTCCCGGCGACTAAAGGAGTGTGAATACGCGGCAGAACGGGCGTTTAACACCGGATCGTCAGACACGTTCACACCCGAAGGAACCGTCGAGGGGTCGAAGTTAACGTCGCGGCACGGACCGTCAGCCTGGGCTTCGACGCGCGCCACTTCCAGCGTACCGGCCACGATCTGCCTGCGATCGTTAGGCCACGGCCGGGAAGGGTCATCTACCGGATCGCCCGGCTGGGCGAGTTGCAGAACAAAATCCCAGTAGAGAGGCTTCTGAGCAAGCCTCTGGCTGACGCCCTCGAACATGATGTTGCGATCGGCCTTCTGGCGCTGCTCCTCGCTCAGAGACACAAAAGGATCGTGCGGGCGCATCATCCAGCGTACCGCCTGGCGATTTCCGAGACCGTCCACGAGGTAAAAGGCGTTAATGCTGTAGAACGTTGCGCCGGCAAAGCTCCCGGGGGCGGGCTTTTGTGCCGCCCATTTGAGGTATTTCTCTGCTTCCGGATAGGCTTTTAAGAATGCCGCGAGGCGCTGTGGATCCGGCTTGCCGGTGGCCGGGTCTGGCGCGGTTGCCCGGTGCAGCGCCAGAAATCCTTCAGGGTCCCGGGTCGCAAAGAAGGGTTCGTTGTTCATCGCCATACGCCACTGCTGGTTATCGTCTGTCCTGAACATCAGGGCCATGCTCAGAGTTTTCGTTGAGCTATCCGCCGCGTGGGGGTCGCCAGTGCCGATGGAAAACCGTCCGACAACAGGGGTGTGCTGCTGGGAAAAGAGGCGCGCGGTTGACAAAGACGTTGCTGAACCGGCTGGAATGAAGTTTCCCGTAAAACACATTCCTTTGCCATGTGCCCGGCGAAATCCGGGAGGAAACGGCGTTGGTGTTTCCGAGACTAATGCCTGACTGGTGGTGCGAGAACCGATCCAACCCGCCGTCCACGCAAATGCGGATGCTATCGCGCCCACGATCGCGGCGATGATGGCCAGCGCTCCCCAGGATTTTTTGGATCGTAAATCCACATTAGACATAGACGTTTTTCCAGTGTGAAAGAATAATGCCTGACACGCGCACGAACATCTGCGAGCCACGCATTAATACAGGGATAAAGTTGAGGCGATTATTTTTTATAATCGCGGTAATATGCCAGAGGATATTTTTATGATGAGGCGATTATAGACGCGCTAAAGAATAATAGACTGAAAAGCCACTATTTTTATAACGTGCGTTTTACGCTCTGAGAAGAGTATATAAGGTAAACTTTATTAAAAAAGAATATCACGAAAAGTTTATAATTTTTTGATGCCAGATATTTTCGCGTTCGCCACCCGGCGGGCGGTCTAGCCCGCCTCCAGCATCCCAAAACTCACAATTCGCGAGCGTCCCAGCTCTTTCGCCCGGTACAGTGCCACGTCCGCGGCGCGCAGCAGGTTGTCACTTTGAGCATGCTCTGGATAGCTGGCGATACCAATCGACACATCCACCGGCCCAATCTCGGTCAGCCCGTAGCGAAGCGATAGTGCATGCACGCCGTTGTAAATCTTCTGCGCGCAGGCGTGCGCTTCTGCTTCACCGGCCCCGGGAAGCAGAACCAGAAACTCCTCGCCCCCGTAGCGGAATGCCAGCCCGCCGTCGTGCGCGGCCCGCTGAACAATCGTCGCCACGTTTTTGATTACCTGATCGCCGGCCTCGTGACCAAAGCGGTCGTTAATGCTTTTAAAGTGATCGATGTCGATCATCATGCAGCTTAACGGCTCGCCGTTGCGCATGGCCTGCGTCATTTGCGTGTGCAGGGTGTCTTCCAGATGATGACGATTACGCAGGCCGGTAAGCGGGTCAAACAAGGCTTTTTCCAGCAGCGCGTCGCGCAGGCGCTGATTCGCCAGCGCCAGTCCGAGCGCCTCGGCCATCAGTTCCAGATACGCGCGTGCAGGAGCATTTTCCGGGGTGATGTTCTGGAACGAGAGCAACCCAATGGCCTCGCCCTGGGCGATAAGCGGTACGCACAGCGCGCTTTCCGCCTGTGATTCCGGGAGATGATAGCAGGCGACATCCGGTTCACCGTTAACCGGCGGGTGGCTCTGACCGCGACGCACGGCCCAGCACGCATCGGGGTGGAATGTGGCCTTATCATCTGCCGGTGAAAGCCACTGGGCGACGCAGCGCATTTGCCACGGATCGCGGTCAAAAACGTAGAGCCGGCCCGCTATCCCCGGCGCGATATTGGGCGCAAACAGCTCCGCCACGTTAATCACGTCGTCAAAGTTTTCACACCCCTGCAGCCGCTGGGTCATGCGCGCCAGCAGCTCGCGGATGGCCCAGTCGGCGTCGCGCTCTTTTTCCAGACGCTGTCGCGCAAGGCCGTTTTCACGAAAGATGCGGATGGCCTGGGCCATATCGCCAATCTCATCAATCTGGTTAAAGTTGGGCGTTTCAACGGCGAAGTCCTGAGAGGCCAGACGGTGAACCACGTCGCTCAGGCGTACCACCGGGCGCAGCACGCGGCGTTTTAATATAAAGCCGAGCACAAACAAGAACAGCAGGGCGGTCAGGCTAACCATCACTTCAGAAGCCGTGCGCAGCGCTTTCGATTTTTTCGTCGCCTCCCGTACGGAGGCGATGACACGTTTGTCGAGTATCTGGCGAAAGCGATCGATCTGGGTTTGTGCGCGCTCAAGCTCCTGCTCGTAGGGCATGCCATAGAGCAGGGCAACGGCCTGCGCATCTTCACCCCGGGCCACGCTCGTCAGTGCCGCCTGCTGCTCATCCTGCAGTGCATCAATGATTTTTAAACCATCATGCAGCAGGGCCAGCTCGTCATCTGAAGCGCCGGTGTCCTGCAGTTTGTCCAGCTTCAGCTCGATGCTCTTCAGTTTTTTCTCTGACGCATTGTACTCATCCAGGATTTGCGGATTTTTTTTGATGACATACAGGCGCGCTAAATCGGACTGTATCCAGGCGTCGGTTTCAATATTTTCTGTAAGCTCATCAAAATGTTGACGTAGTTCAATGGCCTGACGTTCGGCGGTGTCAGCTCCGGAGGCCATCAGCATGATAATGCCGGAGGCGATAGTCAGGCAGACCGTGGCACCGTAGGCCCAGTTGGTTATTGTCGCGATTCGCACCTGGAGATCCTTTTACCGCATAAAGAGGATGGCGTTCTTCAAATTATAGAAAACGTTTGATTTAAGGCGAAAAAAAAGGCGGCACAGCGCCGCCTGATGTGGTCGTTATCGTCACGTCCCTACAAATCTGGAGAGTTTTTTCCCTCTTCGATGAACTCGGCGTCCAGCTCTTCGGCATTGCCCGCGTGATCGCGGCCGGAGAAGAGGTTCCAGTAGGCGATAAACAGCGCGGCGATGAGCGGCCCAATCACAAAGCCGTTAATGCCGTACAGCTCCATGCCGCCGAGGGTGGAGATCAGAATCAGGTAGTCCGGCATTTTGGTGTCTTTCCCCACCAGCAGCGGGCGCAGAATATTGTCCACCAGCCCGACGATAATCACGAAGAAGCCAACAATAAACAGCCCCTGCCAGAGCTGGTGCGTGGCGAACAGGTAAATGGCGGCTGGCACCCAGACAATCGCCGAGCCGACGGCGGGGACCAGCGAGAGGAACGCCATCAGCGCGCCCCAGAGCACGCTGCCGTCGATGCCCACGATGGCAAACGCGATCCCGCCGAGCGTGCCCTGAACGACGGCCACCACCGCCGTCCCTTTCACCGTCGCCCGGGAGACGCCGACGAACTTGGCGAACAAGTGCTGTTTAACAAAATCAGACAGCGGCAGGGAGTCGAGGATCTGGCGTACCAGATACGGTCCATCCTTCAGCAGGAAGAACAGCAGATAAAGCATGATGCCGAAGCTAATCGCAAAGCCAAACGTGCCTTTGCCAATCAGGAACGCGCTGCCCGCCAGATACTGCCCGCCCTGCAGCGCGACGTCGGAGAGTTTTTTCTGGATCTGCGCCGCGTTGGTCAGATTGTGATCCGCCAGGAAGCCGCTGGCCCAGTCCGGCAAATGGTTGAAGATGCTCGCCACCACCTCCGGGAATTGGGTGTTGTTCTCCTGAAGCTTCGTGTAAACCACGTTCAGCTCAATGGCGAGCGAGGAGAGGATCACCATCAGCGGGATAAAGACGATCAGGCAGATAATGCCAATCGTCAGCAGCGAGGCCAGCCCGTTGCGCTCCCCCAGCGCGGTGCGCAGCTTGTTTTTTACCGGGTTGAAGATGACGGTCAGAATGGCGGCCCACAGTATCGCGGAGAAGTAGGGCGACAGCACGTCAAAGAAGGCCCAGGTCACAAGGGCGAGAATGAAAATAAAGAAACCTTTAGTCAGTCCGTTAAAGCGCATCAGTCAGTCCTGGTTACTAAGAAACTGTGACGACTATAGAACCGATTGCGAGAATTACCAACCCGGCGGCCAGTTCAGCAATATCGCAGTATGAATTTGCGCTTCACGGATAGCACTTTCGACTGACCGAAGATCGCACGCTCCCGCACCATGCTGTTAGTATCTGCTTGCGGAGGTGCTTATGGCCTGGCGTCCCATTCTTTATGTCATCCTCACAACCCACCCCAGACTCAGCGCGCGGCGCGCCCGTTTGCGTCTGGTCATCTAGCTTTTTATTAACATTCGCGGTATAACACCTTCTTTGGATGTTTAGATGTCCATACGTATAGAAGGTAATATGCAAACACAACAAGAAAATGGACAGCTTAAGCGCACCATGAAAACACGCCACCTGATTATGCTCTCGCTGGGCGGCGTGATTGGGACAGGGTTATTCTTCAATACCGGATACATCATTTCCACCACCGGTGCGGCGGGCACGCTGCTGGCGTACCTGATCGGCGCGCTGGTGGTCTGGCTGGTGATGCAGTGTCTGGGCGAGCTCTCCGTGGCGATGCCGGAAACCGGCGCGTTCCACGTCTATGCCGCCCGCTATCTCGGCCCTGCGACGGGCTATACCGTGGCGTGGCTCTACTGGCTCACCTGGACGGTGGCGCTCGGCTCGAGCTTTACCGCCGCCGGGTTCTGCATGCAGTACTGGTTTCCGCAGGTGCCCGTCTGGGCGTGGTGCGTAGTCTTTTGCGTGGTGATATTCGGCCTTAACGTCATATCCACGCGCTTCTTTGCCGAAGGGGAATTCTGGTTCTCGCTGGTGAAGGTCATCACCATCATCGCCTTTATCATCCTCGGCGGGGCAGCGGTCTTTGGCTTTATCCCGATGCAGGACGGTTCACCCGCGCCGGGCTTAAGCAACATCACCGCCGAGGGCTGGTTCCCGCACGGCGGTCTGCCGATCCTGATGACCATGGTGGCGGTGAATTTTGCCTTCTCCGGGACCGAGCTTATCGGCATCGCGGCGGGTGAAACGGAAAATCCGCACAAGGTGATTCCGGTGGCTATTCGCACCACCATTGCGCGGCTGATCATCTTCTTTATCGGCACCGTGTTTGTGCTGGCGGCGCTGATCCCGATGCAGCAGGCGGGCGTGGAAAAAAGCCCGTTCGTGCTGGTGTTTGAAAAGGTCGGTATTCCTTATGCCGCTGATATCTTTAACTTCGTGATCCTGACGGCGATCCTCTCGGCGGCGAACTCTGGCTTATATGCGTCCGGGCGCATGCTGTGGTCGCTCTCGAATGAGAAAACGCTCCCGCGCTGCTTTGCCCGCGTGAACAAAAACGGCGTGCCGCTGACGGCGCTCTCGGTTTCCATGCTCGGCGGCGTGCTGGCGCTGTTCTCAAGCGTGGTGGCCCCGGACACGGTGTTTGTCGCACTCTCGGCCATTTCTGGCTTTGCGGTGGTGGCGGTGTGGATCAGCATCTGCGCGTCGCACTTCGTTTTCCGTCGCCGTCATCTGCAGTCCGGCCAGCCGCTCTCTGCGCTGCAGTACCGCGCGCCGTGGTATCCGCTGGTGCCGGTGCTCTGTTTTATCCTCTGCGTGGTGGCCTGCGTCGGCCTGTGGTTTGACCCCAGCCAGCGCATTGCCCTTTATTGCGGGCTTCCGTTCGTCGCGCTGTGTTATGGTGCCTACTACCTGACCCGAAATATGACATCGCAGGAGCCTGAACATGTCGCAGAATAATCCGCTTTCCGCCATCCTTGAAAAACAGCCGTTTGTGGTGCTGGATGGCGCAATGGCAACGGAGCTGGAAGCGCGCGGCTGTAACCTTGCTGACAGCCTCTGGTCGGCCAAAGTGCTGGTGGAAAACCCGGATCTTATCCGTGAAGTTCATCTTGATTACTACCGCGCGGGCGCGCAGGTGGCGATCACCGCCAGCTACCAGGCCACGCCTGCGGGCTTTGCGGCACGCGGTCTGGATGAGGCGCAGTCCCGCGCGCTGATTGGCAAAAGCGTGGAGCTGGCGCGTAAGGCGCGCGAAGCGTACCTGGCCGAAAACCCGCACGCGGGCACGCTGCTGGTAGCGGGCTCCGTTGGGCCGTACGGCGCGTATCTGGCGGATGGCTCAGAGTATCGCGGCGACTACGTGCGCAGTGCCGAAGAATTCACAGAATTCCACCGCCCGCGCGTGGAAGCGCTGCTGGACGCGGGTGCAGACCTGCTGGCCTGCGAAACGCTGCCGTCGTTCACGGAAATAAAGGCGCTGGCCGCGTTGCTGACGGCGTATCCCCGCGCGCGGGCGTGGTTCTCCTTCACCCTGCGCGACAGCGAGCACCTGAGCGACGGCACGCCGCTGCGGGAGGTGGTTTCTTCTCTGCAGGACTATCCGCAGGTCGTCGCGCTGGGCATCAACTGTATCGCGCTGGAAAACACCACGGCGGCGCTGAAGCAGTTGCAAAGCCTGACGCCGCTGCCCCTGGTGGTCTACCCAAACTCGGGCGAGCATTATGATGCGGTAACCAAAACCTGGCACCACCACGGCGAAGCGTGCGAGACGCTGGCGGGGTATCTGCCGCAGTGGCTGGCGGCGGGAGCGAAGTTAATCGGCGGATGCTGTCGCACCACGCCGAAGGATATTGCAGAGCTGAACGCGCAGCGCTGAGTTTGTGCCGGGTAGGGCGCAGGCGCCACCCGGCACAAACCAACCGCACAAAATCAACTATCCTTTCCCGCTTTTTATCTAAAAACGAATCGTTATGAGCGATTCATTTTTATTCCTTTATCAAAATTCCCGCGTTGGAAATACTGCCCTCATAACAACAAGGGGAGCAGGCACTATGGCAATTTCATCGCGAATCACACTTCTCGGCGCGCTGGCGCTGTGGGCATTTCAGGCGCAGGCGGTGGACGTTACCGTCGCGTATCAAACGTCGGCTGAGCCGGCGAAGGTTGCGCAGGCGGATAATACCTTTGCGAAAGAGAGCGGCGCGAAAGTCGACTGGCGCAAGTTCGACAGCGGCGCGTCCGTCGTGCGTGCGTTAGCGTCCGGCGACGTGCAGATTGGCAATATCGGCTCCAGCCCGCTGGCGGTCGCGGCCAGTCAGCAGGTGCCGATTGAGGTTTTCCTCCTCGCCTCGCAGCTCGGTAATTCCGAAGCGCTGGTGGTGAAGAAAAACATCACCAAACCGGAAGACCTGATCGGCAAACGCATCGCCGTGCCGTTTATCTCCACCACCCACTACAGCCTGCTGGCGGCGCTCAAACACTGGGGCATCAAGCCGGGTCAAGTGCAAATCATCAATCTTCAGCCGCCGGCGATTATCGCCGCCTGGCAGCGCGGGGATATTGACGGGGCCTACGTGTGGGCACCGGCAGTAAACGAGCTGGAAAAAGACGGTACCGTGCTGACCGACTCCGAGAAAGTGGGCCAGTGGGGCGCGCCGACCCTCGACGTGTGGGTGGTACGCAAAGACTTTGCCGAGAAACATCCTGAGGTGGTGAAAGCCTTCGCGAAAAGCGCGATTGACGCCCAGCAGCCGTACATCAGCAACCCGGATGAGTGGCTGAAGCAGCCCGCCAATCTGGAAAAACTCTCCCGCCTGAGCGGCGTGCCGGAAGCGGACGTGCCGGGGCTGGTGAGGGGCAATACCTATCTGACCCCCGCGCAGCAGGTGCAGCAGCTAAACGGGCCGGTGGGCAAAGCGATTGTAGATACCGCCACCTTCCTGAAAGAGCAGGGCAAAGTGCCTGCGGTCGCGGCGGATTACAGCCAGTACGTCACCGACCGCTTTGTGAAATAAGGAGTCCGCCATGCTGAACATTACGAACCTGTATGCCGATTACGGTGGTAAACCCGCGCTGGAGGACATCAACCTGACGCTGGGCAGCGGTGAACTGCTGGTGGTGCTCGGCCCGTCCGGCTGCGGAAAAACCACGCTGCTTAATCTGATCGCCGGGTTTGTACCGTATCAGCACGGCACCATTCAACTGGAAGGCAAAAAGGTGGATGGCCCTGGCGCCGAGCGCGGCGTGGTCTTTCAGAACGAAGGATTGCTTCCGTGGCGCAACGTGCAGGAGAACGTGGCGTTTGGGCTACAGCTTGCGGGTGTGAACCGTGAACAGCGGCTAGCAACCGCGCGGGCGATGCTGAAAAAAGTGGGGCTGGAAGGGGCGGAAAAACGCTTTATCTGGCAGCTTTCCGGCGGCCAGCGTCAGCGCGTCGGGATCGCCCGCGCGCTGGCGGCGAATCCGCAGCTGTTGCTGCTGGACGAGCCGTTGGGGGCGCGGGCGGCCTTTCCCCGCGAGCAGATGCAAACCCGGCGGCTGCGCCTGGGGCATGAGACGGGCAAGCAGGTGCTGTTGATTACCCGCGATATCGAAGAGGGGGTGTTTATGGCGACCGAGCTGGTGCTGCTCTCGCCGGGGCCGGGGCGCGTGCTGGAGCGGCTGCCGCTGGATTTCGCACGCCGCTATGTCGCGGGGGAGCCGGTGCGCAGCATCAAATCCGATCCGCGGTTTATTGAGCAGCGTGAATACGTCTTAAGCCGCGTGTTCGAGCAGCGGGAGGCCTTCTCATGAGCATCGTCTTTAGTGAAAAAACGCGCCGCACGCGTCTGGCGCTGCGCTGGCCTTTCTCACGTCAAATTACGCTGAGCGTCGGTACGCTGCTGGTGCTGCTGGCAGCGTGGTGGGCGGTTGCGGCCCAGCAGTGGGTCAGCCCGCTGTTTCTGCCGCCGCCGGGACAGGTGCTGGCGAAACTCATCTCCATCGCCGGGCCGCAGGGCTTTATGGACGCGACGCTCTGGCAGCATCTCGGCGCAAGCCTGACGCGCATTCTGGTGGCGCTGCTGGCGGCGGTGGTTATCGGTATCCCGGTCGGGATCGCGATGGGCCTAAGCCCGACGGTGCGCGGCATCCTTGACCCGCTGATTGAGCTTTACCGCCCGGTGCCGCCGCTGGCCTATTTGCCGCTGATGTTAATCTGGTTCGGTATCGGCGAAACGTCGAAAATTCTGCTGATTTATCTGGCGATTTTCGCGCCGGTTGCCATGTCGGCGCTGGCGGGCGTGAAGAGTGCCCAGCAGGTGCGCATTCGTGCGGCGCAGTCGCTGGGGGCCAGCCGTACGCAGGTGCTGCTGTTTGTGATTCTACCCGGCGCGCTGCCGGAGATTTTAACCGGGCTGCGCATCGGCCTCGGCGTGGGCTGGTCCACGCTGGTGGCGGCAGAGCTGATCGCTGCCACGCGAGGATTAGGGTTTATGGTGCAGTCGGCGGGAGAGTTCCTGGCGACTGACGTGGTGCTGGCAGGGATCGCGGTGATTGCCGCGATCGCCTTCGGATTAGAACTGGGGCTGCGCGCGCTACAGCGCCGCCTGACGCCCTGGCATGGAGAAATACAATGAGTGAACGACTGACCATCACCCCGCTGGGGCCGTACATTGGCGCGCAGGTGTTGGGCCTGGATGTGTCCCGCCCGCTGAGCGATAACCAGTTTGAGCAGCTGTACCACGCGGTGCTGCGCCATCAGGTGGTGTTCCTTCGCGAGCAGGCGATCACCCCGCAGCAGCAGCGCGCGCTGGCGTTGCGTTTTGGCGACCTGCATATTCACCCGGTCTATCCGCATGCGGAAGGGGTGGAGGAGATTATCGTCCTGGATACCCACAACGATAACCCGCCGGACAACGACAACTGGCACACGGACGTCACCTTTATCGAGACGCCGCCCGCCGGGGCAATTCTGGCAGCAAAATTACTGCCAGAGACCGGCGGCGATACGCTGTGGGCGAGCGGGATTGCGGCGTTTGAGGCGCTCTCTGCGCCGTTCCGGACGCTGCTGAGCGGCCTGCGGGCGGAGCACGACTTCAAAAAATCGTTCCCGGAATACAAGTACCGTAAAAGCGAAGAGGAGCATCAGCGCTGGCTGGAGGCGGTGGCGAAGCATCCGCCGCTGCTGCACCCGGTGGTGCGCACCCATCCGGTCACGGGCAAGCAGGCGCTGTTCGTGAACGAAGGATTCACGACGCGCATTGTGGACGTGACGGAAAAAGAGAGCGAGGCGCTGCTGAGATTCCTGTTCGCGCATATCACTAAACCAGAGTTTCAGGTGCGCTGGCGCTGGCAGGAGAACGACCTGGCGATCTGGGATAACCGCGTGACGCAGCACTACGCCAACGCGGACTATCTGCCGCAGCGAAGGATTATGCAGCGGGCGACGATTTTGGGGGATAAGCCGTTTTACCGCCCTTAACTCCGTCGCACCCGGCGAAAACGGTGCACAATTGCCGGGTGGCGGCTTCGCCTTACCCGGCCTACCAATCCGCGGCCAATTAAAGGTGCGCCTCAATATACCGCTGATAGCGGTTCGCCTTCAGGTAGCACAAATCCACCAGCACCAGACCGTCTACGCAGTTGTTGAACGCCGGGTCGCTGCCAAAATCAATAAACTGCACGCCGCCGGGCTCGCATAGCTCGGAATACTGTTTATACAGCGGCGGTATGCCGCAGCCCAGATTGCCGAGCAGGGATTTCAGCTTCGTCAGATCGTCCACGTAATCCACGCCGCCAAACTGTGCCAGCACGTCCGGTAAGGATGCCGGATACGGCTGACGTGACGCGGCTAGCGGATGCGTCGCGGGGAACCACAGGCGGTAAAAGGCGACCAGCAGATCCCGTGCCGCAGGCGGTAAGCCGCCGGAGATGGAGACGGGTCCAAACAGGTAGCGATAATGTGGGTAACGCGCCAGGTAAGCCCCGATGCCGGACCATAAATAGTCCAGACCGCGACGCCCCCAGTAGCGCGGCTGGATAAAGCTGCGCCCGAGCTCAATGCCGTGCTCAAGCACGTCATGCATTTTGTCGTCGTAGTGGAACAGGCTGTAGCTGTACAGACCTTCAACGCCGCGTTTTTGGATCTGCATGGCCGTCGGCATAAAGCGATACGCCCCGACGATCTCCAGATCCTCTTCATCCCAGAGGATCAGGTGCAGATAATCGTCATCGTAGCTGTCGGTGTCCCGGCGTTTACCGCTCCCTTCCTCCACCGCGCGAAACGCAATCTCGCGCAGGCGGCCCAGTTCGCGCAGAAGAGGTGCCTCTTCCTGCCCGTTGCGCTGCCACAGGTAGATGGTTTTACCGTCGCTGGTTTTACCCAGACACTCCGCCTGCGCCAGCTCGCGTTTCAGGGTGGCCCGGTCTTCCGGACGGGCAATGGCGCACTGGGTTTTGAAGACGCCAGGCAATCCCTTGCCAAGACGCATCACGTGCTGACGGCACTGCTCGGCCATCTCACGTGACGAAAGCGTGGCGCTATGCCAGTGATGCCAGGCGATTTGCTGGCCGATTTTAATCGGCAGCTGGCTGTGGCGGCGGCGGAACATCTGCTGCATTAGCAGCAGCATCGACAATGTCGGTGACACCAGCGTGCTGGCATAAAAGAGCAGGCTGTTATGCGCCTGAATATGCACCGGCAGCAGCGGGGCGCGCAGCTTGCTGGCGAGTTTGATAAAGCCGGAGTGCCATTTTTTATCGCGAATGCCTTTGCGCGTGGGGCGTGAAACTTCACCCGCCGGGAAGAAGATCAGCACGCCCGCGTTTTGCAGATGCTGCTCCATCTGAACCAGAGACGATTTCGCCGTCCTGCCGCCCATATTGTCCACCGGAATAAACAGCGAACTGAGAGGCTCAAGGTGGGTCAGCATCCGGTTGGTCACGACTTTAACGTCGCGCCGCACGCGGGAGACGGCGTACATCAGCGCCAGCCCGTCCAGCGTGCCTGTCGGGTGGTTGGCAATAATGACCAGCGGGCCATGTTCGGGGATTTGTTCGAGATCGCGGGCGGAAACGGTGCAGAGAATATCAAGGTGCTCCAGAACTTGCTCCACCATATCCAGTCCTTTCAGGTGGCGGTGAGCGGCGGCAAACTGCTGGAATTCTTCTTCGTAAAACAGCCTTTTTAACAGACTTTTTTGCCAGGGTGCAGGCCTCGCCTGAGGCCAAAGATCGTCGAGAACGCTATCGAGGCTAAACATGATTACTCCTCCTGCCGTCTTGCGAAGACAGTAGAAGGAGCAGATGTCGGTTGTATTGCAGTTTGGTGAAGATTAGCGGAGGATTTTTTTCTCGGCCAGATCCAGCGCGAAGTAGCTGAAGATCAGATCCGCACCCGCGCGTTTGATCGCGCCCAGGCTTTCAAGGATCACTTTCTCTTCGTCGATGGCACCGGCCAGCGCGGCGAATTTGATCATTGCGTATTCACCGCTCACCTGGTATGCCCCCAGCGGCAGTTCGGTGCGCTCGCGGATGTCGCGCAGAATATCAAGGTATGCTCCAGCCGGTTTCACCATCAGGCAGTCTGCGCCCTGGGCTTCATCAAGCAGGGATTCACGAATCGCTTCCCGGCGGTTCAGCGGGTTCATCTGGTAGGTCTTACGATCGCCCTTCAGCGCAGTACCCGCCGCTTCACGGAACGGGCCGTAGAAGGAGGAGGCAAACTTGGTGGAGTAGGACATGATGGCGGTGTCGGTAAAGCCTGCCGCGTCCAGCGCCTGACGGATAGCCTGAACCTGTCCGTCCATCGCCGCAGACGGCGCGATGAAGTCCGCACCCGCAGCGGCAGCCACGACCGCCTGCTTGCCGAGGTTCAGCAGGGTGGCATCGTTGTCCACGCCGTGATCGCACAGCACGCCGCAGTGCCCGTGGGAGGTGTATTCGCAGAAGCAGGTGTCGGACATGACCACCATTTCTGGCACGGTATCTTTGCAGATGCGGGACATGCGGGCCACGAGGCCATCTTCTTTCCATGCATCGCTGCCGGTGGCGTCGGTATGGTGGGAGATGCCGAAGGTCATCACCGAGCGGATCCCCGCGTTGGCAATGCGTTCAATCTCGCGGGCCAGATGCTTCTCAGGAATGCGCATCACGCCCGGCATGGCTTCGATGGCTTTGTAGTCATCAATCTCTTCTTCAACAAAAATCGGCAACACCAGATCGTTTAAGGTCAGTGTTGTCTCTTCAAACATGGCGCGCAGTGCGGGTGACTTACGCAGGCGGCGGGGACGTGCAATTAAATCGGTCATGGTATGCCTGATGTTTGTGGAACAAAGAAGGTTAGTGTACCTCAAAGTGAAGTGAGGTGTTTTACTAAAGTGGGCATTTTGTTACCGTCTAATGCGGCCTGTCTAAGATTGCCACTGAATTATATATAATTAACTATTCCTGCGGAATGTCGGTTCGAATTATTGATGTTAATTCTATTACGAAGGGAATGTATAAATAAAAATGATCTGTTTATAAAACTTATATTACCTTTGCTTGTTTAGTTTATTTTGACTTTTTCTTTATAGTATTTATATTTAGCGCTCTTTTTCTCTCGTTTTACATCTGCTGATTGTCTGGATACGGACTTAAATGAATCATTCATTGAACCTTTTCTGAATGAAACTGCATAATTCACTCCGCAATTAAACATTGCTAATTGATTTACGGACAAACATGCTTACGTCCCTGAGGAGGGATGACCCAATGCAAACATGGAAAAAGAAACTGGTTGTATCTCAACTTGCATTAGCTTGTACGCTGGCTATCGCTTCTCAGGCTAATGCGAAAGATATTTCCGGTACGACATATAATACTTTTGGATATGATAATACCGCATCTACGCCGTGGTATTATGGCTACGCAGATTGGGATTACTCGGATGCCACCCATGATGGTGACATTTATCCGGTCATCAATAAATCAACCGTAAACGGTGTTATTTCGACTTACTATCTCGATGATGGGGTCAATGGCCGTGCGAACGCGTTGAGTATTTCTAACAGCACCATTAACGGCATGATCACGTCAGAGTGTATGACCACGACGTGTGCAGATGGCGCGGATACTGACGGCACCAGTCATACCCAGTACGATCGTTTTAGCCTGACCGTTGATAACTCCACCATCAACGATGCCTACGAGCATTACGCGTATGATGTCGTCAATGGCGAGAATACTGAAACGCATTATCTGGACACCTATGGTCTGGGTAACGCAATTACCCTGGACGTTGAATCTGATATCGTTATTCAGAACAATTCCCACGTCGCGGGTATCACGCTGACGCAGGGTTATCAGGAACTGGATAACACACCATACGACGGCGTTGAAGGCGTTGCTAACAGCAGCAATGTCTTTACCGATACGCTGGTGGTGAAAGACTCCGTGCTGACCTCTGGTGCGTACAGCGATCTGGGCACCAACGGGTTCTACGGTCAAACGGCGAAGCCGAGCGACTACGGTGAAACCAACGCCTCGGCTGCGGATGATGCGGCGCTGATCGTTGCGGCCGGCGCGTCTGATAACGCCATGCAGACCACCGCTACCTTCGATCACTCTACCGTAACGGGTGACATTCTTTTCTCCAGCACCTTTGATAACAACTTCTACGAGAATGGCGATCCGGCAACGGATACCACTGAAGATGGTGTCTATAACCCAACCACCAACGGCTGGGACGGTACCGATACACTGGATGTAACGCTGACCAACGGCAGCAAGTGGGTCGGTGCAGCGCAGTCCAGCGTTGAAGCTATCGGCACTGCGCAGATGTATGGCCAGGGCTACAGCAACGTTGACTGGCACGCTCTGTCCCCGAACAGCATCTGGCCTGATTCTACCTTCGACAGCAACGGTCACGTTGCCGGTGAAGAGGTGTACCAAAGCGGTCTGTTCAATGTGGCGCTGGATAACGGTTCCGAGTGGGATACCCGCAAGGTCTCCAACATTGATGCGCTGACGGTGAACAACCAGTCTCAGGTCAATGTTGAAAACTCCGGCCTGCTGGCGGATTCAATCACCCTGACCAATGCTTCAACCATGAATATTGGCGACAGCGGAGCCGTGGCAACCGACAGCCTGTATCTGGACAGCTATAGCCGTGCGGCACTGACTGAAGAGACAGCAGAGCTGTATGCCAACACCATTACCGTAGACAACGGTGCCGAGCTGGCGCTGGGTCTGGGTCAGGTTGATACGCACAATATGGTACTGACCGATGGCGGCGTGCTCAACGTTGCCAGCCGCGATTATGTGCTGAACAGTGATCTGAACAACGCACGCTATATCACCAACGATCGCTACAACGAGGAGTATGACTACGGTGTTGTCGCGCTGAACTCCGACGGCCATCTGGCGGTGAACGGTGACGTTGCCGGTAACTACAAGGTGCGCATCGACGATGCAACCGGCGCTGGTTCAGTTGCCGACTACAAAAACAAAGAGATCATTCGCGTCTACGACAATAACGCAGATACCGCAGCCAGCTTTACTGCTGCAAACAAAGCTGATTTAGGTGCTTACACCTATTAGGCGCAGCAGGAGGGTGACACCGTTGTTCTCCAGCAGAAAGAGCTGACTGACTACGCCAACATGGCGCTGAGCATTCCTTCTGCCAACACCAATATCTGGAATCTCCAGCAGGATACCGTAGGTACGCGTCTGACCAACAGCCGTCATGGCCTGGCAGATAACGGCGGAGCGTGGGTGAGCTATTTCGGCGGCAACTTTGACGCGGATAACGGCACCGTCAGCTACGATCAGGACGTAAGCGGCATTATGGTCGGTCTGGACACGCAGATTGACGGTAATAATGCGAAGTGGATCGTCGGTGGTGCAGCAGGTTTTGCGAAAGGCGATATCAGCGATCGTACGGGTCAGGTCGATCAGGACAGCCAGACTGCGATGATCTACGCGTCTGCGACGTTTGCGAACAACGTCTTCCTCGACAGCTCACTGAACTACACCCGCTTTAACAATGACCTCTCTGCAACCATGAGCAACGGTCAGTATGTTGACGGTGACACCACCTCTGACGCTGTCGGCTTCGGGATGAAGCTGGGCTATGACTGGAAACCAAACCTCTCTGGCTATATCACCCCTTATGCGGCGATTTCCGGTTTGTTCCAGTCAGGCGACGACTACCAGCTGAGCAACGACATGCGTATCGATGGTCAGTCTTACGACAGCATGCGTTATGAACTTGGCCTTGATGCGGGTTATACCTTCAACTACGGCGGCGAACAGGCGTTGACTCCGTACTTCAAGCTGGCTTACGTCTATGACGATGCTGACAATAATGCTGATATCAACTCTGACAGCATTGATAACGGCGTCGAAGGCTCTGCGGTTCGCGTGGGGCTGGGCACCCAGTTCAGCTTCACCAAAAACTTCAGTGCTTACACCGATGCAACTTATCTGGGCGGCGGCGACGTTGACCAGAACTGGGGAGCAAACCTGGGTGTAAAATATACCTGGTAAATAGAAAGCGCGGGGGATATTTTCCCCCGCTTTCTTATATGCTTTAAAAATAATAAAGAACCGACAGATACAGATGCTTTGAGGTATGCATGAACGTTAATGCGAAACCACTTTCTGAATTAAGCCGGCTCGCAAAATGTCTGGAAGTCGCCGGTACCCCCTTTAAGATCGAACCACAGCAATTAATAACAACCGGCAATAATGATGATGAGCCATTTACTTTTGTAATACAGTCTGGTCTTACAGCTATCCATCGTAAATCTGATGAACTTCTGATGGGCATTGCGCAGGCACCTTTTATCTATGGTTTGAATGCATGGATAAATGATAGTTATCTGGAATATTCCATGATGACACACACAACCTGTTCTGGGTTTTATTTACCGGCCTCTGCCACGCGTCAACTTATTCAGCAAAATCATCTCTGGCAGGATGCTTTCTGCTGGGTGTCATGGATTAACCATATTCTGGGCAAGCGTGACCTGCAGCTGGTGGGAAATAACTCTTATAGTCAGATCCGGGCGATGTTGATCAATATGGCCGAGTGGGATGACTCGCTGCGCTCAAAAATTGGCGTTATGAATCATATTCAGCGTAGCACACGTATTTCACGTTCGGTCGTTGCAGAAGTCCTGGCTGCGCTGCGTCAGGGGAACTACATCAATATGAGCCGGGGCAAGCTGGTCAGCATCAACCGCTTGCCCACGGAATATTAAGATCAGTTAGACGCAGTAAGCACCTGGGCTTTATTGGCGCTCAATTCGGTCACCAGGTTATTGATGCCGTCACTCATATTAACGAAGCGCGTGTTCGGAGAACGGGTGACCACCACAAACGCGCCCACGTTGGACTGCGGAATCATTGCCATGTAGGTAATGAATCCGCCGCCGCCGCCGGTTTTCTGAATGATGCCCGGACGACCATTTTTCGATGCCATAAAGACCCAGCCCAGGCCGAGCGCATCGGCTTTACCCGGCACGTCCATCCCGATGACGCGATGCAGCTGAGTACGCTGATAGATAAGAGTCTGCATACGATCGGCCTGGCTGCTGCGGGAGTAAAAATCCGAAGAAAGGAACTGCTGCATCCAGCGCATCATGTCGCCAGGGGTGGAATAGACCCCGCCGCTGCCCACGGCTGCCAGCGTGTTGTTACAGGGGCTTGCGCCTTTCTCTGCCACCATCAGGCGTTTGCACTGGTCCGGGGAAGGGGTAAAGGTGGTGTCTTTCATGCCCAGCGGACGCGTGATCTGCTCTTCAAACAGCTGCGGGTAAGGTTTGCCCGCCGCCGTTGAAAGCGCATCCGCCAGCAGATCGAACGCCAGGTTCGAGTAAGAGGCCTGCGAGCCCGGGGCGGATTTCAGCGTGGCGGTGCTCAGGTAGTTCCAGCGCTGTTGGCGCGTTGGCCAGACAAAAACGTCGCGGTGCGCCGCGCCGCCCGGCTGCTCGCGCGGCAGAGCGCTGGTGTGCGTCGCGAGGTTCACCAGGCGAATTGGCGTGCCCTGATACGTCGGCACGCGGGCACCCGGCGGGGCGTATTTGCTGAGCGGATCGTCGAGCTTTACCACGCCCTGGTCGAGCAACTTCACCAGCATTTCGCTGGTCATCAGCTTGGTTAAGGACGCGACGCGCACAACGGAATCCAGCTGCGGACGAACGTTATTACCTGGACGCGTTTCACCAAAGCTGCGGAAAACGCGCTGGTTGCCGTCGATGACCACCAATGCCATTCCTGTCGCGCCGCTGCCGTAATAGATAAGGTTCGCGTAGCGATCGGCAATATCGGAAGCCAAAACGGGCGCCGTCAGCGGCTGGGCTGCCTGGGCGGTGGAGAAGCTCACCGCACACAGCGCGGCAAAAGAGAGCAGACAACGTTTCAACGAAAAGCATCCATGAAGTGAATGAGGAAAGTAATGGGTATTTATACTACTAATCGGCACCGTGCAATGCCCCGAATAGCATAACCATAGCGAGAAAAACGTAACCATGGGTAAATATGAAGAATTTCCCTGCGAGCGCTCTCCCATTTTGTGACATCGGGCTTATGATAGGCACCAGTGTTACTCAATCTTGCGGAGAACAGTATGTCTGAAAAGCGTGTGGTAATGGTGGTTGATATGCAGAACGGGGTGTTTGAAACCCCGCGTCATCAGCGCGAGACGTGTGTCTCTCTGATCAACCAGCTTACGCAGGCTGCCGACACGGTGATTTTTATTCAGCATGCCGAGGCCGGGGGGCTGGAAGAGGGAAGTGACGGGTTTGCGTTGCTGCCTGAACTCCATCAACCTGCTGGCGCGCTGTACGTGACCAAAACCGCCTGCGATGCCTTCTATAACACCGGGCTTGAAGCGCTGTTAGGCGAGCAGGGCATTCGCGAGTTTGTCATCTGCGGCTGCGCCACCGATTACTGCGTTGACGCCACGGTCAAGAATGGCGTCAGCCGGGGTTACCACATTACCGTGGCGGAAGATGCCCACACCACCGCCAACCGCCCGGCTGCCGAAGCACAGATCCTGATTCACCACCATAACGACGTCTGGCGAAACTTCATTGCGCCAGCGAACCCTGTCGCGGTGAAACGCACCGAAACAATTCTCGAAAACTGGAAAGCGAACTAATAATCAACCCATGGGTCTGACCTTTTTGCCCGAACCGGGGTCCGGCTCGGGCAAGGTATTCGTGTGGTAATGTGTTGAGCACAGCAACAACCATAACAACAAGAAGGAAGTATCATGTTTAAGTCTTTTTTCCCAAAGCCGGGGCCTTTTTTCCTGTCGGCATTTATTTGGGCACTGATCGCAGTCGTGTTCTGGCTGGCGGGCGGCGGTGCATGGCTGACGCGCATCGTGGGGGCGACAGGCGAGGTGCCGATTAGCGCGGCGCGCTTCTGGTCGTTCAGCTATCTGCTGTTTTATGCCTATTACGCGCTGTGCGTCGGGCTGTTTGCGCTGTTCTGGTTTAATTATTCCCCTCATCGCTGGCAGACGTGGTCCATTCTCGGAACGTCGCTGATTATTTTTGTCACCTGGTTTCTGGTCGAAGTGAGCGTAGCCATTAACGCGTGGTATGCCCCGTTCTACGATCTCATCCAGAAAGCGCTTAGCGCCCCTAACAGGGTGCCAATTGGCGAGCTTTATAATCAGTTAAAAATTTTTATGGGCATTGCGATGATCGCTGTCACCGTGGCGGTGCTGAATAATTTCTTCGTCAGCCATTACGTCTTCCGCTGGCGTACGGCGATGAACGAATTCTACATGACCCACTGGGAGCGTCTGCGCCATATTGAAGGTGCTGCTCAGCGTGTTCAGGAAGACACCATGCGTTTTGCGTCAACGCTTGAGGATATGGGCGTCAGCCTGCTTAATGCCATCCTGAAACTGTTTGCGTTCTTACCGATTCTGGTCGCGCTTTCTCCGCATATTTCAGCATTGCCGATTGTCGGACATTTACCGTACGGCCTGCTCATCCCGGCGCTGATTTGGTCGCTTATGGGCACAGGCCTGCTTGCCGTCGTCGGGATTAAGCTGCCGGGCTTAGAGTTCAAGAATCAGCGTGTGGAAGCGGCCTATCGTAAGGAGCTGGTCTACGGAGAGGACGACCCAACGCGCGCTGCGCCCCCGACGATAAAAGAGCTGTTCCGCAACGTCCGTTTCAACTATTTCCGGCTCTATTTCCACTACATGTATTTCAATATTGCCCGTATTTTCTATTTGCAGGTCGATACTGTTTTTGGACTATTCCTGTTGTTCCCGTCTATTGTTGCGGGAACAATCACGCTGGGCTTACTGACCCAGATTACCAACGTGTTCGATCAGGTCAGAAACTCGTTCCAGTATCTGATCAACTCCTGGACCACGCTGGTGGAGCTGATGTCCATCTACAAACGTCTGCGCAGCTTTGAACATGAGCTGGACGATCGGGACCTGCAGGAAGTCACCAACACATTTAGCTAATACAGGGAGTTGCTATGTCTTTTGCCGTACCGCGTGCGTTACCGCTGTCCTTGCTGGCTGCCCTCGTTCTGGCGGGCTGTGCCGAAAAAGGGGCTGCTCCGCTTAAAAAGGGCGAGAAGCCCGTGGATGTCGCAAGCGTTGTGCGGCAAAAAATGCCCGCCAGTGTGAAGGATCGCAATGCGTGGGCGGATGCGCTGGCAAAAACCTTTGAAAGCCAGAAGATTGCCCCAACCGAGGAGAATATCTGCTCGGTGCTGGCGGTGGCGCAGCAGGAGTCGATGTACCAGTCAGACCCGGTGGTGCCGGGTCTCAACAAAATTGCCTGGAAAGAGATCGACCGCCGCGCGGAATCGATGCATATCCCGGTATTCCTCGTGCATACCGCGCTGAAAATCACTTCGCCAAACGGCAAAAGCTACAGCGAGCGGCTGGACACGGTGAAAACCGAAAAACAGCTCAGCGCCATCTTTGATGATTTCATTAACATGGTGCCGATGGGGCAGAAACTGTTTGGCTCACTGAACCCGGTTCACACCGGCGGCCCGATGCAGGTGAGCATTGCGTTTGCCGAGAAGCATACCGACGGCTACCCGTGGGAAATTGACGGTACGGTGCGTCAGGAGGTCTTCTCCCTGCGCGGCGGGCTGTGGTTCGGCACGTATCATCTGCTGAACTATCCGGCGAACTACAGCGAGCCCTTGTACCGCTTTGCAGACTTTAACGCGGGCTGGTATGCCAGCCGTAACGCGGCGTTTCAGAGCGCGGTTAGCCGCGCAAGCGGCGTCAAGCTGGCGCTGGACGGCGATCTTATCGCCTACGGCAGCAGCGAGGCGGGAAGCACCGAGCGGGCGATCCGGAAATTATCGACAACGCTTGATATGAGCAACAGCGACATTCGCCGTCAGCTTGAGAAAGGCGACAGCCTGGCATTTGAGAAAACGGATCTCTACAAGAAAGTGTTTGCGCTTGCCGATAAGAAGAGTGGGAAAACGTTGCCGAGGGCAATTCTGCCGGGGATTCAGCTGGAAAGCCCGAAGATCACGCGTAACCTGACCACCGCATGGTTCGCAAAACGCGTGGACGATCGCCGGGCTCGCTGTATGGGGCTTTAATGGCGACGACGAAAGCGCAGGACGAGCGCGACAACGCCTAAAATCATACACCCCGCGAGGAAGGGAACGAGGCCAAACAGCGTGCTCACGCCAAACCCGATTTCAACCCGCGGGCGTCCGTTATCCTGCACCTGCATCAGGTGTTCATAAACGCCCGGCGCGTGCACCAGCATATTAAGCAGCTGGGAGCCAGCCCAGAAGCAGAACAGGACAAACAGGGCATACGCGATATTACCCGCCGTGGAGGTTTTTGGTTTGCCGCCAAAAATCGGTTTCGACAATGTAAAGTCAGCCATGTTGACCTCCCCAAAATATCACTCTGTTTTAATACGCGTCTTACGGGGTGAGTTTGACAGGTCATCGCATTTGTCAATATCAGAATCGTGGTAATTTTCGCTCAGGATTTCTCCTGGATTGTTGATTTCTGCAGCATGTCACAATTTGTTAACTTAAATGAAACTGCACCGCATTTCAGAATTTCCGCATCTGCCACAGACCTGGCGGTGAAACTGTGAGAGGATGTCTTTTTTTCCTGCCGGAGTTGTTATGAAGCTCACGTCCAAACTTCGCCGTGACTGGCACTACTACGCCTTTGCTATCGGGCTGATCTTTATTCTTAACGGCGTCGTGGGGCTGTTGGGATTTGAAGCGAAAGGCTGGCAAACCTATGCCGTGGGCCTGGTGACCTGGGTAATCAGTTTCTGGCTGGCAGGGCTGATAATCCGCCGCCGTCCGGAAGAGACGACAGCGGAGGAGACGGCTAAGGGTACCGATTAGCCGTTAACGGAACTTTTCAGGGCGCTGTCGGCGGCATGACGCTCCAGCGCCAGCTCGATCAGGCGGGTGATCAGCTCAGAGTAGCCAAGCCCGCTGGCCTGCCACAGTTTTGGATACATGCTGATATTGGTGAAACCCGGCAGCGTGTTGATTTCATTGATCACCACCTCGTTCTCCGGCGTCGTCAGGAACACGTCCACGCGCGCCATGCCGCTGCAGCCGAGCGTCTGATAGGCCTGAATGGCGATCGCCCGGATCTTATCGTTAATGGCCGGATCGATATCCGCAGGAACAACAACCTGGGCGCCTTTATCATCAATGTATTTGGTGTCGTACGAGTAGAAGTCGCTGTTTAAGACCACTTCACCGCAGGTGCTGGCCTGTGGGAAATCGTTGCCCAGCACCGCGCACTCAATTTCGCGGCCTTTGATCCCCTGCTCAACCACCACTTTATGGTCGAACTCAAACGCCAGACGGACGGCTTGCGTGAACTCTGTTTCGGTGGTGACTTTGCTGACGCCCACGGAAGAGCCCTGGTTGGCTGGCTTCACAAACAGCGGCAGACCCAGTTCAGCGCTAATTTGCGCGAAGCTGTGCTTGTCGCGGTTGGAGCGGGTGAGCGTCACGAACGGCGCGATATTCAGCCCGGCATCGCGCAGCAGGCGTTTGGTGACGTCTTTGTCCATGCAGGCGGCGGAGCCCAGCACGTCCGAGCCCACGAACGGCAGGTTGGCCATGCGTAACATTCCCTGCAGGGAACCGTCTTCGCCGAGGGTGCCGTGCACGATGGGGAAGACCACGTCGATCTGGGCGAGAGCCTGCGCGTTGCCGGCGTCGATGAGCTGACCCTTCACGACGCCGGGTACGGTGGCGACGCTAATTTCCGAAGGATTAAGGGCGATGTGTGCCGGATCGTTGGCATTCAGCAGATACTGGCTGGCATCGTTAACATGCCACTGGCCCTGTTTATCAATGCCCAGCAGCACCACGTCGAAACGGCTTTTATCGATCGCATCAACGATATTTTTAGCCGATTGCAATGACACCTCGTGCTCCGCTGATTTTCCCCCAAAGACAATACCTACGCGCTGCTTTGCCATCTCACTCTCTTCCAGTCTGACGAAAAGCCAATAACATACCACGATGCCCTGCGGGTTTCGCGGCCTTCTGCCATAATGTTTTGGGGAACAGTGAGGGGGGAGAGTGAAAGGAAAAACGCTGCTGACCATTTTCATCCTTGGGGCAATCGCAACGGCGGGCTATCGCTGGCTGCCGTCTTACTACAACCCTTTCACGCCGCTGAACCTGGACGACCCGCCTGGCCGCATTACCCAGTATAAGCTGCGGCGCTTAACGCCCGAAGCCTGCGCGAGCCTGTTAGCGCAGGCTAATCAAAAAAACCTGATCCGCACCCAGGCGGTCGCTGACAGCGGCGGGGAATGCCCGCTGAACAACGTCGTGCGCGTGCGTGACTTTGGCCCGGTGAGCCTGAACGGCAGTTTTCTTGCCAGCTGTCCGCTGGCGCTCAGCTCAGCCCTGTTTGTCAGCCAGCAGGCCCGGCCCCTGACTAAACGCTTTACCGGCAGTGAACTGACGCGCATTGAGCACCTCGGCAGCTTTGCCTGCCGCAATATCTACCACCGGCCCGATGCGCGGCGCAGCGAGCATGCCACGGCAGAGGCGCTGGATATCGCCGCTTTTCGGCTGGCGAACGGAGAGCGCGTTACGGTACTTAACGGCTGGAAATCGGCAAAAACGCAGCCCTGGCTGAAGGCCCTGCTGGCGGCAAGCTGCGGTTACTACGGAAACGGTCTTGGGCCGGAATATAACGCGGCGCACGCCAGCCATTTTCATCTGGGAATGCGCGGCTTTGGTCTCTGCCGCTGAAGCATAATCTTCCGCCAGAAAATGGATGAATTGTGACTTATTTCACAAATATGATGACTGGGAAGATAAAACACCAAAGTCAGCGAGGCCGCATCTCTGGTGCGACGTTAAGGCGCGTAACTTGCTAATCTGACGGCGAATTCGCCTAAAAATGAAGACTATTTCTGTATGGAATCCTGGAAAGTTAATCTCATCTCGGTCTGGTTCGGCTGCTTCTTCACCGGGCTTGCCATCAGCCAGATCCTGCCGTTCCTGCCGCTGTACGTGTCACAGCTGGGGGTCAGCTCTCACGAAGCGCTGTCCATGTGGTCCGGGCTGACGTTCAGCGTCACGTTTCTGGTCTCCGCTATTGTGTCACCGATGTGGGGCAGCCTGGCGGATCGGAAAGGGCGCAAGCTGATGCTGCTGCGCGCCTCCCTCGGGATGGCGATTGCTATTCTGCTCCAGGCCTTCGCCACCAATGTCTGGCAGCTGTTTTTCCTGCGGGCGGTGATGGGGCTGACGTCTGGGTATATTCCCAACGCCATGGCGCTGGTTGCCTCTCAGGTGCCGCGCGAGCGCAGCGGCTGGGCGCTGAGTACGCTCTCCACCGCCCAGATCAGCGGCGTTATCGGCGGCCCGCTGCTGGGAGGCTTTTTGGCTGACCATGTCGGTCTGCGCGCGGTATTCATCATCACCGCAATCCTGCTGGTGATCAGCTTTCTGGTTACGCTCTTTCTTATCAAAGAGGGGGGCCGCCCCGTTATCAGTAAATCAGAGCGCCTGAGCGGCAAGGCCGTCTTCGCCTCGCTGCCATACCCGGGACTTGTGATTAGCCTGTTTGTCACCACCATGGTGATCCAGCTCTGCAACGGTTCGGTCGGCCCGATTCTGGCGCTGTTTATCAAGTCGATGGAGCCGGACAGCAACAATATCGCCTTTCTCAGCGGCATGATTGCCGCCGTGCCGGGCGTCTCCGCGCTGATCTCTGCCCCGCGTCTGGGAAAACTGGGCGACAGGATCGGCACGGCGCGCATCCTGATGGCGACGCTGATATTTGCGGTGGTGCTCTTTTTCGCCATGTCGTTTGTTACCTCTCCGCTTCAGCTGGGCGTGCTGCGGTTTTTACTCGGCTTTGCGGATGGCGCTATGTTGCCCGCCGTACAGACATTGCTGGTCAAATATTCCAGCGACCAGGTCACGGGGCGTATTTTTGGCTATAACCAGTCGTTTATGTATTTAGGCAACGTCGCCGGTCCGCTTATTGGTGCGTCCGTTTCTGCAATGGCGGGTTTTCGCTGGGTATTTGCCGCGACGGCGATTGTCGTTTTAATCAATATTATCCAGCTGGCTATTGCCCTGCGTCGCCGCAGACATATAGCGGAAGCGAAATCAGCGAAATAACCTTTTCGCAGATGTATTATATATTCTTATGGTAGCCGCATTTTTATATAACAAAATGCGGCGTTTTTTTATAGAAAAACGTTTCGCTGAAAAGATCGCTGCGCTAATTTGGCGGCAATGTCACTTTTGCATAAGATAATACTTTTCTCCGCTTTGCATATTTCATTCCTGGTGTTAATTTCAGAGGAAATCCCATAAGGAAATAGCACGATGAAAAATCTCATTGCTGAGTTGCTGGTTAAGCTTGCACAAAAGGAAGAGGAGTCGAAAGAGCTGGTCGCCCAGGTCGAAGCGCTGGAAATAGTTGTCACCGCGCTGCTGCGGCAGATGGCAACATCGGATCAGCAGGCGTTAATTGAAAGCATTGAAGGCGCGCTGGATAAGGCGCGGCCCGATACTCAGGTTCCGCCACAAGATGCCGAGTTGCTGCAGCAATACGTAAAGAAGCTGTTGAGGCATCCGCGCAGTTAAGCCGTTACTGACATGTCATAGGATTGTCATGCAGGATGCCTGGAGTCGCTCTGTTTTATTTTTGTATTTGTACATGAAGAAAATAAATTGAAACAGAGCGCGCTTTTTAGCGCGTTACATTCCCTGTTAATTACCCCTGTCATTTATGCTGATACCGTCAATTCCTGCGCGCTGGAACTGAAATGATAAATTCCCGGCCGAAATCACATCTGCCGGGTGGTTTTTTTCCTGTCACGAACCAGACTTACAGGGAATGTTCACAAAAGGATGGTGCAATGAAAACAACATTACTGGTTACTCTGCTCTCCGGCCTGTTCCTGATCTCCTCGGCGAACGCGGAAGAAAAAACATTAACGCCGCAACAGCAACGCATGACCACCTGTAATCAACAGGCGACGTCCCAGAGTCTGAAGGGGGATGCACGTAAAACCTACATGAGCGACTGCCTGAAAAACGGCGCCGCGAAACCCGGCGAAAAAAGCCTGACGCCGCAGCAGCAAAAAATGCGCGAGTGTAATGCGAAAGCAACAGAACAGTCCCTCAAGGGCGACGATCGCAGCAAGTTCATGAGTGCCTGCCTGAAGAAAAAAGTGTAGTTCTAACGGGTGAGCGGCTCCGGCGGCTCACCCGAAATTTCATACTTTCCCCGCAGACCCCCTCTCTATAATTTGGGAAAATGTTTCAGAATATTCCCAAAAATGATGAATGATGACATTTATTACTACAAAAAGCGCATTCGGGAAGAGTGGAGTTTAACCCTTTCTCAGGATGACCCTCACCGTACCGGCATCCAGTTTGCCAGGCGAGCCAGGCTGGCGCGCGTTGTCGGGCTGGCGGCGATGTTTGTCCCGGTGGCGGAAATTCTGGTCAGCCATTTTTTACCCGGCGGCTGGTGGTTGTTGCTGGTGGGGTGGGCATTCATCTGGCCGCACTTTGCCTGGCAGTTATCCTGCCGCGCCGCTTCACCTCATCAGCAGGAAATTTTTAACCTCAAGATGGATGCCGTTATCGCCGGGGTCTGGATCGGCGTGATGGGGATGTATGTATTACCCACTGCGGCGCTGGTGATGATGGTGGGGATGAACATGATGGGCTCTGGCGGCTGCCGCCTTTTTATCGCGGGGATCGTGCTCACCCTGCTTACTGCGCTGCTTACGTTACCGCTTGCTGGCAGAGCGCTGCCCTTTAATCCGGGGGGGCTGGAGTGGGGCTTAACGCTTCCTGTCCTTATGCTTTATCCCATGCTGTTTGCCTGGCTTAGCCATCGAACGGCCGTCAGGCTGGCGGAACATAAGCGGCGGCTGGAAATGATGAGCACCCGTGACGGTATGACCGGGGTCTTTAACCGCCGACATTGGGAAATGCTGCTGCGTAATGAATTTGAGCACTGTCGCCGGAGCCACTGCACCGCCACGATATTGCTGATTGATATCGACCACTTTAAAAACATCAACGATACCTGGGGGCACGACGCAGGCGACAAGGCCATCGTGGCCATTACCCGCCAGCTTCAGATGTCGGTACGGTCAGGCGATGCGATAGGCCGGTTTGGCGGGGATGAGTTCGCGGTGATTATGTCCCAGACGGCCGCTGAAAGCGCCATCGCCGTCATGTCGCGGGTTCACGCGCGGCTGGAAACGCTGTCGTTACCGTGTGCGCCGAAGGAGCCTCTGCGCATCAGCGTGGGCGTGGCCCCCTGGGGGCCGCAGTTTGTACACTATCGGGAATGGCTGAAGGCGGCAGATGTGGCGCTGTATAAGGCGAAAAATGCCGGGCGCGGCCGCACCGAAGTGGCCGCCTGACGCCCGGCCAGACATCAGGATTTACTCAGCTTCTCTGATTTTTCCATGCATTTTGCCATCGCTTCGATAACTGCAGAACGGAACCCGCGTTCTTCCAGCACCCGCACCGCTTCGATGGTGGTACCGGCCGGGGAGCAGACCATATCCTTCAGTTCACCCGGGTGTTTACCGGTCTCCAGCACCATTTTGGCGGAGCCCATCACTGCCTGCGCGGCGAATTTATACGCCTGCGCGCGCGGCATACCGCCAAGCACGGCGGCGTCCGCCATCGCTTCTAAAAACATGAAAACGTACGCGGGGGCTGAACCGCTCACGCCGACCACTGGATGGATCATGGATTCTGCAATCACTTCCGCCTCGCCGAAGCAGCGGAAAATGTTTAGCACGTCCGCCACCTCTTCTGAAGTCACCAGCGCGTTAGGGGTGACGGAGGTCATACCGGCGTTGACCAGTGAGGGGGTATTCGGCATCGCGCGGACGATTTTACGATCGTGGCCCAGCGCGCGCGCCAGCTGATCGAGCGTCACGCCTGCGGCAATCGACACGACCAGCGTCTCTTTATTCAGGCTGGAGGTGATGTCGCTTAACACTTTGATCATGATGTTCGGCTTAACGGCACCAAAGACGATATCGGCAACCTGGGCCACCTCCTGCGCGCTTTCGGCGGCGTTGATCCCGTATTGATCGCGCAATGCGGCGACGTTATCCGGTGACGGGGTATAAACCCAAATCTGACCCGGCAGAACCTGCCCGCTGGCGATCAGGCCGCCCAGGATGGCTTTGCCCATGTTACCGCAGCCGATAAACCCGATTTTCTTGTCCATCATGATTCTCCGTCATTATGCGTTGTTTTCTCTGATTGATAGCTTAACAACGAAATGCAGGCGACAATAGTCGGCAGAGTCATTATGGGGAGACAACATGGCGATTTGGGTTGATGCGGACGCGTGTCCGAATGTGATTAAAGAGATTTTATTCCGCGCCGCCGAGCGCGTTCAGATGCCGCTGACGCTGGTGGCGAACCAGAATATTCGCGTCCCGCCTTCGCGGTTCATTCGCTCCCTCCGCGTGCCGGCCGGGTTCGACGTGGCGGATAATGAAATTGTTCGTCTGTGCAGCGCGGAAGATCTGGTCATCACTGCCGATATTCCGCTGGCGGTGGAAGTGCTGGAGAAAGGGGCGGCGGCGCTCAATCCGCGCGGCGAACGTTATTCGCCTTCAACCATCCGGGAAAAACTCACTATGCGTGATTTTATGGATACGATGCGGGCCAGCGGCGTGCAGACCGGTGGACCGGATAGCCTGTCCCAGCGCGATCGCCAGCAGTTTGCTGCCGAACTGGATAAATGGCTGCTGGAAGTGAAGCGCCGTACGGCGTAATGATAATTATTGTCAATATGTGGTACAGTGTGGCCTCCACAGGGTTGTCATCCCGTACCGCTTTGCAGTAAAGTATTCGACACATCTTCTGCAATTATTTCTTTACACTCTTCAGCCATTCGGCATCAAGGGGAACACCTGGCTATGACCCAACCCATCTTTTTAGTTGGCCCCCGCGGCTGTGGGAAAACCACCGTTGGCGTGGAACTGGCACGCGCATGTCATCGTCAGTTTGTTGATACCGACCACTGGCTGCAGACCGAGGCCGGCAAAACCATCGCAGACATCGTGGAGCAAGAGGGATGGGAAAGCTTTCGCGCCCGCGAAACGGCCGCGCTGAAAGCGGTCACCACGCCGTCAGCCGTCATTGCGACGGGAGGCGGTATTGTTCTGGCCGAATGTAATCGTCACTTTATGCGCGAAAAAGGCATTGTGATCTATCTCTGCGCGCCGGTGGCGGCTCTGGTAGGGCGACTTGAAGCATTTCCTGAAGAGGGACAACGCCCGGCGCTGACGTCACGACCGCTCAGCGAAGAGGTGAGCGAAGTGCTGGCCGAGCGTGATGCCCTCTACCGTGAAGCGGCACACCATGTCGTGGATGCCTCTGCGGCCCCGGAAGATGTGGTAATTCAGATTATTACCGCCCTGCGTCTGGCGTGTGCCAGCTAACCGCCGTCTATACTGATAGCTCAGACATAAAAAAAGGATGAGCTATGCCAACCAGACCTCCCTATCCGCGCGAAGCACGTATTGTTACCGTTGAAAAAGGCAATGGCGACCAGACCGTCACCTGGTACCAGCTGCGTGCCGATCACCCCAAACCGGACTCGCTGATCAGTGAACATGAGACTGAACAGGAAGCGCTGGATGCCAAACGGCGCTACGAAGATCCCGAAAAGTCGTGAATGTTTTCCTAAACGCTCCAATACCGTGCCTGAATCACACTTTTTACTCATCGCAAATGTTAAGCAGGAGTTAATATTTAGTTATTACAGGTAGCTCCGTTATCGGCAGGCGATCTTTACATTTCAGGGCAGAGATCGCCTGCTACGCTTGGTGCTGTTTTGTTGAAAAAACGAACTGTACAGCGTAGAGAGCCTGTACCTGTGTATACGTTTTTGTAGTGATGGAAGGCGAAGAAGATGAAGGCAACGTTGGCGATCCTCACCATTGGTGTGGTCCCTGTAAGCGAAGTGTTACCGCTCTTAACCGAGCATGTATCTGAACAACAGATCACGCATCTCAGCCTGCTGGGTAAGATGAGCCGGGAAGAGGTCATGGAAGACTACGCTGTAGAGGCGGGGGAGGATCCCCTGGCGACGTTATTAAGCGACGGTAAACTGGCGCATGTTTCTCGGCAGAAAATAGAGCGTTCGCTGCAGGCAGTAATAGAAGTACTCGATAATCAGCAATATGACGTAATTTTGCTGATGAGCACCGCCCCCATTAAGGGACTCATCGCGCGCAATGCGATTTTGCTTGAGCCGATGCGCATTATTCCTCCGCTGGTAGCCTCCATTGTTGACGGGCATCAGGTGGGGGTCATTGTGCCCATCGAGGAGCTTATGGACAACCAGGAAGCAAAGTGGCACGTGCTCGAAAAAACGCCCCTGTATGCGCTGGCAAACCCCTTCTGGGACAGCGAGGCTAAACTCATTGCAGCCGGGAAGGAGCTGCTGGAGAGAGGGGCGGATGTATTGATTCTGGACTGTCTTGGTTTTCACCAGCATCACCGGGATTTACTGCAAAAGGCGCTGGACGTGCCGGTGCTGTTATCCAACGTTCTGATGGCTCGCCTGGCCTCAGAACTTCTGACGTAATGATTTTGCGTGACAGGTGATGAGCATGGCCCCTATAGTGAATTTTTATCTCTGAATATAAGGGCCAGTTCATGCTTCAAAGTAACGAATACTTTTCCGGTAAAGTGAAATCCATCGGTTTTACCAGCAGCATCACTGGCCGCGCCAGTGTGGGCGTTATGGCTGAAGGGGAATACACCTTTGGCACGGCGGAAGCGGAAGAGATGACGGTGGTCAGCGGCGCGCTGAACGTCTTACTGCCGGGTGAAACGGAATGGAAAGTTTACGCTGCCGGACAAGTTTTCAACGTCCCTGGCCACAGCGAATTTCATTTGCAGGTCGCTGAACCGACCTCTTATCTGTGCCGCTACCTGAAATAATCGTCTTCCCTCTCCCCCTTTGGGGAGAGGATCAGGGGGAGGGGAAATTATCTCTGCGCTTCGCCGCCGAGACCTTCCACCAGATTCTGAATTAACGCGGCCAGTTCGCCGGTCATCAGGATAAAGTCCGCGTCAAAGCGCTGGGCGTAATCTTCCCGGTCGATATCTTCGTTTTGATCGCGCAGCTCGTCGCAGAACTTCAGACGCTTCACGGAACCGTCGTCGCACATCACGAACTGAATGCGCTGCTGCCAGTCGAGCGCCAGTTTGGTGACCACTTTGCCCGCTTCAATGTGTACGGCGATCTCGTCGCTCACCAGATCCTGCTTTTTCGCGCGGATCACGCCGCCATCTTCCAGCAGGGCTTTCAGCTCGGCTTCGTCCAGAATCTGGAAACCTTGCGCCGCGGTACCGCTGCGGACCCACTCGGTCAGGGTCAGCTCAATCGGCGTTTCCAGCGCCAGCGGTACGACCGGTAAAGAGCCGATGCTTTTACGCAGCAGGGCCAGCGTATCTTCCGCTTTTTTGGCGCTGGCGCAGTCCACCATGATCAGCCCGTTAACGGTATCGATCCACATCATCGTCTGGCTGAAGCGGCTGAAGGCACGCGGCAGCAGAGAGTGCAGAACTTCATCTTTCAGCGAGTCTTTTTCGGTTTTTTTCAGCTTGCGGCCCTGCTCGGCTTCCAGCTTGAAAATTTTTGCTTCAAGCGCCTGCTTAACCACCGGCGTGGGCAGAATTTTCTCTTCTTTGCGGGCGCAGACGATGATTTGACCCGTGCTGCTGGCGTGGGTCAGTGCATCGCTTTGCGAACCCATTGGCGGAACCCAACCGGTTTTCGCCATATCCTGGCTACCGCAAGGGGAAAAGCTATAAGCGGCTAACTGTTTTTCCATCTCTTCTGCGCGCAGCGAAACGTCGCGGCTGAGACGGTAAACCATCAAATTTTTGAACCACAGCATGATAATTTCCACGGCCTTGTCGTTAAATCAGCGGGCATGATAACGAATTGTCGCATCGCTTGCATTGCTAATCGGGAAGCGTGCTTCTACTCTGTTGATAATCAAAATAATGAGGAGAGTCTTGTGCGTATTGGGATTGATTTGGGCGGCACCAAAACAGAAGTCATCGCATTAAGCGAGCAGGGGGAACAGCTGTTCCGCCACCGTCTGCCGACGCCGCGCGATGATTATCACCAGACGATCGAGACGATTGCCCGGCTGGTTGATATGGCCGAGCAGGCGACGGGCGAGAGGGGCACGGTCGGGATGGGGATCCCCGGCTCCATTTCGCCTTATACGGGTGTGGTGAAAAACGCCAACTCTACCTGGCTCAACGGTCAGCCGTTTGATAAGGATTTGAGCCAGCGTCTGAACCGGGAAGTGCGTCTGGCGAATGACGCAAACTGCCTGGCGGTCTCAGAGGCCGTTGATGGTGCAGCCGCAGGAGCGCAGACCGTGTTTGCGGTGATTATCGGTACCGGCTGCGGCGCGGGCGTGGCGTTTGGCGGACGCGCCCACATCGGCGGCAACGGCACGGCGGGTGAGTGGGGGCACAACCCGCTGCCGTGGATGGATGAAGATGAACTCAAATACCGCGCCGAGGTGCCGTGCTACTGCGGCAAGCAGGGCTGTATCGAGACCTTTATCTCCGGCACCGGTTTTGCAACCGACTACCACCGCCTGAGCGGCCAGCCGCTCAAGGGGAACGAGATTATGCGTTTGGTGGAAGAACAGGATCCGGTGGCCGAACTGGCGCTTAGCCGCTACGAAATGCGTCTGGCGAAATCGCTGGCACACGTAGTGAACATTCTCGATCCGGACGTGATTGTGCTCGGCGGCGGCATGAGCAACGTTGACCGGCTGTACGCCACGGTACCAAATCTGGTGAAACAGTGGGTCTTCGGCGGCGAGTGCGAAACCCCGATCCGCAAAGCCGTCCACGGCGACTCCAGCGGCGTGCGCGGCGCGGCGTGGTTATGGCCGGAGTAAACGCAAAACGGCAACTTGCGTTGCCGTTTTTGATGTTTAGAGGGCCAGGGAGAGGGCACCAGACCGCACCGACCCAACACTCACCCCACCGCAAACTCCCTGTCCAGCCTGCTATACCCCAGTCCGTTGATCTTCTTCACCTTGATCTGCACCGGAATGCGCTCTTTCATCGCCTCGACGTGGCTAATCACCCCGATGGTTTTCCCGGTGGCGTTCAGTGCGTCGAGCGCATCCAGCGCGGTATCCAGCGTTTCACTGTCGAGCGTGCCGAACCCCTCATCCAGGAACAGGGAATCAATCCGCGTTTTGTGACTGACCAGGTCAGAAAGCGCTAACGCCAGCGCAAGGCTGACCAGGAAGCTCTCGCCGCCGGAGAGCGTGCGCGTATCGCGCACCGCATCGGCCTGCCAGGTGTCGACCACTTCCAGCTCCAGCGCCTCGCTGGCCTTACGCTGTAGGAGATAACGGCCGTGCAGGCGGTTAAGCTGCTGGTTTGCGAGCCAGACCAGGTTATCCAGCGTCAGCCCCTGAGCGAACTTGCGGAATTTGTCGCCGGTGCTGGAGCCGATCAGCGCGTTGAGATAACCCCAGTCGTCGGCCTGGCGCGCGGCCTCTTCAATTTGCAGCATTAACGCCTGCTGATGCTGGCGGTTATCGCTGTCCTGCTTAAGCTGCTGGCGGATCTCGCCCTGATGCGTGGTGTTCTCACGAAGCCGTTGCGCCAGCTGCTGCAGCTGGCTTTGCAGTGTAGACGCATCCGCGTCAAGTTCTTCCGGGCGCAGCGCAAGGTGCGCCTGCAGCTGCTGATTAGCCTGGCCGGAGAGGGCCGCGGCCTGCTGTAGCTGGTTTTCCAGCGACTGTTTCAGCTGTTCGAGGCGGCGAACAGCATCGTCATCCAGCAGCGCGGCAAGGAACGCATCCCGATCGGCAAAACAGCTTGCGGAGAGCGCCGCGGTGAACTGCGTCTGCGATTGCTGCAGGCGCTCGCGCTCCAGCGCCTCCTGCTGCTGCAGGGCGGCGAGCTGGCTTTGCAGCGACACGCATTCATTATGGATGTCGCGCCAGTCATCAGGAATGGCCGGCTCAGCCTCTTCACCGTGTGTTGCCGGAAGCGTGTCGAGCAGCGGCTTCAGCGCGCTCACGCGTTCCTGAAGCACGCCGTGCTGCGTTTGCTTCTCCTGCCAGTGGGCAAATTCCGCTTCGCGGGCGTGCAGCCAGTCGGCTTCATTGCCCTCTTCGGGAACGCTAAGCGAGAGCGCGAGAAGAGTATGTTCCAGCGCCTGGCGCGTTGCGGTGCGCTGCTGCTGATACTGGCGTTCCTGCGCTTCCTGCTCGTTCAGCTGGTTTTGCAGGTTCAGACGCTGGCTGAGCTGGTAAAGCTGGCGCTCGTAGTGTTCCTGCTCGTTCATCCATGGCGCGATATCCTCCTGAATATTCAAAGCGATATTCAAAGACGCGCACGCCTCCAGCCACGCTTTAGTGAGTGCTTGCTCTTCCTGAGAAAGCGTCTGCGCGTCGTCTGTCTCACGCTGGATCTGTTGAGCCAGGGCATTAACCTGTCCCAGCACCAGCAGGCCTTCCTCTTTAAGCGCGGCGACCTCTTTTTCGAGTGCATCACGGCGACGCTGGTTATCCGTCAGCTCAAGCGACCGGTAGGTCTCCACGGCAGGATGCTCGTGGGAGCCGCACAGCGGGCAGGGTTTGCCTGCCTCAAGCCGTGAGCGATAGCTTTCCAGATTTTTAATCGTCGCTTCACGTTCGCAAAGGGCTTTCAGGTCCAGATAGTGCTGGTGTTTCTCTTTGTACTGCTGGCGGCGCAGCGCCAGGGTTTCATTGAGCTTTCTCTGCTCCGCCTGGGCTTTCTGCACGCTTTCACCGTTCTGGCTAAGGCGCTTTTGCAGCGGCTGATAGCGGGCATGCAGCGACGTCAGCTGCTGGCGCAGCGTGCGGGACCGGGACTGCTGCTCCATGGCCGCGCTGACCTCATCCGCCGTCAGCGTCAGCGTATTTTCCGGCATCTCAGCCAGCTTCTGACGTAGCTCAGTCATCCGCGCAGCAAGCGCGACGAGCTGACTTTTGTCACGGTTTAGCTGTGAGAACTGGGCGCGCCAGCCGGCAATTTCCTGGCCCAGCAGGCGATAACGCTCATTCTCCGTCAGCCACTGCGCCAGCGCCGTCAGTTCGGCCTGTAGCCGCTCATGGGTACGCAGGGCGGTATTGCGGATCCGCGCGCGCAGTGCGGTTTTGGTCTGTAAGCGAGTATTTACTTCGTTAATTCGCTGCTGGGTTTGCGTCAGACGTGCGGTTTGCTCCTGCTGATGCTCCCAGAGCGGACGAAGCTGGGCGGCGGGCTGGGCAAGCTGGAGTTTTGCCAGTTCCGGCGCCGCGTTCGCCTGCGCCTGTTGCGCCTGCTGCTGCAGGGCGGCAACGCGCTGCTGCTCCCGCACGAGCTCGTCATGACGCGTAAGCCACTGAAAATCTTTCTGTTGGCTTTGCTGCTGGGCCAGCAGGGTTTTCTCTTCGTCAGTAAGTGCCTGCAAACTTTGCTGCAACTGCTGCTGTTGTTCTTCGCTGAGCAGCACGACGCCCGCCGCCTGCGCCTCGCATTTTTCCAGCACGCTGCGGGCGGCTTTGTGTTTCTCAAACACCATCGCGGAAATCTGGCCGTAGATTTCGGTGCCGGTGAGTTCTTCCAGCAGTTCTGCGCGGTCGGCCGGTTTGGCATTCAGGAAGGCGGCAAAATGCCCCTGCGAGAGCAGCATTGAGCGGGTAAAACGGCCGTAGTCCAGCCCGGTGAGCGCCGCGGTTTGCTCCAGTTTATCCGACACCTTATCGGCCAGAATCTTGCCATCCTCGCAGCGGGCCAGCTCCACGCGCGGTGCCTGCAAGTTCCCGTCCGGCTGGTTGCGCGCCCGGTTCTGGCTCCAGAATGCGCGATAGGCAACGCCTTTCACCTCAAACTCCACTTCCGCCAGGCACTCGGCGGTATCGCGCGTCATCAGATCGTTTTGCGCCTGAGAGACCTTATTCAGGCGCGGGGTTTCGTGGTAGAGCGCCAGGCAGATGGCATCGAGCAGGGTGGTTTTACCCGCGCCGGTTGCGCCAGTGATGGCAAACAGGCCGTTGCTGGCAAAAGGCTCCGCGGTGAAGTCAATTTTCCACTCGCCCTTGAGGGAGTTGAGATTTTTCAGGCGCAGGCTCAGAATTTTCATGCGTTTTCTTCCTCGTCATTGAGGGCGTGCAGAGTATGGCTGAACAGCTCGTTGAGCCTGACGCGCTTCGCATCATCGATCTCTTCCTGCGACAGTCGGCGCTCGAACACCTCTTCTACGCGCAGTTCGCTCAGCGTTTCGCGCTGGGCGCCGAGCAGAATTTTCTCGCGCTGCTCGCGGCTGCGGCGCACCAGCAGCACCTCAACCGGCAACTCTTCGGTCAGCACCTGAATTTTCCGCTGCATATCGTGCAGGTAGTCATCGGTGGTGATTTCAATATCCAGCCAGACGGGCGGGTTAAGCTCAGCGCCGCGCCACTGCTCAAGCTGGGCGGTGATGGCAGCCAGATCGCCCTTCAGCACCGCCAGCGGCTGGGTGACCGGCACTTCCAGCGTCTCGACGGCGCTGAGTTTGCCCTCATCAAAGCTCACCAGATGCACGGATTTGGCTTTTCCGGTTTCATCGAAGCTGAGCGAAATAGGGGAGCCACAGTAGCGGATATGCTCGCAGCCGCCGATGACCTGGGCGCGGTGAATGTGCCCGAGCGCGATGTAGTCCGCGGGCGGGAAGTTTTGCGCCGGAAAGGCGTCCAGCGTACCGATATAGATCTCGCGGACCGCGTCACTTTTGCTGGCCCCGACGGTGGTGAGGTGCCCGGTGGCAATGACCGGAATGGCCTGTTCACCGCGCAGGGCATAGGCTTCCGCGTGCTGCTGGTGATAGTAGTCGGTGATGGCCTGCAATAAATGCTGCTGCTTTTCCGCGCCCGACAGTCCCGCCTGGCTTTGCACGATGTCGCGCGGACGTAAAAAGGGAATCGGACACAGTACCGCCCCCGGCGACCCGTCGCGTTTTTTCAGGATCTGCGGCGCGTGCCCGGCGCTGGCGACCACGGTGGTATTGAGAAACGCCAGGATGTCGCGGGATTCATTGAGCGTGGCGACGGAGTCATGGTTACCGGCGACAATCACCAGATGACAGCCGGTCTGCTGCAGGTTGACCACGAAGCGGTTATACAGTTCACGCGCATAGCTCGGCGGCGAACCGGTATCAAAGATGTCACCCGCCACAATAATGGCATCCACCTCGTGCGCCTGGGCCGTTTCCAGAAGCCAGTTCAGGAACGCTTCATGTTCAGCCGCACGGCTTTTGCTGTAAAAATTTTGACCCAGATGCCAGTCCGAGGTGTGAAGTATGCGCATAGGAGATCCATGGCGAAAAACGATGCGGGCGATTATAAACTGTCAGGGAAAGGAAAATAACCGCTGTAATAAAACAACAGTTTGCCATTTATAGTGGTACTGATTTTCATAAATCTGTCATAAATCTGACGCATAATGGCGCCGCATTACAAACTTGTAACTTAAATAAGATAAGACAGGGCAAAGTATGGCGAGACGTATTCTGGTCGTAGAAGATGAAGCTCCAATTCGTGAAATGGTGTGCTTCGTGCTCGAACAAAATGGCTTCCAGCCGGTTGAAGCGGAAGATTATGACAGCGCGGTGAACCAGCTGAATGAACCCTGGCCCGATCTGATTCTGCTTGACTGGATGTTGCCCGGCGGCTCCGGACTGCAGTTTATCAAACATCTGAAGCGTGAAGCGCTGACCCGCGACATCCCGGTGGTGATGCTCACGGCGCGCGGAGAGGAAGAGGATCGCGTGCGCGGTCTGGAGACCGGCGCGGACGATTACATTACCAAGCCTTTCTCCCCGAAAGAGCTGGTTGCCCGCATTAAGGCCGTCATGCGCCGTATTTCCCCGATGGCGGTGGAAGAGGTGATCGAGATGCAGGGCCTCAGCCTTGACCCAACGTCACACCGCGTGATGACCGGCGAAAATCCCCTCGACATGGGGCCTACCGAATTTAAACTCCTGCACTTCTTTATGACCCATCCGGAACGCGTTTACAGCCGCGAGCAGTTGCTGAATAACGTCTGGGGAACTAACGTGTATGTCGAAGACCGGACGGTTGACGTACATATCCGCCGCCTGCGAAAAGCGCTGGAACTGAGCGGCCACGATCGCATGGTACAGACGGTCCGCGGTACGGGTTATCGTTTCTCGACCCGTTTCTGAATAATGACAGGAGTGTGACGCGTGCTGGAACGTCTGTCATGGAAAAGGCTCGTCTTTGAACTGATCTTATGCTGTATTCCGGCCCTTCTTCTGGGGGCCTTACTTGGGCATCTGCCGTGGTTTCTGCTGGCGGCGGTCACCGGGCTGTTAGCCTGGCATTTCTGGAACCTGCTGCGTCTCTCCTGGTGGCTGTGGGTGGACCGCAGTATGACCCCGCCGCCGGGAAGCGGCAGCTGGGAGCCGCTGCTTTACGGCCTGCACCAGATGCAGATGCGTAATAAAAAGCGTCGCCGCGAGCTGGGAAGCCTGATCAAACGCTTTCGCAGCGGCGCAGAGTCGCTGCCGGATGCGGTGATCCTGACGACAGAAGAAGGAACTATTTTCTGGTGTAACGGGCTTGCGCAACAGCTGCTGGGCCTGCGCTGGCCGGACGACAATGGTCAGAACATCCTCAACCTTCTGCGTTATCCCGAGTTTACGCTGTATCTGAAAAAGCGTGATTTCACCCGTCCCCACAATCTGAAGCTGAATAACGGTCGCCATCTGGAAATCCGCGTGATGCCCTACAGCGATCGTCAGTGGCTGATGGTGGCGCGCGACGTGACTCAGATGCACCAGCTGGAAGGGGCGCGTCGTAACTTTTTCGCCAACGTCAGCCACGAACTACGCACCCCGTTGACCGTGCTGCAGGGCTACCTGGAGATGATGCAGGAGCAAACCCTGGAAGGCGCGCCGCGTGAAAAAGCGCTGCATACGATGCGCGAGCAAACGCACCGTATGGAAGGGCTGGTGAAGCAGCTGCTGACGCTGTCAAAGATTGAAGCGGCGCCTTCTCTTGCGCTGAATGACACCATTGATGTGCCAATGATGCTGCGCGTCGTCGAGCGTGAAGCGCAGACGTTAAGCCATAAAAAACATCAGCTGACCTTTGACGTCGACAACACGCTGAAGGTGCTGGGCAGCGAGGATGAACTGCGTAGCGCTATCTCCAACCTGGTGTACAACGCGGTAAACCATACGCCGGAAGGAACGGATATCGTGGTGCGCTGGCAGCATACGCCGGCAGGCGCCGAGTTTAGCGTTGAGGATAACGGGCCGGGGATCGCCCCGGAGCATATTCCGCGCCTGACCGAGCGCTTCTACCGGGTGGATAAAGCGCGATCGCGGCAGACGGGGGGGAGCGGCCTGGGGCTGGCGATTGTGAAACACGCGGTGAATCACCATGAAAGCCGTCTTGATATCCAGAGTACCCTGGGTAAGGGAACCCGCTTTAGTTTCGTTATCCCGGAACGATTAATTGCCAAAAAGAGCGCCTGACGGCAGGCGTGTCATTTTACCTTTCCACGGGTCAGCCATCGCTGGCCCGTTTGCTTTGCAGTCAAGCGAAACGCGTGTGAATTTTATACGGTTGGCTGTTTTTTGTTCGCATGATTAGCCATGGGTTTTTCCTATAATTAGCGCATTGTTCTGGTGCGCGTTTTCATACTGGCATATTGTTCTGGTTTTGCGATCCCTCCTTGCCTTTAAACGTTATAAGCGTTTAAATTGCCCCCCAGATACTGTCAGACCGACTGTATTTGCGTGGTAAATCGAAAAACTATTCTTCTCCACGCCAGGACGGGAGCATTTCCCGCTGAAATTGAGCAAATTTTCGGCTGTATCGTCCCGTCAGGGAAATCGAAAAATCTCAACGTTTTCAACACCACATCCACAGGCAGTAAGGTTTTATGACCCATCACTTAAAATCGCGTGACATTATCGCGCTGGGCTTTATGACATTTGCGCTGTTCGTTGGCGCAGGCAACATCATTTTCCCTCCAATGGTTGGCTTACAGGCGGGTGAACACGTCTGGACCGCCGCGTTCGGTTTCCTGATTACTGCCGTGGGTCTGCCGGTACTGACCGTTATCGCACTGGCGAAAGTCGGTGGCGGCGTGGATAGCCTTAGCACCCCGATTGGCAAAGTGGCTGGCGTTCTGCTGGCTACCGTCTGCTATCTGGCCGTTGGTCCGCTGTTTGCCACCCCGCGTACCGCGACCGTTTCCTTCGAAGTGGGCATCGCCCCGCTGACCGGTGACGGCGCGATGCCGCTGTTCATCTACAGCCTGATTTATTTCGCCATCGTGATTCTGGTTTCCCTCTATCCGGGCAAGCTGCTGGACACGGTAGGTAACTTCCTGGCGCCGCTGAAAATTGTAGCGCTGATCGTGCTGGCCGTGGCGGCCATCATCTGGCCAGCCGGCCCGATTAGCGACGCGATGGATGCCTATAAAAACGCCGCGTTCTCTAACGGCTTTGTGAACGGCTACCTGACGATGGATACGCTGGGCGCGATGGTGTTTGGTATCGTTATCGTTAACGCCGCGCGTTCCCGCGGCGTGACCGAAGCGCGTTTGCTGACCCGTTATACCATCTGGGCTGGCCTGATGGCCGGTGTGGGCCTGACGCTGCTGTATCTGGCGCTGTTCCGCCTGGGCTCTGACAGCGCGATGCTGGTTGATCAGAACGCGAACGGTGCGGCTATCCTGCACGCTTACGTTCAGCACACCTTCGGTGGGGCGGGCAGCATGCTGCTGGCGGCGCTGATCTTCCTGGCGTGTCTGGTAACCGCGGTTGGCCTGACCTGCGCCTGCGCAGAGTTCTTTGCGCAGTATCTGCCGCTCTCTTACCGTACCCTGGTGTTTATCCTCGGTATCTTCTCCATGGCGGTGTCTAACCTCGGTCTGAGCCACCTGATTCAGGTCTCTATTCCGGTGTTGACGGCGATCTATCCGCCGTGCATCGTGCTGGTTGTGCTGAGCTTCACCCGTCCGTGGTGGCATAACTCCTCACGAATTATTGCGCCAGCCATGTTTATCAGCCTGATTTTTGGTATCCTTGACGGGATTAAAGCATCAGCGTTCGCTGAAATTCTGCCAGCCTGGACACAGCGTCTGCCGCTGTCCGAGCAGGGCCTGGCCTGGCTGATGCCTACCGTTGTTGCACTGGTTCTGGCGGTTATCTGGGACCGTGCTGCAGGGCGTCAGGTCACATCGAACGCTCACTAATCAACGGCAACAAACTGTTTAACCACGGGGCTTAAGGCCCCGTGGTTTTTTGTTTTTTTCGTGTTGAATGGCAAGATTTAAATGGAAAGCACTAACAAACTTAAACGTGGATTGAGCACGCGCCACATCCGCTTTATGGCGCTGGGCTCTGCTATCGGCACCGGTCTTTTTTATGGCTCGGCAGATGCCATCAAAATGGCCGGTCCAAGCGTGCTGCTGGCCTATATCATCGGCGGCGTGGCGGCGTATATCATCATGCGCGCGCTGGGTGAGATGTCGGTTCACAACCCGTCTGCCAGCTCCTTCTCCCGCTACGCGCAGGAAAACCTCGGCCCGCTGGCCGGGTTTATCACCGGCTGGACCTACTGCTTCGAAATTTTGATTGTGGCGATTGCCGACGTAACCGCATTCGGCATCTACATGGGCGTCTGGTTCCCGGCGGTGCCGCACTGGATCTGGGTGCTGAGCGTGGTGTTGCTCATTTGCGCCGTCAATCTGATGAGCGTGAAGGTGTTCGGCGAGCTGGAGTTCTGGTTCTCCTTCTTCAAGGTCGCGACCATCATCATCATGATTGTGGCGGGTTTCGGGATCATCATCTGGGGGATTGGCAACGGCGGCCAGCCGACCGGCATCCATAACCTCTGGAGCAATGGCGGCTTCTTCAGCAACGGCTGGCTCGGGATGGTGATGTCGCTACAGATGGTAATGTTCGCCTACGGCGGCATCGAGATTATCGGCATCACCGCCGGGGAAGCGAAAGATCCGGAGAAATCCATTCCGCGCGCCATCAACTCGGTACCGATGCGTATTCTGGTGTTCTACGTGGGTACGCTGTTCGTGATTATGTCCATCTACCCGTGGAACCAGGTGGGCACTAACGGTAGCCCGTTTGTCCTGACCTTCCAGCATATGGGCATTGCCTTTGCTGCCAGCATTCTGAACTTTGTGGTGTTGACCGCGTCGCTTTCGGCCATCAACAGTGACGTCTTTGGCGTGGGCCGCATGCTGCACGGCATGGCGGAGCAGGGCAGCGCGCCGAAGGTGTTCGCCAAAACTTCACGCCGCGGCACGCCGTGGGTGACGGTGGTGGTGATGACCGTAGCGCTGCTGTTCTCGGTTTACCTGAACTACATCATGCCGGAGAACGTCTTCCTGGTGATTGCGTCCCTGGCGACCTTCGCGACCGTGTGGGTGTGGATCATGATCCTGCTGTCGCAGATTGCCTTCCGCCGCCGTCTGTCGCCGGATGAGGCGAAAGCGCTGAAGTTTAAGGTGCCGGGCGGGGTGGCGACGACCGTGGTCGGGCTGATCTTCCTGGTGTTTATCATTGGCCTGATTGGCTACCATCCGGATACCCGCATTTCCCTGTACGTGGGCTGTGCGTGGATCGTTCTGCTGCTGATCGGCTGGGTGTTTAAGTGCCGCCGTGACCGTCAATTGGCAGAAGCACAGTAATATTTTTATCCCCCCTCCCTCGCGGGAGAGGGGATTTTTGCCTCCTCCCCCGTCCTCCTCCCCCAATAAATCTCGTCATGGTGAGCTATCCTTAACCACCCTGTGGCAAGGTGACGTCAATTTCATCAGAGGGGATTCGTGATGTTAAACGCCTGGCACCTTCCGGTTGCCCCATTTGTTAAGCAAAACAAAGACAACCTTGTGATTACGCTCTGGCTGGCGGGGGAAAATCAGCCGGAACGCGTGACGCTCCGCGCCGAAATTGATAACGAAGAGACCGGGCTGAAAATGCACAAGCTGCGCAGCCAGCCGCAGCCGGGGATTACGGCGTGGCGGGCGAATATCGATTTGCGCACCGGGCAGCCGCGCCGTCGCTATAGCTTTAAGCTTTTATGGAACAACCGCCAGTTGTGGTTTACCCCGCAGGGGTTTAGCCGTTTCCCACCGGCCCGGCTGGAGCAGTTCGCCGTCGATTACCCGGATAACGGCCCGCAGTGGGTTAACGATCAGGTCTTTTATCAGATTTTCCCGGACCGCTTTGCGCGCAGCGAAAAACGCACCGCAGGCCAGGACAAGGTCTATTACCATCATGCCGCGGGTCACGACATCATCCTGAAAAAATGGGATGAACCGGTGACGGCGCAGGCGGGCGGCTCGACGTTCTACGGCGGCGATCTCGACGGCATCAGCGAAAAGCTGCCGTACCTGAAAAAACTCGGCGTGACGGCACTGTACCTCAACCCGGTGTTTAAAGCCCCGAGCGTACACAAATACGATACCGAAGATTATCGCCACGTTGATGCGCAGTTTGGCGGCGACGAGGCGCTGCTGCGCCTGCGTAAGAGCACCCAAAAAGAAGGCATGCGCCTCATTCTGGACGGTGTCTTCAACCACAGCGGCGATTCGCACGCGTGGTTTGACCGTCATAACCAGTCGATGGGCGGAGCATGTCATAACCCGGATTCGCCGCAACGTGACTGGTACAGCTTTAACGAGGAGGGGCGCGCGCTGGACTGGCTGGGCTACCCGAGCCTGCCGAAGCTGGATTTCCAGTCGCCGTCACTGGTGAACGAGATTTACGGCGGGGAAGACAGCATCGTGCGTTACTGGCTGAAGGCGCCGTGGAATATGGACGGCTGGCGTCTGGACGTGGTGCATATGCTCGGTGAAGCGGGCGGGGCGCGAAATAACCTTCAGCACGTGGCCGGGATCGCGCGTTCGGCGAAAGCGGCTCAGCCGGAGGCGTTTGTCTTTGGCGAACACTTTGGCGACGCGCGCCAGTGGCTGCAAAACGATGCCGAAGATGCGGCGATGAACTATCGCGGCTTTACCTTCCCGCTGTGGGGATTCCTGGCTAACACCGATATCTCCTACGATCCGAACCATATCGACGCCGAAACCTGCGCCGCGTGGATGGATAACTATCGCGCTGGCCTGTCGCATCAGCAGCAGCTGCGGATGTTTAACCAGCTCGATAGCCACGACACCGCGCGCTTTAAATCCCTGCTCGGCAAGGATGTGGCGCGTCTGCCGCTGGCGGTCACCTGGCTCTTCACCTGGCCGGGCGTACCGTGCATTTACTACGGAGATGAAGTGGGGCTGGACGGCAACAACGATCCGTTCTGCCGCAAAACCTTCCCGTGGGAGGCAGAGAAACAGGATAAGGTGCTGTTCAGCCTGTATCAGCGGCTGGCGAAGCTGCGCAAACAGAGTCTCGCCCTGCGCTACGGCGGCTGTCAGGTGGCGTACGCCCACGATAATGTGGTGGTCTTTGTCCGCGTCTATAATCAGCAGCGCGTGCTGGTGGCGATTAACCGGGGCGAGGCCTGCGAGGTGGTGCTGGATGATTCGCCGCTGCTTAAGGTGGCGACGTGGACGAACAAAGAGGGTAAGGCGACGATACAGGATGGCGTGCTGGCGCTGCCTGCGGTATCCGCGACGGTCTGGCTCGGCAGCTAATGCGCTAAAGTTTCCCCTTTTAAGATGGCGCAAATGCAACGATTTGTGTCAATCTTAACGGATCGTTTACGGTGAAGGTGGAAACATGGACGAGCTTTACATCCTTGGCTGTTTATTCCTGGTTTTTGCGCTGCTGGTTGCGCCCGTGCTTGCGGTTATCGGGTTTAATCGAAGCACGGCGGCGCAGCAGGAGATCGCCCGGCTACGCCAGCGCATTGAGGTGCTTGAGCAGCGCGGCGCAGCTCAGGTAGCGCCGGAGACAGAACAGGTGCAAGCGGTCACTCCGGCTGTCGTGACCGCGCCGGTGGCTGAGGACGCGCCCGCGCCTGTCGATCCCTGGCGTCCCAACATTCCTACAGCCGAGGCAAAACCCGCTCCGGCCCCTGCGCCTGCGGCTAAACAGCCATCTGCCTTTGGCGGCATTGTGACGTCGCTGACGCGCTGGTTTATGCAGGGTAATCCCCTGGCGAAGCTTGGCATTCTGTTGCTCTTCCTCGGCCTCTCTTTCCTGCTGCGCTATACCGTTGAACACTCCCTGTTCCCGCTTGAGCTACGCCTGGTGGCGACGGCGCTGTTTGCCATCGTGCTGCTGGCGGTTGGGTGGCGGCTGCGGCACAAGCAGCCGATCTACGCGCTTATCTTACAGGGCGGGGCGACGGGCATTCTCTACCTGACGGTCTTCGGCGCCTTCCGGCTCTGGCAGATGCTGCCGATGACGCTGGCCTTTGCGCTACTGGTGGTGATTTGCGCCGCGAGCGTTGGGCTGGCCGTGCTGCAGAAAGCGCTGAGCCTTGCTATGCTGGCGAGCCTCGGCGGGTATCTTGCGCCGCTGCTGCTATCTACCGGGGGCGGCAGCTTTGTGGCGCTGTTTTCCTTCTATCTCCTGCTTTCCATCGGCATTCTCGCCATCAGCATCTGGCAGCACTGGCGCGAGCTCAACCTGCTCGGGCTGCTCTTCACCTTTGGCGTGGGCGGCCTGTGGGGGCTGAGTGAGTACCAGCCTGAAGACTATTGGATCTGCCAGCTGTTCCTGATTGCCAATACGCTGATATTCGGCGTGCTGAGCGTGGCGCTGTCGCTGCGGGCGCAGGAGAAAGGAAAGCAGATTATTGACGGCGTGCTGCTGTTTGCCCCGCCGCTGATAGGCTTTGGGATGCAGTACGGTATGACCCGGCACTGGGAATATGGTCCGGCCCTGAGCGCTTTGGGATACGGCGCATTTTATCTGGCCCTCGCTTTCCTTGCCCTGCGCCGCTATCCGTCCATCGGGCGACCGCTGGTGATGGCGGCGCTGGCGATCGGCGGCGGGTTTGCCACGCTTGCGATTCCGCTCGCGCTCTCCGCGCGGTGGACGGCGATGGCCTGGGCGCTGGAGGGGCTGGGCATCCTCTGGCTGGGCGTGCAGCAGCACCAGCGGCGCATGAGCTATAGCGGGACGGCGCTGCTGGTGCTGGCGCTCGGCAGCGCGCTGTGGGCGCAGATGAACGGCGTTACGCCGCTGAGCCTGCTGCTTATCTTCGCCATCCTCAGCCTTTGCTGGCTGGCTGCGGCCTGGCTGTGGCGGAATCTCTTTCTGCCGGTTAGCTGGGCGCTGCTGGCAGGCGGGCTGCTGTTCTGGCTGGTGGCGCTCTGGGGCGCGTCGCGGCTGGCGCTGAAACAAGAATTGCCCGTTCTGGCAGGCGTGCTGGCGCTTGCCGCCGTCTCGGTCTGGGGCTGGCGATACGTTGCCGCTCGTCTGGCGTGGCGGGAGCTGGATGCCAGCAAATGGCTGCTGTGGCCGCTGATGCTGGTGGTGGTGGGCTATCAGCTCTCGCACCAGCAGATGTTTGCCGCCGGCTGGTCAAATCTGGCCTGGGGTATTGCGCTTCCCGCCGCGCTGATGCTGCTGCGGCGCGACGGCGCCCGTTTAGCGCCGCGCATCTCCATGGGGCTGCATCTGGCGCTGTTCTGGATGATATTACTGGCGCTGGCGGCGGAGCTTTACTGGTTTGCCCGGTCGCTGCCGTGGGGCATGGCGGCCTGGGGCAGCGGGCTGGCGATGGCCGCAGGCGGCGGGGTGATTATGGCGCTCTCTGCGGCGGTGCGCCGTCGCGGGTGGCCGTTCCGTGAGTGGCCCGCGCTCTACGCGTGCATAGCACCGATCCCCGTGCTCGCGGCGCTGCTGGTATTGCTGGTGGTGACCAATTTCCGGGACGGCGTGGTTTATCGTCAGACCTGGCTGCCGCTGGTGAACCCGCTTGAAGAAGGCGCGGCGTTTGCGCTGCTGGGGCTGGTGGTCTTTTACCGGGCGGTGGATCGTTACTACCCGACGCAGCTCTCGCAGGCCCGTCCGTGGCCTGCCGTCGCGATTATGGCGTTTGGCTTCTGGTGGCTTAACGGTGCGTTGATGCGCGCCCTGGCCTGGTACGGCGACGTGGCCTGGAATATGGCGTCGCTGTGGGATTCGCGGCTGATCCAGACCACGTTTGCCCTGTTCTGGATGCTGAGCGCGCTGGTGATCATGGTCCACGCCACCCGTAGGGCTTCCCGTCAGGAGTGGCTTGGCGGTGCCGCGCTGCTGGGCGTGGTGATGGTTAAACTGATGCTGGTGGACAGCGCGGGTGGAGGCGGTCTGTCGCGTGCGGTGGCGTTTATCGGCGTGGCAATACTGGTGCTGATCGTGGGGTATTTCTCGCCGCTACCGCCCAAAACAGGAGATGAAAAATGAAATGGATGAAAGCGGTAGCTTGTACCGCTCTGCTGGCGCTTGCAGGCCCGGCGTTCTGCGACGAGGTACAAACGGAATCGCCCCGGGACTATGCCTTTGGCCGCTCGCTGGATACGTCTGCTCCTTCCCAGTGGTATCGGGTGACGCTGCCGCTCGCCGTCTATACGCAGAGCACGTCGCCGGATCTGCATGACGTTCGCGTCTTTAACCAGTCGGGCGAGCCGGTTCCTTTCAGCCTGGTCACCGCGACGCGTCCGCAGGCGGCAGCACAATCCACGGCGCTGCGCCTCTTTCCTCTGGACGCCTCACCGCTTGCGCCTGCGCGTGGGGATGAGGGCAGCGATAAGATCCTGCTCCGTTCCGGAAACGGCGTAGAGATTGTGCTGGAGGGGCAAAAAGCCGCCGCAGCCGGGCAGCATTATCTGCTGACCCTGCCGGAGCAGGCTACGGGTGAGATTGCCCTGTCCCAGCTGCAGCTGCTCTGGAATACCCCTCAGGCGCCGTGGCAGGGAACGGCGTCGGTCTACTACAGCGAGGATCTTAAGCGCTGGTATACCCTGCGCGAGGATATGCCGCTGCTGGACGTGATGAGCGGGCAGGATCGTCTTAAGCTCGATCGGATCGATACCGATATCGTTTTGTCTCCCGATACGAATCGCTATCTCCTGGTTGTGCTGAATGCTCAGAGCCAGGGGGTGACCTTAACCGGCGTTAACGCGATTAGCGCTCCTGCGCGGGCGACGCCGGACGCGATCGCTCTTGAGGGGGTAGGGGAGCAGCTATCGACAAGCGAAGCGCAGTGGCACTGGGCGCAGCCGCAGCCGCTGAGTGCTATCAGCATTTTACTGAATGGCGACGGCGTCCTTCCCGTGGAGATAGCGTGGCGGAGTACGGAAAAAGACACATGGCACCCCCTGAAAAAAGAGGTGCTTTACCGTCTGGAGGGCAAAACGTCTCCACCGGTTTCGCTTAGCGGAGGCCTGGTGCAGGCGGTGAAAATCACGACGCTGAATGCGCGCCTGCCGGAATACCTGCCGGGCGTCACCGGGCATCGTGACCGCTATGATCTGGTGTTCAACGCGCAGGGAAAAGCGCCATACGTGCTTGCCTGGGGTAATGGCGCTGCAAAGCCTGCCAGCGTGGAGCCTGACATGTTGATCCCAGCCGACCTGCGCAAAACCTATGATATGGAGCACCTGCCGCAGGCCGACATTCTGGATGATGTCGCGTTAGGCGGCGAGGGGCGTCTGACCGCTACCTCTGCGTCCGAGCGGGAGAGCCGGATGAACGCGCTGCTGGTGTGGGGCGTGCTAATTGCGGGCGTAATTCTGCTGGCGGGAATGGCCTGGCGCATCTGGCGAGAGACGCAGCGTAAGGCATAAAAAAAGGCCCGCATAAGCGGGCCTTCTTCGTAAACCGTGCCGATTACAGGCTGGATACGTTCTCAGACAGGTATTTAGCAACGCCGTCTGGGGACGCAGCCATACCTTCTTTACCTTTTTCCCACTGAGCCGGGCACACTTCGCCGTGCTCTTCGTGGAACTGCAGCGCGTCAACCATGCGCAGCATTTCGTCGATGTTACGACCCAGCGGCAGATCGTTCACAACCTGGTGACGAACGATGCCGTTTGCGTCGATCAGGAAGGAACCGCGCAGCGCAACGCCAGCGTCCGGATGTTCAATACCGTAAGCCTGCTGGATTTCGCGTTTGATGTCCGCAACCATTGCGTATTTCACCGCACCGATGCCGCCGTTTTCGACAGGGGTGTTACGCCATGCGTTGTGTACAAATTCAGAGTCGAAGGAGACGCCAACCACTTCCACGCCACGCTTCTGGAATTCTTCATAACGTTTGTCGAACGCGATCAGCTCAGACGGGCAAACGAAAGTGAAGTCCATTGGCCAGAAGAACAGAACGGTCGCTTTACCGTTGGTGTGCTGTTTGAAGTTGAAGTTTTCAACGATTTCACCGTTGCCCAGAACTGCTGCAGCTGTAAAATCCGGAGCCGGACGAGTTACCAGAACCATATGATTCTCCTGTAGATACTAAGGTTATTTGGAACGCAACGCGAGCCAGTATAGAGAGTGTTCGTTGATAAGACAAAGAGGTGGTGACAATCGTTCCGCCAGCTTTTACCTATCAATGATCGTGCTGTCAGAGCTGCTTGTTTTTCGCCTGCGCCATCATGCGCGGATAGAACTGCCAGAATTGGCTCTCCAGCGCATCGTAATGCTCATCCAGGTCGTACCAGGAGTCGCGCAGCGCATCCAGCCGCGGGCGACGGCTCGCCATGCCATTCAAGACATTCTGGATAAAGTCCATCTCGCGATAGCGCTCCAGCCAGCGTTCCGACCACAGGTAGTTATTCAGATTCACAAAGCGCGGCGGCGAGTCGGGCAAAATGATCGACACCTGCTGGTGGGCGTAGCGCACAAAAGCCGGCAACGGCATCTCCGGTGAGAGCTGTTCCCAGTGGCGAGACAGGAAGTGGTCCCACATCACATCGAGCGTGATCGGCGCAACGCGGCGCGTTTCAGGGCGAAACCACGCTTTCGCTTCCGTCACCTCGGGCAGATTATCAGTGATGACATCAATGCGGCGGTGCATAAAAATCCCGTCGACAACCTCGGGAGAATACGCTTCAGCGGGGTTGCCGCGCACGAAATCGGCCAGCAAATTGCCGGAAAGGGAGCTGTCAGCGAGGTGTGCGAGATGCAGGTGAGCGAGAAAATTCATGCGTTTTATTTGTCCAGTGGCGGCTAGTTGTTGCAGCAAAAGGGTGTGAGCACTAGACTATGCCGCCTGTTTTTAAGTCACGAGTATACGTCATGCGCGTCGCCGATTTCTCCTTTGAACTACCTGAATCCCTGATTGCTCACTATCCCATGCCTGAGCGCAGCAGCTGTCGCTTACTGTCACTGGATGGGCCAACGGGCGAGCTGACGCACGGTACTTTCACCGATTTGCTCGACAAGCTCAACCCTGGCGATCTGCTGGTCTTTAACAATACCCGCGTGATCCCGGCGCGCCTGTTTGGCCGTAAGGCCAGCGGCGGCAAGATTGAAGTGCTGGTCGAACGTATGCTCGATGATAAACGTATTCTGGCACATATTCGCGCTTCCAAAGCGCCGAAGCCGGGCGCGGAGCTGCTGCTGGGTGATGACGAAAGCATCAAGGCGACCATGACCGCGCGCCACGACGCGCTGTTCGAGGTGGCGTTCGACGACGAGCGCACGGTGCTCGATATCCTGAACGCCATCGGCCATATGCCGCTGCCGCCGTACATTGAGCGCCCGGACGAAGAGGCCGATCGCGAGCTGTACCAGACCGTCTACAGCCAGAAGCCTGGCGCGGTCGCGGCGCCAACCGCAGGTCTGCACTTTGATGAACCGCTGCTGGAAAAGCTGCGCGCGAAGGGCGTTGAGATGGCGTTTGTGACACTGCACGTCGGCGCGGGCACCTTCCAGCCGGTGCGCGTGGACAGCATTGAAGACCACATCATGCACTCCGAGTATGCCGAAGTGCCGCAGGATGTGGTGGACGCGGTGCTGGCGGCGAAAGCGCGCGGTAGCCGCGTCGTGGCCGTCGGTACGACGTCTGTGCGTTCACTGGAAAGCGCCGCGCAGGCTGCAAAGCGCGATCTTATCGAGCCGTTCTTTGGCGATACGCAGATCTTCATCTACCCGGGCTATCAGTACAAAGTGATTGACGCGCTGGTGACCAACTTCCATCTGCCTGAATCGACGCTGATTATGCTGGTCTCTGCGTTTGCGGGTTATCAGCATACGATGAATGCGTACAAGTCTGCGGTAGAACAAAAATATCGCTTTTTTAGCTACGGGGACGCGATGTTTATCACGTACAATCCGCTGGCTTTGAATGAGCGTGTCGGGGAATAAGTCCGCGGCACCGTATGACAACGTTGGACTGTTTTTCTGACGTCGGAGAAAAAATGAAATTTGAACTCGATACCACCGATGGCCGCGCGCGTCGCGGTCGCCTGGTGTTTGATCGCGGCGTGGTGGAAACCCCCGCGTTTATGCCTGTGGGCACGTACGGCACCGTAAAAGGGATGACGCCGGAAGAAGTTGAAGCCACGGGCGCACAGATTATCCTCGGCAATACCTTCCACCTGTGGCTGCGTCCAGGTCAGGAGATCATGAAGCTCCACGGCGATCTGCACGATTTTATGCAGTGGAAAGGCCCGATCCTGACCGACTCCGGCGGCTTCCAGGTCTTCAGCCTGGGCGATATCCGCAAGATCACCGAACAGGGCGTACACTTCCGTAACCCGATCAACGGCGATCCGATTTTCCTCGATCCCGAAAAGTCGATGGAGATTCAGTACGATCTCGGCTCCGACATCGTGATGATCTTCGACGAATGTACGCCGTACCCGGCAGACTGGGACTACGCGAAACGCTCTATGGAGATGTCTCTGCGCTGGGCGAAGCGCAGCCGCGACCGTTTTGACTCCCTGCAGAACAAAAATGCGCTGTTCGGCATCATTCAGGGCAGCGTTTACGAAGATTTACGCGATATCTCTGTTAAAGGTCTGGTAGAGATAGGTTTTGATGGCTACGCTGTCGGCGGTTTGGCTGTGGGTGAGCCGAAGGAAGACATGCACCGCATTCTGGAGCACGTCTGCCCGCAAATCCCGGCGGATAAACCACGATACCTGATGGGTGTGGGTAAACCCGAAGATCTGGTGGAAGGCGTACGTCGCGGCATTGATATGTTCGACTGCGTGATGCCAACCCGCAACGCGCGTAACGGTCATCTGTTCGTTACCGATGGCGTGGTGAAAATCCGTAACGCGAAGCATAAGAGTGACACCAGCCCGCTCGATTCCGAGTGCGATTGCTATACCTGTCGCAATTATTCTCGCGCGTATCTGCATCATCTCGATCGTTGTAATGAGATTTTGGGCGCGCGTCTCAATACGATTCATAATCTTCGCTACTATCAGCGCTTAATGTCTGGTTTACGCAAGGCTATCGAAGAGGGTAAATTAGAGAGCTTCGTGACCGATTTTTACCAACGTCAGGGGCGGGATGTTCCACCGTTGAACGTTGATTAATATTAATAATGAGGGAATTTGAATGAGCTTTTTTATTTCTGATGCGGTAGCGGCAACAGGTGCTCCGGCGCAGGGCAGCCCGATGTCTCTGATCCTGATGCTGGTTGTGTTCGGTCTGATCTTCTACTTCATGATCCTGCGCCCACAGCAGAAGCGTACCAAAGAGCACAAAAAGCTGATGGACTCCATCGCGAAAGGCGATGAAGTGCTGACCAACGGTGGTCTGGTCGGCCGCGTAACCAAAGTGGCTGAAAGCGGCTACATTGCTATCGCCCTGAACGACACCACTGAAGTGGTTATCAAACGTGACTTCGTAGCTGCCGTTCTGCCGAAAGGCACCATGAAGGCGCTGTAATCCCAACTTTTCCCAAAGGGAACTGCCGTGTTAAACCGTTATCCTTTGTGGAAGTACATCATGCTGGTCGTCGTGATTATCGTCGGCCTGCTGTACGCGCTTCCCAACCTGTATGGTGAGGATCCGGCCGTTCAAATCACTGGCGCGCGCGGTGTCGCCGCCAGTGAGCAAACGCTGATCCAGGTCCAGAAAACGTTACAAGAAGAAAAAATTACCGCTAAGTCTGTGGCTCTGGAAGAGGGTGCAATTCTTGCTCGCTTCGACACCACCGACACGCAGCTCCGCGCTCGCGAAGCGCTGATGGGCGTGCTGGGTGACAAATATGTCGTGGCGCTTAACCTTGCTCCTGCAACCCCTCGCTGGCTGGCTGCGCTGAACGCAGAGCCAATGAAGCTGGGTCTTGACCTGCGTGGCGGCGTTCACTTCCTGATGGAAGTGGATATGGATACCGCGCTCGGCAAGCTGCAGGAACAGAATATCGACAGCCTGCGCAGCGATCTGCGCGACAAAGGCATCCCATACACTACCGTGCGTAAGGAAGATAACTACGGCATGAGCATCACGTTCCGCGACAGCGCGGCGCGCGATCAGGCTGTAGATTACCTGACCCAACGTCACCGTGACCTGGTGATCACCTCTCAGGGCAGCAACCAGCTGCGTGCGGTGATGACCGATGCGCGTCTGAAAGAAGCGCGTGAATATGCCGTTCAGCAGAACATCAACATTCTGCGTAACCGTGTAAACCAGCTGGGTGTGGCTGAGCCGCTGGTACAGCGTCAGGGTGCTGACCGTATCGTGGTTGAACTGCCGGGTATCCAGGATACCGCGCGTGCGAAAGAGATCCTCGGTGCGACCGCGACGCTGGAATTCCGTCTGGTGAACTCCAATGTCGATCAGTCTGCCGCGGCGTCTGGCCGTATTCCGGGTGACTCCGAAGTGAAACAGACCCGCGAAGGTCAGCCGGTTGTGCTGTACAAGCGCGTGATCCTGACCGGTGACCACATCACCGACTCCACTTCAAGCCAGGATGAGTACAACCAGCCGCAGGTTAACATCTCGCTGGATAGCGCGGGTGGTAACATCATGTCTAACTTCACCAAGGACAACATCGGCAAACCGATGGCGACCCTGTTCGTGGAGTACAAAGACAGCGGTAAGAAAGATGCAAACGGTCGTGCGGTGCTGGTGAAAGAGGAAGAGGTGATTAACATCGCCAACATCCAGTCTCGTCTGGGTAACAGCTTCCGTATTACCGGTATTAGTAACCCGAACGAAGCGCGTCAGCTCTCGCTGCTGCTGCGTGCCGGTGCGCTGATTGCGCCAATTCAGATTGTTGAAGAACGTACCATTGGTCCAACTCTGGGTATGCAAAACATCCAGCAGGGTCTGGAAGCGTGTCTGGCCGGTCTGGCGGTCTCTATCCTCTTCATGATCTTCTTCTATAAGAAGTTCGGTCTGATTGCGACCTCCGCGCTGATTGCAAACCTGGTGCTGATTATCGGCATTATGTCCCTGCTGCCGGGGGCAACGCTGACCATGCCGGGGATTGCGGGTATCGTTCTGACCCTTGCGGTGGCGGTCGACGCCAACGTACTGATTAACGAACGTATCAAAGAAGAGTTGAGCAACGGTCGCTCTGTCCAGCAGGCGATTGACGAAGGTTATAAAGGCGCGTTCAGCTCTATCTTCGATGCGAACGTAACAACACTGATTAAGGTTCTTATCCTGTATGCAGTGGGTACTGGCGCGATCAAAGGCTTTGCGATTACCACCGGTATCGGTGTCGCAACGTCAATGTTTACCGCAATTGTCGGCACCCGTGCCATCGTGAACCTGCTGTACGGCGGCAAGCGCGTCAAAAAGCTGTCTATCTGAGGAGTGCGTTGTGGCACAGGAATATACTGTTGAACAATTGAACCATGGCCGTAAAGTCTGGGACTTTATGCGCTGGGACTACTGGGCTTTCGGCATTTCAGGTTTACTGCTGATTCTGTCCATCATCGTTATGGGCGTGAAAGGCTTTAACTGGGGGCTGGATTTCACCGGTGGTACGGTCATCGAGATCTCCCTGGAAAAACCGGTCGATATGGACCAGATGCGCCTGTCTCTGCAGAAAGCGGGCTTTGAAGAGCCGCTGCTGCAGAACTTCGGCAGCAGCCGCGACATCATGGTGCGTATGCCGCCGGTGCACGATGCCAACGGCAGCCAGGAGCTGGGCAGCAAGGTCGTACAGGTCATTAACGAAACCACCAGCCAGAGTGCGGCGGTCAAGCGTATTGAGTTCGTCGGCCCGAGCGTGGGTGCGGACCTGGCGCAAACCGGCGCCATGGCGCTGCTGGTGGCGCTGATCTCCATCCTGGTGTACGTCGGTTTCCGCTTCGAGTGGCGACTGGCGGCCGGTGTGGTTATCGCCCTGGCGCACGACGTGGTGATCACCATGGGCATACTGTCTCTGTTCCACATTGAGATTGACCTGACCATCGTGGCATCCCTTATGTCCGTAATCGGTTACTCACTGAACGACAGTATCGTGGTATCTGACCGTATCCGTGAAAACTTCCGTAAGATCCGTCGCGGCACGCCGTACGAAATCTTTAACGTGTCGTTGACCCAGACGCTGCATCGTACCTTGATCACCTCCGGTACTACCCTGATGGTGATCCTGATGCTGTTCCTCTTCGGTGGCCCGGTGCTGGAAGGCTTCTCGCTGACCATGCTGATCGGTGTCTCCATCGGTACGGCGTCGTCTATCTACGTGGCGTCCGCCCTGGCACTGAAGCTTGGCATGAAGCGCGAGCACCTGCTCCAGCAGAAGGTCGAGAAAGAAGGGGCGGATCAGCCGTCCATTCTGCCGTAAGGCGACGTTTAGCGCGTTATCGGAATCCCGGTCTGTTGACCGGGATTTTTTTTATCTGCTCCTGACAAACACTCCTGACAGTATGCTGTCAGGAGCCCTGCCGTAGACTCCTTCTGAACCCAAACAACAGGCAGGAGGATGTATGAAAAGCGTAATTAACTGGTTTGAAATTCCGGTTTCGGATATGGATCGTGCCATCAAATTTTATGAGCCGGTGATGCAGCTCGCGCTGCGTCGCGAGAAAATGGACATTGCCGAGCTGGCGGTTTTCCCGCATGAGGAACCCGCCACCGGAGGAGCGCTGGCGAAATTTGACGGCGTTACGCCCTCTTTGCAGGGCGCTATTATTTACCTGCATACTGACAATCTGGCGGCCACGCTCGATCGCATTGCCTCTGCGGGCGGCGAGTGCGTGTTTGGCCCGCTGGAACTGCCGCATGGTATCGGCACTATCGCACTGTTTACCGACAGCGAGGGTAACCGCGTCGGCCTTCATCAACCTGCCTGAGAGCGAATGACGTTATGACCCGACGCGCTGACCGTTTGTTTCAGATTGTGCAGATCCTGCGGGGCAGGCGTCTGACAACGGCAGCGCATCTGGCGGACCGGCTTGGCGTGTCCGAGCGCACGGTCTACCGCGATATCCGCGACCTGTCGCTTTCCGGCGTGCCGGTGGAAGGCGAGGCGGGAAGCGGATATCGGCTGATGTCGGGTTTTGACCTGCCGCCGCTGATGCTGACAAATAAGGAATCCGAAGCGCTGATGGTCGCGATTCGCCTGCTCAAAACCTGGGGAGGTGAATCGCTGTCGCGCGAGCTGGAGTCGGCTCAGGAGAAGGTGCTGGCTATTCTGCCCGAGGAGAGCCGCAGAAAGGCGGAGCAGACGCGGATCTACGCCCCGGATTTTTGCATGCAAAGCCACTCCCGCAGCGATTTTGACATGATTCACCAGGCGATTTCCGCTCAGAGCGTATTGGCGCTGCATTATCGTGATGAAGCCGGGCTACTCTCAAAACGTGAGGTACAGCCGCTGGGGTTGTTCTTCTGGGGGGAGCGCTGGCTGCTGGCGGCATGGTGTGAACGGCGCGATGACTACCGCTGTTTCCGGCTCGACCGGTGTCTCAATGTTGTAATGACGGAGAGGCGGTTCAGTGAGAGTGCGGACAGGTCTTTGGCGGATTTTTTGCGCAAGGTGAAGCAATAAAAAGCCGGGTGGCGAGGTAAAAGCAAAACGGCAACGATGTTGCCGTTTTTTGTGTTTGCACCCTCTCCCGTGGGAGAGGGAAGGGGTGACGGCACCAGCCCGCACAATCCCGCACTGATTAGAAGTTGTAACCCACGACCAGGTAACCACCCCAGCCGGTAGAGCGGACGCTAAAGTCGCCGTTACCGAAGTTCAGGCTCGCATCGTCGTTCCACTGGCCACCGTTGTGCCAGTAACGCGCAACAACAGAGTAGTGCCAGTGATCGTAGTTCAGCGCCAGGATGTGGCTGGAGGCGATGGAATCGTTAGTACGCGCTTTCTTGCCGTTCAGGTCACGGAAATCGTCGTCGCCCAGGTCTGAGCCCCAGTCAAAGTTAGTGAAACCGATGTAGCTCAGATTACCGCCCCACAGCTGGGTAATTGGCACGAAGTATTTCACTTTGAAACGGTAGCCGTCCCACTCGTTTTCATTCGCTGCGCCGTAGTTCTGCCACTGGTATTTTGCATACACGTTCAGGGACAGGCTCATCGGCAGGCCGGTGTCAATGTCAGTACCCAGACCCATATACCAGGTGCTCTGACGACCGGACTTATTGCGGCCCATGTCGTAGATGTAGTTGTTCGCGAAGTACCACTCTTTGAACGGACCAAACGCCAGGCTGGTACCGGTCAGTTTGTCGATGGAGAAGCGCGGTTCAATCTCCATGAACAGTGGGGAACCGTGGTTCCAGATACCTTTCGCATCGGTGTTACCACCGAAGAACACAGGCGCATCCATATAGCCGTAGAAATCAAACCAGTCTTTCTTGGCGAACGCTTCATATTCCAGGTAGGTATCGTTGCGGATCTGCGGTCCGAAACGGGTGTGGTAGCTGCCTACCACGTTAACGCTCTGGTGCCACCAGTCGGAGAGGTATTGTGGTTTCTCGTTTTCCGCTGCGTTAACAGTGAAAGAGGAGGACAGTGCCAGAACTGCACCGGCTGCGAGTAATGTTTTTTTCATAATCATGCCACTGATTGAAATTCCCTTCCGGGAGTGAAAAATGCGCGAATTGCGTTTCTAAATATTTCGTGTTTCTGCGGTGCCTATTATAGGAATCCCTGCTCACAAAAATATGTGTTGTTTCACATATCTCTCACACGCGTAATCGATTGCGTTCACGTTTGTGTACTTTAAACGGCCGGGATTGTAGCGGCAATCATTTCTGTTGCCAATCCATACGAAATGTAAATGTTAGCGGAGTGACATTTCACTCCGCTAAAAAGGAAGGGATTACTGCGCGGCGGGTTGGATGTCGTGAATGCGGATAAAGCCTAACTGCTCAGGCGTAAGTCCGCTTAGCTGAAGTGGAATATCCACATCGCTGGGCGCTAACACGCTGGCCGGAGCGGTGAACAGCTGGTTCTTCACGTTCACCTCCTGGTAGCTCTCCGTGGTGCCCTGGATCTGGCCCCACTCAACGGTGCCGCTGAAGGCAGGCAGCGGATCGTTGGACTCACCGTGAATACGTAATGTTGCGCGCGTACCATCCGCATTCGCCGCCACATTCACCAGAGACATCTTCAGCGTGCCAATCTGGCTGTTAAGCAGGGCAGGCGTATTCGCTCCTGGCAGCAGATATACCCCGCTGGTGGATTTAGCGTTCAGCGCGTTTTGCTGGGTGATCTTCACCGTTTCTTTGTTCAGTTTGTCCATCGCCGTGTTGAGCGTATTCACGCTTTGTTTCATCTGGCGGACTTCGGTTTGCTGTGCACAGGCACTAAGGGTGAAGAGGCTCCCCACCAGTAAAATTTTCAGGTAACGTCTTGTCATAGCGTTTATTCCTTGAAATGACGGATCCCCATAATGGTACCCAGCAACGTACCGCCGGACATAGATCCTTTATCTCAAAAAAGCTCCTCCTTTGTTGTCAGGCCAGATCAGGGTAAAATGAAAATCAGTTAACCAGATAACAGGGATACCGTATGCATTGCCCATTCTGCTCCGCTGTGGATACCAAAGTCATCGACTCTCGCCTTGTGGGCGAAGGGTCTTCTGTGCGCCGTCGTCGGCAGTGTCTGGTGTGCAACGAGCGTTTCACGACCTTTGAGGTTGCAGAGCTGGTAATGCCGCGCGTGGTAAAAAGTAACGACGTGCGCGAGCCGTTTAACGAAGAGAAACTGCGCAGCGGAATGCTGAAGGCCCTCGAAAAACGGCCCGTCAGCGCGGATGATGTCGAAATGGCGTTAAACCACATTAAATCTTACCTGCGTGGCCTGGGCGAGCGTGAAGTGCCGAGCAAAATGATCGGCAACCTGGTGATGGAGCAGCTGAAAAAGCTCGATAAGGTCGCCTATATCCGCTTCGCCTCTGTCTACCGCAGTTTCGAAGATATCAAAGAGTTTGGCGAAGAGATCGCCCGCTTACAGGATTAAGCCCATGCAGGATGAGAAGTACATGGCACGAGCCATGAAGCTGGCGCAGCGCGGTCGTTTTACCACCCATCCTAACCCCAACGTCGGGTGCGTTATCGTGAAAGATGGCGAGATCGTGGGGGAAGGGTTTCACTATCGCGCAGGCGAGCCGCATGCTGAAGTGCATGCCCTGCGTATGGCGGGGGAGAAAGCGCGAGGCGCGACGGCCTACGTGACGCTGGAGCCCTGCAGCCACCACGGGCGCACGCCGCCGTGCTGTGAAGCGCTGATTGCGGCAGGGGTTTCGCGCGTGGTCGCCGCTATGCAGGATCCTAACCCGCAGGTGGCGGGCCGCGGCCTGTATCGTCTGCAACAGGAAGGGATCGATGTCAGCCACGGCCTGATGATGCAAGATGCGGAAGCCATCAACAAAGGCTTCCTGAAGCGCATGCGCACCGGCTTCCCGTTTATTCAGCTCAAGCTGGGCGCCTCGCTGGACGGCCGTACGGCAATGGCGAACGGTGAAAGTCAGTGGATCACCTCGCCGCAGGCAAGGCGCGATGTGCAACGTCTGCGTGCGCAAAGCCATGCTATCCTCACCAGCAGTGAAACCGTTCTGGCTGACGATCCGGCCATGACCGTGCGCTGGGATGAGCTGAATGCCGATACCCAGGCGCTTTATCCGCAGGAGAACCTGCGCCAGCCGCTGCGTATTATTATTGATAGCCAGAACCGCGTGACCCCGGAGCACCGCATCGTGCATCAGCCGGGTGAAACCTGGATTGCGCACACCAAAGAAGATACGCGCGCATGGCCGGAAGGCGTGCGCAGCATTATGGTGCCGGAGCATAACGGACATCTGGATCTCGTGGTGCTGATGATGTTGCTCGGCAAGCAGCAGGTGAACAGTATCTGGGTCGAAGCCGGTCCGACGCTCGCGGGCGCGCTGCTCCAGGCGGGGCTGGTGGATGAACTGCTCGTCTACGTTGCGCCTAAACTGTTAGGTCACGACGCGCGCGGCCTGTTTGTGCTGCCTGGCCTTGAAAAACTGGCCGACGCACCGCAACTCACATTCAGCGAGATTCGTCCGGTGGGTCCGGATGTCTGCCTCCATTTAACGACAGCGTAATTGCTCCCGAAATAGGGAAGCAGTGCGCAAAGTATTATGATAAAATCCGCCCCCCTGCGGGGCCAAATGAACCCGTAAAGGAAGAGTATGAACATTATTGAAGCTGCTGTAGCTACCCCGGACGCTCGCGTCGCCATCACCATTGCGCGTTTCAACAACTTCATCAACGATAGCCTGCTGGAAGGTGCGATTGACGCCCTGAAACGTATCGGCCAGGTTAAAGATGACAACATTACCGTTGTTTGGGTTCCAGGCGCTTATGAACTGCCACTGGCGGCGGGCGCGCTGGCGAAAACCGGTAAATACGACGCGGTGATTGCGCTGGGTACCGTTATTCGTGGCGGCACTGCGCACTTCGAATACGTTGCGGGCGGTGCAAGCAACGGTCTGGCACACGTTGCGCAGGATGCTGAAATTCCTGTCGCGTTCGGCGTGCTGACCACCGAAAGTATTGAACAAGCCATCGAACGTGCTGGCACCAAAGCCGGTAACAAAGGTGCAGAAGCTGCACTGACCGCGCTTGAAATGATCAATGTATTGAAAGCCATTAAGGCCTGATTTTTTTGTAAGGGGAATTCCGTGAAACCTGCTGCTCGTCGCCGCGCCCGTGAATGTGCCGTCCAGGCACTTTACTCCTGGCAGTTGTCCCAGAACGACATCGCTGATGTTGAATACCAGTTCCTGTCAGAACAGGACGTGAAAGACGTCGACGTTCTGTACTTCCGTGAACTGCTGTCGGGAGTGGCGACTAATAGCGCGTATCTCGATGGCCTGATGAAGCCATACCTGTCCCGTCTGCTCGAAGAGCTGGGCCAGGTGGAAAAAGCAGTGTTGCGTATCGCGCTGTTTGAGCTGTCTAAACGTGATGATGTGCCGTACAAAGTGGCCATCAACGAAGCGATCGAACTGGCGAAAACCTTCGGCGCTGAAGACAGCCACAAGTTCGTTAACGGCGTACTTGATAAAGCCGCACCTGCGATCCGTCCCCACAAAAAGTGATCCGCAAACCGGAGTTCTGCATTGCCTGACGGGCAGTGCGGCTCCGGTTTTTTCTTTTATTTGCTGAGGCATAACGTATGGCATGCGGCGAATTCTCCCTGATTGCCCGTTATTTCGACCGTGTCAGAACCTCTCGTCTTGATGTTGAAACCGGCATTGGCGATGACTGTGCACTTCTCAATATTCCTGAAAAGCAGACGCTGGCAATCAGCACCGACACCTTAGTGTGCGGACGTCATTTCTTACCTGATATCGATCCTGCCGATCTGGCGTATAAAGCGCTGGCGGTCAACGTCAGCGATCTGGCGGCAATGGGTGCCGACCCGGCCTGGCTGACGCTGGCCCTGACGCTGCCGGAGGTGGATGAAGCCTGGCTTGAAGCGTTCAGCGATGCGCTGTTTGAACAGCTGAACTACTACGATATGCAGCTGATTGGCGGCGATACGACTGCCGGGCCGCTGTCGATGACGCTGGCGATCCACGGCTATGTGCCGCTCGGTCGCGCGCTGAAGCGCTCGGGCGCTAAACCGGGCGACTGGATCTACGTGACCGGGACGCCGGGAGACAGCGCGGCAGGGCTGGCGATCCTTCAGGATCGCTTAAACGTGAAGGACGCTGACGATGCGGCGTATCTGGTGAAGCGCCACCTGCGCCCGACACCGCGTATTCTGCACGGTCAGGCGCTGCGCGAGCGGGCCAGTTCGGCTATCGATCTCTCTGACGGTCTCATCTCGGACCTCGGACATATCCTGAAGGCCAGCGGGGTGGGCGCGCGCGTTGACCTGGATCTGTTCCCGCTGTCGGAGCAACTGCTTCGCCATGTGGAGCCTGAGCAGGCGCTGCGCTGGGCGTTATCCGGTGGCGAGGATTACGAACTGTGCTTCACCGTTCCTGAGCTGAACCGTGGAACGCTGGACGTGGCATTGGCCCATCTTGGCGCAAAGTTTACCTGCATCGGTCAGATCATGCCGGAGAGTGAAGGGCTGAAGTTTGTGAAAGACGGGGCGCCCGTTACGCTGGACTGGAAAGGGTACGATCACTTCGGGTAAGTTTGTGCGCTCAGCATTGCCGGGTAAGCGTACGCCACCCGGCAAGTGTTTACTTAAACCCCACCACCGGATGCTGCTGATACGGCGTCTCCAGCTCGGCAACCTGCTCCGGCGTCAGCGATAAATCCACCGCGCTTAACAACTCGTCCAGCTGTTCTTCCCGCGATGTACCAATAATCGGTGCGGCGACCCCCCGCTTGCCCAGCAGCCACGCCAGCGCCACCTGCGCGCGCGTTGCGCCGATATCGTCGGCGATCCCGGTTAAACGTTCGGCAATCAGCGCATCGCTGGCTTCGGTACCGGAATAAAGATTTTTACCCACTTCATCCGATACCAGCCGCGCCGTGGTTTCTCCCCACGGACGGGTTAAGCGTCCGCGCGCCAGCGGGCTCCACGGGATCACCGCCACGCCTTCCTGGTAGCAGAGCGGCAGCATCTCGCGTTCTTCTTCCCGGTAAATCAGGTTGTAGTGATCCTGCATGGTGACAAAGCGTGCCCAGCCGTGCTGCGCCTGGAGATCGAGCGCCTGAGCAAACTGCGACGCGTGCATTGACGACGCGCCGATATAGCGCGCTTTACCCGCTTTCACGACATCGTTCAGCGCTTCAAGCGTCTCTTCAATTGGCGTGTTGTAATCCCAGCGGTGAATTTGCAGCAGGTCGACGTAATCCATGTTCAGGCGTCTGAGACTGTCATCAATGGAGCGCAGGATCTGCGCGCGAGAGAGGCCTTCAGCCAGATCGCCTGACGGGTAGTACACCTTGGTGGCGACCACAATCTCATCCCGACGGGCAAAATCACGCAGGGCGCGGCCCACAATCTCTTCGCTGCTGCCGTCAGAGTAGCTGTTGGCGGTATCGAAGAAGTTGATGCCGCAGTCTATGGCGCGCTTGATGATAGGGCGGCTGCTCTCTTCCGGCAGCGTCCAGGCGTGATTTCCCCGGTCAGGCTCGCCAAAGGTCATGCAGCCCAGGCAAAGCCGGGACACCCTGAGGTCCGTTTTTCCTAATGTCGTGTATTGCATGGTTCCGCTCCTGCTGTTTAAACAATACGTTTAAGCATAGCAGGAGCAGAAAAGGGGAGGGATCAGGCCAGCCAGCTGCGGATTCTGGCTTCGATACCGGCGGCGTCCAGGCCGATGTCGGCACGCGCCTCGTCCTGAGTGCCTTGCGGGATGAAGTGGTCCGGCAGGCCGAGGTTCAGCACCGGAACCAATTTAAGGTTCGCCATCAGTACCTCGTTAACGCCGCTACCCGCGCCACCCATGATGGCGTTCTCTTCCAGCGTGACCAGCACGTCATGGCTTTCCGCCATGCTCAGAATCAGAGACTCATCGAGCGGCTTCACAAAGCGCATATCCACCAGCGTCGCGTTCAGGGCTTCAGCGACTTTTGCCGCTTCCGGCATCAGCGTACCAAAGTTCAGGATCGCCACTTTTTCGCCGCGACGTTTCACCAGACCTTTACCGATGTCCAGTTTTTCCAGCGGCTGAAGTTCAACGCCAAGGGCATTGCCGCGCGGATAACGTACCGCGCAGGGGCCGTCCTGATAGTGGTAGCCGGTATACAGCATCTGACGACACTCGTTTTCGTCGCTTGGCGTCATGATGACCATGTCCGGGATGCAGCGCAGGAAGGAGAGATCAAACGCCCCCTGGTGCGTCTGGCCGTCGGCCCCCACGATGCCCGCGCGATCGATAGCAAATAGCACCGGCAGCTTCTGGATGGCAACGTCATGGATCACCTGGTCGTAGGCGCGCTGCAGGAAGGTGGAGTAAATCGCCACCACCGGCTTGTAGCCGCCAATCGCCAGGCCCGCCGCGAAGGTGACCGCGTGCTGCTCGGCAATGGCGACGTCAAAATACTGGTCCGGGTATTTTTTGGAGAACTCGACCATGCCGGAGCCTTCACGCATAGCAGGCGTGACCGCCATCAGCTTGTTATCTTTTGCCGCCGTCTCGCACAGCCAGTCGCCAAAGATTTTTGAGTAGCTCGGCATTCCGCCGCTGCTTTTCGGCAGGCAGCCGCTGGTATGGTCGAATTTGGGCACCGCGTGGAAGGTGATCGGATCTTTCTCCGCCGGTTCGTAGCCACGCCCTTTTTTGGTCATGATATGCAGGAACTGCGGGCCTTTCAGGTCGCGCATGTTTTTAAGTGTGGTCACCAGACCCAGCACATCGTGCCCGTCCACCGGGCCGATATAGTTAAAGCCCAGCTCTTCGAACAGCGTGCCCGGCACGACCATGCCTTTGATGTGTTCTTCGGTACGCTTGAGCAGCTCTTTGATCGGCGGCACGCCGGAGAAAACTTTTTTCCCGCCTTCCCGCAGCGATGAGTAAAGCTTGCCGGAAAGCAGCTGCGCCAGATGGTTGTTCAGCGCGCCGACGTTCTCGGAGATCGACATTTCGTTATCGTTGAGGATAACCAGCATGTCCGGCTTGATATCGCCCGCGTGGTTCATGGCTTCAAAAGCCATCCCGGCGGTGATCGCCCCGTCGCCAATCACGCAGACGGTGCGGCGCTGCTTGTTCTCTTTCTCGGCGGCAACGGCAATACCGATGCCCGCGGAAATGGAGGTAGAGGAGTGGCCGACGCTCAGCACGTCATACTCGCTCTCACCGCGCCACGGGAACGGGTGCAAGCCGCCCTTCTGACGAATGGTGCCAATTTTATCGCGACGTCCGGTCAGAATTTTGTGCGGATAAGCCTGGTGGCCCACGTCCCAGATAAGCTGATCGAACGGCGTGTTATAGACGTAATGCAACGCCACGGTCAGCTCAACCGTGCCAAGCCCGGAGGCGAAATGGCCGCTGGAGCGGCTAACGCTGTCGAGCAGGTAGCGACGCAGCTCGTCACACAGCTTCGGCAGACTCTCTTTCGGCAACAGACGTAACTCCTGGGTGGAGTCAACTAACGCCAGTGTCGGGTATTTGGCAATATCAAAACTCATCAAAGGCTCATCGAGATATATAGTTTATTTATCACGCTGGATTATATAGTCCGCTAGCGCTTCCAGTGCCGAGGTATCCAGCGATTGCGCGGCCAGCTCATTCAGCGACTGGCGGGCATCGTCAATCAGATCCCGGGCTTTACGTTGGGCTTGCTCAAGACCCAGCAGGGCGGGATAGGTACTTTTGCCAAGCTGCTGGTCCGCACCCTGACGTTTACCCAATGTTGCAGTATCGCCCACCACATCCAGAATGTCATCCTGAACCTGGAATGCCAGACCGATACTTTCTGCGTATCTGTCCAGAATCGGCAGGGCTTTGCGCCCTTGCTCACCCGCGCTCAGCGCGCCCAGGCGAACGGCGGAACGAATAAGCGCGCCCGTCTTATGGCGATGAATACGCTCCAGCTGTTCCAGATTAACCTGACGACCTTCCGCTTCAAGATCCAGCGCCTGACCGCCGCACATGCCGGCCACGCCGCTGGCCATTGCCAGTTCGGAGATCATTGCCAGGCGGTCGCGGTCGGCCACTTCCGCCATCGGCGCATCGCTCAGAATCGAGAACGCCAGCGTCTGCAAGGCATCGCCCGCCAGAATGGCATTCGCCTCGCCAAACTTAATGTGGCAGGTTGGCTGACCCCGGCGCAGATCGTCGTCGTCCATCGCCGGGAGATCGTCGTGGATCAGCGAGTAGGCATGGATGCACTCCACGGCGGCAGCCGGGGCGTCCAGCGTATTATCGCTGATGCCAAACATATTGCCCGTGGCATACACCAGGAACGGGCGCAGGCGTTTTCCCCCTAAGAGTGCGCCATAGTGCATGGCTTCAACCAGTGGAGTGTTCTGAAAAGGCTGCGGCTCAATAAAACGGCGCAGGGCGTCGTTAGCGCGAACGACGCGCGCCTGAAGCGCGTTGGTAAAATCCATTTACTCGGTGTCCGGTGTGAATGGCGTGGTTTTAGCGTCTTCGCTGTCGGAAAGCAGGATCTGCACACGCTGCTCGGCCTGCTGGAGTTTTACCTGCCCCTGGCGCGCAAGCTGCACACCGCGCTCAAATTCGTTGAGGGCGTCTTCCAGCGGTAAATCGCCGCTCTCGAGGCGGGTAACAATCTGCTCAAGCTCACTCAGCGCAGTTTCAAAACTGGCCGGTGCGTCGTTCTTCTTCGGCATAGTGAATTAACTCTTATATTCTTCGCCCCAACATGGTAACGGACTCGGGGCAATTATCAAATAACGCGAGTGGCGCGATGGTGGTATACTTGCGCGCCTGGATGCAGCCACGGGTGTGGGCTGCTGTATCATTTTCCACTACAAGCCTTTATAAGCTTGCCTAAGAAACATTGCCGCCATGAAGTTTATCATTAAATTGTTCCCTGAAATCACCATCAAAAGCCAATCTGTGCGTTTGCGCTTTATTAAAATTCTCACCGGGAACATTCGTAACGTATTAAAACACTACGACGAAACGCTCGCCGTAGTGCGTCACTGGGACCACGTTGAAGTCCGTGCGAAAGACGAAAGCAAACGCCTTGATATTCGCGACGCGCTGACCCGTATTCCAGGTATTCACCATATTCTGGAAGTGGAAGACGTTCCGTTCAGCGATATGCACGATATCTTCGAAAAGGCGCTGGTACAGTACCGCGACCAGATCGAAGGCAAAACCTTCTGCGTGCGCGTGAAGCGTCGCGGTAAGCACGAGTTTAGCTCGATTGAAGTTGAGCGCTACGTCGGCGGTGGTCTGAACCAGCACGTTGAGACGGCGCGCGTGCGCCTGACTAACCCGGACGTCACCGTTAACCTTGAGATCGAGAACGATCGTCTGCTGCTGGTTAAGGGCCGTTATGAAGGTATTGGCGGTTTCCCGATCGGCACCCAGGAAGATGTGCTGTCGCTGATCTCCGGCGGCTTCGACTCCGGCGTCTCCAGCTACATGCTGATGCGTCGCGGCTGCCGCGTGCACTACTGCTTCTTCAACCTCGGCGGCGCGGCGCACGAAATCGGCGTTCGTCAGGTGGCGCATTACCTGTGGAACCGCTTCGGCAGCTCCCACCGCGTGCGTTTCGTGGCAATCAACTTCGAACCTGTGGTCGGCGAAATTCTGGAGAAAGTGGACGACGGCCAGATGGGCGTCATCCTGAAGCGCATGATGGTGCGTGCGGCGTCAAAAGTGGCTGAGCGCTACGGCGTGCAGGCGCTGGTCACCGGCGAAGCGCTGGGTCAGGTCTCCAGCCAGACGCTGACCAACCTGCGCCTGATCGACAACGTGTCTGATACGCTGATCCTGCGTCCGCTGATCTCTCACGATAAAGAACACATCATCGATCTGGCGCGCGAAATCGGCACCGAAGATTTTGCCCGCACCATGCCGGAATACTGCGGCGTGATCTCAAAAAGCCCGACCGTCAAGGCAGTGAAGGCGAAGATCGAAGCGGAAGAAGAGAACTTCGATTTCAGCATCCTGGAAAGAGTGGTGGCAGAAGCGTCCAACATCGACATCCGCGAGATTGCCCAGCAGACCGAGCAGGAAGTGGTTGAAGTGGAAACCGTGAGCGGTTTCGGTGCGAACGATGCGATTCTGGATATCCGCTCCATCGACGAGCAGGATGACAAGCCGCTGAAGGTTGAAGGCGTAGAGGTGGTTTCTCTGCCGTTCTACAAGCTGAGCACTAAGTTTGGCGACCTCGATCAGAGCAAAACGTATCTGCTGTGGTGTGAGCGCGGGGTGATGAGCCGCCTGCAGGCGCTGTACCTGCGCGAGCAGGGATTCGCGAACGTGAAGGTGTATCGTCCGTAGCGTGCGGCCTGGTGCCCTCACATTAAAAACGGCAACCAACGGTTGCCGTTTTGCTTTTACCTCGCGCCACCCGGCTTTTTTTATGCACTACTCTTCATAGTAATTATAAATCCCCGCCGGCATCACCAGCGACGACGCCACTTCGTAGGCCTTCTCCCGCCCGACCAGCAGATCAATAATCTTTAAGCCAAAATCAATCGCGGTGCCGGGGCCCTGGCTGGTCAGCAGGTTGACGCGCGGATCCCAGACGACGCGTTTATCCACCCAATGCTCTTCCGGGATCGTATCCTTAAGCCCCGGGAAGCCGGTCATATTGCCGATAGGGAAGATATCGTGCGGAATCAGAACCGTTCCAGCGGCGGCACAGATTGCCGCGACGATGCGGCCGGACAGATGAAACTGACGCACGGTCTCGACCAACAGCGGGCTGTCGCGGAAACATTCCGCGCCTTTTAAGCCGCCGGGCAGGACGATGATGTCGTAATCGCCGTCAGCAACCTGGACAAGCGGTGCGTCTGCCAGGATTTTCACCCCTCGTGAACAGGTGATTGCCAGATTGCCGTCGCTGGCTACGCTGGCGGTTGTTACCTTAATGCCGCCACGTACCAGTAAATCAATAGTAGTGACCGCTTCCATCTCTTCGCTACCAGGAGCGAGGCAAATCAGTGCCGACGCGCTCATATTCACTCTCCTTACGTTTAACCAGGTCATACAGACGGGCGTTTTCCGGCACGGCGATGCCGTGCGAGCGGGCGCGCTTTAGCAGATAACCGGTAATGTAATCTATCTCCGTATGGCGTAATGCCCGAACGTCCTGCAGCATCGAGGAGATATTCTCAGCCGTACTCTCAATAACCTGCTCGACATAACAGCGTAAATCCTCTGCTGAGGTGTGCAGGCCTTCTCGCTCAATGACCGACGCGACTTCTGCACACAGGGACGCCACCTCCTGCGGATGGTTTTTCAGCTCCCCGTTCGGGCAGTTCCACAGCGCCGTCAGCGGATTGATCACGCAGTTTACGGCCAGCTTGCGCCACAGCTGAGGGCGGATGTTGTTGTGCCAGGCGACGTCCGGCAAGACCTTTTGCAGAACATCGGCCAGATAGCTGTAGTCGCCATCCTGTGTTCTGGCCGGGCCGATGTGCGTCACGCCGCTGGCGACATGCACGATAATAGTCCCGTCGCGACGCGCAGCGTGGGTGGTGGTCGCCATTAGCAGAGGCTGCGGGACGCTTTTCAGCTCATCAAGGGTTCCCATACCGTTATGTAGCAGCAGAATGGGGGACGTGGGGGGGAGCTGCGCGGCCAGAGTCTTAACCGCATCTGAGACCTGCCACGCCTTGAGCGTCACCAGCAACAGGTCGCTTTGCGCCAGGAAATCAGGATCGTTCGCGGTGAGGGATTCGTTAAAAATGCTTCCGTCTTCACCAATCAGGTTGACACTGCAATAGGGCTGGGGCACGCGCAGCCAGCCCTGAACCTCATGTCCGTGCTTGCACAGCGCGGTCAGCCACAGTTGGCCGAGCGCTCCGCATCCGAGCACCGTAATTTTCATTGTTCCTCCTCACCTGCAACTGCGCCAGGTGTTACAGCTTAATTATACAGCTAAGCTTCTGTTGAGTTATGCCTCGTAGCGGGTATTATGCAACGCAACAAAAGTGAAGGGAGAAGAAAAGATGCCATCTTTCGATATTGTTTCCGAAGTTGATATCCAGGAAGTTCGCAACGGCGTTGAGAACGCAACCCGCGAAGTTGAGTCACGTTTCGATTTTCGCGGCGTTGAGGCGTCGTTTGAGCTGAACGACGCAAATAAGACCATTAAGGTGCTGAGCGAGTCTGATTTCCAGGTGAATCAGCTGCTCGACATTCTGCGCGCCAAGCTGTTAAAACGCGGCATCGAAGGAACGTCTCTGGACGTGCCGGACGAGTTTGTCCACAGCGGTAAGAACTGGTTTGTAGAAGCCAAACTGAAGCAGGGCATCGAGAGCGCGGTGCAGAAGAAGATCGTTAAGCTGATTAAAGACAGCAAGCTGAAGGTGCAGGCGCAGATCCAGGGCGAAGAGATTCGCGTCACCGGAAAATCCCGCGACGACCTGCAGTCCGTGATGGCGCTGGTGCGCGGTGGGGATTTGGGACAGCCGTTCCAGTTTAAAAACTTCCGCGATTAAGACAAAAAAAGCCCGGTTCAACCGGGCTTTTTTCACGCTTTAAGCGCCTGCTCCACCTCAAAGCGGTTCGTCACTTTGCTGTCAATTTTGACATAAGCACTGCGCTCTTCGGGAACAATCAGCACCTCTGTGACCCCTTCTTTTCCTTCCAGACGCTGCTTCAGCGCGTCGCTAATCTCCACGTCATCCGGGATTTCTACCCGCAGGCTGCTCACGTAGCGAGGCTCTTTCATGGTGCTGGCGACCAGCAGCCATACTGTTGCCAGCAGCGCGCCCGCGAGAAACACGGTTTGTGAATCAAACAGGCCGTCGACCCAGCCGCCAAGCGAGCCGCCGATCGCCACGCCGAGGAACTGGCTGGTGGAGTAAATGCCCATTACCGTGCCTTTGTAACCGGCGGGGGACTCTTTGCTGATCAGCGACGGCAGCAGGGCTTCCATCAGGTTAAACGCCAGGAAGAACAGCTGCACGCCTGCGATCAGCTCCCAGAAGTGCGGACCAGCGCCCCAGAGCACAATCTCGGCAATCAGCAGTAACGCCACGCAGCCCACGAAGACGCGTTTCATTTTGCGCTTCACTTCGGCGTAAATAATAAAGGGCACAACGGAGACAAACGAAATCAGCATTGTGACCAGATAAATTTTCCAGTGCTCGGCCGCTGGGAAACCTGCTGCGGCAAGCTGGCCGGGCAGGGCGACGAAGGTGGACATCAGCAGAATATGCAGGCACATAATGCCGAAGTTAAGCTTTAGCAGACGCGGCTCGGCGATGACTTTGCTAAAGCAGCCTTTAACCATCCCGGATTCACGGTTAAGGACATGATTTTTACTGTCTGGCACAACCCACAGGGTGAGTGCGATCCCGATGGTCGCCAGCACCGCAATCATCCAGAACAGGGCATGCAGACCCAGTTTGTGCGTAATGATGGGACCGAGCACCATAGCAATCGCAAACGTCACGCCAAAGCTCACGCCGATGAACGCCATCGCTTTGGTGCGGTTTTGCTCACGGGTTAAATCTGACAGCAGCGCCATCACCGCAGCGGCAATCGCACCGGAGCCCTGCAGGGCGCGGCCCAAAATAATGCCCCAGATGGAGTTGGAGAGGGCGGCAATAACGCTCCCGAGCACAAAGATCAGCAGCCCGCCGACAATCAGCGGCTTGCGACCCACCCGATCGGAGAGCAGGCCAAAGGGGATCTGGAAAATTGCCTGCGCCAGGCCGTAGATACCGATCGCCAGACCAATCAGCGCTTCGCTGGCACCCTGTAACGCCATGCCGTACGTGGTCAGAACGGGCAGGACCATAAACATGCCAAGCATCCGCAGCGAGAAAACAGTCCCTAAACCCCAGGTCGCACGCAGCTCGCCCGGCGTCATTTTATAATCGTTCATTACCACCTCAGTTCAAAAGCAGGCCATAGTGTAGTGCGGGGAAGGGGCGGGGTAAATAAAGGCTTATTTAACAAATATTACATGCGTAATTAATAGATTTCGTGAATAAAAAAAGGGTGCCGAAGCACCCTTTTCATCATCACATAAACTTACCAGACGTAAGTCAGCAGGTTTTGCGAGTCCGGCACCATGAAGTCTACGGACATCATCACGGACAGGGAAGTGATGGCGACAATCGAGAACACAAACAGCTTGCGTGCCCAGACTTTGTCATCTTCCACCTTGTAGCCGCGCAGGGCCATGCCGAGCCACCAGACGCTCACCGCGGCTGCTACCACCAGATATTTATATCCGGCGTAACCGCCCAGAGAAAGCATCAGCGTTGCCACGGCAAAAGCGATGATGTAGAGCGTGATGTGGTTCTTGGCAACTGAAATGCCCTTCACGACCGGCAGAACCGGAATGTTCGCTGCCTGATAATCCTTGAAGCGGAAAATCGCGATGGCATAGGAGTGCGGCATCTGCCACAGGCTAAAAATAGCCAGCAGGATGAGCGCACCGCTGTCGAACTCGTTCGTGACGGCGCAGTAGCCAATCACCGGCGGCGCAGCGCCGGAGAGAGAACCAATCAGCGTGCCGTAGACGGAGTGACGCTTCATATACAGGCTGTAGACGCCTA
>OKVJ01000033.1_pt1 | contig 68895 bp, 66 predicted proteins | sample 1606921 | NCBI WGS metagenome assembly OKVJ01 (sample SAMN03281016, study PRJEB24777) | human gut metagenome | isolation source: fecal sample PR161 from 1 month old female Malay infant, caesarean...
TTGTGGCGCGCCTGCGTAAAACGCAGGCGGTTGCTCCCCTGCCCGCCCCCAAATTCAAGGTCGGCAACTTCCCGTTTGCCCCCCTCAAAGGGCGCGATGCAGCACAGCTTGTCGCCGCCGCCGAAAAGGTTGGTCTGGTCTGGGATGAGAGCCTGCAACTCTGGGTGCGTGATAAAGAGGTATGGTTGTTCCCGGCAGAGATCGCTCCGCTCATCGGAAAGGTCCGTTTTTCCCGAATCGGGATCCGCCTGGCGGAAGTGCATAATAAAGGCTATCGCTGGCAGCACGAGGCGGTCATCGCGCTTGCCGGTCATGAGAATAAGTTCGCCCTGACGCACCAGGAAGCCGAAGAGTGGTACCGTGGCCGCGATGTTTATCCTGACAGCTCGCCTTCCGCAGATGAAGTGGTGGTGACCTATCAGGGATTCCCGCTGGGGCTGGCCAAAAAGGTCGGTTCAAGGCTTAAAAACAGCTATCCACGCGAACTGGTCCGGGATGGCCGACTGTTTACCGGTAACGATCGCACCGCCTGAAAAAAGCGCATTTTTTTACTGGCGATTTTGCTCTCCTTGTCTACGATCAAAAATGGATGCCCATACTGGTCATACCAGATTTTGACAACCGACCCGGAGAGCACTATGACGAAAACCAGCGTGCGTATTGGCGCTTTTGAGATCGACGACGCAGAGCTGCGCGGCGAAGCACAAGGCGATCGAACGTTAAGTATTCCCTGCAAATCCGACCCGGATTTGTGCATGCAGCTCGATGCATGGGATGCAGACACCAGCGTCCCGGCAATACTTGATGGCGAACATTCTGTCCTTTACCGTGAGCATTACGATAGTAAAACCGATGCCTGGGTCATGCGTCTTGCCTGACCTAAAGAGAACCCGCCCGAAGGCGGGTTATTTATTACTGCAGCTGCGCGAGCGTAAAGTAACCGTCAAATACGGCCCCCGTATCAATGTAGTGCAGATTGCCAAAATCATACCTTCTGTCGACGGGCGTATGGCCGAACCAGAAGTGATCCGCCCCGCTAATTCCCTGCCCTTTGCCCACCATAAACCCCATCAGGCGGTCGCGATCCCATAACACGCGCTGGGCGCTTACCGGTTTTTCCCAGCGGTATTCCTCCGCCGGATAATCAGCATGAGCAATAACGTTCAACCCGTTTGCGCAGGTAATTTCGATAATATGCGGTAACGCACGGCATGCGTTAAGTAACGAGCGCGCCCGCTGCTGCTCTTCATGCTCAAGCCGCGAAAACCACATTCCGCCATTCATTGTCCAGAGCGCAAAATCATTATTATCCAGGCTATTTATTGCCATTTGCTCATGATTGCCCCGCACTGCTCGAAACCATTTCTCATTGATGAGCTGCAATGATTTCACGCTGTCCGGACCACGATCGATCAGATCGCCAACGGAAATAAGTAAATCCTCATAAGGATTGAAATGACGGCGTTTCAGTTCCTCCATGAGCCTCTGGTAACAGCCGTGTATGTCGCTGACAACCCATACGTGACGCCACTCTCCACCTTCTATTCGCTGATACATAAGGCCTCCCTTTAACAGTATAGCCGCCGTCAAAAGCGCAAGAAGATCAGCGCAGCCCTTACAAAGTAAAACAAACAGTAAACCAAAGAGAAATAAAGATCCGCGCGCTCTTAATCCCTTTTTACTGGCTCCTTAGAATAAGGGGAGATAAAAACGAGAGGTCTTCACGTGTCTAATACACAGCTACATAACGATGTTTTCTATCCGCATCGCACGAATATTATTTCCGAGCTGGTGAACGGCAAACGCGTCCCGGGGCCAATCTGGCGGAAACGCGACTACCGACTGAAGTTCCTTTTACGTTCCCTGCTCTTTTGGTCTTCCACCCACCGTATGCTGGAAGCCCTCTCTGGCCGTGACGATTTCGACAAACTGCTGACATCGCAAATTACGTTGCCCAGCAAGACCCATCGGCAGTACCTGATGCGCGGCTTAACGGCAAACGATCGCGCCGACGCTATCGTTAACCATTACTACTGGATCGATCGCCTGAAGGAGAGCCGTCTTGCCCAGGCTATGACCGGCGCGCAGGAACAACCTATTGCGCAGTTCCATGTCAAAGACGGCGTGACCTACACGGTTAATGCGTCCTCAGCCGGCAAAGCCGAGCGTGAAGGTGAGAGCACGCTCTGGCTGCGCGACAACGAGAATACGCTTCTGGCTAGCCTGACCTTTAGCGTCGCCCGCAGTAATGGCCAGCCCGTTATGGTCATTGGCGGACTTCAGGGACCCCGTCGATGCGTGTCACGAGATGCCATTAAACTGGCAACTCGCGCCTGCCATGGCCTGTTTCCCAAGCGCGTGCTGATGGAGGTACTTTTCCAGCTGGCAGCGCAGTCATCTGTTCGGGCCATTTTTGCCGTCAGCGATGAGGGACACGTTTTCCGCGCGCTGCGCTATCGCCTCAGCAAAGGCCGTCATTTCCACGCCAGCTATGACGAATTCTGGGATTCTTTGGGTGGAAATAAAATTTCCGCCTTCTGCTGGCAGCTGCCGCTGCAGATGGAGCGCAAATCCCTCGACGAGATAGCCAGTAAAAAACGCGCTGAATACCGTCGTCGCTTTGAACTGCTTGATGAAATTGAGGCGTCCATCAAAGCACATTTTTAATCGTAAAACGGGGTTGTACGCCCTTTAAAAAGGATTGATAACGCAGAGCAGGCTTGCACAGGGCGAGGTTGCTCAGTTAGCATTGCGCGAAATATAAATGGCGTAATGCGTTGGAAAAAGCGCAGGGTAGACGCAAAAATTTAAGGACTTCGATGATGATTTACGACTGCTTCTTGTATTACGATGAAGATATGCTTCTTGATATCAGGCTGAATACGCTAGCAGGCGTTGTTGATCGCTTCGTTATTGTTGAGTCAACGCATACCTTTACCGGCAAAAAGCGGCAGCTTCACTTTGACATAAATAAATACGGTCCTTTTAAAGATAAAATTATTTATGTTGTGCATGATGAAACACCTCTCATGAAAGCCTCTGACGGCGGCGATCGGCATCAGGACGGTCTGGTGGTGGATGCATGGGCGAATGAAGCCGCGCAGAGAAATGCCATCATGCAGGGCCTCAAAAGTGCTAAAGATGATGATTTGATTTTAATTTCCGATGTGGACGAGATTTTTTCACCACAGGTTATCGGCTCTATCAACGCGAATAAACTCTGCACAACGCTTTATCAAAACTTTTATAATTATCAGTTTAATCTGCAGGTTTTTAATACAGATAACACCCCAAGAAAATGTAAACTGCCGAGAGCCACAAAATATAAAAACCTCGTTCATTTTTTTGGCGGCGAGCCTGAGTCGTTCAGAAATCTTAAACGCACCAGAAGCGTCAAAAACTGGTCCTGGCTTAAATGGAATTGGTTCAAACTTAACAATCGCATCATTGAAAATAGTGGCTGGCATTTCTCATGGGTTATGACCCCTGAACGCATCTCTGAAAAAATGTCCACCATCTCCCACACGGAATACGATCTGCCTGAGTTCAATAACCCGGAACATATCATGAAGGTGATAAAAAACGCCGAAGATATCTGGGGACGAGACAGGAAGTTAATCAGGCAAGAGCTGTCGGCAGACAGTTTCCCCGAGTATATCGTTAACAACAAAGATAAATTCAGGGAATTCATTATTTAACTATCAGACCGGGCCTTTACTTCACCGACGAAGATTCCACAGCGATCGCCAGGCCACAATTTTTTAACAAAGATGCCAAAAAACCCTGGACGTACGCGGTCCTGAGTATGTTATGGTTTAGTCAGGATAGGGTACTGTCCAGCCATTCTCGGGGTTTTCGGTCCATAACCGAAGAAACCTTTGAGAAACAAATAGATAAAAAGAGACCGAATACGATTCCTGTATTCGGTCCAGGGAAATGGCTCTTGGGAGAGAGCCGTGCGCTAAAAGTTGGCATTAATGCAGGCTAAGTCGCCTTGCCTTTTAAGAATAGATGACGACGCCAGGTTTTCCAGTCCACAGCAAAAGTGGCCTGAAAAAAAGCGTCAGAGCATCATTAAAAGTGAAAAACCGCAGTGCTTTGGCGAGCATCTGCGGTTTTTTATTGGAAACCTGAACGTCAGCAGAGCTTGTCAGCGCGCTCGATAAACGGTGCCAGGCTCATCTTCTGCCCCGGGTTGGCCGGGTCATCAATCTGAATCACGCTGACTGGCTGACCGCTGCTCTTGCCGCTGGCGACCTGCTGCTCAGCGGTATCGTTGAGCGGGTACTGGACCAGCGTGCTCGGGTTGATCGCATACAGCGCATGGCCCGGACGGCAGGTCAGCATCACCTCTTCGCGATTAAAGGCCCATTTGTCTTTGCCCACTTCAAAGCGGCTTACGGTGATTACCTGCGGTGCCGCCAGAGCGCTTCCCGCGCAGGCCAGCAATAAGAGAGAAAGTACTGTCTTTTTCATTTAATAGTTAACCTTGTCAGAAGGGTTCCCAGGTAGCAAACAGACTGACCGTTGCCAGAACCAGCGCGCCCAGCACCACCTCTGCCTGTGTCATCCTGATAAACATCTGTTGTGCGCGCCCGGAATCCGGACGGAACCGTGGCACCAGAAAATACCGATTTGCCAGCGCAATTGCCACCATCAACGCCACGAGAGCACATTTGAACAACAAAAACTGCACGTAGCCAGCCTGCCAGGGAATATGGATGCCCAGAATCAACAGCGCATTCACTACGCCGGTAAGCAGCACGCCTGCGACGGCATAATGCCCCACGCGCGAGAAACGCATCATGGTATAGATGGCCGCGTTCTGCCAGCGTCCTTTCGCCAGACGCATGCAAAACAGCAGCGGCAGCAATCAACCTACCCAGGTTGCGGCACACAGCAGGTGAACAGCATGATTGAGTCGCTGTATCGCCCCCATCGGGCCGTCGCTCATCGCCGCGTGCCCTACCCCTGCCAGCAGGATAAGCTGGCCCATGGCGAGCAGCAGCAGGCGCGAGCCTTTCAGCGGCGCGAGCCACGCGACGACAACGGTGATGGCAGCGAGGATAATTTGCCACAACCAGACGCCACCAAACCGCGTTCCCAGCACGCTGTACCAGATTTGCGGGTTAAACACATCGCCCCAGCCGTTGCCCATTAAGCCGCCCTGAAGCATAAACATCAGGATCGCAGCGGCCAGGCTGACGATGGACGCCACTCTCTGCTGGAGCTGGAAACGCCGGGCCATCAGGCGGTGCAGCCCGGAAGGCGCAAACCAGACGCTGTAAAGCGCGTTGCCAAAAACGAGTATTAGCGCCGCAAAATGGATAAAGCGCAATCCTACGTATAACAGTCCCAGCATGCTATTTCACGCTGAAGCGATAGCTGCCTTTGGTTTTATGGCCGTCGACGGAAACCACGTGCCAGTCCACCCGGTAAGCCCCCGGCGCCAGCGTCTGTTCCAGCGGAACGGTCAGCTGTGCTTTGTTCTTTTCGTCTCGCGTGGCGGTACCGGTTTTGATCACCTGCTTTTGCGCATCCGTCACCACGACGCCGCTAAATCCGGGCTCGATACCTTCGGAGAAATTCAGCGTCAGCACCTGCGGTGACGCCACCTGGCTGTCCGCTGCCGGGCTCTGCTGCTCAAGATGCGCATGCGCCAGCACGGAGGGTGAGATTACCGTTGAGGCCAAAAAAACCAGTGCGCATACCGCGCGGGAAGCGGATAAACCCATCACAATCATTCCTTTTTGTTATGTCTGTATGGTAAAGAATAACGCTGTATAATAAACGAGTCGAGGATCATCCCGCTCTGCTTGTCATCGTCGCGCAATCGCGGTAACGTTGCCGCCGCAAAATAAGGAGAAGGTAATGAAGATCAATCTGGCCGCCCTTCCTCAGGACGAGATGGATAAAGTGAATGTCGATCTCGCTGCCGCTGGCGTCGCCTTTAAAGAGCGTTACAACATGCCCATCGTGGCTGAAGTGGTGGAGCGAGAACAGCCCGCCCATCTGCGTGACTGGTTTCGCGAAAGGTTAATTACCCACCGTCTCGCCTCGGTCAACCTCTCCCGCTTGCCGTACGAGCCGAAAGTTAAATAAGCTTAACGACTCGTTACACTTCCTTACGCGGAATCTGGCAGGATAAGATAACCCTGATTAAATTAGGCGTACTCTTTAATCCCTGCGACTCTGTGTATAAGGAAGTCACGATGTCACATTGGAATATTGCGGCGGCCCAGTATGGCGGGCAGCATCACAGCGTAGATGACCATATTGCGCACCATCTCAACTTTATTGCCGAAGCAGCACAGCTTCAGTGCGATTTGCTGGTTTTCCCGGAACTCTCATTAACCGGCCCGGGCGCGACGGCATTACCGCTCCCGCCCGAAGACGATCGACTACAGCCGTTGCTTGACGCCGCGCATTTTTACCGCATTACCCTCATTGCAGGGCTTCCCGTTGAACGAAACGGTCAGCGCCAGAAAGGCCTTGCGCTGTTTACCCCCTCTCGCGATCGTATTCTGCGTTACCCTCAGGGGAGCGGCGCCAGCCTGGTGCCGGGTGATAAACAGCTCGCGATTATAGATGGGCAAAGCGATTCCCCGAATCTTGATCCGCAGGCAACACTCTTCACCAGCTGCCAGTCGGTGAGGGATTACCGCTGGCGACAGTCCATCAATACCCTGCAGCGTTTTGCGCACAGGTATGCCATCGCGGTGTTAATGGCAAATGCCGGCGCGGGCAGCGCGTTATGGGATGAAAAAGGCCAGCTGATCGTTCGGGCAGATAAGGGTGAGCTCCTGTTGACCGGCACGCGCAGCGGACAGGGTTGGCAAGGCGATATCATTCCTTTAGGCTAAGCGTTTTAAGCTCAGGAGATTTTCATGCTGCGCGTCATTGATACCGAAACTTGCGATCTTCAGGGCGGAATTGTGGAAGTGGCCTCGGTCGACGTGGTTGATGGAAAAATCGTCAACCCGATGAGCCATCTGGTGCGTCCCGATCGCCCTATTAGCCCACAGGCCATGGCTATCCATCGCATTACAGAATCAATGGTGGCGGATAAACCCTGGATAGAAGACGTTATCCCGCACTACTACGGCAGCCCATGGTACGTTGCCCACAACGCCAGCTTTGACCGTCGGGTACTACCCGAAATGCCCGGGGAGTGGATTTGTACCATGAAGCTGGCGCGTCGCCTCTGGCCAGGGATCAAATACAGCAATATGGCGCTGTATAAATCCCGCAAGCTCAGCGTTAGAACCCCTGAAGGGCTGCACCATCACCGCGCCCTGTATGACTGCTATATCACCGCCGCGCTGCTCATAGATATTATGAACACATCGGGCTGGACGCCGGATGATATGGCAACGATCACCGGACGCCCTGCGCTGCTGACGACGTTCACCTTCGGCAAATACCGCGGGAGAGCGGTATCGGATATTGCGGATAAAGATCCGGGCTATCTGCGCTGGCTGTATAACAACCTCGACAAAATGAGCCCGGAACTGCGCTTAACCCTGAAACACTATCTGGGCGAAGCTTAACGCTGCACACGGCCTGGCAACGTATCCTGCGCCAGGCCTATCAAAAAGGCATACTCCAGGGCCACCCCTTCGTAGGATTTGAATCGACCCGATTTCCCCCCGTGCCCGGAGTCCATATCAGTACAGAGCAGCAGCAGGTTGTCATCGGTTTTCAGCTCCCGCAGCTTTGCTACCCATTTTGCCGGTTCCCAGTATTGCACCTGTGAATCGTGCAAACCGGTCGTCACCAGCATGTGCGGGTACGCTTTCGCTTCTACGTTGTCATACGGGCTGTACTCTTTCATATAGCGATAATAGGTTTCATCCTGCGGGTTGCCCCACTCCTCAAACTCCCCGGTCGTCAAAGGGATGGACTCATCAAGCATAGTGGTAACCACATCGACAAACGGGACCTGCGCAACAATGCCCTTAAAGCGATCGGGCCGCTGATTGATGACCGCCCCCATCAGCATTCCCCCCGCGCTGCCGCCCATGCCGAAGCATAGCTGAGGATCGCCATAGCCTTGCTCAATCAGCGCATCGCAGACGTCGAGATAGTCGTTGAAGGTGTTTTTCTTTTTCAGGAATTTCCCGTCTTCATACCAGTGCTGCCCCAGCTCGCCGCCGCCGCGAATATGGGCAATGGCGAAAACAAAGCCGCGGTCGAGCAGGCTTAATCTGCTGCTGCTGAAGTCAGCATCCATGCTGGAGCCATAGGAGCCGTAGCCGTAGACCAGGATCGGATTTTTACCCTTCTGGAAATGCGCCTTGTGATAAACGAGCGAAACCGGCACCTCCACGCCATCGCGCGCGGTGACCCAAAGGTGTTCGCTGCGGTAATTGTCGGAATCAAAGCCCTTCACTTCGGTTTGCTTAAGTACCTGGCGCTGTCCGGTATCCATATCCAGCTCAAAGAGCGTATCCGGCGTGGTCATAGACGAGTAGCCGTAGCGCAGCCGGGACGATTCAGGTTCCGGATTAAAGCCGATCCACGTGACGTAGGCCGGATCGTCGAACGCAATCCCTATCACCTCACGCGTTTTACGGTTGATCTGCCGGATACTGGTCAGCCCCCGCTGGCGCTCCTCCACCACCAGCCAGTCGGTAAACAGCGTGAACCCTTCCAGCATCACCTGATCCCGCGCGGGAATGAGCACCTCCCACTTGCGCTCGTCGCGCACCTTGGTTTTGTACAGACCAAAGTTTTTGCCTTCACGATTCGAACGCAGATAAAAGCTGTGCTGGAAGTGATCCAGGCTGTACTCGTGGTCCTTGCGGCGCGGCAGGAAACAGAGCGGCTGGGCGTCAGGCAGTTCGGCATCCAGGAGCAGCACTTCCGAGGTGGTGGCGCTGGCGAGGAAGATAATCACATAGTGGCGCGAGGAGGTTTTATGCAGGCTGACATAAAACGTTTCGTCTTTCTCTTCATAGACCAGCTCGTCATCGGCTGAGTCCGTGCCTACGGTATGGCGCCACACCTGATAAGGCAGCAGCGTGGAGGCGTGCTTTTTAACGTAGTAGACCGTCTCGGAATCGTTCGCCCAGACAAAATCCGGGGAGACGTTTTCCAGCATTTCCGGATACCAGTTGCCGGTTTCCAGATTGCGAAAACGCAGGCCGTACTGGCGCCGGGAGAGATAATCCTCCGCCAGCGCCATGATGGTGTTGTCCGGGGAGATGGACATACCGCCCAGGGTATAAAACTCGCTATGGGCGGCGCGCTGGTTCGCATCCAGCAGAATGTCCCATTCATCCCACTCGGCGCTTAATACCGACTGTCGTTGATAGATGGGATACTCGTTGCCCGGCTCATAGATATGGCGATAGCGATAGCCGTTTTTGGTCCAGGGCGCGGAGATGTCGCGCTGGGGAATTCGCTGCACCATTTCATTCAGCAGCTGGTCCTGCAGCGCCTGCTGGCTGGCCATGACCCTGCGGCCATAGTCGTTTTCCTCGTGCAGGTAGTCGAGCACCTCTGGCCGGGAACGCGAATCGTCCCGCAGCCAGTAGTAGTTGTCTATGCGCGTATCGCCATGCGTGACGATCGCATAAGGAGTACGTCGGGCTTTCGGTGGCATGTCATCATTCTTTTAAGTTTTACACCCTATAAGGTTGGCAAAACCCGCGCATGATGCAAGCGAAACATGACCCCGGGAGCGCGAGTTAGCCCTGTAGCGCCTGTTTTTGTTCCCCGATATCTTTTTCTATCCCCTCGCGCACGTCCTGAGGGATCTTCAGCGCGTCGCCGAGGGCGTTAAGGTAGCTACGCTCCATAAAGTGATCGATATCTATGGCGGCACAGCTGAGAAAATAGAGTTCCAGCGCTTCTTCCTCATTTTTCACGCTCAGTGCCAGACGCTGCGGATCGAGCGGCTGTTCAATGGCCTGCGCCACCAGCGTTCTGCCCTGTTCTTCAATACCCGCCTCGCGCAGCTGCTGTTCGATAGCCGCTCTTTCATTATCATCAATATGCCCGTCGCTTTTGGCGGCAAACACCAGCGCAAGGATGAGCCGCTCCGTGCGCAGATCCAGCGGAGAAGTATGCTCCCCATAGTGAGGTTCATCGCGGTGCGCCGCTCGCACCCTGTCCTTATATTTGTTCCACAGCACGGTGCCGGCGATAGCGCCGCCCCCGGCAAGCAGCGCGCCGGTACCGTACTTCGCCAGCAGCTTGCGTGAGGATTTATTGGCAACCAGCAGCCCTGCCAGCCCACCTAGCGCCCCCGGTACCAGCAGTTTGCTAAGCCCCTGTTCGCCGGAACCAGACGTTTTCTGCCCTAACATGGATTGCAGTTGATTTAACCAGCCTGACATGGTTTCCCTCGCTTAACGGTTAACATGTTCTCCAGCGTAAGCGAGCAGGCGTCAGGAAATGTCCATCAAGCCTAAAGAAGCGCAAATTTCTGGTCTGCCCTTTTGCCGTGCGCAAGACAGACGCAAACGTTTTCGTTTATACTGCGCGCATCTTTTTCAGGGGGAATGTTATGACTCGTTTAGGAACCGCGCTGCGACCTGCGGCGACGCGCGTAATGCTGTTGGGATCGGGCGAACTGGGTAAAGAAGTCGCCATTGAGTGTCAGCGTTTAGGGGTGGAGGTGATTGCCGTAGACCGCTACGCCGACGCGCCCGCCATGCACGTCGCCCATCGTTCTTATGTGATTAACATGCTGGACGGTGATGCCCTGCGTACGCTCATTGCACGGGAGAAACCGGATTTTGTCGTGCCGGAAATTGAAGCTATCGCAACCGATACGCTGATCGCCCTTGAGCAGGAAGGCCAGCGCGTGGTGCCCTGCGCCAAAGCGGCAAAGCTGACCATGAACCGTGAAGGCATTCGCCGCCTGGCGGCGGAGGAGCTGGGGCTACCTACTTCAAGCTACCGTTTTGCGGGTGACAAAGCCGCATTCCTGCAGGCCGTTGAAGAGATTGGCTACCCGTGCATCATTAAGCCGGTGATGAGCTCTTCCGGGAAAGGTCAGAGCTTTATTCGCGACAGCAGCGCGCTGGACAGCGCGTGGGATTATGCGCAACAGGGTGGCCGTGCCGGTGCCGGTCGCGTGATCGTCGAAGGCGTGGTGAAGTTTGATTTCGAAATCACTCTGCTCACCGTCAGTGCCGTGGACGGCGTCCATTTCTGCGACCCGATTGGCCACCGTCAGGAAGATGGCGATTATCGTGAATCCTGGCAGCCGCAGCAGATGAGCAACCTGGCGCTGGAGCGTGCCCGGGAGATTGCCCGTAAGACCGTTCTGGCCCTGGGCGGTTATGGCCTGTTCGGCGTGGAGCTGTTCGTCTGCGGTGACGAAGTGATCTTCAGCGAAGTCTCCCCTCGCCCGCACGACACCGGTATGGTCACGCTCATTTCGCAGGATCTCTCGGAGTTCGCCCTGCACGTGCGCGCCTTCCTCGGCCTGCCGGTTGGCGGCATCCGCCAGTACTGCCCGGCGGCGTCGGCGGTGATCCTTCCGCAGCTGACCAGCCAGAATGTGACGTTTGATAACGTCGAAGGCGCGGTGGGCGCAGGCCTGCAGGTCCGTCTGTTCGGCAAGCCGGAGATCGACGGTACGCGTCGTCTGGGCGTGGCGTTAGCCACCGGGGATAACGTTGACGAGGCCGTAGCAAGAGCAAAAGCGGCGGCTGCGAACGTTCAGGTAGCAGGATAAAAAAAACGGGCCGAAAGGCCCGTTTTTCATGCTGCATGTGGCTTACTGCTTCGCGCCTTCAACCGCTTCACGAGCCAGTTTCGTGATGCGATCCCAGTCACCCGCTTCCAGCGCATCCGCCGGAACCAGCCATGAGCCGCCGATGCACAGCACGCTTTTCAGCGCCAGGTAGTCGCGGTAGTTAGCCGGGGAGATACCGCCCGTCGGGCAGAAGCGTACCTGAGAGAAGGGACCCGCAATTGCCTGTAGCGCTTTGGTGCCACCGTTCGCTTCCGCCGGGAAGAATTTGAACTCTTTCAGACCGTAGTCCATGCCCAGCATCAGTTCAGAAACGGTGCTGATGCCCGGGATCAAGGGAATAGTGCCTTCGGTCGCGGCCTTCAGCAGCGGCTCGGTCAGGCCCGGGCTGATGGCAAACTGTGCGCCGGCTTCGGTCACTTCCGCCAGCTGCTGCGCGTTGAGAACGGTACCCGCACCGATGATGGCGTCCGGCACTTCTTTAGCGATGGCGCGGATGGCATCCATCGCGCAGGCGGTACGCAGGGTCACTTCCAGAACGCGAACGCCGCCCGCAACCAGCGCTTTCGCCATTGGCACAGCGTGCTCCAGCTTGTTTACCACGATAACCGGCACGACAGGGCCAGTGGTCAGGATTGCTTCTGCACTTGTTTTCCAGTTTTTCATCAGAGTTCTCTCTCGCCAGATCGTTAAAATCAAGTCGTCTTAAAACGTAATACAGGTTGCGCCCTGCTCCGCACCGGAGAGCTTCTCACGCAGCGCGCTGAACATTTCGCGTCCGGTCCCCACGCGCGATGCGCTCAGGTCAGGAATATGAGGCTGACGTGCCGCCAGCTCCGCGTCATCCACCAGCAGGGTTAACTCGCCAGTCTGGCCGTTCACGCGGATCATGTCGCCGTCGCGCACTTTCGCCAGCAAGCCGCCGTCGTAGGCTTCAGGCGTGACGTGGATGGCGGAAGGCACTTTGCCGGATGCGCCTGACAGGCGGCCATCGGTCACTAACGCAATTTTGAAACGGCGGTCCAATAATACACCAAGTGGTGGCATAAGTTTATGTAATTCTGGCATGCCGTTCGCTTTTGGCCCCTGATGACGCACGACCACCACGCAGTCTTTATCCAGCAGACCGGCGTCAAAGGCAGGCAACACGTCGTGCTGGCTTTCAAACACTACCGCCGGGGCCTCGATAACCTGGTTCTCTTCCGGCACGGCAGAGGTTTTCATCACCGCGCGGCCAAGGTTGCCGCTCAGCACTTTGGTACCGCCGTGGTGGGAGAACGGTTTGTCGATAGTGGCAATCACCTGCGGATCAAGAGACGCGGTTGCCCCGTCGCGCCAGTCCAGCTCACCGTTGTTCAGCCACGGCTCCTGGGTGTAGCGCTGCAGACCAAATCCGGCTACGGTGTTCACGTCTTCATGCAGCAGACCGCCTTTCAGCAGCTCGCGCATCAGCAGCGGCACGCCGCCCGCAGCCTGGAAGTGGTTGATGTCCGCCGGACCGTTCGGGTACAGACGCGCCATCAGCGGTACCACGGAAGAGATGTCGGAGAAATCATCCCAGTTAATCAGGATACCCGCCGCGCGCGCCATGGCCACCAGGTGCATGGTGTGGTTAGTTGAACCGCCGGTTGCCAGCAGGGCGACGATACCGTTGACGATCACTTTTTCGTCGACCATTTTGCCCATCGGCATCCATTCATTGCCGTTTCCTGTCAGGCGCGTCACCTGACGGGCCGCGGCCTCGGTCAGCGCCTGGCGCAGCGGCGCGTCCGGCTGGATGAAGGACGAGCCCGGAAGCTGCATCCCCATAAACTCCACCACCATCTGGTTGGTGTTGGCCGTGCCGTAGAACGTACAGGTGCCCGGCGCATGGTAGGACGCGGCTTCGGCTTCCAGCAGCGCCTGACGATCGGCTTTGCCTTCCGCATACAGCTGGCGGATACGCACTTTTTCTTTATTCGGCAGACCGCTGGCCATCGGGCCGGACGGCACGAAAATCGCAGGCAGATGACCAAACGACAGCGCTGCCATCACCAGTCCCGGGACGATTTTGTCGCACACGCCGAGATACAGCGCACCATCAAACATGTTGTGTGACAGGCCCACCGCGGCAGACATCGCAATCACTTCGCGGCTCAGCAGCGACAGCTCCATACCATCCTGCCCCTGCGTCACGCCGTCGCACATGGCCGGGACGCCCCCTGCCACCTGCCCGACCGCGTTCACGCTGTGCAGCGCTTTACGAATGATGTTGGGATAGACCTCATACGGCTGATGCGCGGAGAGCATATCGTTATAGGACGTGATAATAGCGATATTGTTACGCAACATGCTTTTCAGGGAGGCTTTGTCATCAGGCTGGCAGGCGGCGAAGCCGTGGGCCAGGTTACCGCAGGCCAGCTGGGAGCGGTGAACGGTGTTGCTTTTCGCCTGTTCAATGCGGGCGAGGTAGGCCGAACGGGTCTCTTTCGAGCGCTCGATAATGCGTTGTGTTACGCGTAACAATACAGGATTCATAAAAGCTCCTTTAATTTATCTGTCCGGGCTCGGGAGTTTACAAAGTCGCTGGCGGTTGTTAACAACGCTGAAACGCTTGCTGTCCGGAGCTCAGGGGCAAAATCACTTCCGGCAGTGTAATAAAAAAAGCCCCGCGGGTGAATCCACGCGGAGCTTAAAAGTATAAAAATTGTGCCACTAGCTGTGTTAGATCATGTTACCGGTAAAATAACACTTTCGGGCTAGCGGAATATCCTACTCAAACTCGTTCCAGGAGCGGCCATCGCGGGTGATCATCGCCACCGACGCCACAGGCCCCCAGGTACCCGCCTGATACGGTTTTGGCGCATCCTGATCGGCAGCCCAGGCTTCGGTGATGGAATCAACCCATTTCCACGCCTCTTCCACTTCGTCGCGACGCACGAACAGCGCCTGGATACCGCGCATGGTTTCCAGCAGCAGACGCTCGTAAGCATCCGCAAGGTGCGTCTGGTTGAAGGTTTCGGAGTAGCTCAGATCCAGCTTGGTGGTCTGCAGGTTGTGCTTATGATCCAGGCCCGGCACTTTGTTGAGGATCTGGATATCCACCCCTTCGTCCGGCTGCAGACGGATGGTCAGCTTGTTCTGCGGCAGCTCCTGCCAGGACTCTTTGAACAGGTTCAGTTCCGGGTTCTTAAAGTAGACGACTACTTCGGAACACTTCGTCGGCAGACGCTTACCGGTGCGCAGGTAGAACGGAACCCCCGCCCAGCGCCAGTCGTCGATGTCCACGCGGATGGCCACGAACGTCTCGGTGTTGCTGGACTTGTTCGCGCCCTCTTCTTCCAGGTAGCCTGGCACCTTTTTGCCTTGCGCAAACCCGGCAGTGTACTGGCCGCGAACGGTTTTCTCGCGCACGTTGGAGCGGTCGATGCGGCGCAGCGACTTCAGCACTTTCACTTTGGCATCGCGGATGCTGTCAGCCGTCAGGTCAGACGGTGGAGACATGGCAATCATGCACAGAATTTGCAGCAGGTGGTTCTGGATCATGTCGCGCATCTGGCCGGCCTGGTCAAAGTAACCCCAGCGACCTTCAATCCCCACCTCTTCCGCCACGGTAATTTCCACGTGGTCAATGGTACGATTGTCCCAGTTGTTCACAAACAGGGAGTTAGCGAAACGCAGCGCCAGCAGGTTCAGTACCGTCTCTTTACCGAGATAGTGGTCGATACGGTAGACCTGGCACTCTTCAAAGAACTCGCCCACCTGGTCGTTGATTTCACGGGAGGTAGCCAGCGACGTCCCCAGCGGCTTTTCCATCACCACGCGCGCCGGCTTGGCGTTCAGTTTGGCTTCTCCCAAACCTTTGCAGATGGCACCAAAGGTGCTTGGCGGCATGGCGAAATAGTTAATGGTGACACGGTTTTTCTGATCCAGCATGGCACCCAGGCGGGAAAACGCGCTGACGTCATTAACGTCCAGGTTGCAGAAATCGAGACGACCGCTGAGGGTATCCCACAAACTTTCATCAATTTTTTCCTTCATGAAAGTTTCGAGCGCCTCGCGGACAACTTTGGTATAAGCGTCCTTGTCCCAGTCGGCGCGCCCAACACCCAGGATACGCGTATCCGGATGAATTTGGCCCGCTTTCTCCAGTTGATACAGGGAAGGCAGCAATTTTCGGCGTGCAAGATCGCCTTTCGCGCCGAAAATGACCAGGTCACATGCCTGGGCTGTTTGCGTTACCGCCATGTCATTCTCCTCAGTTGGATCACCTGGTGCTTCTGCCAGGTATCGTTGTAATTTTATTACAATGCACTGTACTGCTTTTACGTCATTCCCGAAACCATTAGCGCTTATCGTCTCGTGCGATACGGCGATTTTTCGCCATTCAGCCGATTATGGCGACGTAATGACGCAACAGCCGTCGATAATTTGCGCAACAGGGTCATAGCAAAACCCGACATCGATCAAGTAATGAAAAAAAACAACAACATTATCTTGTCGACTGTTACCCTTTAGGGAAGCCACAGGGGTAATATCGGCTAATCGAATCAAGATTTCATCAATGAGTGAAATCGTTTCCACCCCCATGAGCGCCTTGTTAACAATGAACATGCTTGAAAAAATCCAGTATCAACTGGAACACCTTAGCAAATCCGAGCGAAAAGTGGCTGAAGTCATTCTGGCCGCGCCCGCTCAGGCGATTCATTCAAGCATCGCCGCTCTGGCTCAGGAAGCGGGCGTCAGTGAACCGACGGTCAACCGCTTCTGCCGCAGCCTGGAAACGCGCGGCTTTCCTGATTTTAAACTGCATCTGGCACAAAGTCTGGCAAACGGCACCCCCTATGTTAATCGTAATGTGGATGAAGACGACAGCGTAGATGCCTATACGGCAAAAATATTTGAGTCGGCCATGGCCACGCTCGATCACGTTCGTCAAAGTCTGGATATGAGTTCAGTAAACCGCGCGGTGGATTTACTCACCCAGGCCAAACGCATTGCATTCTTCGGTCTTGGCTCGTCAGCCGCCGTGGCGCACGACGCCATGAATAAATTCTTCCGCTTTAACGTGCCGGTTATTTATTCCGATGACATTGTGCTGCAACGCATGAGCTGTATGAATTGCAGTGAGGATGACGTCGTGGTACTGATTTCGCACACTGGCCGCACCAAAAGCCAGGTTGAGCTGGCGCAGCTGGCCCGTGAAAACGATGCCATGGTAATCGCCCTCACCACCGCCGGCACGCCGCTGGCGCGGGAGGCGACTCTCGCCATTACCCTGGACGTGCCTGAGGATACCGACATGTATATGCCAATGGTGTCCCGTCTGGCGCAACTCACGGTAATCGACGTGCTGGCGACCGGATTTACCTTACGCCGGGGCGCAAAATTCCGAGATAACTTGAAGCGAGTCAAGGAAGCGCTGAAGGAATCGCGTTTTGATAAAGAATTGCTTATAAAGAGCGATGTTCCCTGAAAGTAGATAACGAAGACGTAACCCATAATTAGATGTAACGATTTTCGGCATTCGGCCCCCTCTTTGCTGCCTTGCGGTAGATGAAGGCCGATTCAATGTTCACGCAACACCAAAGTTGTTTCAGTCAACGGAGTATTACATGTCCAGAAGGCTTCGCAGAACCAAGATCGTCACCACCTTAGGCCCGGCCACCGATCGCGATAATAACCTCGAAAAGATTATCGCCGCTGGCGCCAACGTGGTACGTATGAACTTCTCTCACGGTACGCCAGAAGACCATAAATTGCGTGCCGATAAAGTGCGTGAGATCGCCGCTAAGCTGGGCCGCCACGTCGCTATCCTCGGCGACCTGCAGGGTCCAAAAATTCGTGTATCAACCTTTAAAGAAGGTAAAGTTTTCCTCAATATCGGCGACAAATTCCTGCTGGATGCCAACCTCGGCAAAGGCGAAGGCGATAAAGAGAAAGTCGGGATCGACTATAAAGGCCTGCCGGCTGATGTGGTACCTGGCGATATCCTGCTGCTCGACGACGGTCGCGTCCAGCTGAAGGTGCTGGAAGTTCAGGGCATGAAAGTGTTCACTGAAGTCACCGTCGGCGGCCCGCTCTCCAACAATAAAGGCATCAACAAACTGGGCGGCGGCCTCTCTGCGGAAGCCCTGACCGACAAAGACAAAGCGGATATCGTAACGGCGGCCCAGATCGGCGTTGACTACCTGGCGGTCTCCTTCCCACGCTGTGGCGAAGATCTGAACTATGCGCGCCGTCTGGCCCGTGGCGCAGGCTGTGATGCCAAAATCGTCGCTAAGGTTGAACGCGCGGAAGCCGTGTGCGATCAGGATGCGATGGACGATGTGATCCTCGCCTCTGACGTGGTGATGGTTGCCCGTGGCGATCTGGGCGTGGAAATCGGCGACCCTGAACTGGTCGGTATCCAGAAAGCGCTGATTCGTCGCGCACGTCAGCTGAACCGCGCGGTGATCACCGCCACCCAGATGATGGAATCCATGATCACTAACCCAATGCCAACCCGTGCGGAAGTCATGGACGTCGCTAACGCCGTGCTGGACGGTACCGATGCGGTGATGCTGTCAGCGGAAACCGCGGCGGGCCAGTATCCGGCAGAAACCGTGGCCGCAATGGCGCGCGTCTGCCTGGGCGCGGAGAAGATCCCAAGCATTAACGTCTCCAAGCACCGCCTGGATATCCAGTTCGACAATGTGGAAGAAGCGATTGCGATGTCCGCCATGTATGCGGCCAACCATCTGAAAGGCGTTACGGCGATCATCACCATGACCGAATCTGGCCGCACCGCGCTGATGACCTCTCGCATCAGCTCCGGCCTGCCGATTTTCGCCATGTCACGCCACGAGCGTACGCTGAACCTGACGGCGCTGTACCGCGGTGTTACCCCGGTACACTTCGACAGCACCAATGATGGCGTAGCCGCGGCGCACGATGCCGTAAACCTGCTGCGCGATAAAGGTTACCTGGTGTCTGGTGATATCGTCATCGTGACGCAGGGTGACGTGATGAGCACCATCGGCTCAACCAATACCACGCGCGTACTGACTGTAGAGTAAGATCCGATCCCCTCTCCCCTAAGGGGAGAGGGGTAAGGTGAAGGTTTTCTATTTCCTCGGGTAAAGCTCTTTACGCTTATAGGGCTCCGTCTCTCCCGGCTTCCGCGTTTTCAGCAGCTTCAGTATCCACGTGTACTGTTCGGTATGCGGCCCCACCAGCAGCTCCACCTCTTCGTTCATGCGGCGCGCGATGGTGCGATCGTCCGCGGTCAGCAGGTCGTCCATCGGCGGACGGACTTCAATGCTCAGACGATGCGTTTTACCGTCGTAAACCGGAAAGAGCGGGATCACGCGGGCGCGACAGACCTTCATCAGGCGCCCAATCGCGGGGAGCGTGGCTTTGTAGGTCGCAAAGAAGTCGACAAACTCGCTGTGCTCGGGTCCGTGGTCCTGGTCCGGCAGATAGTAGCCCCAGTACCCCTGACGTACCGACTGAATAAACGGCTTGATGCCGTCGTTACGCGCATGCAAACGTCCGCCAAAACGACGACGTACCGTATTCCAGACAAAATCATAGATTTTATTGCCCTGGTTATGGAACATCGCCGCCATTTTCTGCCCCTGGGAAGCCATCAGCATTGCCGGGATATCCACGCCCCAGCCGTGGGGCACGAGGAAAATGACCTTCTCATCATTGCGACGCATTTCGTCGATGATTTCCAGCCCTTTCCAGTCAACGCGGTCGATGATTTTTTCCGGTCCTTTCAGTGCCAGCTCCGCCATCATCGCCATGGCCTGCGGTGCGGTGGTATACATCGCGTCGATGATGGCCTCGCGCTCGGCATCGCTTTTTTCAGGAAAACAGTAATAGAGGTTGATCTGCGCACGACGACGCGCGCTTTTACCTAAGCGTCCGGCCAGACGGCCAATTTTTCCCAGTACGGGATCGCGCAGCGCGGCAGGCAGCATAGCGATGCCCGCAAAGGTGTAAACCCCCAGCCAGGCGCCCCAGTTGCGCGGGTGTCGAAAGGATTTTTCAAACTCAGGAATGTATTCAATATTATTTTTTTTTGTTTCCATGCTGGTTCCAGGGTCTGGTGACGCAAAAAATTATTCAGATAGTGTAGCGAGGCAGTCGCCCACGCACAAAAGAAAAAGCCGGCGCATGCTGACACCGGCTTTTTTCACAAAACAGAGAGCTTAGTTTAAGCTCAGCTGCGGTATCACCTCTCTCGCCTGCGCCAGGTAATCGGAACGATCTTTACCTGTCAGGCCTTCGGTGCGCGGCAGTTTGGCCGTCAGCGGGTTCACGGCCTGCTGGTTGATCCACACTTCATAGTGCAGATGCGGGCCAGTAGAGCGTCCGGTGTTGCCGGAGAGCGCGATACGGTCGCCGCGTTTCACTTTCTGCCCCGGTTTGACCAGCAGCTTACGCAGGTGCATATAGCGGGTGGTATAGGTACGACCATGACGGATAGCCACGTAATAGCCCGCTGCACCGCTGCGTTTTGCCATCACCACTTCGCCATCGCCAACGGACAGCACCGGCGTGCCCTGCGGCATCGCGAAGTCTACCCCGCGGTGAGGCGCAACGCGCCCGGTAACCGGGTTCAGACGACGCGGGTTAAAGTTAGAGGAGACGCGGAACTGTTTCGCCGTCGGGAAACGCAGGAAGCCTTTCGCAAGGCCTGTACCGCTACGGTCATAGAACTTGCCGTCTTCAGCGCGAATGGCGTAGTAATCTTTTCCCTCGGAGCGCAGACGCACCCCCAGCAGCTGGCTCTGCTCGCGCTTGCCGTCCAGCATTTCGCGGGACATCAGGACGGAAAACTCATCGCCTTTCTTCAGCTTACGGAAATCCATCTGCCACTGCATGGCTTTGATCACCGCGCTGATTTCACCGCTGGTCAGGCCCGCATCACGGGCGCTGGAAACAAAGCTTCCGCCCACGGTACCTTTCATCACGCTGTTAACCCAGTCGCCTTTCTGCATTTCACTGGTCATTTTGAAACCGTTTGCAGTGCGGTCATAGGTGCGGGTTTCGCGGCGGGACATTTCCCAGGTCAAACGCTGAAGATCGCCATCCGCCGTTAATGTCCAGGAGAGCTGTTGCCCGATTTTCAGGTTACGCAGGTCTTTATCCGCAGCGGCCAGCTGGCTGATATTGCCCATGTCGATACCGTACTGGTTGAGCACGCTGCTCAGCGTGTCACCGGTAGAGACAACGTATTCGTGGATCCCCGCTTCGTTCTCGGTTTTATCGTCCAGTTCATCCTGAGGGATAGCTTCATCTTCCTGAGCGGCCTGGTCGATAGGCTCGCTGGCTTCAGGCAGCAAAGAGCGGATCTCGCTCTTTTCAAGCTCGATGGTTTTAATGATAGGGGCAGAACTCGGGTGGTAAACATAGGGCCGCCAGACGGCGACCGCTAAGGTGAGAACTGTAAGCGACCCCAGCATAACGCGGTGGGGTCGAGGCAGATTGTTAAATGCCAGGGCGACAGAGCGGGCTATCTGTTGCACGTATTCACTTCCTCGTTAATCTCCTTTCAGGCAGCTCGCATACTGGTTCGCCAGTTGGCTGAGGAACTGCGAATAGCTCGCTTTGCTCAACTGGATATTCGTACCTAGCGGGTCAAGGGTTCCCATGCGCACGGATGTTCCCCTGGCCACGGCTTCTACGACCGCTGGCCTGAACTGTGGCTCAGCAAAAACGCATGTCGCTTTCTGCTCAACCAACTGTGTTCTGATTTCATGTAAACGCTGCGCACCAGGTTGAATTTCAGGGTTGACGGTAAAGTGCCCAAGCGGGGTCAGGCCGTAGTGTTTTTCGTAGTAGCCGTAGGCGTCATGAAAAACGAAATACCCTTTTCCTTTCAACGGTGCGAGCTCATTACCTACCTGCTTATCGGTTGCGGCTAATTGTGCCTCAAAATCCTTCAGGTTGGCGTCTAGTTTGGCTCGACTTTGCGGCATAAGTTCCACTAATTTGTCATGGATTGCAACCGCTGAAAGCCGCGCTATCTCTGGGGATAGCCAGAGATGCATGTTGTACTCGCCGTGATGGTGATCTCCATCACCTTTTTCACCCTCTGCAGCGTGATGGTCATGTTCGTCACCGTCATCATCCGCCCCTTTCATGAGCAACGGTTTCACGCCGGAAAGCCCGGCAATCGCGACCTGTTTTTCATTAGCAATCTGTTTGGCGGATTTCTGCATGAATGCTTCCATCTCCGGACCAATCCAGACAACTAAGTCTGCGTTTTGTAAGCGTTTTACATCAGACGGACGCAGAGAATAGTCATGCTCTGAAGCCCCGTCAGGGAGCAGAACCTGGGTTTCCGTTACCCCATCGGTAATGGCCGACGCGATGAATCCAAGCGGTTTAAGCGAAGCAACAACGGCAGCGTTAACATCTTGTGCGGTTGTTCCCCAAAGGGCAGCGGATAATGCTGCGAAAAGAAGCGTATTTTTATGTAACATAATGCGACTAATCATCGTAGTGAATGCGTGGAATGTGATATTATAACATTCGTTGACTTCTTCAAGCTTAAATTGACATGACGACTCTGGTTTCTCTCGACAATATTTCGGTCTCCTTTGGCCAGCGCCGCGTCCTCTCTGACGTATCGCTGGATCTCAAGCCCGGAAAAATTCTGACGCTACTCGGCCCCAATGGCGCAGGTAAATCCACTCTGGTGCGCGTGGTGCTGGGTCTGGTTACACCGGATGAAGGTGTAATCACGCGCGAGGAAAAATTGCGGATCGGCTATGTGCCGCAAAAATTACATCTGGACGCCACCCTGCCGCTGACGGTAAATCGTTTTCTGCGTCTGCGTCCCGGCACGCGAAAAGCCGATATTCTCCCGGCACTGAAGCGCGTGCAGGCGGGCCACCTTATCGATGCGCCGTTGCAGAAGCTGTCCGGCGGTGAGACGCAGCGCGTTTTGCTGGCCCGTGCGCTGCTGAGCAGCCCGCAGCTGCTGGTGCTGGATGAGCCAACCCAGGGCGTGGACGTCAATGGTCAGGTCGCGCTTTATGATTTGATCGACCAGCTGCGCCGCGAACTGAACTGCGCCGTGCTGATGGTCTCCCATGACCTGCATCTGGTGATGGCGAAAACCGACGAAGTGCTGTGTCTCAACCATCACATTTGCTGTTCCGGCACGCCTGAAGTGGTCTCAATGCACCCGGAATTTATCTCCATGTTCGGCCCTCGCGGCGCTGAACAGCTTGGCATTTATCGCCATCATCATAATCACCGCCATGATTTGCAGGGACGAATCGTTCTGCGTCGGGGAAATGGACACTCATGATTGAACTGTTACTGCCCGGCTGGCTGGCCGGGGTTATGCTTGCCTGCGCCGCAGGCCCACTCGGCTCGTTTGTGGTGTGGCGCAGAATGTCTTACTTCGGTGATACCCTGGCGCATGCGTCGCTGCTGGGCGTTGCCTTTGGTTTGCTGCTGGATGTGAATCCCTTTTACGCGGTAATTGTGGTCACGCTGCTGCTGGCAGCCGGTCTGGTCTGGCTGGAGAAGCGCCCTCACCTCGCGATTGATACGCTGCTTGGCATCATGGCGCACAGCGCGCTGTCGCTGGGTCTGGTCGTTGTTAGCCTGATGTCAAATATCCGCGTTGACCTGATGGCCTACCTGTTCGGCGATCTGCTGGCCGTGACGCCTGACGATCTCATTGCTATCGCGATCGGCGTGGTGGTGGTACTGGGTATTCTGCTGTGGCAGTGGCGGAATTTACTGGCAATGACCGTCAGCCCGGATCTGGCGTTTGTCGACGGCGTGAAGCTGCAGCGCGTGAAGCTGCTGCTGATGCTGGTGACGGCGTTAACGATTGGCGTGGCGATGAAGTTTGTCGGGGCACTGATCATCACGTCGCTGCTGATTATCCCTGCCGCCACGGCGCGCCGTTTTGCACGTACGCCAGAGCAAATGGCCGGTATCGCGGTGGTTATCGGGATGATTGCCGTCACGGGCGGGTTAACCTTTTCGGCGTTTTATGACACGCCAGCCGGACCGTCGGTTGTCTTGAGCGCAGCGGTGTTGTTTGTTTTCAGTATGATGAAAAAGACCGCGCAGTAGTGAGCATGTCCCCGGTGGCGCTTCGCTTACCGGGGCTACCATTTATCGCTACTTACGGCATCGCGGGCGGCGTAATACCGAAATGATTCCACGCCCGCACCGTCGCCATACGACCACGTGGGGTACGCTGTAAGAAGCCCTGCTGGATCAGATACGGCTCCAGCACATCTTCGATAGTCTCACGCTCTTCGCCAATTGCCGCCGCCAGGTTATCCAGCCCAACCGGGCCACCGAAGAACTTGTCCAGCACCGCCAGCAGCAGTTTACGGTCCATATAGTCAAAGCCTTCAGCATCGACGTTCAGCATATCCAGCGCCTGAGCGGCGATCTCGGCGGAAATCGAACCATCGTGCTTCACTTCAGCAAAGTCACGCACGCGGCGCAGCAGGCGGTTGGCAATACGCGGCGTACCGCGGGAACGTTTCGCCACTTCATATGCCCCCTCTTCGCTCATATCCAGCCCCATGTAGCGCGCGCTGCGCCCCACGATATGCTGAAGATCGGGTACCTGATAAAACTCCAGACGCTGAACGATGCCAAAGCGGTCGCGCAGCGGAGAGGTCAACGACCCGGCGCGGGTCGTGGCGCCAATCAGGGTAAACGGCGGCAGATCGATTTTGATGGAGCGCGCGGCCGGGCCTTCGCCGATCATGATATCCAACTGGTAATCTTCCATCGCCGGATAGAGCACTTCCTCCACCACCGGTGACAGGCGGTGGATCTCATCGATAAACAGCACGTCATGCGGTTCAAGGTTGGTCAGCATCGCCGCCAGATCGCCCGCTTTCTCCAGCACCGGGCCGGAGGTGGTACGCAGGTTGACGCCCATTTCATTGGCGACGATATTCGCCAGCGTGGTTTTCCCTAGCCCCGGCGGGCCAAAAATCAGCAGGTGATCGAGCGCATCGCCGCGCAGCTTTGCCGCCTGGATGAAAATCTCCATCTGGGAACGTACCTGCGGCTGGCCGATGTACTCATCAAGCAGCTTCGGGCGGATCGCACGATCCACCACGTCTTCTGCCTGAAGGGTGCCTGCCGATACCAGGCGGTCTGCTTCAATCATCCTTTACCTCACAATGCAGCGCGCAGCGCTTCACGAATCAGAGTTTCACTGCTGGCGTCCGGTTTGGCAATTTTGCTCACCATCCGGCTGGCCTCCTGAGGTTTATAGCCCAGCGCCACCAGCGCGGCAACCGCTTCCTGCTCGGCGTCATCATCAGAGGCAGGCGCACCCGGAGCAGTCAGAACCAAATCGGCAGCCGGAGTGAACAGATCGCCGTGCAGACCTTTAAAGCGGTCTTTCATCTCAACAATCAGACGCTCTGCGGTTTTCTTACCAATGCCCGGAAGCTTAACCAGCGCCGCGGGGTCTTCGCGCTCAACAGCATTCACAAACTGCGGAGCGGACATGCCGGACAAAATCGCCAGCGCCAGCTTAGGCCCCACACCGTTGGTTTTAATCAGCTCGCGAAACAGGGTGCGTTCCTGCTTGTTGTTAAAGCCGTACAGCAGCTGAGCGTCTTCACGCACCACAAACTGGGTAAAGACAATCGCCTCTTTGCCCGCGTCCGGCAGCTCGTAGAAACAGGTCATCGGCATATGGACTTCATAGCCCACGCCACCTACTTCCAGCAGCACTAACGGGGGTTGTTTTTCAATGATGATGCCTCTGAGTCTGCCTATCACGTGACGCTCCTGCGTTCTGGGAGAAATTAACTGCCGACATAATAAAAAAAGGCTGGATGTTTATCCAGCCTGATTTCTGATTATCGTAACCTGCCTCGCGCCAGATTGAGCCGCGACTCGCTCATTTGCATCGCGTTCTGGCTGACGTGGCAGTGGGTAATCGCAATCGCCAGCGCATCGGCGGCGTCGGCCTGCGGGTTCGCGGGAAGCTTCAGCAGGGTGCGCACCATGTGCTGCACCTGGCTCTTCTCCGCGCTACCGATGCCCACCACCGTCTGCTTGACCTGCCTTGCCGCGTATTCGAAAACCGGCAAATCCTGGTTCACCGCAGCCACGATGGCCACCCCACGCGCCTGACCGAGCTTTAGCGCCGAATCCGCGTTCTTCGCCATAAAGACCTGCTCAATGGCGAAATAGTCTGGCTGAAACTGGGTGATGATCTCCGATACGCCCGCATAAATAAGCTTGAGGCGCGACGGCAGATCGTCCACTTTGGTGCGAATGCATCCACTGCCGAGGTAGGTTAGCTGGCGTCCCACCTGACGGATAACGCCATACCCGGTGACGCGTGAGCCGGGGTCAATCCCGAGGATAATCGACATCACGCGTCTCCCGTAAACGGTTTACAGGCTCTCATCAGAGAGTCGCTGCAACCTCATCAGAGATTTCACCGTTGTGGTACACTTCCTGCACGTCGTCGCAGTCTTCGAGCATGTCGATCAGACGCAGCAGTTTCGGTGCGGTTTCTGCATCCATATCCGCTTTGGTGGACGGGATCATGGAGACTTCAGCGTTGTCCGCTTTCAGGCCCGCCGCTTCCAGCGCATCGCGCACGGCACCCATCTCTTCCCACGCGGTGTAGACGTCAATGGCACCATCATCGTAGGTCACCACGTCTTCCGCACCCGCTTCTAACGCCGCTTCCATGATCGCATCTTCGTCGCCTTTCTCGAAAGAGATGACGCCTTTTTTGCTGAACAGGTAAGCTACGGAGCCGTCAGTGCCCAGGTTACCACCGGTTTTGGTGAACGCGTGGCGCACTTCCGCAACGGTACGGTTACGGTTGTCAGACAGGCATTCAACCATCACCGCAGTACCGCCAGGGCCGTAACCTTCATAAATGATGGTTTCCATGTTCGCGTCTTCATCACCGCCCACGCCGCGTGCGATAGCACGGTTCAGGGTGTCACGCGTCATGTTGTTAGACAGCGCTTTATCTACCGCCGCGCGCAGACGTGGGTTAGAAGCCGGGTCGCCGCCGCCCAGACGCGCTGCTGTCACCAGCTCGCGAATGATTTTGGTAAAGATCTTACCGCGCTTGGCATCCTGTGCCGCTTTACGGTGTTTGGTGTTGGCCCACTTACTATGACCTGCCATAAAAAGTTCTCCAAAAATCGCGCCTTCTCAGGCCGCGTTAATTACAAATTCTTCAATCGCCTGCCGGTTGCTCCACGACTTGGTCAGTGCGGCGGCATCCGCCGCGTTCACCCAGCGGTAGTTCAGGTGTTCGGTAAACACGATCTCCCGCTCATGGGGGAGCGCGAGACAGAACCACGACTCCGTGTTGCGCTCAATGCCCGGCGCATAGCGATGACGTAAATGGCTAAAAATTTCAAACTCCACCGTGCGCTGACAGTCCTTCAGGGTCAGTTGCTCATGAGCAACGTCAATGGTGACCTCTTCCTTTACTTCACGCGCGGCGGCCTGCGCCGCGGTCTCCCCCTCTTCCAGGCTGCCGGTAACCGACTGCCAGAAATCAGGATCGTCGCGCCGCTGCAACATCAGCACCCGCTTCGTGTCTTCTGCATAAATGACCACCAGGACAGAAACGGGAAGCTTATATGCCATATCAGTTTTTCTCTTCCTTCTTCACCACTTCAATGCCCAGCTCGGCCAGCGCTGCCGGGTTGGCAAAGCTTGGCGCTTCGGTCATCAGACACGCTGCGGCAGTGGTTTTCGGGAAGGCGATAACGTCACGAATGTTATCGGTGCCGGTCAGCAGCATGGTCAGACGGTCGAGACCGAAGGCCAGACCCGCGTGCGGCGGTGTGCCGTACTTCAGGGCGTCCAGCAGGAAGCCAAACTTCTCGCGCTGCTCCTGCTCGTTAATACCCAGAATGCCGAACACGGTCTGCTGCATTTCACCGCTGTGAATACGCACGGAGCCGCCGCCCACTTCATAGCCGTTGATAACCATGTCATAAGCGTTTGCCACTGCCTCTTCCGGCGCCGCTTTCAGCTCTGCCGCCGTCATCTCTTTTGGCGAGGTGAACGGGTGGTGCATCGCGGTCAGGCCGCCTTCACCGTCGTCTTCAAACATCGGGAAGTCGATAACCCACAGTGGCGCCCATTTGCTTTCATCGGTCAGGTTCAGGTCTTTGCCGAGCTTCAGACGCAGCGCGCCCATCGCATCCGCAACGACTTTCTTGTTGTCTGCGCCGAAGAAGATCATGTCGCCGTCCTGCGCACCGGTGCGCTCAAGGATCGCTTCCACGATGTCCGCGTTCAGGAATTTCGCCACCGGGCTGGTGATCCCTTCCAGACCTTTCGCACGCTCGGTCACTTTAATATAGGCCAGACCTTTCGCGCCGTAGATCTTAATAAAGTTGCCGTAGTCATCAATCTGCTTACGGCTCAGCGCCGCGCCGCCCGGTACGCGCAGGGCAGCCACGCGGCCTTTCGGATCGTTAGCCGGTCCCGCGAATACCGCGAACTCAACGGATTTCACCAGGTCAGCCACGTCCACCAGCTCCATCGGGTTACGCAGGTCTGGTTTGTCGGAGCCGTAGCGACGTTCCGCTTCGGCGAAGGTCATGATCGGGAAATCGCCCAGCTCAACGCCCTTCACGTCATTCCACAGGCTACGCACCAGCGCTTCCATCACTTCACGCACCTGTTCGGCGGTCATGAAGGAAGTTTCAACATCGATCTGGGTAAATTCTGGCTGACGGTCAGCGCGCAGGTCTTCGTCGCGGAAGCACTTAACGATTTGATAATAGCGGTCGAAGCCGGACATCATCAGCAGCTGTTTGAAGAGCTGCGGTGACTGCGGCAGCGCGTAGAATTTGCCTTTATGAACGCGGGATGGCACCAGGTAATCGCGCGCGCCTTCCGGCGTGGCTTTGGTCAGCATCGGGGTTTCAATATCGAGGAAACCGTGGTCATCCATAAAGCGACGCACCAGGCTGGTGATTTTCGCACGGGTTTTCAGGCGCTGAGCCATTTCCGGACGACGCAGATCCAGGTAGCGGTATTTCAGACGCGCTTCTTCAGTGTTGACGTGGTTGGAGTCCAGCGGCAGCGCTTCGGCACGGTTGATGATAACCAGATCGGACGCCAGCACTTCGATAGCGCCCGTCGCCATGTCTGCGTTAACGTTTTTCTCGTCACGCGCACGCACGGTGCCGGTGACCTGAATGCAGAACTCATTACGCAGCTCAGAGGCCAGCTTCAGCGCATCTGCGCGATCCGGGTCGAAGAACACCTGAACGATACCTTCACGGTCGCGCATATCGATGAAGATAAGGCTACCAAGATCACGACGACGGTTGACCCAACCACACAGGGTGACCTGCTGTCCGACGTGGGACTGACGCAGCTGCCCGCAATATTCTGTACGCATGAGATATCCCTTAATTAGCCGCAGGCTAAATGTCGCCTGGTATGCAGGCTACTATGTCGCAGCTTTCTGTATGTCACAACTGGATGAAAAAAGGCGGCTATTATACTGGAAATTCCGCCGGACGATAAGAGCGAACCACCGCCAGACGGTCGTTTGCTGCACTCTTATTGCGCATTCTCACAAAAATTAACAAAATTATCCGACCGATAACAGGTCATCACGTCGTAAGGTGTTACGGAAGTGATTAATTTACCTGGAGTGACGATGTTAACACTTGATGCCCGCAAAACCGCGCTTGTTGTGATTGATTTACAGGAAGGGATCCTGCCCTTCGCCGGTGGCCCACACGCAGCGGATGAAGTCGTCAGCCGCGCCGCTCGCCTGGCCGAGAAGTGCCGCGCCATCGGTGCCCCTGTGGTCATGGTGCGCGTAGGCTGGTCCGCTGATTTCGCCGAGGCGTTAAAACAGCCCGTTGATGCCCAGGCGCCCGCGCATACCCTGCCGGAAAACTGGTGGACGTACCCGGTGTCGCTGGGCAAACGCGACAGCGATATCGAAGTGACTAAACGCCAGTGGGGCGCGTTCTACGGGACCGACCTTGAGCTGCAGCTTCGCCGCCGCGGTATCGACACCATTATTCTGTGCGGCATTTCCACCAATATCGGCGTCGAATCGACAGCCCGTAACGCCTGGGAGCTGGGCTTTAATCTGGTGATTGCTGAAGATGCCTGCAGCGCGGCTTCCGCGGAGCAGCATCAGGGCAGCATGACCCATATCTTCCCGCGCATCGGACGCGTGCGTAGTACGGATGAGATTTTAAGCGCGCTATGATGTACGTGGGCCTGCCCCAGTGGTCGCACCCTAAATGGGTGCGCCTGGGCATTACCAGCCTTGAAGAGTATGCCCGACACTTTAACTGCGTCGAGGGTAACACCACGCTGTATGCGCTGCCCAAAGCCGAGATAGTCGAACGCTGGCGGGAGCAAACAACGGACGATTTCCGTTTCTGCTTTAAGTTTCCGGCGACCATTTCCCACCAGGCCGCGCTGCGCAACTGCGGGGACTTAACGGAAGAATTTTTCACGCGCATGTCGCCGCTGGCGAACCGAATTGGACAATACTGGCTCCAGCTTCCCGCCACGTTTGGCCCGCGCGATCTGCCCGCCCTGTGGCAGTTCCTGGATGCCCTGCCCCGCGAATTCACCTACGGCGTGGAAGTCCGACATCAGTACTTCTTTGCGAAAGGCGAAGCCGAAAAAGCGCTCAACCGGGGCCTGCTGGATCGTTCCGTTAACCGGGTGATCCTCGACAGTCGTCCGGTGCACAACGCAGTACCGCATAACCAGGCCATCGTTGATGCTCAGCGTAAAAAACCGAAAGTGCCGGTCCACGCCATCGTGACCGCACAGAACCCGATGGTCAGGTTCATCGGCAGCGACAATATGCAGCAAAATCAGGCGATGTTCGCCGTCTGGCTGCAAAAACTCGCGAGCTGGGAGCACACCACCACGCCGTACCTCTTTTTGCACACGCCGGATATTGCTCAGGCGCCCGAACTGGTCGATGCTCTGTGGCAGGCCTTGCAGGCCGCGGTGCCATCCGTGGGCAGCGTCCCTTCCATCCCACAACAATCTTCTCTTTTCTGATATCACCCCCTATCATAGTGAAGTGCCATCTGCCAAAAAACAGGGAGTTAGTATGGTCAGCGCGCTGTATGCGGTGTTAGGTGCATTACTGCTGATTAAATTTTCGTTTGATGTTGTGCGCCTCAGGATGCAGTACCGCGTCTCTTACGGCGACGGCGGTTTCTCCGAACTGCAAAGCGCTATTCGCATTCACGGTAATGCGGTGGAATACATCCCCGTTGCTCTCATCCTGCTGCTGTTTATGGAGATGAATGGCGCGGAAACCTGGATGGTGCATATTTGTGGCCTGATGCTTATTGCTGGCCGCTTAATGCATTATTACGGCTTTCACCACCGTTTATTCCGCTGGCGTCGTTCCGGCATGAGCGCGACCTGGTGTTCGCTTTTGCTGATGGTGCTGGCTAACCTGTGGTATATGCCGTGGGAGTTGGTTTTCTCCCTCCATTAGCGCACAATACGCCACTTTATTTTTCCCGGATTTTTACGTTATGTCAGATCGCGACACGCTTTTTTCCGCGCCTATCGCCAGCCTGGGCGACTGGACCTTCGATGAACGGGTAGCCGAAGTCTTCCCGGATATGATCCAGCGCTCTGTTCCCGGTTATTCCAATATTATCTCTATGATCGGTATGCTGGCTGAGCGCTTCGTTCAACCCGGTACGCAGGTCTATGACCTGGGCTGCTCGCTCGGCGCGGCAACGCTGTCGGTACGTCGTAACATTCATCACGATGGCTGCCGAATCATTGCCGTCGATAACTCCCCGGCCATGGTGGAACGCTGCCGTCGCCATATTGACGCGTACAAAGCCCCCGTTCCGGTGGACGTGGTGGAAGGCGATATCCGCGAGATCGAGATTAACAACGCCTCGATGGTAGTGCTGAATTTTACCCTGCAGTTCCTGGTGCCTGAAGACCGCCAGCTGCTGCTGGACAAAATTTACCAGGGGCTGAATCCCGGCGGCGCGCTGGTGCTTTCTGAAAAATTCAGCTTTGAGGATGCCAAAGTAGGCGAGCTGCTGTTCAACATGCACCACGATTTCAAACGGGCGAACGGCTACAGCGAGCTGGAGATCAGCCAGAAGCGCAGCATGCTGGAAAACGTGATGCTGACGGACTCCGTGGAAACCCATAAAGCGCGCCTGCACAAAGCCGGTTTTGAGCACAGCGAACTGTGGTTCCAGTGCTTTAACTTTGGCTCTCTGGTGGCGCTAAAAGCCGGGGATGCCGCATGATTGAATTCAGCAACTTTTATCAGCTGATTGCTAAAAACCATCTTTCCCACTGGCTGGAGACCCTGCCGGCGCAGATTGCCGCCTGGCAGCGCGATCAGCAGCACGGCCTGTTAAAGCAGTGGTCAAATGCCGTGGAGTATCTGCCGGAGCTGACGCCGCATCGTCTGGATTTACTGCACAGCGTGACGGCGGAAAGCGCAGAGCCGCTCCCTGCCGGGCAGATCAACCGCATCGAAACGCTGATGCGTAATTTAATGCCGTGGCGCAAAGGGCCGTTCTCGCTGTACGGCGTGAACATCAATACCGAGTGGCGCTCAGACTGGAAGTGGGATCGCGTACTGCCGCACCTTTCCGACCTGACCGGGCGCACCATTCTGGACGTAGGCTGCGGCAGCGGTTACCACATGTGGCGCATGATTGGCGCGGGAGCCCATCTGGCGGTCGGCATCGACCCGATGCAGCTCTTCCTGTGCCAGTTTGAGGCGGTGCGAAAACTGCTCGGCAACGACCAGCGCGCGCACCTGCTGCCGCTGGGCATAGAGCAGCTCCCTGCCCTGAAAGCGTTCGATACTGTCTTCTCGATGGGCGTGCTGTATCATCGTCGTTCCCCGCTTGAACACCTGTGGCAGCTCAAAGATCAGCTGGTCAGCGGCGGCGAGCTGGTGCTGGAAACGCTGGTGATTGAAGGCGATGAGCATGCGGTTCTGGTGCCGGGCGATCGCTACGCGCAGATGCGCAACGTTTACTTCATCCCGTCCGCGCTGGCGCTGAAAAACTGGCTGGAGAAATGCGGATTTGTAGATGTGCGCATTGCCGATGTTTGCGTAACGTCTATCGAAGAGCAGCGCCGCACCGACTGGATGATCACCGAATCGCTGGAGCAGTTCCTCGACCCGGCCGACCACAGCAAAACCGTTGAAGGCTATCCTGCACCGATGCGTGCGGTGTTGATTGCGACCAAGCCGTAGTTTTTCCCTCTCCCGTGTGGGGTGAGGGGATAAAAAAAGGCCCCTGTTGAAATTGCAGGGGCCTGGTACAAGCAAGCATCATATTGGGCGACATGATGCGCGGTAAAAATCGGTACGTTGCTACACGTGATGACGCTCAATCAGCGACTTCATTTCCGCAACCGACTCTCCCTCTACGCCGTAGCGAGAATATTCATCCGCTTCAGCATCCGTCGACATTGACAGCCCTGTATTGCGATAACGCATGGGTGAAGGTATCCATTTCCCCGCAGAGCTGTGAAGCTCTTCCACCCCGGCGTTTAAAAACCGTTCCAGATTGCTGGCACGGACTCCCGCACCCGCCATTATTATTGGAACACCGGAATGTGCTTTTAGTTCCGTAATTAATTGCAGACCTTTTTCCGCCGAAGACTGCTGTCCCGATGTCAGGACACGCGCCACGCCAAGTTCGGCAAGCGTATCAAATGCTTGCAGGGGATCTTTGCACATATCAAACGCACGATGAAAGGTGACGGCCATTCCTTTCGCGGCGTCCATTACCTTACGCATCCGCGGCAGGTCGACATGTCCGTCTTCATCAAGCAGGCCGGTCACCAGCCCCGGGAAGCCCAGGTCACGAACCAGCGCGATATCTTCAAGCATGGCACTGAACTCGCCCGCCGTGTAACAAAAATCGCCGCCGCGAGGGCGAATAATCGGGTGGACCGGGATGGTGACGGCCTGGCGGGCAGACTTCAACACGCCGTATGAAGGCGTTAACCCCCCTTCTTTCGGGGCGGCGCATAGCTCAATACGGTCAGCTCCCATCTGTTGCGCCGTTACGGCACACGCCACGCTGTAACAACAAATCTCCAGCAGCGCCATCTGCTTCTCCTTAAAATCAGCTTAACGCGCCATCATGGCACGCCTCTCGTTTCGTGTCTCAGCGACGAATCACAACTCTCAGGCTTCGCTGGCAACGATCTGCTCAATGGTCCAGGGATGAAATTTCACGGTCACCTGCCCGTCCGTCACGGCCAGCGTCGGGTTAGGCAGACGCTCGCGCTCGCCTTTGGGTGAACTCGTCTTCACAAAAATCCCCGGCTTGCTTAACCCGTCGTCTGACAGCAGGGCCAGGGCGCGCGCGTTCAACGTTTCCGGCTCACCCGGCAGGACGATTTCGATATGCTCCCAGCCTTCGTGCGGATAGCGTTTCTCGCCCGGCCACGGCAGTTCAACCACGGTGAACTGCCAGTGCGCCACGTTCACCGGCTCATGCAGTTTGAACAGACAAATGGGGCGTCCATTGATGATGTTCTCAGAGAGCAGCTCGCCGCACTGTTCAAACCCGCGACGCCAGCGCTCGGCGGTGGCATTCTGGTGGCAGCGCAAGGAAATGTGATCCGCCTCAAGCGGCACGATATCCAGACCAAGACGGGTGGCAAGTTCTGTGAACGCCTTTGTGAAGCGCGGTAAATCTGCGGAAATATCATGCAGTTCGTCAATGGATTGCCAGTTCGCCATAAGTCAGTCTCTTTTCGTGTCGCAAAGTCGCTAATTTACTCCGTTGCCCCGTTTTGACCAACCGCAGAATCCGGCTTTTTATGACTGCATGGTTATGCACGCTTTCTTAGCCTGGATTCTGAGCAATCTTCGTCCCCCGCAATGCTGACGCCAGAAGGCATTTGCAGTATACTCCCGCCCTAAATTCTTTAACTGGCGCGGGCGGTTGTAAGCCCGCATCAAAAACGTAAGGTATCCAGGTGAATATTCAGGCTCTTCTCTCCGAAAAAGTCAGTCAGGCACTGATTGCCGCAGGCGCACCTGCGGATTGCGAACCGCAGGTTCGTCAGTCAGCAAAAGTACAGTTTGGCGACTATCAGGCTAATGGCGTGATGGCAGTGGCTAAAAAACTGGGCATGCCGCCGCGACAGCTCGCTGAGCAGGTACTGACGCATCTGGATCTCTCCGGCATTGCCAGCAAAACCGAAATTGCTGGTCCGGGCTTTATCAATATTTTCCTTGAGCCTGCGTTCCTGGCGAGCCACGTTGACGCGGCGCTGAAGTCTGACCGTCTGGGCGTTTCCCAGCCGGAAGCGCAGACCGTGGTGGTCGACTACTCAGCCCCGAACGTGGCGAAGGAGATGCACGTAGGCCACCTGCGCTCCACCATCATCGGTGACGCCGCGGTACGCACCCTTGAGTTCCTCGGTCACAAGGTGATCCGCGCGAACCACGTGGGCGACTGGGGCACCCAGTTCGGCATGCTGATTGCTTACCTGGAAAAACAGCAGCAGGAAAACGCGGGTGAAATGGCGCTGGCGGACCTGGAAGGGTTTTACCGCGAAGCCAAAAAGCACTATGACGAAGACGAAGCCTTTGCCGAGCGCGCACGCAGCTACGTGGTGAAGCTGCAGGGCGGGGATCAATACTTCCTCGAGATGTGGCGCAAGCTGGTTGACATCACCATGTCCCAGAACCAGCTTACCTATAACCGTCTGAACGTGACCCTGACTCGCGACGACGTGATGGGTGAAAGCCTGTACAACCCGATGCTGCCAGGCATTGTGGCGGACCTGAAGGCCAAAAACCTGGCGGTGGAGAGCGAAGGCGCAACGGTAGTGTTCCTTGATGAGTACAAAAACAAGGAAGGCGAACCGATGGGCGTGATTATCCAGAAAAAGGATGGCGGCTATCTTTACACCACCACGGACATCGCGTGTGCGAAATACCGTTACGAAACCCTGCACGCCGACCGCGTGCTGTACTACATTGACTCCCGTCAGCACCAGCACCTGATGCAGGCGTGGACCATCGTGCGTAAAGCCGGTTACGTGCCGGACTGCGTGCCGCTGGAACACCACATGTTCGGCATGATGCTGGGTAAAGACGGCAAGCCGTTCAAAACCCGCGCGGGCGGTACCGTGAAGCTTTCCGATCTGCTGGACGAAGCGCTGGAGCGCGCCCGTCGCCTGGTGGCAGAGAAGAACCCGGACATGCCTGCTGACGAACTGGAAAAACTGGCCAACGCCGTGGGTATCGGTGCGGTGAAATACGCGGATCTTTCCAAGAACCGCACCACCGACTACATCTTCGACTGGGACAACATGCTGGCGTTTGAAGGCAACACGGCGCCGTACATGCAGTACGCCTATACCCGCGTGCTCTCCGTGTTCCGCAAGGCGAACATTGATGAAAGCGTGCTGGCGAATACGACAGTGACCATCACGGAAGATCGTGAAGCACAGCTGGCGGCGCGTCTGCTGCAGTTCGAAGAGACGCTGACGGTTGTCGCGCGTGACGGCACGCCGCACGTGATGTGTGCTTACCTGTACGATCTGGCGGGTCTGTTCTCCGGCTTCTACGAGCACTGCCCTATTCTGTCTGCAGAAAATGAATCGGTGCGTAACAGCCGCCTGAAGCTGGCTCAGCTGACGGCGAAGACCCTGAAGCTGGGTCTGGATACCCTGGGTATCGAAACCGTAGAACGTATGTAAAAAAGAAACCCGGCAAACGCCGGGTTTTTTATTATCAGAAGTATTTCCGCAAATACTCTGTCAGACAGAGAATCGCCATCGCCTGGCCATACGGCATCGACGTCAGCGGGATCTGGCGATAAAACTCAAGATCGCTGCCCATGCCCGTCCCGAACGACGTTTGCAGCAACTCCCCTTCCGGCGAGATATTTTTCACGATGCCGCGAATCGCTTTTTCAGCAACGTCAGCATATTCAGGCTCAACATAGCGCTTCCGCACCGCTTTCAGGATCCCGTAGGCAAACCCTGCCGTGGCGGATGCCTCCAGATAAGAATCAGGATCGTCCAGCAGCGTATGCCACAACCCGCTTTCGTCCTGACATTTTGCCAGCGCGGCGACCTGCGCCTTCAGCACCTGCACCAGATAACGGCGCATGGCGTTGTTTTCCGGCAGATCAACCAGTTCGAGGAAGTCGGGGATCACGATGGTGAGCCAGCTGTTGCCGCGCGCCCAGCGGGCCCGGGCAAAGTTATGATTGCCGTCGTAGCTCCAGCCGTGGAACCACAGCCCCGTCTCGCGGTCCATCAGGTTCTGCACGTGGAGCAGGAACTGATAGATCGCCTCCTCTACGTACTCCGGCTTATTCAGCAGCCTGCCGATTTTCGCCAGCGGCAGCACCGTCATCATCAGCGTGTCGTCCCACATCTGTTGATGATTCTCTTCCGCCAGCGTGATGTGCTGCATGCCCCCATGTTCGGTGCGTGGCATCTCATTCATCGCCCACTCCGCCCAGCTTTCCAGCCACGGCAGCCAGGCCGGGTTTTTGCTCTCTTCGTAGCGATAGGCCAGCGTCAGAAACGGCGACATCGTATTGACGTTTTTGGTGGTGGCACCTTCCGCAAAGCGGTCGGCAAACCAGCTGTCGATAATGTTGCGCATCCCTTCGTCACCGGTCTGGCAGTAGTACTGCCAGATGCCATAAAGGCCGACGCCGTGCGTCCACTCCCATCCGGCCCAGCCTTTGGTGTCGATCACGCGCCCGTCGTCCAGCCGCAGCAAAAATTCACCCGTTTTGTCGTGGATATTGACCAGGTTGTGCGTCACTTTTTGAATCAGCGATTTCAGCTCGTCCCGGGCGATAAAGCGCTCTGGCTGACGCAATAGCGGGCTATGTTTGACAGGCCAAACTTTCATCATCTTAACCTCTGTTGTATGTCGAATTGAGTACCGCGCGATCCTTCAGCGAAGATGCAGCTGGCTTATTGCGATTCAGATAACCGATGTTGTTATTGCCCCACAGTGACTCATAAGGCATACCGGCCAGCATCTCGACGGTGGCGCGGGCGTGTTGCGTCGCTGACTCCGGCATCGCATGACCACACTCACGCATTTTCGCGGTCTCCTCGCGCAGCGTGCTGTGGGTCTGCAAATTAAGCCTGAAGCGCAGGGAAACGAGGAAACCGCAGAACAGCACCAGGATGGTGCCCACGCTCAGGATCAGCAGAATGGTGTGGCTCACTTCCGCAGGCTGTACCTTCTGACCGCTGACAAAGCCGGACATTTGCATCACGATGCCCACCAGCATCACCGCACCGGCCTGTGACGCCTTACGGGTCAGGGTCATGATGCCAGCGAAAATCCCTTCCCGGCGCTGGCCGGTGATCGCTTCATCCACGTCAGCAATGTAGGTATAGGTATTCCATGGCACGTAGTTAATACCACCGCGCCCCAGCCCAGCCACCGCAGAGATCAGCAACAGCAGAGCGTAGACGTCGCTCAGACCGGCATAATAGAGCATGGCGTAAGAGAGAGACGCCAGGCCAAACACCACCACCACCATGCGGTAGGACGGCGCAGGTCCGAAGCGAATACACAGCGGGATCATCCCGATCACGGCGAGGAACTGGAAGATAGCCATCGTGCCCAGCAGGTTGGACGCCATTGACGCTTCCTGCATCAGCACAAACACCACGTAATAGGTGAAGACTGCGTTAAATACGTCCTGCGCGATGTAGCCGCCGAGGTACATGCCGAGATGCTGACGGAAAATCTTGATTCGCAGCGTAGAGCTTAATTCGACAAACAGACGATTGATGCTTTGCCCCAGCGTCAGTTTCTTCTTCTCTTCTTCGGCACGCAGCGCCGCTTCAGACCACTCCTCACGCGGGCGCTCCCAGGTAAAGAACCAGACAAAGGTCAGCATCAGGGCGCACAGCACGGAGAAAACCAGGCTTGCGTAAAAGAATGAGATGGCGTTGTCTTTACCGAAGTGGGTGAGCAGGATCCCCGGCAGGAAGGAGGCCAGAATCGCTGACATCTGCGCCATAGAAATACGCGCCCCGGAGAACTTGGTTTTCTGTTTGAAGTCGTCGGTCATTTCCGGCACCAGCGTCTCGTAAGGCACCAGAATCATGGTGTAGACAATATCAAACACCAGATAGGTCAGCAGGTAGTACCAGAAATTCATGTCCCCTACCCACATCAACGAGTAGCTGAACACGCATGGAATACCTAGCAGGATAAAGAACTTACGCCGACCAAAGCGCTTTCCAGGCCAGGTCGTACCGAAGTTATCCGTCAAAAAGCCCATTAACGGGCTGACAACAGCATCCAGCACCCTCGCAGCGGCAAAGATGAAGGTTGCTTCAATCGGTGTGAGTCCACAGAAGGTGGTATAAAAATACAAAAGCCAGGCCGCCGTCAGGGCGGTCGTACCGGCCCCGAGAAAATCGCCTGCCCCGTAAGCAAGATAATTTGCGAGTCCAATTTTACGTGTTTTCATTGCCGTCAACCCTAAGCAAATTTGGGAGACTCCCTGCAAGTAAGGCTCATCGGGGAGTTTTTACACGGCTACAGTAAATGCAACGACGTCCTGAAACCTTTCTGTTTCTGCCATCACGGGCAGGGTAAATGGCAAAAATGCAAAGAGTCGCGTCACGCGTGTCACTAATTTATAAAACAGCGTTTCTGTTGCATCAAAAGGCGAGGTCAATTTTGCGAGGCAGCCATCAGAATTGACTGATGGCTGGTGAAAAAGGCAGGCAGCTAGCGGTAGTTAACGATGACAGAATTACTCTGCACCTTTAGCGCCGGGATCAAACGTCCTCCGCCCGGCACTTCCCAGATAAAACGTAAAGGTTCAATGGCCGGCACGCCGTTGAACGCCTGCGTTGTGCCATTTTCGCCGTCGATTTCCGTGCAGCGGGTCTGTGAGCAGAGGCGCACCCGCAGTCCGGCTGGCGTTGGGCCAATCAGCCTGTAGTTCCACACCACCATCCCCATCTGACCAGAAACCGTTTCAGAGGGCGACAGCGGATTAGAAGACATGGCGACACCCCGGTTGCTGAGGGTCACGCCCATGCTGCTTGCCTGCCAGGTCCCTTCCCCGGCGGCCTGAGCCGCCAGTGGGAAGAGCAAAATCCATAGCCATTTCATTATTTTCCTCCAATCGTTGCCGTCATGCGGATATGGCGGTTATCCGACAGCTCCAGATTCGACAGCACAACAAGCTGATTCAGGCTGCGGCGCAGGAAGCGCGACAGCAGCGGACGCAGCGCGTGGTTGACCAGCAGCACCGGCGGCGCGCCCAGCATCTCCTGACGCGCCAGCGCCTCCTGAGTTTGCTCCAGCAGGCGATCCGCCAGGCCAGGCTCGAGGCCGCCGCCGCCCTGCAGAGCCTGCAGCAGCAGGCGTTCAAGCGGTGTATCAAGGCCAATCACCTGGACTTCGCCGGTTCCCGGGAACCACTGCTGGGTGATCGCACGCCCCAGCGCCACGCGCACCACCGCCGTCAGCTCGTGCGGATCGCTCTGCAGCGGCGCATGCTCGGCAAGGGTTTCCAGAATGGTACGCATATCGCGGATCGGCACTTTTTCCTCAAGCAGGTTTTGCAGCACCTTGTGCAGCGTAGTTAACGTCAGCACGCCCGGCACCAGGTCTTCCGTCAGCTTCGGCATCTCCTGCGTCACGCGATCGAGAAGCTGCTGCGCTTCCTGACGGCCAAACAGCTCTGCCGAGAATTGCCCAATCAGGTGATTAAGGTGGGTTGCCACCACGGTACTGGCTTCGACAACCGTATAACCCTGGATTTGCGCCTGCTCTTTCAGCGCGCTTTCAATCCAGATTGCCGCCAGGCCAAAGGCCGGATCGACGGTCTGCTCGCCCGGCAGCGTGCCTGCTGCAGTGCCTGGGTTAATCGCCAGCCAGCGTCCCGGGTAAGCTTCGCCGCTGCCAATTTCAACACCCTTCATCAGAATACGATAGCGCGCGGGCGGCAGGTCCATATTGTCCTTGATATGCACCACCGGCGGCAGGAAGCCCATGTCCTGGGCGAATTTTTTACGGATGCTGCGGATGCGGCCAAGCAGCTCTCCATCCTGCTGGAAATCCACCATCGGGATCAGGCGATACCCCACTTCCATTCCCAGGGAATCTTCCAGCTGAACGTCGTTCCAGGTTGCTTCGACGGCCTGGGTGTTCTCCGGCATTTTCACCGGAACAGGTTCCCCTGCCGGTTGGGTTTCACGGCCACGCATCCACCAGGCAAGACCCAGCAGCCCCGCCGTAAACAGCAGGAACACGAGGTTTGGCATACCCGGCACCAGGCCGAGCAACCCGAGAACCGCCGCGGCCAGCAGCATCACGCGTGGGTTACTGAACAGCTGGCCCACCATCTGCTCGCCAACGTCCTGATCGGTACTGACGCGGGTCACGATAACGCCCGCCGCAGTAGAGATAACCAGCGCTGGGATCTGTGCGACCAGACCATCACCGATGGTCAGCAGCGTATAGCTTTCCGCCGCGTGGCCCATGTCCATCCCGTGCTGCAATACGCCCACCAGCAGGCCACCGACCACGTTAATCACCATGATCAGGATGCCCGCGATGGCATCACCGCGCACAAACTTACTCGCACCGTCCATGGAGCCGTAGAAGTCCGCTTCCTGGGTCACTTCCGCGCGGCGCTTTTTGGCTTCATCTTCGGCGATAAGCCCGGCGTTCAGGTCGGCGTCGATCGCCATCTGCTTGCCCGGCATCCCGTCGAGCACAAAGCGCGCGCCCACTTCCGCGATACGCCCGGCACCCTTGGTGATAACCATAAAGTTAATGATAACGAGGATGACGAACACCACGATCCCGATAGCGAAGTTCCCGCCCACCAGGAAGTGGCCGAAGGCCTCGACCACCTTACCCGCCGCTGCCGCGCCGGTGTGGCCCTCCATCAGGATGATACGCGTGGAGGCCACGTTCAGCGCCAGTCGCAGCAAGGTGGTAAACAGCAGAATGGTCGGGAACGCGGCGAACTCCAGCGTGCGCTGGGTGAACATCGCCACCAGCAGCACCATAATGGACAGCGCAATATTGAAGGTGAAAAGCAGATCGAGGATGAACGCCGGGAGCGGCAGTACCATCATCGACAGAATTAACAGGATGAGGATCGGCCCGGCAAGGATCTGCCATTGAGTCGATTTCAGGTTGCCGGGCAGGCGCAACATTGCCACCAGATTAGCCATCAGTGTCCTTCTCGTTCATAAAATCCAGCGCGGCAGGCACCGGAAGGTTCTCAGGTTTGACAGGCCGTTGACCGCCGGCCAGACGCCAGCGCTTCAACTGCCATACCCAGGCCAGCACTTCCGCCACCGCGGCGTAGAGCTGACCTGGGATCTGTTGTCCGATATCCGCGTGGCGGTAAAGGGCTCGCGCCAGCGGAGGCGCTTCCAGGATCGGCACGCGGTTTTCGGTACCAATTTCCCTGATACGCAATGCAATCAGCCCCGCCCCTTTTGCCACCACTTTCGGCGCGCTCATTTTGTTTTCGTCATAGCGCAGCGCCACGGAATAGTGCGTCGGGTTGGTAACGATGACGTCCGCCTTCGGCACGTCTTCCATCATGCGGCGACGGGCGGCGGCACGCTGCATCTGCCGGATGCGCCCCTTCACGTGCGGGTCACCTTCCATCTGCTTATATTCGTCGCGGATGTCCTGACGTGACATTCGCAGTTTCTTGAAGTGGGAATAGAGCTGGAAGATAACGTCAAAACCCACCATCGGAATAATGCTGAGCACCACCAGCAGCGCGCAAAGCCCGACCAGGTTCAGCGCATTGCTCATCGCGGTAAGGGGCGACTCGCTGATAAGGCGCATCATTTCGGGCCAGTGGTACCAGAGGAAAAACCCTGCGGAACTGCCCATCAGCACCGATTTGAGAATAGCCTTGAGCAGCTCGGCCCCGGTCTGTGCCGAGAACATTTTCGCAATGCCCTGCAGCGGGTTCAGTTTTGAAAATTTAGGTTGCAGCGATTTTCCGCTAAAGACCAGCCCGCCCAGCATCACCGGGGAGACCAGCGCCACCAGCACCACGCCGGTAATCAGGGGCAGTAGCGCAACCATGGCCCCTTTAATCAGCTGAATAATCTGGCTGAGGATCAGATTCGGGTCGTTGACCATGCTGTGGTCAAAACGTAAGCCGGTAGAGAGCATCCCCGCCAGCTTGCGGGCGAGCGACTCCCCGCCCCACCAGATAATGCACACGCCTACGATAAGGATCAGCAGGGAGGTCAATTCTCGGGATCGGGGGATCTGCCCTTCCTCACGCGCCTTTTCTAGTCGGTGGGGTGTGGGGGCTTCCGTTTTGTCGTCGTTCTCTTCTGCCACAGTGCATGCTCAGCCCATTACGTCACGGGTATCATGCCAGCGCAGCGGAAATCCAATGGCGGGAAAAGCCCGTTTATTCGGGCTCTTTTCGGTGATTTTGTCGTAAACCGCCTCAGGCGGCGTAACCCCCTGAGGCGAAATGGACAATCAGAAGCCGAGGCTGTCCAGCAGGTCGTCCACCTGATCCTGGCTTGCCACGACGCCCGCCTTGCTGGCGTCGAGCTGCGGACCATTGAGCAAGCTTTCGTTCTCGCGTTTTGGACGGGCAGCCGGTTCCGGGATGTTCTCCAGCAGCACCATCAGCAGCTGGCGCTCAATCTCCTGAATCACATCCATCATGCGCTTGATGACCTGACCGGTCAGATCCTGGAAATCCTGCGCCATCATGATGTCCAGCAGTTGGGCGTTGGTGAAGCTGGTGTGGCCCGGCACATCCCCCAGGAACTGACGGGTGTCGGTCACCAGTTCGCGGGCATCCGCCAGCTCGATGGGGTTCTCAAACCACTCATCCCAGCGTTGGGTCAGGGCTTTCGCGCCCTTTTCCATCGCATCCTGATGCGGCTGTGAGGCTTCAACGCTGTTCAGCGCGCGTTCAGCTGCCTGAGCGGTCATCTGCACAACGTAGTCCAGACGGTCGCGGGCGTCCGGGATCGCTTCCGCCGCTTCGGCAATGGCCTGATCCAGCCCCAGTTCACGCAGGCTGTCACGCAGCATGCGCGTCAGGCTGCCGATGCGGACGATGATGTCGCTCGGCGAGTGTTCTTCAACGGGTTTCATTGCAGGTTGCATCATCACCAACACCTCACATGCCGAGTTTCTCGAAGATCTTACCGAGCTTCTCTTCCAGGGTCGCTGCGGTGAATGGCTTCACCACGTAGCCGCTTGCGCCCGCCTGTGCAGCGGCAATGATGTTCTCTTTTTTCGCTTCTGCAGTGACCATCAGCACCGGCATAGACGCCATGCCCGCGTCCGCACGAATGGTTTTCAGTAGCTCCAGACCGTCCATATTCGGCATGTTCCAGTCGGAGATGACAAAACCAAACCCGCCAGCCTGCAGTTTGTTCAGCGCATCCACGCCGTCTTCTGCTTCTTCAACGTTGTTGAAGCCCAGCTCTTTCAGCAGGTTGCGCACAATGCGACGCATGGTGGAAAAGTCATCCACAACCAAAAACTTAAGCTCTTTATCCGCCATAAAATAATACTCCTGAGTCAAATACGTATTGCCTGTCCGGCACTGATTTTCGCCAGCATCTGCTGGCTTACCTGGCTAAGATCGACCACTTCGCTCACGCCACCCATATTGATGGCCTCGCGCGGCATGCCGAACACCACACAACTTGCTTCATTCTGCGCAATCGTCCAGGCGCCAGCCTGGTGCATTGCAAGCATTCCGGCGGCACCGTCGTTGCCCATCCCCGTCAGGATCACCCCAACGGCGTTGCGCCCCGCATGTTTCGCCACCGAATGAAACAGCACATCCACCGACGGACGGTGCCGGTTAACCGGCGGTCCGTCATGAATTTTGATTTGATAGTTAGCGCCGCTGCGCGCCAGCTCCATATGCTTGTCCCCCGGCGCGATATACGCATGTCCCGGCAGCACGCGCTCGCCGTCTTCCGCCTCTTTCACGCTGATCTGGCACAGCTTGTTCAGACGTTCGGCGAAGGAGCGGGTAAAGCCAGGCGGCATATGCTGAGTGATCAGAATACCCGGACTTGAAAGCGGCAATGGCTGGAGTACATGGCGAATTGCCTCTGTTCCTCCGGTTGACGCCCCAATAACCAGCAGTTTTTCCGAGCTGAGTAACGGTCCGGCCTTCAGGGTTGCCGGCGCGGCCATCGGCTTGTGGGCCGCGAGCTTCGCGCGCGAGGCGGTGCGAATTTTCTCGGCGATCATCTCGCTGTACGCCAGCATCCCCTCGCGAATGCCGAGCTGCGGTTTGGTGACAAAGTCCACCGCCCCCAGCTCCAGCGCGCGCAGGGTGATTTCCGATCCTTTCCCGGTCAGGGAGGAGACCATCACCACCGGCATGGGACGCAGGCGCATCAATTTCTCAAGGAAATCAATGCCATCCATGCGCGGCATCTCGACATCCAGCGTTAGCACGTCGGGGTTATATTTTTTAATTAAATCCCGCGCTACCAGCGGATCCGGCGCAGTGGCCACCATCTCCATATCGCTGTGGCTATTGATGATTTCAGTCATGATCTGACGCATCAGCGCTGAATCATCGACAGACAATACCCTGATTTTACTCATGCTTTTTCCTTACTCAGCGCATATACCGTTTGCCCACGCAGGCTAAACTCACGCGCGAGGTTGCTGAAGTTTTCCGAGTGCCCGGCAAACAGTAAACCGTCAGGCTTGAGCAACGGAACAAACCGACGCAGAATGTCCTGTTGCGTCGTTTTATCAAAATAGATCATGACGTTACGGCAAAAAATGGCGTCGAAAGGCCCCGGCACGTTGTACTGCTTATCGAGCAGGTTAACGGGCGCGAATTCGACGCAGTTCGCCAGCTCCTGGCGTACGCGAACCAGGCCTTCATGCGGCCCCGTGCCACGCATGAAGTCACGCTGCAGCTGCTGCGGCGACAGCGTTTTCAGCTCGTCCTGGCGATACACGCCGTTGCGCGCTTTCTCCAGCACCTCGGTGTCGATATCGCTGGCGTAGACCTTCCAGCGTCCCGGCGCCATGCCCAGCGTGTCTGCAAGGGTGATCGCCAGCGAGTACGGCTCTTCGCCCGTTGAGGCGGCCGCGCTCCATACGCGATACTCCCCGGTGCGACGGCGCGCGTGCTCGGCCAGAACCGGAAAGTGGTGAGCTTCGCGGAAAAAGGCCGTCAGGTTGGTCGTGAGTGAGTTAATAAAAGCCTGCCACTCCGCGCTGTTCTGGTTCGCTTCGAGCATGCTCAGATAGCGGCCAAAATCATCCAGCCCCAGCGTACGCAAGCGCCGCACCAGTCGGTTGTAGACCATGTCCCGCTTATGATCCGCAAGCACGATCCCCGCACGCTGGTAGATTAACTGACATATCCGACGAAAATGCGCGTCGGACAGCGCGAGGCGCTGTGTCATCTGCAACAATAATGACGTTTGCCCAGGGGGCATTGGTGATGTCATAGCGCCTTCTTAATTACATTCAGGATACAACTGGCACGGCCTGCGACCGCCCGACTTCTGTTACTGCTTCAACGTGCTCTTTCACATTAAATACCGCGACCAGCCCGGTGAGACGATCCGCCTGGCTGGCCAGCTGATCGGTTGCCGCTGCCGCTTCCTCAACTAACGAGGCATTCTGTTGCGTCACCTGATCCATCTGGCTGACGGCCTGAGCCACCTGCTCTATCCCGCGACGCTGTTCGTCCGACGCCGAGGCAATTTCGCCCATGATGTCGTTAACCCGCGTCACGGAGGTGACGATCTCGTGCATGGTATGCGCCGCCGTATCCACCAGGGCAGACCCCTGCTGGACGCGAGAGACCGACTCTTCAATGAGGGACTTAATCTCTTTCGCCGCGTTGGCGCTGCGGCTCGCCAGGTTTCGCACTTCACCTGCCACCACCGCAAACCCACGTCCCTGCTCGCCGGCGCGCGCCGCTTCCACGGCGGCGTTCAGCGCCAGGATGTTGGTCTGAAACGCAATACCGTCAATCACGCTGATGATGTCGCCGATCTTCTGCGAGCTGGCGGCAATCTCCTGCATGGTGCTGGCCACGTGAGAGGCCTGATCGCCCCCTCTCTTCGCCGTCAGCGCCGCCTGTTTTGACAGGTCAGACGCCTGGCGCGCGTTATCGGCGTTCTGGCTTACCGTCGCGGTCAGCTGTTCCATACTGGCCGCCGTCTGCGCCAGCGACGCCGCCTGCTGCTCGGTGCGGGACGAGAGATCGTTATTCCCCGCCGCAATCTCTGAGATCCCGGTGTGCATGGCGTAACTGCCCTGACGCACGTCGGATACCGTTTCCCGCAGCGACCCCTGCATCGCCTTCAGGCTGGCAAAGATCGCCGAAATTTCGTTTTTGCCAAACACCGCCACCGGACGCGCCAGATCCCCCTTCGCAATACTGTCGAAGTGGCTGCTGATAATCGCCAGCGGCTGCACAATCATTCTGCGCGCCCAGAGCAGCGCCCCGCCGGTCAGCAGCCCCGCCAGAATCACAACGACGGCAAAGATAACGCCCGACATGTGATAGCTGGTGCGGCTTGCTTCACCGGCGCGCAGAACGGACTGATTGATATCCTGCTGCCACGCGTCAAAGCTGCCGTCAAACGCCGCCTGAGACGCCTGGACCGGAGCGGTCATGAAGTCCGAAAGCTGGTTGTTCTCAAGCCAGGTCGCCTGGTGGTCCAGATCGCTGTACCACTGCTCAAAGTTCTTTTTCATGGCCGCCTTCAGCGCTTTCTCTTTCTCGCCGTCGGCCGCCTGCGCCGTGAAGGCCTTAAACTGTGCGTCTGCCTGCTTCAGGCTGTCGCGCGCCGTTGCCATCAGCGCCTTAATGTCATCCGGCGGATAGCTGAGCGCGGTTAAGGTTCCTGCCTTGTTCAGCGCAGTGCTTGCCTGCAACAGCACGGCACGCGTTTGTGCCAGTGCGGAGCGCTGCTGATTACTCGCCTCAACGTCCTGCAAATTCTGATAGCCATCGCGAAACGCCCAAAAAGACAACCCGTTACTGCCAACCTGCAACACACCGCAAAGGATCAGAATCAAAAACAGTGTGGTCGAGATACGAATACGATTTAACATCCACGCTCCCATCAAGCGGCAAGCAGCCGCGGTTTAATTGTCAGTCAAAATGTTTCCCAGTTTTCATCTTGTCCGGTCGTTGCAGCACGGGTGCGGGTGACCGCCGTGTCGGCGGCTGGCGCGCGGTACGTAGCCTGCGCAGTGACCGTATTTCCAGCGAGTGAAGCGAGACGAAACGCCGAGACGGCCATCTTCAGACGGCTCGCCTGGTCTTCCAGCGCAGCGGCCGCCGCAGCGGACTCCTGCACCAGCGCGGCGTTTTGCTGTGTCACGCGGTCCATTTCCGATACCGCCAGGGCAACCTGGTCGATACCACGACTCTGCTCATCGGACGCAGAGGCGATTTCCCCCATGATGTCCGTCACGCGGGTAACGGCATTCACGATGTCATTCATGGTCTCCCCGGCACTCTCCACCAGCACGGAGCCGGTATCCACGCGGGAGACGGAGTCTTCAATCAGGGATTTAATCTCTTTTGCCGCGTTGGCGCTGCGGCTGGCAAGGTTGCGCACTTCCCCGGCCACCACCGCAAACCCGCGCCCCTGCTCGCCCGCGCGCGCCGCTTCCACGGCGGCGTTGAGCGCGAGGATGTTGGTCTGGAAGGCAATGCCGTCGATGACGCTGATGATGTCGGCGATTTTCTTCGAGCTGTCGGCGATTTCGTGCATGGTTTTCACCACGCCATCCACCACGCGACCGCCGCGCTGCGCGGTTTCGGAGGCGCTTTCCGCCAGCTGAGACGCCTGGCGGGCGTTATCGGCGTTCTGCTTCACGGTTGCGGTGAGCTGCTCCATGCTGGCGGCCGTCTCTTCCAGCGCCGACGCCTGCTGCTCGGTACGAGATGAGAGATCGTTATTCCCCATCGCGATTTCGCTGGTGCCGGTATAGATCGCCTCGGATCCGTTACGCACGTTGGCGACGGTCTCGATCAATGAACGCTGCATGTGGTCGACGCTGTTGGCCAGCTCGGTGATCTCGTTGCGTCCGGAAACGGTCAGCGTTTTGGTCAGATCGCCAGAGGCAATCTCGCGAATATGGGCAATCACGCGGCCGAGAGGGTTCAGCAGGATATGGCGAATGCCGTACCACACAGCGAACAGCACAATGACCAGCGCCAGGGCCAATACCGCCATCTGCCATTTCGCAAAGCGGTAGTCATTCTGGCTTTCAGTAAAGGCCGAGTGATACAGGTCGCCGCTGGCCTTCGCGTATTCCCCCAGCGCCGCGCCAAGTGCGTTTTGCATCCCCTGCGTCGGCTGTGCGAAGTAGGCATCCATGTTGCCGCTCTCCAGGAACTGAATCAGCTCAGTCAGCCCGGCATGGTAAGCGCTGTATTTTTCATCAATGTTCTGGCTCACCTGTGCCATAGCAGGCTGCGGTGCGATCTTCTTGAAGGCGTTGTAATGTTTAGCGGCGTCAGCGAGGGTCGCCCGGGCATTTTTCAGCAGATCGGTTTTCGCGCTGCTCTGCTGGTTGTTGGGATCCATCATCATGCGCGCGGACGAGCGGCTCAGGTTGATGCGCGTTTGCAGCATCAGATCCCACGTTGACGTGAGCTCACTCTGCTGCAGGCGGAGATCGTTTGAGGCGGCGAAACTGTCCTGGTTCTGTTTTAAAGACGAGAAAAAAAGCCCGCCGGAGATAAGCTGAAGTAGTGCGAAAATGACCAGCACCATCATGAGCATTGTGACAACGCGGATACGGTTCAACATACAACACCTTCTCATAGATTTATTAACGGTGTTATCGGCACAGGCCACAGGAACTTTACATTTGCGAAAGGGAAAAGCGCGGGGGTTAAAATGCCACGTCGACAATCAGCGTATCGGTGTAGGTACCGGCGGGTGGCGTGGCCTGATTCGTCAGGACTTTGGCGGTGTAGTTATAGGTACGCAGCAGGCCGTCGGCGCTGACCAGCGAGGAGGTCGCGCTGGTCCAGCGTTCGCTGCCGCTGCCGCCCCAGCGGTTAGTCGTGGCTTCTTTATAGATGTCATAACTCAGGTAGTTACTGCCGCTCACCATCCGGCGCACGTTATTCAGCGCGTTGGCACCATTGTTAATCCCGATGGTATAGGTACTGCCTTTGGTACAGGTGACGGCAATCGCCTGCGAGACCGTGGGGAAATTTTGCACCAGCGGCGCACTGTTAAAGTTGACGTCCGGCGTGGTCATGGCGCTGCAGTCGTTGGTGATGGTCAGGTTAAGCAGAATACTGGTCGTCGCGGTTCCCGTTTGATTGATGGTGCAAATACCGAGCGCCCCCACGGAACAGACGCTGTAGTTAACGCTGAAGGTTAACTGCACCTGATACGGCCCGGCAGAGACGTTTTGTCCGGCGACGGTGCGGAAATAGAGCGGAATGTTGTACTGCTTTGACCCGAGCAATCCCAGCAAGGTATTTCCGCTCCAGGTATACGATTTACTTATCTGTACCTCACTGCTGCTCGCGCAACCCGAAAGTCCACACAGCCGGGTGGGGATCACGTCCGTGATGGCGGCATTATCGGTGCGTTTCAGGGTCGCACGACTGTTGGCCGATATCGTTGCTGCGGTGTAGTTCAGCGTCACCGAGTCGTTCGTCAGCAGGTTGAGTATCGCATCACACGCCACCACCAGCGTGCCGGTGGTCTCCACCTCCCCGGAGCCGCTCAGCGCAAACGACGTGACGCTGCCGAACGACGCATTGACCGTGCTGACGGTACAGGCCGCCCAGCTGCCGCCGGAGAGCAGCAGCAGGAGCAACATCACCCAGCGCTTCATGGCCCCTCCCGGCAGACCAGCGGGCCGTAGGTTTGCAGCCTGTGGTCCGGGTTCGCGCCGATGGTCAGCGTTGCCCTGCAGCGTTTGCCTGTCGGCGTCGTGACGTCGAGCAGATTGACGTCGCTGAGGTTTTCCAGCCAGGCAATCCCGTCATATCCCACCACCGCATTGCTGCGCGAGGCGCGTCGAACCTGGCTTCCCACCGGAATGGCCTCCCCCTGCGCGTCGTGCAGGATGACGCTCGCTACCCGCTCCTGTTCCATCGGGAAATCCACCAGATAACCGCTGTGGCGGCGGATCGCCACCCGCCGCTCGGTCTCTTTCAGCCGGGTGTCGGCAGGCAGGTTCAGGGTATTAATACTGTAGCTTGCCGGGTAATAGGCCGAGACGCCGCTCACCAGCAGATACCCGTTGCGGTTGGTTTTACCAACCGGCTGGTTTTCATAGCTGACGGGGACATCCGGCTGGCCATCGGTGCTGATGACCACAAACGCATCGTTGATTTTGTTTGCCGCAAACAGTTCGCCGTCCATCAGCACCAGGGAGCCCATCGCTTCGCTCCACCAGGTCATCATGCCCTTCTCGCCGTACCCGCCCCCCTGCAGCTCGATATTGTTATTGCGCCAGCCCACCGTTCCCTGCTGGTAGTTATTCGATCGCGACTGGTTCGCCCACGCCATATTCCAGCTGAAGCCGCCGTCGGAGGGCATCGAGTGGTTGTAGTTGATGCGCTGCGTGCTGCCTGCATCCGGGGTATTTTCCACGGTGAGCGCCGCGCTGTCGCGTTCGCCCAGCGGCACCTGGAATGACATCGCGACCGTCCAGTCGCCCCGCTGCTGGTCCCGGCTGGCGGCGAGGTAAATGCTGCTGGAGCCCCACAGATTTCGGCTCCAGGAGAGGTTAAGCAGCTCGGTTTTCTGGCTGTCAAAGCTCTCCACGCCGATCCAGGCCGCCCCGATGTTGCCGTATTCCCCCAGGTTGAAGGTCAGGGAATATTGATCGGTATTGCGGCTAAAGCTGGCGATGGGGCGGTCATTTTCGTCGTACACCGTCGGCTGGTCATACAGGGCCAGGTTACCAAAGCCGCGATCGCGGCGGGTATGCTGGGTGGCGAGGCTGAACTCGCTGGTGCTGTACTGGTAGCCCCAGTTGATTTGCCCGCCGTCATCTCCGCGCATCCGGCTCTGGCTGTACGAGGTATTCACCACGCCAAAACGCCCCAGCTTGACCACCGTCCCCGCACCGGCGAGCGCCAGTTCCTCCGCGCCTTCGGCGTGCCCCTCCAGCGTCAGCCAGTCCGTCAGGCCGTAGCGATACGATCCGCTCCCCGCCGCCGGGCCGTAGTCAAAATTCTTAATGCCGTAGTTGCGCCGCAGGCTCCCCAGGGTAACGGCCCCGTCGCTCAGCCCTTCTTTCAGCAGATCGCTGGTGACGTAAAACGGCAGCGTGGTACTCACCTGGCGCCCCAGCGCATCGGTGGTGACCAGCACCGCATCCCCGGCGCCGTTAATGTAGGGCAGGTTCGTCAGGGTGAACGGCCCGGGCTGCAGCTGCGTGGACCCGGAGCGGTAGCCGTTGATGAAGAGGTCGACCGAGGTCGGCACCGCCGCTTCACCTGAAAATTCCGGCAGCGGCCAGGTCACCAGGTCCGGACGCAGGGAGAAATCACGCCCATAGCTGATCCCGCCCATGCGGACGCTGCTGCTCCAGCTCAGGGCATCGCTGATGACATCCCCGGCGGTCCAGGTGGTGGCGTCCTCCTCGTTGGTCACCAGCAGGGTGGTGTCATAGCGGACATAGCCCTCCTGCTGACCGTCGTTGCCGGTGAAATTTTCGCGGGCGTAGCCGGTGGAGGAGAATGAACCGTTTTCATTGAAGTAGCGGAATTCATGCCAGAGCGAGGCCTGCCCGCCGACGTGCTCGGTATGGTTGGTATAAAAATCGTAATTGAGCAGCGCGCCTCTGCCATAGTGAGGCTTACTCTGCGTCGGCTGGCCGCCAAACGGGGTGACGCGGGAGGTTATCCACTCACGGGGCACGGTCAGCAGCAGACGCTGGGCGGGACTGTCGTACTCCACCCGCACCGCCGGAAGCGTGCTGAGATTGACGTCGCCGTTGGGCACATGTTCAGGCGGAAGCCCGGCGCGCAGCAAATCGGCGCTGGAGATATAGTAAGCGCCGTCGCGTTGCGTCACGGGAACCACCAGCCCGGTGTCGTAGTGGTTCAGTACCAGGGCGAGCTGGAAAACCGCCTCCCCGTTTATCGCCTGCGCTTGCGGCGGCGGCGGTAAGCTGTCATCACCCGGTTCGGCCCAGGTACTGGTACTCACGCAAAGCAGGATCATCATTGCGGGCTTCAGTTGACGGGCGTCGACTGCCATTGTGCATCCCTGGCATTAATCTGCGCGCTTATCTGGCTGGGCTGGCGGATCCCGGCCGGAATCGGCCAGCTGCGGGTGCTGCCCGGCAGCACATACCCCAGCAGGCCATCCGCAATCATGCGCTTTTGTCCCCCCTGCTCCAGCGCCACCTGGCTGAGCCTGACGTGAACATCGCCCTGATTGCGCACTTCAATGGCAGGCTGGCCCGCCACCTGCGTGACGCGCCAGCTCAGGTTACGGGTATCCACGAGGGCATGATGCGCCCCCTCTTTTATTGTCGGGATCCCCTGTCCGTAAACGAACAGCGGTATGGAATAGCGCATCTGCAGTTTAAGGCCGATGGCGGGGTCGGCCTTCGTGTCCGGCTGGGGAATTTCATCCACGATAATACGATAGGCTTGTTCAACGCCCATCGGAACCGTACCCTGTTTGATCAGGCGGATCAGCTGTTTACTGCCTTTGCCGATGGTGACGATGGGCGGGCTGGCGACCACGTCCTGCTGGGCGGTATAGCGCTCAAAGCCCCCCTCCTGCTTCCAGCGCACAATGCGCACCTGCATCGTTGTGGCACTGTTTCCCTGATTCTGGATCCACAATTCAGTCGCTTTGCTGTCGGCCGACAGCCACGGATCGATGGGCCATAACAGAATGGTCGCCGCCGCCTGCGCCTGTCCTGCCGCCATGGCGGTCACGCCCAACATACTCACCAGGTACCAATGCCTGAATAGTGGCTTCATCGAATATTCTCCCTTTTTCACCATGACAAGGTCACGGTGAGCTGATCGGAATAGGTGCCTGCCGGGCTAAATCCCGTCAGCAGCGCTACGCCAAAAAGTGGTAGTGCAATATTGTTGCTGTTGGTGTAGGTCACCGGGATGGCCTGGTTGACCCCAATCTCACTGTTCGCCGCCAGTGAACTGCTGCTGTAAAGCCGGTAGCCCACCACGTCGGTGCCGCCTGAACGCGTCATGCGGCGCACCGAGGCGTAGTTTTGCCCGCCGTTGATGCTCATGCTCAGCGCCACGCCCGGCGTGCAGGCGATGGACAGCGCCCCGTTGGGCACAAAGCTGGTGCTGACCGGGGCACTCTCCACGCCGGTATGGGTCCCAAAATCCAGCGTCCCGAAGATCCCGCCGGTCCCCGTCGTGACAGAACATCCCGGCACGACGGTCGCGCTCACCTTAAACGACTGCGACGTCACCGCGCCGGCCCCGGAAACCAGGGTCAGCCCCAGCGCCAGCGCAAAAAAAGGCTGCACGATCCCCTCTGCGCAAGCGCGCAGACTTAAAAAGGAGGCCTTCATGGCTGGAGCTAGTAGGTGACGCTGACGTTGATCGTGTCGGTATAAGTGCCCGGCACCACCGTGACGCTGTTACCGCCGCCGGTGATGCGCCCGTAAAGGGTGTAGCTGTTGACCCCGCCCGCCGTCGACGCGACCGGCAGCGCCGCGTTGTTGGCGATGACGTTGTTAAATCCGCTGTCGCTGTACAGACTGTAAGCCACGCCCTGCGCCGCATTGGCGGTATTGATCAGATAGCGCGCAGGCGTGCCCGGCGTGCCGACCACGGTACCGGGTGCGGTGGAGTTAGTGTTGCCGGTGATCGCCACCGTATAACTGGCGGTGGTGCACTGAATGGTGAACGTATTCCCGCCGCTGGCGCCGGTGAGCTGGGTGGTCAGCGTGGAAAACGTGGCGGGATGGGTACCAAAATCGAGTGTCCCGAAGTTAATACCGTTTTGCGTGGGCGATCCGTTAATCAGACACCCGTTTGTGAGGGTCAGCGTCGCACCGATGGTGCCGCTGCTGGTCACGGCCAGCGCAGGATGTACCGTTGTCGCCGCCAGTAACGCGCCAGCGCAGATTAAAAGGCGTTTTCTTTTCATTTTCCACCCTCCGGAAGTCAAACGCGTTCCCTTGCCACATTTTATTTATGCTGTTCAAGATGTTAGCCCCGCTTAAGGTTCCTCTGAGAGGGGTTAATGAGAATTTAGTTTACGGATATCGCTTCCACCACCCGCCCCAAAACGCATAATCCTTGTGTCCTATTGACTTAATATTCTTATAAATAACAATGAATTAAAATTATTTTGGCCGCATTTTTATTTTTTCAGAAGAGAATATATCCCTTATAGTGTGATCACCATCACAATATATCGTTATGCCACCAACAACAAAATCAATAAAACTTAAAAACTTGTTGTAACCCCCTACGCTTTGCGTCAATTTATGTGCCGAATATTTTCCCGCGCAGCAATAAAAAATTTATATGTATCGGCGCGGGCGACATCTGATAGCGCATAGAGGGTCTTTTTTCGTGGCAAGTGCAAACAAACTTACACTCTTCATCGTGATATTCATGCTGGCGGGTATTCTTTCAGGGGCGGCAATTCACGAGTACGCATCTGCGGATGCCATCAAAGCCTGGTCGGATAATATTACCCTTCTGACCGATATTTTCCTCCGTCTGATCAAAATGGTTATTGCGCCGCTGGTCTTCAGCACGCTGACCGTGGGCATTATGAAGCTGGGAGAAACCTCCACCATAGGCCGGGTGGGCGGAAAAGCGATGGTATGGTTCATCAGTTCATCCGTGCTTTCTATTCTGGTCGGACTGTTTATCGTCACGCTGGAGCGTCCGGGAAGCGGCCTGAACCTGACTATTCCAACCGAGGCGGTGGATACCGGTCTGGCCGTGGGCGGGATGACGCTGAAAGCGTTCCTGTCTCACACCATTCCCACCAGCATCGCGGGGGCGATGTCGAACAATGAGATCCTGCAGATAGTGGTGTTCTCGATGTTCTTCGGCATCGGCGGCGCGTCGCTGGGGCAGAAATTCAACGCGCCGCTGGTGGCCGCACTGGATGTGGTTTCCCATATCATGCTGAAGGTAACGGGTTACGTGATGTACGTTGCGCCGCTGGCCATCTTCGCGGCGATCTCCTCCGTCATTGCCACGCAGGGTCTGGGCATCCTGTTGAACTACGCCTCCTTTATTGGCGGCTACTACGTTGCCATTCTTCTCACCTGCATGGTGCTGCTGGCCGTGGGTTACATGGTGCTGAAAAAAGAGGTGTTTCGCCTGGTCAGCATGCTGAAAGATCCGGTGCTGGTCGCATTCACCACCAGCAGTTCTGAAGCGGCCTACCCTAAAACGCTGGAGCAGCTGGAGCGCTTTGGCTGCTCGCGCAATATCGCCTCTTTCGTTCTGCCGATTGGCTACTCCTTCAACCTCGTGGGGTCAATGGTGTACTGCTCGTTCGCCTCGATGTTTATTGCGCAGGCGTACAACATTCACCTGAGCTTCTCTGAGGTGACGGTGCTGATGTTAACCCTGATGCTGGCGTCAAAAGGCATTGCGGGCGTGCCGCGTTCTTCGCTGGTGGTGCTGGCCGCGACCATTCCGAGCTTTAACATTCCGGTGGCGGGGATCCTGCTGCTGATGGGGATCGACCACTTCCTGGATATGGGGCGTTCCGCGATTAACGTGCTGGGGAACGGGATTGCGACGGCGATGCTCTCGCAGAATGAAGGTGCGCGGGAAGCTGAAGCTGAACTGGTAAAGCAGGAAGCGTAATGGCATGAAAAAGGGTGAGGCCTGATGCCCTCACCCCAGCCCTCACCCACAGGGAGAGGGAGCAAACACTAAAAACGGCAACCTGGGTTGCCGTTTTGCATTTACCTACGCTACATGATTCGCCGCGATATCCAGCAGCGCCATCTCTTCGCTGTTCAGCAGCTTTTCGATGTTCACCAGAATCAGCATACGCTCGCCGAGCGCCCCCAGGCCGGTCAGGTATTCGGTCGACAGCGTGACCGCAAACTCCGGCGCAGGACGAATCTGGTCAGAGGTCAGGGAAAGCACGTCAGATACGCCATCCACCACGATACCCACCACGCGCTGTCCCAGGTTCAGGACGATCACGACGGTATTGTCGTTGTAGTCAACATCGCCCTGGCTGAACTTCACGCGCAGATCCACGATTGGCACAATCACGCCGCGCAGGTTGGTGACGCCTTTAATAAACGCTGGCGTGTTAGCGATGCGGGTAACCTGGTCGTAACCACGAATTTCCTGCACTTTCAGGATATCGATGCCGTACTCCTCATCGCCCAAAGTGAATACCAGGAACTCCTGCCCTGATGGCTCGCCCGCCAGTTTCGTTACATTACTCATACCGGTCATGTTATTACCTTCTACTTAATCAGGCGGCTGTGTACGCCACACGTTGTTCACGATTTAATCCCTGAAGCGCCGACACGTCGACGATCAGCGCCACGCTACCATCCCCCAGAATGGTGGCAGCAGAAATACCCGGCACCTTGCGGTAGTTGCTTTCGAGGTTCTTCACCACCACCTGGTGCTGACCAATCAGCTGATCGACCAGCAGCGCGTAGCGACGGCCCGCGCTTTGCAGGATCACCACGATACCCTGCGTGGCCTCGGTCTTCGCCCCGTCCACTTCGAACACTTTCCACAGCTCGACCAGCGGCAGGTACTCACCGCGCACTTCGAGAACGCGCTCGCCGCCCGCCAGCGGATGCAGATCTTCTTCACGCGGCTGGAGGGATTCCATCACCGCGTTCAGCGGCAGAATGAAGACTTCGTCTGCGACTTTGACCGACATGCCGTCGAGGATCGCCAGCGTCAGCGGGAGCAGGATGCGGATGGTGGTGCCGGAGCCCTGTTTAGACTGGATCTCAACGTGGCCGCCCATCTCCTGAATGTTACGTTTCACCACGTCCATGCCGACGCCGCGTCCGGAAACGTCCGTCACCTGCTCGGCGGTCGAGAAGCCCGGCGCGAAGATCAGCATGCCCACTTCTTCGTCGGTCATGTTTTCATTCACCGCCATCCCCTGTGAAATGGCTTTCGCCAGGATGCGCTCGCGGTTAAGGCCCGCGCCGTCGTCGGTCACTTCGATGCAGATGTTCCCGCCCTGATGTTCCGCAGAGAGGATCAGATTCCCGACCGGAGATTTCCCGGCGGCAATGCGGTTTTCCGGCAGTTCAATACCGTGGTCAAGGCTGTTACGCACCAGGTGCGTTAACGGGTCGATGATGCGCTCGATCAGGCTCTTATCCAGCTCCGTTGAGCTGCCCATCAGGGTCAGTTCAATCTGCTTATTCAGCTTGCTGGCAAGGTCGCGCACCAGGCGCGGGAAGCGGCTGAAAACATATTCCATCGGCATCATACGGATGGACATGACCGATTCCTGCAGGTCGCGGGCGTTACGCTGCAGCTGGCCCATGCTGGTGATCAGATCGCCGTGCGTGACCGGGTCCAGTTCGTTAGAACGCTGCGCCAGCATGGACTGGGTGATCACCAGTTCGCCAACCAGGTTAATCAGCTGGTCAACCTTCTCAACGGCAACGCGAATGCTGGTGGACTCACTGGAGCGCGCGGCCGGTTTTTCACCACGGCCAGGCGCTGCGGCCTCTTTTGGCACCGCCTTCAGCACCGGGGTCGCTGGGGCCACAGCCGGTGCGGCGGCCTGGGCAACGACGGCAACCTCTTCTTCTGCAGCCGGAGCTGCTACCGCGGCGGCTTCCGTTTCGAAGGCGATCTGGTCGGCTTCAATGACAAAGCACAGCACCGCCACGATATCGTCCTGACTGATACCGTCATCGAGGGTCGCCGCGAGGCTGTCTTTGCCTTTCACTACGTTACTTAATTTCGCCAGGTTACCCAGCTCTTCTTCCAGCAGGTTAACTTCGCTCTCTTTCAGGCGTGACAGCACAACGCGCAGCTTGCCCGCTTGCGCAGCGGCTGGCGCGGCCTCTTCAGCAGCCACCGCATCGACAACGCTCAGCTTTGTCGCAGGGACAACGGCTGCAGCGACCTCACCTTTTGCTTCCAGGGCGAGCTGGCGCAGCGCATTGCAGATGTATTCAAAGCTGGCGGCATCAGGCTCTGCCGAACTTTTATAGGCGTCGAGCTGTTCCTGCATAATATCTTTGGTTTCCAAAAACAGGTTGATAATGTCGGTATTGAGCTGCATCTCACCGCGTCGTGCTTCATCAAGCAGGTTTTCCATTAAATGGGTCGTTTCCTGCAGGATGGTAAATCCAAACGTTCCGGCTCCGCCTTTAATAGAATGCGCCGCGCGGAAGATGGCATTGAGCTGCTCGGAGTCCGGTGCTTCGGGCACCAGATCGAGCAAATGTTGCTCCATATCCGCCAACAGTTCGTCGGCTTCATCAAAGAATGTCTGGTAAAAATCGCTAATATCCATGCTCACGCTATCACCTCGGATTGGCTGGTGGCGATGTTGGAACGGCAGCCGCAGGGACGGCCCCAGGCTGTTTTAAATCGTCCAGTGACTCATTCTGACTTTCGGCGTTTTCGTGCAGGATGGCCTGCTCCGCCTGCTGGTTCAGCACTAAAAGACTGATACGACGGTTGATGGCGTCATCCGGCCCGCGGTCGGAGACCCGCATGGTTGCTGCCATGCCGACCACGCGCAGTACCTTGCCATCATCAAGCCCACCTGCCACCAGCTCGCGACGCGAGGCGTTGGCACGATCGGCAGAAAGCTCCCAGTTGCTGTATCCCTTCTCCCCACTGGCGTACGGGAAGTCATCCGTGTGGCCCGACAGGCTGATTCGGTTAGGAATGCCGTTCAGCACCGGCGCAATGGCGCGTAAAATATCGCGCATGTACGGCTCAACTTCCGCACTCCCGGTTTTAAACATCGGGCGGTTCTGGCTGTCGATAATCTGAATACGCAGCCCTTCCTGGACTAGATCGATTTTCAGGTGCGGCCGCAGCGCGCGCAGTTTAGGATCCGCTTCAATCAACTGGTCGAGATCGCCACGCAGTTTTTTCAGACGCGCCTGCTCCATCTTGCGTTTCAGCTCGTCGATGTTCGGCTCTTTTTTCACCTCACCCTTCTGCTGGGTGTAATCATCGCCGCCTCCAGGGATCGGGCTTTCGCTGTTAGAGATACGCGGCCCACCGGTCACCGCCGTCGCCAGCGGGGTACGGAAATATTCGGCAATCTGGATAAGCTCCTTCGGGCTGGAGATGGAGATCAGCCACATCACCAGAAAGAACGCCATCATTGCGGTCATAAAGTCGGCGTACGCGATTTTCCAGGAGCCGTGGGAACCGTGCCCACCGCCCTTGTGCTTGCGTTTTTTGACGATGACGATCGGATGGGACTGGTTTTTCATGCGTCCTCAGTTGTCGTCTGTTGGTTTGGGTTTTTCACCGCGCGCACGTGTTCTTCAAGCTCGATAAACGACGGACGCTCGCTGGAGTAAAGCGTTTTACGGCCAAATTCAACCGCGATCGGTGGCGCGTAACCGTTGAGGTTAGAGAGCAGCGTGATCTTCACGCACTGCATCATTTTGGTGGTTTCCGCGCTTTTCTGGCGCAGCACGCTTGCCAGCGGAGAGATAAAACCATAAGCCAGCAAAATACCGAGGAAGGTACCCACCATCGCATGGGCAATTAGCGCGCCCAGTTCAGCCGCCGGGCGGTCCGCCGAGGCCAGGGCGTGTACCACCCCCATGACCGCCGCCACGATACCAAACGCCGGAAGGGAGTCGCCCACCAGCGCCAGGCTGTTGGCCGGCACTTCAGATTCGCTTTCGTGGGTTTCGATCTCTTCGTCCATCAGCGCTTCAATTTCGAAGGTATTCATATTGCCGCTGATGATGAGACGCAGGTAATCGACGATGAAATCCAGCATCATGGCGTCCGCCAGAATGCGCGGATAGCTGGCAAAAATTTCGCTCTCTTTCGGGTTTTCGATATCCCGTTCAAGCGAGAACATCCCCTGCTGACGCGACTTCGCCATCAGGCGATAGAGCAGCGCCAGCAGATCCATATACATGCTTTTGGTGTATTTCGAGCGACGGAACAGCAATGGAATTGCTTTCAACGTGCCCTTGATCGATTTACCGTTGTTGCCAACGATAAAAGCCCCTACCCCTGCGCCGCCGATGATAATAAGTTCAGCCGGTTGATAGAGTGCTCCAAGGTGCCCGCCGGTCATCATGTAACCGCCGAAAACTGTACCGAGAACTACCAGGTAACCTAATAAGATAAGCACGACATCATCCTTCCGCTAGTGACTATGGCAAGGACGTTCAGCTCGCAGCGTTTACCGTTTACGGGGTAAAAAAAAGCAGCGGTAATCGCTTACCGCTGCTGGAATCTTTCCCACACGTTCGGGTTAAACAGCTTGTTCGATCTGTTCATCCAGCAGTTGTGGAATAATATCGGCAGCATCCCGGGAAAGTTTACGTCTTTTTACTGCGCGGGATGGAGGCTGACATAAACTACAGGCGAAGCTGCCTGCAGGCTGATGAGCATGGGTAATAAAATTGCCGTCGCAGCAATTGCAGCGCGACAGTTCAAGCATTCCGCTCTCAACAAAACGCACCAGCGTCCATGCGCGGGTCAGCGCCAGCAGAGGGCCTTCTTCCTGCTGTGGGCATTGTTCAAGGTAAAGTTTGTACGCTTTGATCACGGCGTCTACGCCGCTACACAAACCGGTTTTGAGAAGATACTGCCAGGCATTACAGAACATGGAAGCGTGGATGTTCTGCTCCCAGGTCATAAACCAGTCCGTAGAAAACGGCAGCATGCCTTTCGGCGGGGGACTACCGCGTAACTCTTTATACAGTTTGATGAGGCGACCACGGCTCAGCTGAGTCTCGCTTTCCAGCATTTGTAAACGAGCACCCAGCGTAATCAGCTCCATGGCCAGCTGTATGTCACGCGCTTCCTGAACAATGCTTTTTTCGCTCATTGCTAGGCCCTTTTCTTACGGGCTGCGTCATCAGGTTGACTGATGTCGCTAAGCAAGCGAGTGGAGAGCAGGATACCGGTATGGATCTGTTGCAGATCGTCCACGCGGGATTCCTGTGTCAGACGCGTTATCGTCTGCGGATTATCAAAACGGAACTGGCACACCAGTTGATTCGTTTCCGCCAGTTTTACCATCTGCGGGAGGGTTAATCCACCCAGCATGGTTGCCATTTCTTCGTTAATACCCAGACGAAACATCGCGGACGCTTTGTCCTGACTAATTAAACGCTGCGCGAGCAGTAAATATGACAAATTGATGTCATAGATATGTTTTAGCAACTCGGATGTATGCATTGTTCCCATCCCGAATAACCAACTATTATTTTTATGCGGAAAGACCGCACCCCGTGATGTCGCCGGGAAATCACCCGGTATAAAAAAGAAAAGGCTAAATGCATAGTTGAATCTAGGTTTGTATTCATCCAAACGCGTAAGGGATGCAACGCGGTTACATCTCTTACAGGTTTTATCATTTCTTACAAATAACTAAGATTTTTCCTAATTCGACGCAAACTCTACTCGCCAGATTTGACACATACAATGCAGCCACCCTCAAATTTAAAAAAAAAATGTGATCCACGTCACACAATTTAAGTGAATGTTACCCATAAATCCATCAGTATGACTTCTAATTTGCTCATTTTTTAAGCAATCAGCACTGTTTTGTATTCTTAATCGACGAATACTCATGCATACGCGTGAGAATAAGTGGCACGCAATGTGCTTTTACCCGTGCGTGCGGTATCAGCAATCGTTTACATCGCGTATGCGTCAGGGACACATTTTGATTACTTCGATAAAACATACAGTTATGCATTTCTGGCAAAAAAATTGTTTCATTGCGTGATCATTCGAAATGCGTTTATAACTTGTTAGAACGATTTAATAGTGAAAGCGAGGATTTGTGTGACTTACGTTAAGTTGTTAATTTTTTTCATTTAGGCGCATTTATCAGTTATTCTTCTTATAAGAATAATTAATGAATAATTATGATAAGCTTCACACTAATGTCGTATTCAAGTCTTGCGAAACCAGGAAATTCGCGGTAATGGTGATGAAACGCTGTCTGTCAGGCATCTAAGGAGTGGGCCATGAGTTACTCCCATCTTCTTGTTTCTGTTGCCGTTTCCCCCGAAAGCCACCAGCTTGTCGCCCGGGCCGTTTCCATCGCCCGGCCGCATAATGCGCGCATCAGCCTCATTACCCTCGCGGCCGAGCCCGAGATGTACAATCAACTGGCGGCCCCGATGCTGGAAGATATTCGTGAGGTTTTGCAGGAGGAAACGCAGCAGTTTCTGCGAGAGCTTGTCGAAAAAGCAGAGTACCCCATTGATCAAACCGTTATTGCGACGGGGGAACTGAATGCCCATATTCTTGATATGTGCCGCAAGCAGAATATTGATTTAGTGATTTGCGGGAACCATAACCACAGCTTTATATCGAGGGCTACCTGCGCGGCAAAATCTATTATCGCCTCAAGCCAGGTTGACGTGCTGTTAGTGCCGCTTGGGGGGGCTTAACCCCCCCAGAGGAATATCAGGCGAGTTTAGGGAAGGTCGCGATCTTTTTTTGCAGATCGCCTTCGTGACTTTGCGGGGCTATTTCGCGTAGATCCTGAATAAAACGCGCCTGCCAGTGATTTATATCGTTATTCCGGATCGTCTCCATCATTTCGGCATGGCGGGAAATTCGCTCCGTCAGCGGCATGGTCAGCGCGCGGTTGAGGGCATTTGCCACATCATCCCGATCGTAAGGGTTAACGAGCAGCGCTGAGGTCAGTTCGTTCGCTGCCCCTGCAAACTGGGAAAGCACCAGCACGCCCGGATCCGCCGGGTCCTGAGCCGCCACGTACTCTTTTGCCACCAGGTTCATCCCGTCGCGCAGCGGCGTAACCAGGCCAACGTCGGCGTAGCGGAAGACCTTCATCAGGATCTTACGGTCAAAATGCTGATTCAGATAAAAGAGCGGCGTCCAGCCCAGTTGGCCGTAGCGCCCGTTGATGCGCCCCGCTTCGGTCTCCAGCTGATGACGAATATCCTGATAGGCCTGCACTTCCCCGCGCGACGTTGGCGCGATCTGGGTGTAGCGGATTTTACCGTGGTGCTGAGGGTATTTATCCAGCAGCGTTTCATACGCCAGGAAGCGTTCCGGCAACCCTTTGGAATAATCCAGACGCTCTACCGAGAAGATATTCTTCACGTGCTTGAGTTCATTCTTAAGCTGGGCCAGCTTCGGCGGCAGCGGGCCCGAGGCCTGTTCCGCAATTTCGTCGGGTTCAATACCAATCGGATAGACCTCGGTGTGGAAGGTTTTGCCCCACGCCGTATGGGTTTTGCCGCCGTTGGTTACCAGGCGCGTTTTGCCTGACACGGAGTCCAGGAACGCGAGACGGTCATTTTCGGTCTGGAAGCCCAGCAGGTCATAATCACACAGCGCCTCCAGCAGTTCTTCATGCGGCGGCAGCGCGGTGAAAATTTCCGGCGTAGGGAACGGAATGTGCAGGAAGAAGCCAATTCGGTTATTGACTCCCCTTTTACGCAGCTCTCTGGCGAAGGGGAGCAGATGATAATCGTGGATCCATAAAATATCGTCTTCCTCTATTAAAGGCAGCAGTTTATCCGCCAGCAGCGCGTTCACCCGCAAGTAGCCCTCGAAGGATTCACGCTGGAATTTCACCAGGTCAAGACGATAGTGAAACGCAGGCCACAGGACCGCGTTGGAGAACTGCGAGTAATACTCGTCATAGTCTTTCTCTTTGAGCGCAAATGATGCCCACGTAATGTTCCCGCGCGTCACCTTTTTAAGCGGTTTCTCTTGTTCATTGATTTCACCGCTCCAGCCAAACCACAGCCCGCCAGCAGCTTTTAAGGCACCTAATACCCCTACCGCCAGGCCACCTGCACTGGCTTTTTTATCATCAGGCGGTGCAATTCGGTTAGAGACGACGACTAAGCGACCCATAATGGTTTCCCCCTTTGTTTTGCGCTATTTGTTGTTGTTGCTGGTTAGCGATATCAGAAATCCACTGCCAGACGGCCTCGACATTCGCCAGACGCCACTCTGCGACAGTGTCACCAGGCCCTACCTTGACGGCGATCCCTCCGGCCTGTTTCACCACGCGAAAACCGGCCTCATCGGTCAGGTCATCGCCAAAAAATACCGGTGTACGTCCCTTAAATGGAGGTTCCGCCATAAACGCCGCAATAGCGGCTCCCTTATTGATGCCCTCAGGTTTTATCTCAACGACGCACTTCCCCGGCTGCAGCGCGAGCTGCGGATGTGCATCGGCCACGCTGCGGGCAATCGCAAAGATCGCCGCTTCGTGATGCGGAGCCTGCCGATAGTGCAAGGCGAACGCCATGCCTTTCGCTTCCAGTTCCGTGCCCGGGAGCGACGCCAGCGCCGAGGAGAGTTCAGTATGTAACGCCTGAATTAAGGTATCGGGGAGTGATACAACATGCAGTTGATCATGGATATCGCGGCGCTCCGCTCCGTGTACACCGGCCAGCGGAAAGTGGTAAGGACTGGCGAGCACGTCCAGCTCGGCCATTGAGCGCCCTGAAATCAATGCCAATGCGCCCTCGTTCAGTCGAGAGAGCTGCTGCAAATTCTCTAGCACCGTATCCGGTACGACCACGTCGTCAGGATGCGGCTGGATCCCGGCGAGCGTCCCGTCGAGGTCAAAAAAGAAAGCATATTTTCCGGGCAGTACAGGCGGTGCGGTTAACAAGTCAGCCACCCTAATCCTCCTTACGGTTTACGAGAGGTAAACGCCTTTACCTCTTTCATAGCCATGTAAGTATAGACAGTGTGATGGGCCTCGCCATTTGACAACCGCCCCGCCAGCAAAACTGGCGAGGCGGTTCAGAGGTCAACTATGGTTATTAGTTGAGCAATAAAAAGTCAGCGCTGGGGTTACACGGTACGCTTCGCTTTTTGCTTGTAACGGTCGAAAATCACGGCTGCCAGCAGGATCAGGCCGCGCACGACGTACTGAGAGAACGGCGAAATATTCAACAGGTTCATGGCGTTTTCCACCGTGCCCAAAATCAGGATACCGGCCACCACATATGAGATTTTTCCGATGCCTCCCTTGAGGGAAACGCCCCCTAAAACGCACGCCGAGATGACGATCAGCTCATAACCGATAGACGTCATTGGCTGGCCGCTGGTCATACGCGACGCCAGAATAATCCCCGCCGCGGCGGAGACCAGCCCGGAGAGCACGAAGATAATAATCTTGGTGCGTACAACCGGCACCCCTGCCAGACGGGCCGCTTCTTCATTGCCGCCGATCGCCAGCGTATTACGACCAAAGGTGGTGCGGTTCAGCAGGAAGCCGAACAGGATCAGGCAGGCCACGGTGAGCCAGATAGGCGCAGGCAGGCCCAGCCAGTTGGCGTAGCCCAGCGTAAAGAAGCGCTCGTCTTCAATCCCTACCGCTTTACCGTCGGAGATGATATAGGCCAGACCGCGGACTATCTGCATCGTTGCAAGCGTGGTAATCAGGGCATTAATCTTCAGGCGTGCGATAACAAAACCGTTCACCAGACCGCTGATCACGCCGAGCAACAGACCGGCAAAAACGCCAATCCACAGGCTTTCCGTCATGTTGATCACCACCGCCGTGGTGACGCCCGCGCAGGCGATAACCGAGGCCACCGACAGGTCGAAATCACCGGAGGCCAGACAGAAGAGCATGCCGCAGGCCACCATGCCGGACATGGAAATCGCCAGTCCCAGCCCTTTCATATTAATGAAGGTGGCAAAATTAGGGACGAAGATTGCACAGGCGATGAAGAGTGCGGCAAAGACCACCAGCATGCCGTACTGATCCCAGATACGTCCAAAACTAAAAGCCGACTTCGGCGCTCCGGATGTAGTAACAGAGGACATCATTAACTCCTTACTCAGGCGACAGCCTGGCTGACTTTAGGCATGGCGAGGTTCAACGCCTGTTGTTCATTCGCCTGTTCATGAAGTAATTCACCGGCGATTTCGCCTTCGCGCATCACTACAATGCGGTCAGCAACGCCAAGCACCTCAGGCAGATCGCTGGAGGCGAACAGCACCGCCACGCCGCGTTTTGCCAGTTCATATATCACGTTGTAAATCTCGTGTTTTGCGCCCACATCGATACCGCGCGTCGGCTCGTCCAGCAAAATGACCTTCATATCCTCCGACAGCCAGCGGCCTAAAATGGCCTTCTGCTGGTTTCCTCCTGACAGATTCATAATCAGCTGTTCCGGTCCCGGCGTTTTGATATTCAGCGAGCGAATATGATGGTCGGCGTTGCTCGACTCCCAGCCGTCGTTAATCAGGCAACCCGCGCGGATAAATTTACGCCGGGCGGAAATGTTGATGTTGTCGCGCACCGAATGCACCGGAATGATCCCCTCCGCCTTGCGGTCTTCCGGGCAGAGCATCATCCCGGCCCTGATGGCGTGGGCGGGTTTCTGGATATCCACCTGCTCGCCGTCAATGGAGACCTGCCCTGCGGTAATGCGTGTACCGCCGAACAGCCCTTTCATCAGCTCGCTGCGCCCCGCCCCTACAAGGCCAAACAGACCGACGATCTCACCGCTGCGTACGGATAACGAAACCGGCGTTCGCACGCCCGGCGCTTTGACGTTGTCCAGACGCAGACGCTCGGGGCCGTACTCGCGCGGTTTCCAGTGATAGATATCGCCCAGATCGCGCCCGACCATCGCCTGAACAAGCTGGTCATGGTTAACCTGCTGCATATCGGTAAAGGTGCGCACATAGCGCCCATCCTTAAATACGGTGATGGCATCGCTCAGGGCAAATATCTCCTCCATGCGGTGCGACACGTACAAAATGGTGCGGCCTTCCTGCCGCAGCTCGCGGATCACGCGGAACAGGTTTTCGATTTCACGCGCGGAGAGCGAACTGGTGGGTTCATCAAAGGCAATAACCCTGGCGTTACGCGCCAGCGCCTTGGCAATTTCAACCATCTGCCACTGGCCGATGGAGAGGTATTTCAACGGGGTCTGGGGATCGACGTCCAGACCAAGATGCTTAAGCTGCAGCCCCGCTTCATAATTAAGTAGCGAACGATTCACCACGCCGCTTTTGTGCGGAAGCTGGCCTAAATAGATATTTTCGGCCACGGTCATCTCAGGGATGAGGTGCAGTTCCTGATAGATAATGGCGACACCGGCGTTGAGCGCCGCCGTGGTATCGGCAAAGGCCACCTCTTCACCGCGAATGGCCAGCGTGCCGGTTGTTGGCGCGTAGTTGCCGCTGAGGATTTTTAGCAGCGTGGATTTCCCCGCTCCGTTTTCCCCCATCAGGGCATGAACCTGGCCGGCATAGCAGTCGAAGCTGATATCGGTCAGCGCGTTAACACCGGGAAACGTTTTCCCGATGCCGCGAAAAGAGAGATACGGATTAGACTGTTGCATAACGACTCCGTGATTCCTGTAGTGTGTACGTCTGGCCCCTTACGGCGAGTAAGGGGCACAATCACAGCGTATTACTTACCGCCCAGTCCCTTTTTCGCCAGTTCCTCTTTGAAGTTGTCGCGGGTAATCAGCACCACGTCGGTCACTTCGGTAAATTTCGGCGGTTCAGCCCCTTTGGTTACCCAGTTGTAGAGCATTTCGCTGGATTTGTAGCCGTGAACGTCCGGGCTTGGCAGCAGAGAGCCGTAGAAGCCGGTGGCCTGCGCTTTGGACAGCTCGCTCACCGCATCCACGCCGTTGATGCCGATCCCGATAACGTCAGGCGCCTTGAAGCCCTGACCTTCCGTCGCGCGCACGCCGCCCAGCACGGTGTTGTCGTTCATGCCGACCACCAGCCAGTGCTTCACTTCCGGGTGCTGAACCAGCATAGAGTTCGCCGCGTCAAAGGCGCCCGGGATGTCGTTAGATTTGGTTGGCACTTTATAGATCTGTTTTTCAGGGAAGCCGGCCGCTTTCAGCGCGTCCATTGATCCGGTCGTACGACGACGCGCCGTGTCCAGCTCGTCTGCGGTGATGGCCATGACGGCGGTCTCTTGATCCTACCCGCGAATAGTGGACACGCGACTAAGTGAGTAAACTCCCAGACAGAGGTATCTCACATGACTAAATCAGCAACCGTAAGTAAGAAACCACGTAAACAGCATTCGCCTGAATTCCGCAG